>Ga0210393_10000009_pt1 | contig 308931 bp, 291 predicted proteins | sample IncBWC27OmetaG_FD_160068 | JGI IMG/M metagenome (GOLD analysis project Ga0210393, IMG submission 160068) | Forest soil microbial communities from Barre Woods Harvard Forest LTER site, Petersham, Massachusetts, United States - Inc-BW-C-27-O ... | reverse complement strand
GGGGCGTAGAGGGGGAGTAGGTCGGGTTGAGGAATCGAGATTGAGGCGGGGGGAGGCTCGTCTGGAAGCCGATTGGGGTACGAGTTTGGAGGCTCGGAAGGAGAATCGAGAGGCTTGCGGGATAAGTCGGGGAATTGAATTGAGAGTGGGAGCGGGAGAGGCGGAAGCGCTTCGGTGAGCTTTTGCGCGGCTTGCTGCGGGGTGTGAACGGAGAGCTTTTCGGTATGGATCTGGGCCAATACCGATTGGAGCTGGGAGTCGCGCTGTTTTTCTTGCTCGCTGGAATGCTGGATGACTGCGTTTTGGGAGGCAAGAGTCGCGGCGAGTTGTTGGGAGTCGTGACGCGCTGAGCGCCAAGCATCGGCTAGGAGGCCGATGGCCACGGCTGTTGCGAGCAAGCCGATCAGTTGGAGTGGGAATTTCATTGGCAGAACCTTGGATGGACACTAGAAGCCATCAATCCTTCTCATAAATGGCCGGGCTCCAGACTCGATAGGACTTCAGGGGCTAAACCTCTCACTTCTCACGAGCGACGGCACGGTTAAAACCGTGCCCTACAAAGCGGATTACCACCCAGGTTCTAAAGCCCTTTTCAAATCCCTGAACGTCGCGGCTGAAAGCCGCGACCCACAAAGACCGCTTATGAGATCGCTAGATTGCTTCTAATTGCTATCCGGGAGCGCCTTCGCGGACCACGTTGCGCTATGGGGCGCGCTTCCCCTTTTGTGGTTCGCTCTCGGCGCGAGTTCACCCGCGCCCGGTTTTCAAATTGAGGCTGGGAGTTGATTTGCCGGATATGCGGCGCCGGCCTGACTGGAATCAAGATTTTCCGGAATTTCAAATTTTAGGAATTTCAGATTTGAGATCGGCATTCCCGAGTCCGTAAAGGCCGCCAAGGTGCATCACGCGTGTGCGGCGATTTGACGCTTGCATGAGATCGACGGGCAACTATGGGACCGGGCAACGGATATGGTCGGGCGAGTCAGCGTCAGGTTGTGCGGGCGGAATAGTTTCGCTTGCGGGCCAGGACTTCGGATGCGTAATTAGGGCTGGCACCGCCGTTCCAGGCGAGGAGCGCGGCGGGGACGTCGCCTTTTGCTCGGGTGAGGCGGGCGGCGAGGATGCGGCAGCCGAATTCGATTCCGGTGGCGGGCTCGCAGAGTTCGGCGAGTGAGGATTCTTCAAAACCGAATTCGCGGGCGACTTGTCCCATGACCTGCATCAGTCCCCACGACATGGCGCGTGTGTACGCTTCGGTGGCGCTCAGCTTCCCTGCCGTATACAGCGGCGCGACGTAGCGTGAGAGGAATCCCGGTTCGTAGCGGACGGCCCATGGATTCCAGGCTGATTCCTGTTCGATCACGGCGCAGACGAGCGCCGGCTCGAGGGAGTGCTCGGAGGCGATCTGCCGGGCGAGGTCGATGATTTCGGGAGGGACGGAGTCGGACATGGAGAGTGACTAGTGGCTAGTGGTTAGTGGTTAGTGGCTAGCGACGGGGGCCTGATGCGTGACTTTGGGCTCGACTAGTGGCTCGTGACCCGTTCACGGTGAAACGGTTCAGGGTGAACCCGTGGCCCGTGATTGGTAGCCGGCGAAGTTCGTGCGTCCGTGGCAATGCTGGACTCACCTGTCGGACGGCAGGAATCGAAGACTGCAATTCACAGGACGATTCGCGAATCACCCTTCGTTTGCGCTCAGGGCAAGCGAATCAGGATTCCCGCTTGCGATCCCGGCCGTTCAGCTCGAGGAACTGTACGGGCGGAGGTTCTTCGAGTTCGATATTTAGCTTGGTGGCGATTTGGCGGAGGGCGTGGTAGAGGTGCGGAAGGTGGTTGACGGCCATGTCACGCACGAAGGCTCGGCGGATTTCGTCGTCGCGGGTGCGGCGATGCAGCCAGCGGATGAAGAAAAAGAGCTGAATGCACGAGGGAAATGCGACGACGATCCAGGAGAGGTTCATTGGATTGGGCGGGACGTGTTTTCAATTTGGCGGAGTTAACTTTGGCAAATAGACGAGAGGCGAAAGGCTTGAAGCCTGTCCTGCTTAGCCCTTGAAGCCGAACGAGAGGCCGCCGGGGCCGAAGCCGAGGTTGAAACCACTGGACGCGGCGTTGCGGGCGCTGGCGTCGAGGAGTTGGGCGGGTACGCCGAGGGCGCGGCCGAGCAGGTTCGCGTCGGTGCCGTAGAGGCCGGAGAGGCCTGAGAGCGCCGAAAGCGTGCCGGAGCGGGCGGCGTTGGCGAAGGCGATTTGGTTTTGCTGCGCGAGGTTGGCCTGGTCCTGTCCTTGTGTGCGCGCGAGCGAGTCGATCAGGTCGCCGTAGCCGGCGGAGTTGCGCGTGCGCGCGGCGCGATTGGCGGCGTTTTGGGCGAGGGCGTTGAACGAAGACGAGAGCGCCGACTGCGAGAGATTGGTGATGGCGGATTTTTCGGCGTCCGTGTAACCGGGATTGGCGAGCAGGTTTTGGTACCCGCCGGCCGCTTCCGAACCGAGCGCCTGCGTTGAGCCGTAGAGCTGCTGATTCATGGAGTTCTGCTGGCCGAGTTGCTGGTCGATCATTTGCTGCGTTTGGGCTTGTGCGCCGCGTCCCATGGGGACACCTCCGAGTGGCCAGTGGCGAGTGACTAGTGGCTAGTGATTCGTGATTTGTGATTCGGGGTTCGTGAAGAGTGGATGAGCTTGACCAAAACTGAAGTGTGGAAATGCGGGTTTCGCTAGCCACTCGCCACTAGTCACTAACCGTTTTTGAAAAGCACGGCCAGGGATCCTGGCGCCAGCCCAGGCGGGCGAGGCGGCGGCCGAAGGCGCGCGCGACGCGTGGGGGGAGAAAGGCCTGGACGTCGTCTAGGCCGCGGGCGGCGGCGTCTTGGCGGGCGGCTTCGTGCAGGGCGAGGAGATTTTGCCAGCGCTGGCGCGGCGTGCCGGCGGAGGCGTCGTGCAGCAGGTAGGCTTCCGCTGTGAGGCGGAGGAGCACGGCCATTACGATGTGCGGCGAATTAGCCGACGTCCGAGTGCTCTGATGAGGGTACTCAGCTCCGCGTGGTTCCGCCGGGGAGCCTTGACTCGTCAGTTCCCTTCCAATGCGCCCATCGACTTCCGGTGCATCGTTGTCAGCTTCTTCGAGGACCAGCTTTGAAATGAAGAGTGGAGATTCGAGATCGGGAAACGGGTAGCCGAATCCTTGCGCGGCATGCAGGCGGCGAAGCGCGTCGAGATCGGCGGGCGTGTAATGACGGATGCGCATCGCGTAGGACAGGCTTGTAGCCTGTCGGGGTTGCAGTTTCAGTGGCGGCAAAAATCCAAAATCCAGGGGTAGCTCGTGCAAGAACGGCTGGCTCACGCGCACGGGGCATGCTGGGCTGTGCGCGCAAAGGCGACAGGCTGGAAGCCTGTCCTACCTGCGCGGTTTTTGGCCGAAGCCGGAGCCGCCTTCGTTGCCCGCGGCGGTGCCGCTGCCGCTGGAGGGTTGCAGCGCGGGGCCGCTGGCGGTTCCGCCTCCGGTGACGGCGGTGGGAGGATTGCCGAACGTGACCGGCTGGGACGTTTCCGAGCCGAGGTACTGCGAGTAGGCGCGCCAGTAGAGCGTCTGATTGCCGAGTGCGATGCGATAGTTGCGTGAGCTGCCGAGAAAGTGCACGTAGGGCTGGTGGAACGCGGGCGTCGTGTCCGACTCCGCGAAATAGAACACGCCGCGATTCACCGAGGAGTTGTCGGTGATGGCGATGTCGAAAATGCCGTCAGCGGCGGTGACGCTGAGGCCGCCGATCGATGTGGGCGCGGAGATCGAGCCGGAGGGATCGACGCCGGTTCCCCGCCCCACCGCGTTCACGGCGTTGACGAGCTGCGTCAGCGCTTCGTAGACGTAGGGCGATTCGCTCTTGATTTGGGCGAGTTGGCCGATTTTCAGCATGTACGTCGCGAGCGGAGCGGGTGACTTGTGACTAGTGATCGGAAGCGCAACGAAGCGCGAGGGATCGATGAGACAGAATCACTACGTACCGGCAGCTACTACGGGAATAGCCCAAGCAGTAGGTTGCGTATTGGATTAAAAGAAGCGTGCGCAAGGTCTATTGGGCAGTTCTTTTCTTCCAATAAGAACGATAAGCTGATACCCGGGTTCTTTGGCCACGCAGCCGCAATCAAGGCCCGCAATCGCACCTTTGAATCCCGCGTTACTCCTCGGAGCGGATCTCGGACGCAGTCGCAGAAAGCATTTACACAGTCAACCTTGGCTCCTGAATATTGTTGCTCAAAACTGGGAAGGAGAAGAGCATCGAGGCACCCTTTCAAGCCGACACCAGGCACCAGCACTACAGCAGTTGTCGGAGAACCTGGAGTCATAACACCTGCGCCGGTTGGAACAGGGTATGCCTTGGCAGCATTGGCTGCGTTGGCCTTTCTAAATTCCCCGCACGCATCTTCAAGGGCTTGCGCCGGATCGTCATCAGAATCAATCGCCAATACGACCCGACTAATTCTGCCGAACTCCGCCTGAAGACCAATTAGGCGGTTGAACATTCCGGACTTCCCGGCCCCACCGCCGTCTTCTTTTTTGGGGCATGCGACGTTTACATTTCTGCCGCTCGCCTTCAGCAGGCGAGAAAAGAACACCTCATCCGCTTTTCCCTCGCAGATCAACTGATACGGGGAATCGATGAGCTGTGCCATTATTTGCGGATGTCGATTTCCTCTTCAATCGCCGCCACAGAAGAGACACCCTCGATCTGGCGGACCGTACATTCCCCATCCTGAAATTGTGTTTTAAGCATGGAAAGATCTCGCAGTCGCGATTCCATGACTTTGGCAACGGCCTTGAGAAATTCCCAATTGTGCGTCGCGGCGAAGAGCTGGACGTCATACGTGTCACAGAACTCCACCAAAGTTCCGAAGATACTTTCGTAGTCAAGAAAATAAAAGCCATTGTCGATCTCATCCACTAGCAAAGCGCCGCCCGGATTGAGGCAAATTCCCAGCAATAGACTCGCAAACTTGTTAATACCGGAAGACACCACCGCAAGCGGTATCTTGCGCTTTACTCCCTTCACCGAGGCCCATATTTGTTGTTGACCTGAAACACTCTCAGAACTTATGTCAACAATGTTCCGATAAATCTTCTTGATGGTCTCCGCTATTTTCTCTTTTTCGCCTCGTATACTCAGTATTGAAAGGCGTTCAGCAGTTTCTCGTGCACTCGACACGAATGACGATGCAAAGTAAACACCGGGATATTGGGGCGGGGGGTTCTCAACAACCATCTGATTATTCGCGATTCTTAGCGGAACATCGTACTCTGTATCCCCAACCTTCCAACGAAAATGGAGCGGCCGTGCAACTGGGTTGGCACCCGGTTGCATTTGTACAGCATTCATGGTCACTTGTGCGGGGGTGCCGTACGCAATATTTAGGTGTCGCGATCCGAGCTCAGAATCGATAATTTGAATCAGTGCTCCGATATCGAGCGAGGGATCGTAGAAAAGGTCATTGAAAAACGCTTCGTAGCTCAACCTATCGCCGCCCAGTTGGACTTGCTGCTCGGCCATTCCGCGAAAAAAACGCATTCGGAAATATATCTCCGGACTAATTCCGCATTGAATCCAGAGCGCTTCGAGAAAGGCAGTCTTACCACTCCCGCTTTCGCCTATTAGAACGTTGAATCGCGGTAGGTTAGAAAGAGCGACTTGCTTGAACCCACGGAAATTGGATATTTCGAGAGAGCGGATCATTTTATAGTCCTTTGGGGCATGAAATGAGCGTCCATCGCCACGCCCTAATTGACCTGTTCTCTCTAACACGCCACGCTCCTGACATCAATATCCCATAACAAAATCTCGCGCGACCGTGTTGCAGGCGTCGTCCCCAGTCAAAAATCAGGACGTGACCGCAGTGGGTCCCGCGGTCAGGCGCTCATGGAAAACCTGCGACAGGATAGCACGAAAGGACTTCTTGTTTTGCTGCATCAATTCCCACCCCGCACCGGCGACCACGGATCCGGCAGTAGCGACGGCACGAAGCGCTCGAGCTTGAACCACGCGCCAGGCGAGTTTGTGCCGACCTGAAAGGCGACGCGTTCGCCGAGCAGATTGATGGGTAACTCGAGATCTTTGGCGCCAGGAGAGGAGAGCGGGAGCGGCGGCAATGCGGTCGGATACGCCTGGTTGTCCACGAACGCGGTGAGGTTCAAGTTCCCTGCTCCTTCGGCGTAGAGCGCGAGATACGAGAACAGTTTTCGGTGCGAGCGAACCTGAAACGATTGCTCGAGCTCGTTGCTCAGGAAAAAATACGTCGTGTAGTACGAGTTGATGGCCGCGCCGTCATCGGAAAATTGCGTGTCGGAAAGCTGGTAGATTTTCCCATTGATGGTGAGCGGACCAGCCGAGCCGCTTCCCGAGCCGTTGCCGAGGAACACCTGCGCCGTGCCGTCAGAGCGCTCGACGAGGGCGCACGAATTCGCCGTGATGTACCACGGGCACCACTTGCGCGAGCGGCCGACCGCGTACAATTTCCCTGAGAGCGTCGAGAAGAGGACCGATCCCAGCGACGCGATCTCGCTGGCGCTGGACAGGCCGCGATAGTCGAGCATGAGAACGAGATTCGGCGCGGTCGCCGTGCCCGTGGGCACGCCGCACAGGATGCGCTTGTTGCGCGTATCGACGCGCACCCAGAGCGTTTGTCCGGCCGCCCAGTTGATCGTGTCCCACAGCGGCTGAATTTCCTGCGAAATTTTCACCGGCTCGCCGCCGTCGAAGAGGTATACGCCGGCGCGTCCCGCGATCACCGCCCAGTCTTCTCCCACATCGACGCCCCGCACCGAAGGCGTGCCCACCGCGTTCGAGACTTCGTTGATCGTCCACGAGGCGGGCTCGTTAACGCCGTCGTCCTGGGTGACGTGCATCGAGCGGTCCTTCACGAAGTAAAGGCGTTCGCGCAGGAGAAACGCGGCGCGCACGGTCTGCCCGTCGTTCTCGTCCACGCTCAAGAATCCCGTCACGCCGTCGTAGCTTTCGGGATCTTCGGCCAGTGACGCGCGAACGAGCGACGTGTTGTAGGGCTGGGCGGTCGGAAAAATCTCGATGTTGTCGACGAGGAATCCGGCATTGATCGTGGGCGTGCCGTCCGCGTACACGCGCAGCACCAGGTCGGAGGGAATCAGTAGGAACCCGCCCGTCGGCGTGATGGGCGCAATGAATTCCTTCCACGCCGTGGTGGTGATTTGCGCGGCGGGCACGGCGACGCCGGTGGTCGAGATCCCCGCGAACGCGCTGTACAGGTGCACGTGCAGCGTGCCCTGCGCCAGCGCGCCCGTCATGCGTACGCGAACCCGCGCGGAATAATTCGTATTGGCAAGAAGGCGCGGGACGCCGTTGTAGTCTGCGACCGCGCTTTGCGTGATCAGGCCGCGCGTGGCCGTTGCGCCGTCGCCCAGGATCGAATAGTCGCTGCCCCAGACCGCTTGATCCGTGGAATCGAAGCCGCCGCCCGCGAAAAACGTCGCGTCGGGCGTCCATCCGAGAGGCACGTTGTTCCCCGTGCCGCCGAAGCCGCCGTCAAACGTAAGGTTCTCCCAGTTGTTCTGCTTGTTGCGCTCGCCCCACCAGAACAGGCGATCGGAATAGCCGATCACCCCCGCGCATTCGCCGAGCTCCACCAGATCGAAGAGCGAATCGGCGGAAATTCCCGCAAGCAGCGCCGTGTCCGAAAAATCGACCACGAAGGACGAGACGCTGTTATCCAGCACCTGCATCTGCGGCGCGCCATCGAGGCCGGTCGTATAGAAGAACAGATCGCCGCCCGCGCCGGTGAACGCGAGAATGCGCGCAACGATATTCGGCAGCGTACCGACGGACGGAAGCCCGGTCACGTTCGCGCGAAGCCCGCCCGCCGCGGTCCAGGAGATCGGCGGCGAGGGCCGCGTCAGATAACCCTGGCGCGTAACGAAGATGACGGCGCACTGATGCACGCCCGAGCCAATCGAGCCGACGGGCGCAGCCGTGCCGCCGCTCGAGCTCGAATTGGCCGCCGTCTGCGCGTACGTGAAATGCAGCGAATCGATGATCGACGCGACCGGAAAAGTTCCGTTGTAACTCGTGTCGGTGACGCCCGCGATGGTGACCTGGTCGGTTGGGAGCAATCCGATGGGCGTGGCCAGCGCGACGGTCACGACGTTGGACGTCCTCGAGATCGACGAAATATTCGAGATGACGTCGGCGACCGCCGTGGGGCCGGCGCCCGGCCCGATTTGGCTCACGCGATCGAGATACGTTCCGTCATACTGCCGCGGAATATCCAGGCCGAAATTCCCGTCGTGCTGCGCGACGTATTCGCGCGCGAAAAGTGAAGTGGAGCTCGCCGCGGCATTGGGCATCAGCCCGGAAGCAATCTGCGTCAGCACGCCCGCGGAATTCTCGCCCCATAGCTTTCCGGCCGAATCAATCGCCAGCAGAGTTTTCACCAGGTTCGGCTGAATGTAGGTCTTGAGGTAGTTGACGGTCGGATTGCCCGCGATCGGCGCAAACACCGAGAGAAGCCCGGGCCGCGTCTTCATCCCGCTCTGCAAAAACGCAACGTCGCGGCAATCGGGCGACACCCCCTGCGGCAAATCGGCCGCAGCCATATCGGTGACCAGGCCGCCGAAGAGATCCAGCGGAGTATCAATTGTGCCAGCGATGGACATGTGATTCGTGGTTTGTGAGTCGTGATTCGTGTGTTGTGCGTGGCGCGTTTTGTAAGGGCTGGAAGAAGTGGCTAGTGACTAGTGGCGAGTGGCTAGACAAACCAAAAACCCAACGAACATTGCCATGGGTTTCGCTAGCCACTCGCCACTAGCCACTTCACTAAATCAGCGGCGCGAACCCTGCTCTCGCAGAAAACGGCCTGCGGCGGCGGCCCGTCTGCTGTTCGCGCTGCGTGGCGCGGAGGAGGAGATCTTCGAGGGCGTCCGCGGCCGCGGCGTCGTAGCGCTCGGCTTGCGGCGCGCCTCGAGCGGCGCCCGCCATGGCTGCGGCGGCGTAGGCCAGCGCTTCCTGCGCGTTGCGAATCAGCACCGGGCTCGTCGAGTCGGTGAGGTCGGGATAGGATTTCTGATAGCGCAGGCGGATCTGCGTGTCCTGGGTTGCACCGAGGAAATACAAACCATCCGCGCGCCACTCCCAGTAACGCAGCGTCTGCCCCTGCGGCTCCGACGGCAGACCGTCGTGATCCGTCAGGTCCGTCATCTCGATGAAATCGTCGGAGCTGGGGTTCCGGCGCTCCCACAATTTCGCGGGCACGAGCAAATCGGTCGGCAACTGGTTCGGTGGCGCCGTGCCATCCGTGATCGAGACTTGCGCGGACGCATCCACCGTAGTGACCGCCGCAACAACGAGCAGAACGTCGTCCGTCAAAAAGCTGCCCGACTGCACGTTGGCCAGCGCGCGCTGCGCCTTGCGATACGCCGAGTTCACATACGGCAAGAGCACCGTATCGGTGAACAAATTCCCCGCGGCGTCATTCAAAAGCGAACGCACCAGCGAAGTGATCTGCCCCGCGGTGTTGTAAGCGGTCGTTCCGACGACTGGCATGAGAAGTCTCCGTGGTCCGTGACTTGTTGCAACCAGTGGCGAGTGGCTAGTGGCTAGCAAATCGCCGCTGGTTTTCGCTAGCCACTCGTCACTGCTCTTCCTGAGGCAGCGGCGACTGCTTCAGATACGCCGCGACGCCGATGATGCCGGACATCACCGCGCTCACACCGGCAATGGCCAGCGTCGAGCGCAGCCCGGCTTGCAGATTGAAATGCTGCGGATCGATTCCGACCGCCGCGAAGCCCGTGATCACGCCGTTCGCGCCGCCGGCGATCGCCGCGGCAAGCAGCCCGCGCCACCACAATTGAAAATTTGTCCAGGTACTCATACGGATGGTTCTCGCACGCCAGCGTTATCGAGGGATGCTTCAAGTGGCACGAATTCAGTGCCGGCGGACACTCCACTTTTGTCATTCCGAGCGATGAAGAGAAATTGACGCCTACTTACTGCTTCAGCTCCACCAGGAACATTTCCGGCGTAATCGCGTCGGTGCTGGCCACGTTGAATTGCAAGTTGATCGTCACCGCCGACGTGGTACTGACCGCCGCCGTATCCAGCTTGATCGAGTTGGTGCCGCCGCTGCTGTCCTGCGCCAGGGTGGAAATGGTCTGTGCGCTCGTCGAGCCGGGGTTGTTCATCACGAGGTAGGTGACGCGCTCGAGCTGATTGGCCGAGCCGGATGGCGACGCGGCCGTCGTGGAAGTCCCGCCGAAGGAGAGTGTGTAGAGGATAGCGCCGGTGCCGGTCGTATGCTTGGCCACAGCGGTGATGATGATTCCCTGCCCCGCGCCCATCACACCCGCAGGCAGAGTGCACGTAAAGTAGGTTGCCGCCGCGCCCGTGCCCGTCACCGCGGAGAGCGGCCCTTGATACGCGCAAGCCGAGCTGTCGGCGGCCGCCACGGGCTGCGCGGGGCCATTGTTCTCGATTTTCTTCCAGCGGTGCGCCGTTGAGTCGGCGTACAGCTGATCGACGCCGGCCACTCCCGTCGGCGCTGAAGTTTCCGACGCGGAGAAAAACTTGTAGCTGTGCACACCGGCATTCACCGGGAACTGCACGCCCGTGGGAGGCGCAGAGTATTGCGCGGCCGTCAGATTGACGCCCAGAAAACCCGTTCCGAGCCCACCGTTCAGCCCGCAAAAGAGACACGAGTTCGCGTTGTTTTCTTCGGAGAGCCAGGAGCGCATGGCGTTCCCCACCGGCGCGGGCGACTTGGCGATCTGGCCGGAAGTCGTCGCCAGGGTGAATGTGCACGTCCCGTTCGTCACGGTGGTCGAATTGAAGTAATCGACTTCGGCGCCAGAGCTGGTGCCGAAGTAAAAATTGCAACTCGCGGGAAAGTAGATTCCTGTCGTCGCGGACAGGCTGATTGAGCTGGAAGCACCAACGGTTTGCGAAAACTCCGGACTGGGCGCCGATTCGCGGCCGGCGACATCGACTACCGTGACCTTGAAGTAGTATGTCGCCGCGGAAAGCGAACCCGAACCGGTGCCCGTGACCGTTCCCTGCGGACGCCGGAAGACGTGGCCGATGATCTGCTCGCCCGCGGGCCCGGCCGAGTCGTTGCCTCCGCTGGTCAGCACTTCGGTGGTCTGCACGTCAACGCCGATTTGCGTAATTCCCAGGTCGCATCCCGAATAGGCGCCGAAAATATTCCCCCAGTAACCGATGCTTTGGTTTCCGCTGCCTCCGCCGTTCGGGCTATCGTAAATCCAGTCGCGGCACGCTACCGGGTTCCCGGAGTTAACAGCCGAGCCGACGAGTTGCGAGAATCCCACCGTCTGGCCGTGAACGAAAATGTTGTTCCCGGTAAGCGCGCCGCAGGTGGACGAGCTGTACATGAGAGACTGGCTCGCCGCCATGACGTCTCCCGTGACCACATTGTCGAGAGAGATGGTGCCCGGGGCGTTGCACGTGGCGAGGTTAATGAAGCCCAGGTCCCAGTTGTCCTCGATGTCCGTCAGGCCGTCAAACACGAAATCGCCGAACGGCCCGCCGCCCGAGGGGAACACTTCGTCCACGCGAATCGTGTGGCTGATGAACGCATTGTCGCGAAAATCGAATACGCTGGTATGGCCGCTGTTCGTCAACCCCAGGAACCAAATTGCGGGAATTTGATTGTTGCTGTTGTTCGCGGAGTCGTTCCAATTGGTGCGGTCAAACAGGCTGAAGAACGCGTTGTTGTCCACCTGCAGCATCGGCCCGCTTCCGTTGACGCTGAAAGAGACATCCTGCGTCGTAATGTCTCCCTGCGAGCCTTGCACGATGCCGGTTTGTCCGGAGTTGAGGCACACGTGCGAAAGATCGAGTCCGCTCCCCGCGCCAAATGTGACAAACAGAGCGCCGAGCGAGCCGTACCCGTTGATCTGGCTGCACGAAAATGTCCAGTCGCTCGTCGTGTATCCCCCGCTTATTCCGGTGATCGAGATCTGGCCGGAGGATCCGGCGCTCGCGAGGGGGCCTTCGATCGGCAGGCCGAACAGGTTGATCGCGCCGTTCAAAATGATCTTGACGCCGCTCGCTCCGGAGGAAGGAAACGGAATCGTCGACAGGAACCACAAGCCTTCGGGGATGTAGACGCTGCCCTTGTTGGTAATTTGCGGGCTGCCATCGTTCGAGGCGTCGGAAAGCGCCTGCTTGATGAACATGCTTTGGTCGGGATAGGTGAAGACACTGCTCACGGAGTTTGTTGCCGACGCGGCAAGCACCAGGCTGGTCGTTCCCGCGCCGGAAACAATCGTGGTGATCAGCGCTTGATTGGTGACTGCGGCCGGCGGCGTCGTCGGCCAAAATGCGCTGAAGCCGGTCCACGTGTTCGTCTCGGTTCCCTTGTCGATAATTCCGCAGGTGAATCCCGCCACGAACCCCGAGCAGGAAAACGAATAGCCGAGGGGCACGTATGTGCCGCCGCCGTTCTGGTCCGTGTAGACAAGATAGCCGGCGGCGTTGGCTACCGAGGTCCAGTACACGCCAACGTAGTTGGTCGGCGTACGCGTCGCGGGCGCCGTGGCGATTGTGACGGGCGAGCTCGCGGCGGACGTGCCGAAGTTCGCGTCGATCGCCGCCACGCGGTAGTGCACGGTGGTCGATCCGGTGGCGCCAATCACGTTGGGGTTGGGCGCGGCCCCCTGGGTGGGCGTAGTCAGCGTGGATGCCGGCCCGGCGCCGTAGACGAAGATGCCGCAGCCGTTCTTGAAATTGTTGTCGTAGGTGAGGCTGAGCGAGGTCGAGCCGGCGTTGATGGTCCCGACCTCGCGCGTGAAGTTCGACGCCGACTGGTCGCAGCCGCCCGGCGGCATATAGGCCGTGATATCGCGCCACGGATCGGCCCCCTTGAAGCGCTGCGACGCGGCCCACTGGTTGTCCTGAGTGGTAGAGGGCACGGGAGCCCCGCCGACGGAGAGCGAGCCGGTGACCGCCGCCGATCCATTCACCGTTAGATTTCCCGAGAGCGAAAGCGAAAACGCGGAGATCCCGCTGGTCGTCGTGACCGTGGTGAACGTCGGCGTGCTCGGATCGTTCGGCAGGATCACGTTCGGGAGCTGTTTCGTGATGATGTTCGGCCCGCTGATTTCAATTTCGTAGCGGCCCGGGGCGGCGTAGAACGTGTAGTTCCCCATGCCGTCCGTGGTGGTGGGGTTCGCGAGCGCCTGCGTGAGCGCGGGGTCTGAGTAAATCAGCGCGAGCGGCGAGCACGGCTGTCCCGTCGCCGTCGAAGTGCAAACGCGCACGGTCGCGCCCGCCATCGGCCGCCCTTGCGCGTTGAACACAATGTCATCCTTGCGCGAACCTTGCGCGAAGGCAGTCGCCCCGGAGATGGCGACCAAGATCGCGGTGAGCCCGGCGGTGACGCTGATGCGCAAAGCGCGCGCGCACGCATGCCGAGAAAATTGTTTCAGTCCGTCCATGTCCATGAATTCCTCGAGAGGAAATATCGTTTTCTATTTAGCTGGTTCGATACTGCGAAGGGGTTCACGTAGCACAGGCTTACGGCCTGTTGGTTTCCGTAAGCGTTCTCGGGCTGCGCCCACGGTGCTCGCACTTAGAGGTGGGACTGGACGTCACACAGGCGGCCCAATTCACATCCGTGCCAAGATCCAGTGGAACCCAACAGGCTGAAGCCTGTCCTACTTAGCGCGGAGCGCCGCTGGGCGCGCATCGGCCGCCGGTGTGGGCTGCATCAGCCCGAGCGCGAGGGCTTTCTCGCGATTCAGAATTGCGTGGCACGATTTGCACACCGCCACACCCGGTTTCACGCGCTCGCCGCAGCCGGGGCACTCCTCGGTCTCGCGCGCCTGGTAGTGCCACTCTTTCTCAACGCCCAAACGCTTTGCAGCGCGCCGTTGCAGATCGTGAATGAAAAGAAACGAGTGCGACCGCTCCCACTCGCGGTCCGCCGCGGCCACCAGCGCCCGGCAGAAGTCGTCGAGTTTCTCCTGCGCGCTCCGAAGCTCGGCCTCGGTCGGGGCCTCGCCGGCGCACACAAACACACCGAGGAAGCTTTTCTCGCCCGCGTCCGAATTAATCTCGCGGCAAATGTCCTCGGCAATGTCGCGCGCCGAGATCGGGAGCGGCAGCGTGCGCTTGTCGCCGTAGTCCATCACAGCGGTGCGCGAGGTGATGCGAGTCAGCGCGAACGGCTCACCTTCCCCGCAAGCGGCAATCTGAAATGTGCCGTACATCCGGCTCGCCATGTAGCGCTGGTCAGTGATGTTGGCAATCACTGCGGTTTCGGTTGGCATGTGATTTTCTCCTCGGACCGCCATCTATACGCTATCCACAGATAAACACAGATGCACACTGATCAAACCAAACCACAAAGCGGACGACTCCCAATCTCCTTCTTTGCCCTTGTCTTTGCTTTGTCTTTGCTTGTCTTTGCCTTTATGAGTGTGAATCTGTGTTCATCTGTGGATTCAATCTTTTCCCCCGCACCACTCACTGCAAGACCGCTTCCGCCCAGGCGTCGTACTCCCGCTCTTCGCGACGCGAGCGGTCCTCGAGCGCTTCCCGCTTTTTCGCGCGCGGCGCGGTGCGGCTCGTCTCGATCGCGCGCGCGATGTGCCGCGCGACCGCCGGCGTCAGTTGCACGAATTCGCCGCGTGGCCCCTCGAGCGTGAAGCAATGCTCGTAATCACCGCGCGAAGGATACGGCCCAAGCGCCAGAACGCTCCGCCCATTCGCAATCTCGAGCGTTTGCGCGCGCCACTCGGCAGGAGATCCGTAACTCTCCGCCGGCATCCACCGCTCGATATGCCAGCGATCGTGCGGCGCATACTTCGGCTCGCGCCTCAGCTCGACCACTTCGCGCACCAGATTCCCCGCCGCGTCGCGGTCTTCCCACTTCCCGCCAATCCAATCCAGCCGCGACCATCCCCAAACCGCGCGGTAAATCGGCTCGCCAAAAAGGTTCAAGCCGCCGGCAAGCGCCAGCTCGCGCGCCACGTCCGCCGGCGCGTCGTGCGTTTCTCGAATAACTTTCATCAAATGAAAAAATGGACCGAAATCGCAGGTTAGCAATGCTGATGGACTGAGGCGCTACTGCGAAGCCTTGGAAATGCCTGCATGCTGAATCTCGAAAAAAGTGTGGAACCGCTCATCTCCGTTTACTACGAGGACAAATCGGTAACGCCCAGTCGTCGGGAATTGTACCGGGGCAATACCGATAACGACGTTTACAGGCTGTTGTGACGGCGGAAAGGAGAAGTCCGCCTCTGGTGCCGTGAACACTGTTTCACCGTTCGGGCCTTCAATTCTAACGATTACCTTATGATTGCCCTCGCCAGGCTCACAAATTAGCAAAAAGGAAAGCCTCTCAATCGGCTTCGTCAGATCTTGGACAATCAGGTTGACGTTCGGCGTGACACCGTAGAACCCAAGAATAGACGACTTGCCCATCAACTCGGGACGCACTTCCTCACAAACGAGGCAATGGCGAATTGACGGGAAGTGCATAGTCTCAAAAATTGTGATGGAAAAATGCAGTCTCTGTTCCCGCCATCGACTTGATGTCCGTTGATGCCTGGACAGTTATTCCGTTCACCGCGGACCCAAGGGTGAGGATACCAACGAACGCGACCGCGGCAGCGGGCGCTGGTACTACGCGTGCACCAAGTGGAGACATCTCGTATACCAATATGCTTGGGGCCGGAGGGGCGTGTTCACTCTGGATCGAGAACCACCGTCGTTCGCAAAATGACCAAGCCAGCAAAGCCGAAACGACCGCAAAGGCCAAGAGCGGGATCGCCGTCCACCATCGTTCCAAGTTGTTTGCGGCAAGAATGGCATAAACCAAGCCAGCGGGTATGGTGGCAACACCTGCAATCACGTACAGGACGTACAGGTCGCGCGCATCACGCCAGAACGATGTTCTTGTCGCGGACATTGCGCCAAATCTCCCTGATGAAATCGTACCCTATCTTGATAACGAAAACCAGAAAGAGGGCTGCGATCAGGAACCTCTCAAGGGACTCCACAAGTGTTGACAACAATCCTGGTCCGAGTCCCCAGAGAACCAGCCAATGAACAACGATAAACGAAACGATTGCTGCAGCACACAAGCCGGTATGTTTAGCGATGGCCTGAAGGCCCTTGACGTCACACCAGTCTGACCAGCTCATTGACTCGAAAGGTTAGCAAGCACGTCGACTTGGGTCAACGACAAAGCTATCTTAACTAGTTGAGAATTGCGGATCCCTACCGTCCAATCGGAGACGGAACTTATTTTTCTTTGGCAAGACGGTTGAGGCAGTCGAAATACTGAGCCGCCACAAACACGAGCACCGGATCCGGCTTCTTTCCACGCTTGGCGAGAATCTTCGTGATACGCGGAGTATTCCGCTCTACGCTCTTTGCGAGATCAAGGATTGCGCGACGCATTTCTTTGGTCATTTGAGATAACCGGTGATTCTACCTCATAGAATACCCTGAAACGCGACACCATGGGAACGGTCATGAATCAGCGGTTGCGCCCTAGTCCCTCGGCATATGAGCGATGGCGGGGGCCGGCAAAAGTAGGACAGGCTTCTAGCCTGTCGGGTTTAGTCCTTGCAAGGTCACACCCCGACAGGCTGGAAGCCTGTCCTATTCTCGTCACGTCAGTTTCCGAAACTGGGCTGAAAACGTGATGATGTCGCCGGTCGCCGACGACGGATACGCGGCGTTGCCGGTGAATTCGGCGCCGGCCGAGCCCGTCGTGTAGCCGCGCATCTTCCAGTTATTCGCGGCGGCGCCTTGCTGCATCTGGTACTGGTTTGGCGTGCCGCCCTGCACGGTGAAGTTCGCCTGCACTGGCCCGAACGCGGGATCGTTCATGCTGGAATCGATGATCTGGCCGCGCGCCGCGATCTGCTTCACGAGCTGCGTCCAGTCCACGGTGTCGCCCCCGGTCGGATAGTTCCCCGAAAGCGCCACGGTGCCGAACGCATACACCTGCGTCCCGCCGGGATCGACATCAGTCAACGTAAGTGTGACGGACATGTTGTTCTCCTAAGAAATTCAGTACGAAACCACAGATGCACACAGATGAACACTGATGATGAATATGCGGAGAGGCTTTGACTTGAAGCACCTTCTTCTTGCATCTGAATCTGTATTTTATCAGTGTGAATCTGTGTGCATCTGTGGTTCCAAGGTTTTGCTTTTCTCTGTGCCGCAGCGGCTCCGATTTCTAGTAGCCGGATGGCCTCGCCAGCGTATCGATGAAGCTGCCGCTGCGCGGCGAGTCGTTCCACACCTGGAAGCCGGTGTCGAAGTAGAAGATGAACGAAGCCGAAATCCCGCCGCTCGCGCCATATATCGGGAACACGGTCTGTCCGCCGACCTCGAAGAAGTCGATGTCCTTCATCACGGCTCGGCCCCAGTGCGACAAGTCGAGGAAGTCGATGCGCGTCTGATCGGCGTTCACCGAACTCTTGATGGGAATCCCGGACATGGTCTTCTTCCCGGAGAAGAGCATGTCAAGGTCGGTGGCGCGCCCGCCAGGGCCTTCCTTGACGATCTGGGAAACGGTGATGCCAAGATTTTCCCAGGCGTGTTCCTGCTCGACGCTGGTGTAGGCGATGAGTTTGCCGAGATGGTTGATGCCCAGGGCTTTGCGCACTTTATTGATCGCCAGGCGCACGTGGCCGGGCACGAGCGCGGCATTGCCCGCGTTGACGCGCGGCGTTTGCAGTTGCTGCGGATACGTCGCGCGATTGAGGTTGAGCCAGGTTCCAGTGGTCGCGTTGTTTTGGTGATACTTGATGCCAAAGAGAGATACGGGCGATGAGCCGGTCAAGCCGTCATGGACGATCACGTCGTTGACGGACGTGCCGGTGGGCACGTTGTCCACCGTGATGGTTTGCGTCGAAGAAATGGGATCGGCCGCGGTCACGCTGGTGACCACTCCGGCCGCGACGTTGCGGTTGGTGGTGAGTGTGGGATCGTAGATCTGGATCGTCTGCCCCACGTAGACGAGCGCCGCGCCCGTGGGCACGGCCATCGTGAATGTCGACCCGGCGATCGCGCTGATCGTGCCCAGCACGCCGTTGCCGGCGGTCTGGATCACTTTGTCGAGGAACGAGCGGAACTGCTTCATGCCGCTGGCGATTTCGCGCTTCACCGCGTTTTCGATCGCCTTCTCGCGCGCGTTGGACGCGTACTCCACGAGCTTGGTGATTTGCACGGCGAAGCGGAAGAACATCGGCGAGACTTGCGCCACGTCGTACGTGGTCCCCGAGCCGAGGCCCAGGTCGCCGCCGTCCGCGCTGTAGCTGCCGGCCTTGCCGCCGGGAATGAGTTGCAGGGGCAGCCGCATGTTGCGCGAGCTGACCTTTTCCACGTCACCGCGTTGCTGAATCATGCTGAGCAGAACGTCGTCGCGCTCGTAGAGCAGGGGCACTTTGTCGCGCACCTTCTCCAGTTGCAACGCGATTGTCTGCGCGTTGGTTTGTTGTGCCATGATGGCTCCTCGTCGTTATGAAGGTATGAATGCAGGTAGCAGGTATGAACTTGGATGGTGTTGCGGGCCGGAAAGAAGTGGCTAGTGGCGAGTGACTAGTGGCTAGCAAGGCGTAAATCGTTATTTCAGGCTGTTCGACTAGCACTCGGTCCGACCAAACCGTTCAGGAAGTCGCGTGAACCAAGTCGGTCTCGTTTTTCGCTAGCCACTAGCCACTGTTTCATCACATTCCTAAAATCTCCTCGTCGCTCATCGAGGCGTAATTCACTTCGCGCTGCGCCATAGGACGCAGCGGCATCGAATCGAGCGATCCGCCCGCAGCGGCGATGTCCACGCGAGACACTGCCGTTGCCTGCCTTGCGGCTTTTGACCGCGCCGTGCTCAGCACGGTGCTTGTCCATTCGCCGATCACGCGCCGCGCCACGCTGGGCACCAACTGTTTGGCGCGCCGCGCCAGCAAGGAAGCGACGTGCTGCCGTTCCGCTTCGCCAAATCGCCGGCTGCGCAACACGCTCGCGACCTGCTCGGACAGCGTGCGATCGGCGGCCAGCGCCCGGTGAACCTCATGGAAGATGTCCTCGCCGATTCGCCGCGCCGCGCCTTCCGCCACGCCCTCCGGCATCACGCGGGACAGAGTCTCGTGGATCGACCCGCGCACGTCCCTCGCTACAGCATCGTTCGTAGCCCGCTCAAACTGAGCGTAGGCGGCAGGATCGAAGGTGGGAGCAGCGACCAGCGATCCGGCCGACATGTCCTGCGGATCGCCGGGCGCAGGATCATTGGCGCCTTGCGAAGGCGGAGGCGCGGATCCAGGCGGGTGCCCGTCGCCAGAGTGATGCCGGTGTTCGTCGCGATCGTCGCCGCCACGCGAGCGCCCATCATCACCGCGCGAATCTTTTCGAGCATCTGCATTTTGTGTACCGGCGGCCACTCCGTTTGGATTCGGCCCGTCGAGGCTCCTTGCTTCCCTGCCTCCTGCCTCCTTGCCTCCAAGTCCCGCCACCACCTTCGCCGCCTCCGCAAACAACGATCGAAACGCCGTCGGATTCGCCCGCGCCAATTCAGCCACGACCTCAGCCTGCGCCCGCGCGTCACCCGAAAAAAGCGCCGCATCAATCCGCTCCACCGATCGCGTCGCTTCGCGCAAAGAAAGCACATCGCGCACCCCGCCCGGCAACAACTCCTTCACCGCGCGCGCCTCTTCCGGCGAAGCAAACGCCGCGCGAAACTCCTGATGCTCGCGCCAAAGCTCCGACGCCTCAGCAGAATGCCGCGGATCAGCCGCCGCAGCCGCCATCCACCCCGGCATCGCGGCGTCAGTCAGGCCACCGCGACCGCTGTAGCCCGGGTCTTTAGACGCGGGGATCTTAGTTTCGTCAGACGACGCGCTGTTCCCCGCAGCGGAGTCGCCGTCACCCTCCGCACCCGATTCCCCGCCTCTAAAGAGGTGGGCTACAGCACCGGAGCGCTGCTCCGGCGATGACGGCTCGATTCCTAGAATCTCTTCGTCAGTCAAATACTTCGCCGCCGGTTTTCCAGGAGCAGGCGCGGAAGAAGCGCCCGCCCCGCCCGACTGGCCGTTGTCCGGCGAAGCCGGTTCAGTTCCCGCCCAATCCAGATCGACTCGCGTCCCACTGCTCATCGGTAACTCCTGTTGAAATCGCATCTGAGCGTATATATGTTCATTCCCTGAATCAGGCACATTCCAAAGGTTGAATGCGAACCATGAAGATCACGAAAGCGTTTGAATCAGCTTTTGAAAAACTCTACGGAAAGCCGTGCTGGGGTGTCTGGAAAGGCGTCGGCTCGTTCCTCACACTTAATTTCGGGAACCCTCACCTAGAAATCCGTGAACCAATCGTTGCGGGTGCCAAAGCGTCCAAGAAGGTGCGCGAGGGCCTGGCGCAACGCAATGCGGTTGTTGAGGGTGACTGGCGGCTATGGATTTATTGTTGCTCGTGGGAAGTCTTGTCCAACGGTAAGCGAGTAGCGCACAGCGAATCTTCGGACGGCCGAATCAAACGTGCTGCACTACTTCTAGACGGTCAGAAGCTCACGCGATTCTCGATGGTTCCCCGCGGATTGCACTGCACTTTTGACTTTGACTTAGGCGGGGCGCTAGAAACGCGGCCATATGGCCGGACGCATGAGCAATGGTTGCTCTACGAGCCGACCGGTAAGGTCTTGACGCTCAGAGCGGACAAGCGCTATTCCCATCACCCGTCTAATCGCGCAGATAGTCGAAAAGATTGGAAGCCCATTCAATACTAGGACGGGCTGTTGTTCGCAGTTGGTGGCGTTGTCGCGGAGTTACTCTTTTGGGCGGCGTAAGCCAAACCAATCGCGCGCAGATGCGCCTCCGCATGCGCCCGCACATTGGCGAAGCCCGCAGGATTTTCGACGCGCGCAATCTGCCCCGCGTCGGAATTGGCCCAGCGCCGGCACTCCTCCAGCTCAACCACGTGATTATCGAAGAGCAAGTCGATCGGCACGGAAGGCTCCAGTAGCACAGACTTCAGTCTGTGGGTCTCCATTGCGCCACTCGGTCTGCTCGCCGTAGCCGAGGCTGCGGCGGTGTTGTTCCGTTGCGCACCTGTCCCGTCTCCCGTGGTTTTGGTTGCGCCAAGCTCTGATGGAAGGCCACAGGCTGAAGCCTGTGCTACTTGTGCTTCCTGAATCAGTGTGCCCGCCAGAAGCAAATCGATCTCGCGCAACTGCTTATTCCGCGAATCCTCTCCCGGCACAACGAGGTCCGACAAACCCAGCACACTCTTCACAAATCCGATGTTGGAAGGATCGGCCAGCGCCTGCTGAATCAGCGGATCGGACGAAGCCATCAGCTGCTGCACCACGGCGCGCTGCTGCGATTTCAACCGCGGGAACGTTTCATCGCTCTCCGGATGCGCCTGAATGTTGCCCTTCAAATCGGCCAGCCGAATCCAGCGCGACTCAAATTCCCCGCCCGGCCCAAGAATCGGAATCTCCGCATCCTCCGGACGATTCTTGCGGAAGCAATCCACTGAAAGCAGCATCACGTCGGCGTAGAAAGTCTTCAGCCGCCGCCACACGAGTCCCAGGCGCCCAAGCGCCTGATCGCGCGCCATGGCGTAGCCCGAAGCGGTTTTCTGCGACTCCATCTCCCCGCCGAATACCGCGGGAAAGAGGCCCGTCAAAAATTGCGCGACCGGACCCATCAAGTCCTGCTGATGCCGTACCAGGTCGGGCGGCACCTGCGCCGGCGCGGGCTGAAAAAATCCAGCGGCCAGCGGCTGCCCAGGACGCGCGCGCGCCGGATAGTGCGCCGCGGGCTCGGCGGTTTGATTGGCGAGCGCGTCAAAATCGAGCACCTGCGGATCGGCGTAGATCGGCGGGATGCCGTACTCGTACGTCTCCGCCTGAATGTTGGAGAGCGTGTTGTAGCGCTCCTGAATCTGCACCAGCGAATCGCCCACCGACGGCCGGTTCTGCCCGTCGCCCGGCAGCGCGTGCATCACGCGCCAGCGATCGTCCATGGATTCGTTGCGCGATTCGCAATACGTGTCGCCCGCAAACGCGACGTAGCAGCCCTCGGGGAAAAGCGCCAGCAGCGCGTCGCGCACCGCTTTGTCTTCGATCGAGTAGAACGCCCACGGCCGGATCCACGTCCGCGAAAACGTGATCAGGTTGAAGAGCGCATCGCCCGGATGCGTCGTGGGCAGCCCCTGCGAGATCGCGATGCGCGTCGCGCGCGCGTACACTTCGTCCGTAGTCTCCGGACCGCCCATCTGAATCTTGTCCGCAGCGTGCGGATAGCTCGCCTTCAGTTTCGCGCGGTGTACCTCCATCGACCACTGGAGGTAAGGATACTCGTGCATCTCATTCGCCCATACCGGCGTATTCAGCTCGAGCCCGCCCACCACCGAAATCACTTCCTGCCCATTCGCCACGCGCCGCACGCCGGTGATGAGAGGCACAGCCACCCGCGCTGCCGGCCGAAAATGCTCCGGCCCCAGCGAAGCCCCGCAGTTGCGGCACATCACCGGCGGGAGAAGGCCACCCGTAGGACAGGCTTCTAGCCTGTCGGTTTCCATGCCGCCGTCCGAGCGATAACCATCGCCTCCGTCCACATTCGCGCCAGGGGCCTCGGGGTGGCTCTTTCGGGTGCCCCATCCTTCGCGGGCTTTGCGAAGGATGGGTCCGGCTGAAACCCGATCCAAAGCCGAGCCGTCGGCGCCTCCTGCCTCACCGTCTCCTGTTTCGTTTGAAACGCTCTGCTCCGCCCCGCACTCGGGGCACGCGTACACGTCATCGCCGAGGGGAACGTAATGCTCCTCAATCACCGGCTCGTCGTGCGAACCGAACCGCTGCGCGTCGGCCACGTACCGCACGTAGCCGCCGATCTTCCCGTCGGTCCACAAATAAAACGCCACGCCCGTCAGCAAATGCTGCACGCGATTATTCTGCTCAACGAGGTCGCACACCTCGGACGCCGCGCGCGCCGAAGTGATGTCCGAGATCGATTGCGCGGATTGGGGGTAAAACCGCGTCGCCGGCACATCCTGGCTGAGCACCGAAATAAACGAGAGCCCGAAGGCCTGATAGAGGTTCGTGACAAACTGGTAGCGCGGCATCTCGACCGCGGCGCTGTCATCGTAAATTTTCGATTCGTACGGCAGGTGCCAGGTCATGTCCTGCGGATTCCACCACGCATACTGCAAGCCCTGCCAGAAAAGCCGCGCCTGGCGAATTCGACGAATCTCATGCCGCCGCGCAACGATTCCCTCCTGGCGATACTCGAGCACCAGCTCGCGCAGCGCGTTCACCAGATCGGGCCGCAGATCCTCGAGCCGCTCGTTGTTCGGCCCAAGCGCCTGCTTCGCCAGCGCATCCTGCGCAGTCGCCGCCGGCGCCCCGTCAACACCAAGCGGCCCCCGCCCAGCGGCCGCACGCGAGCCACCCGCACCGAGCGTAGCCGAAGCGCTTGTGGCGAGTCCGCCCGAGGCGGCCGAACCATCCAGCGGCGCAATGCGCCCATCATTCGGCTCAACCGCCTCGCCGTTCAAAATCGAAATATCAGACAAGTTGTTCATCGGGTTTGTCACAATTTGTGTTGCCCCAGCACTAGCGGGCAACGGCTTTCGGAGGGCCGGGCTTGAGCCCGGCCACAGCAGCGCAGCTCAAATCGGCTTTAGCCGCTGAAGCTCCGCGCTCTCAGTAGGACAGGCTTCCAGCCCGTCGGTTTCCGCCAAGCCCTTGCAAGACCAGAGGCGACAGGCTATAAGCCTGTCCTACAGGAGGCGCATATGCTCGGTGGCTTGATCTGGTGGTGCATTGTAGGGGGTATTGCCGGCTGGCTCGCCGGAAAAGTCATGAAGGGCGGCGGCTTCGGCGTGCTGATGGACATCATCATCGGCATCGTCGGCGCCATGATCGGCGGCTGGGTGTTCGGTCTCCTGGGAATTTATTCCGGGGGAGGAATCATTCCCTCAATCCTCGTGGCCTTCGTAGGTGCCTGCATCCTGCTCTGGCTCGTACGGCTGATCAAGAAAGCGTGACCCCGATCACGCGTGCGGCCAGGAGTCCTACTCGCGTATTTCCATATGTATGGACGTACACTGAGTGGAAGTCGTGCCCTTAACGGAAATTGTCCACAACGATGTTTTTCGCTGATTCTGTGCAAGCCGCCTGCATGCTGCCGGCTACCTCCGGTTCTAGCGGGCAAATTTCAAAGTCGGCGAAAATCTGATTCTCGAGTGGCTTGAACACTCGCGTCACATTGGCTGGAAATTCGGGATGCTCATTGTCCAATTCGTCTCGTTTTTCGGCATCCGGCCCGCTGTAGATTCCCAAAATCCGGTGCGTGCCGATCTTCCAAAGCCGAAACGACGGCGTCCCGTTGTAAAAGCTCAGGCGTCCATGTGCCCAATAGCACGCCGCTGAATTCTCTGGCGTCTTGCACGCAATCTTCCGCTTAGGAACACGTTGAGCCTTGCCCAAACCACACGAAAAAGCCAGTACCGTGGCAAGGATCGTCGCGCAAGCCGTACGAAGCCTGGCGCGCTCACTTCGACCCGTACGTGTTGATATATATCCCGTGCGGCGGAAGACCCTGTTTACCCGACGTTGGAAAAGAGTTGTCGAATGGGCCAGATTGAGTCCGAATCTTGAATTGTGGTCCGTGCGGACCTCCTGGCTTATAATCAGAACGGTCAGCGTTTCGCCGCAGATTGAAATATGTTGCGCCCTGCGTCGGATCAGTCGGACTAAGGTAAGCCTCTCGCGCGGCTCTCAGCGAGGAATCATAGGCTGCCTTCGTCCGCGGATCGCGGATTGCCTTTCCCGTCGGCTCAGTCGCAGGTGCTGTTTTGGGCCGTCCTCGACCGAATTGTGAATCTGCGTTGATTACTGCGTGAGCTACCTTCTCACGCGCGCCACCGATGGTATCGTTCGCTTTGTCACTATGCGTGCCAGACTGCGTTTCATTAAAAACGATAAGGCCGACGTCGTGGACTGTCAATGTGTTTATCTTGTGAGCTTCGACAGAGTGTTCCCAATTGGTGCGGTCCACGGGCGGCGGCGATGGGGAACGAGGCGGCGAAGGCTGAGGCTTGATCTTGTCCAGGGTACGATCCAGCCAGGACGTCCCGCGCTGAGTTTGTGCGTTGCTTGCCATTGCTATCCCCTGTTAGTTCCCCTCACTTCTCCGCCGCGCCGCGTCCCGCCGCAAATTCCCTCTCGCGCGCGATCTGCGACCAGGTGCGCCGTCGCACGGGAGGCAGCGCCACCACGCCGCGCTTCGCGTCATCCTCCGGCGAAATCGGCGGAAAACCCGCGGTGCCCAGCAGCGAATTCACCAGCGCGCGATTCTCCCCGCGCAGCCGCGCCACCTCTTCCTCCAACATGCGCACATACCGCCCGCGCAACCGCAACGAGAGCCACGATGTGACATTTTGTAAACTGGACACTGGAGGCTCTAGCGAGATAGCATTGCGCCACACCGGAGGTTCGGCCGTGAAGCCATTTTCAGTATGGACGGGCGCGCTTGCTCTCGGAGTGATTCTGATTTCGCCACGATTTGGATTGGGCCAGACGAAGACGGATGCTGCCCCCGTCGACTCCTCGACTTCCACGCCAGATTACCCGGAAAGTCGCGCCGGCGTACTGATTAAGGGCTCGGACTGGACTGCGATGGATTCTATGATGCCGTCGAAAACCCGCACGAAGGGCGGGATTACCCAATCGCTCTCCTATGGCGCCGTCCGAGGCTCGGTGGTGGCTGACTACAACGGCGAGCACGCCGCGGTTCAGATCAAGCCCGGCCGAGTGGTCATCTGCATTTGCCGCATGATCTCCCTCCCCGCGGATCCACTCATTGTGAGATTGCATCCGCAGAAGGGCATGCGCGAGCTGGACGGCGGCAAACTGGCCGTCCTGGGCGCGAAAATGGCCGAGGCCACCAAGAGTGATTTGATACCAGCCGACGTGTCCCACCCGGACAGCAATACCTGGCTGGTGCGCTCTCAGGACGCGCTGCCCGAAGGCGAGTATGCGCTCATGATCGGCGCGCAAAACATGGCCATCTTCCCCTTCACGATCGCAGCCGCTTCAAACGACCCTTCCGGCCCTGCCGCAGGCAGCCACTGAGCCGTTGCGCGAAGCGCGCCAAGTAGCACAGACTTCAGTCTGTGGGGTTCCACAATCAAACCCAGACCACTCCCGCCGGCCGACAACTTGCCAAACATGTACTCACCGAGCATCAGAGTTATAGTGTCACGTATGGTGACATATTACGAGCGCAACCTGCCCCACTGGCATCCCACAGGACAAGACATTTTCTTGACCTGGCGGCTGAACGGCTCGCTGCCCCGCCATCTCCACAACATTGCGTCGAAGGACCTCTCCGGAAAGCGCTTTGTTGAGCTCGATCAGGCCTTGGACCGAGGCGACGTTGGCCCGCGATGGTTACGCGACCCTCGCATAGCCGAGAGCCTTGTCGGCTCGTTACGGACCACAGTCGAAAAGCGACTCCACACGCTGCATGCGTATGCCATCATGGCCAATCACGTCCACGTCTTGATCACGCCGTTGGCTTCGGTTGCGGAAGTCACAAAGCACATCAAGGGCGCGAGCGCTCGCGCTGCAAACCGTCTACTCGGTTTCACTGGAAGCCTCTTCTGGCAAGACGAGTCATTCGATCATTGGGTACGCGATCCCGCCGAGTGGCAGAAGATTCGCGCGTACATCGAACGCAACCCGGTCTCCGCCGGGCTCGTTTCCCGGCCCGAAGAGTGGCCGTGGTCGAGCGCGTCAAGGCCGATCAGGTAGCACAGACTTCAGGCTGTGGCCTTCCAGAAGAACTTGCAGGGATTGCTCATTTTGCGAACTACCCCGTTGTAGGCATCGGCTGACGACGGCAGCCCGGGATCTTTAATGGAAACCCACAGACTGAAGTCTGTGCTACAGAAACCTACCACCCTTGCGGCCGCCAGCGTTTCGGCACTACCGGCGCCACGCGGCGCTGCTCCTCCGCGGCAAATTTCTTCAGCCAAATTGCGCGCGACGTCGGATCGACCGCGGTGACGCGCTCGGCCGCGAGCACTTCCGCGGGCGCGCGGCCCGGATCGAGCGCCGACTTCAAGCCGTAGCGCGCGGCGTCGGCGGGATCGTCGCCGTCGCACTTCAGCACATCCTCGACGTTTGCGGGATCGCGCGTGAGCGTCGGCAAATTGTCGATCAGGCGCGTGCAATTCTCAGCGATCAGCCAGTGATCGGCTTCGAGCGCCTGGTACATCAGCATCCAGCCGCCCACGCGATCGTTGTCGGCCGGCGTCGCGCGCGGCAGGCCGGCGGTGGCCAGGCCGTCGCTGAGCTGCTCCGCGATCGACGCGTCCGCCGAGCGCTGCGCAAATGCGTCCGGCGAAAGAAACACGTCGCGGATGCGTTCGCCGTGCCCGACCCGGTCGATGCTGCGCTCGGCAATCGCCGCAGCCAGCATGCGCGGCGAGAGATGGTTCTGCACAAATTCTCGGTACGTCACGATCACGCCGTCCGGGCGCGTCGCGTACCAGTAGACCGCGCTCGGGTGCTCGAATCCCCAGTCAATCGCGATCCACCGCGGCGTCCACTGCTCGAGCTGCACATTCTCGGGCCGCACGGTGTGCCGCTCTCGTGAAAAAATGTCAAAGTATTGCCCGGCGTAGACATCCCACTCGCCGTCCAGAAACGCGCGCCGCAGCGCCTCGGGCAGCTGCCCGAGCGTCTTGCGGTACTGATCGTCGTCCTTGTACAGCGGATTGTCGGCGATCGTCGCGTGAATAAACTCGTAGTCGCCGGGATCGTACTGATCGGGGCGGTCCATGCCCGGAGCGGCGGCGCGCTCGACCCACAGCGCCTTCACCCAGGCGTGGCCGACGTTGCCGGGATTCGTGGCGCCAGCCATGCATGGTTTCGCGCCCTTGATGCGGCAACGGTTGCGGCTGGTCAGAAACTGCCACTGCTTCAGCGTGAAGTGCGTCAGCTCATCGACGCCGATGAACAAATACTCGGCGCCCTGGTAGCGGTAGACGTCGTTCTCGGTATCGCAGTACGCAAAGCGAGTCGTCGAGCCGTTGAGCCACGTGACGGTGTGTTTCGTTTCGTTGTATTTCTCGTACAACTCGCGCGGCACATCCCGCCGGAAATACGTGATGAGCGAAGCCTCCAGCTCCGGAAACGTCCGCCGCATCAGCAGCGTGTCCACGCCGGGATGCAGGTGCGCCTGGCGAATCGCTTCGTACAGCAGCGCCTTCGTCTTTCCCGGTCCCGCCGCCCCGCCGAACAAGCGATACTTCGCCGCCGATTGGTGAAATTCAAGCTGGCGAGCGAAAGGCTGGTATTTGAATTTTCGGCAGAATTCGTCGAATTCTCGAATACACCCCTTCGGCGTGTTGTCCTTCTTGGAGGGCATAGCTGTTGTGGAACATGTTTCAATCCGCGCGCGGCGCTTACCTACTTTTTGTCATTCCGAGCGAAGCGAGGAATCTCTCTCTCCGGGGTTTTGTTCTTGCTTGACGGCAAGATCGAAGAGAGATTCCTCGGGCCAAAACCGCCCTCGGAATGACAAAAGGAAATGCCTTCTTTAGTCCGCGCGGGTTGCTAGGAGACCTTCAGTTTCTTGCCCGCGTAGTACGCCGCGGCGCCGGCGATGAAGCACACGCCGATCGCGTAGTGATGCAGGCTCAGCACCGCGCCTGCGATGAACGCGCCCGCCCCCGCCAGTTGCGCATACTGCCCAATCGAATGCCAGGACGAATTTGCCATGTTGCCTCCAAGTTTGGTGACTTGTGACTTTGTGACTCGTGACTAGTGAAAAGCTAAGTCCGCCTCGCTGTTCACTAGCCACTCGCCACTCACCACTAGCCACTGCATTTTCAATCGCAGCAGCCGAGCAGCAGGCGCGTCGAGCCGTTCGGCTGGTAGACGTACGCGCCGATCTCCCATCCGCTACCCGCGGAATTTTGATTGATCAACGAAACGCCGCTCGGCCATGTGGACGACGGCGTCAGCGCCATCTGATAGGTGGACCCTAGATTCACACCGGTGTCGACCGCCGGCGAGTTCGCCAGCACCGCGTAGTTCCCTGTCGTCGAGAGCGATGACGCATTCGTCAGCGCGGGATCGGCGCTGAGCGAATGTGCGTCCTGCGACGCATTCGTCTGCCAGCCGGAGAACGTGTACGCCGTGCCGCCCCAGCTGAACGGCGAGCCGGATGCGGAAAAATAGTCGTTGTAGTCGTACGCCGTTCCTGTTTCCGAGGATGCATCGACGCTCGCGTAAGCACCGGTGTAAAAAATATTGTTCTTCACCAGCGCGCCCGTCGACGTGGATGCCTGGCTTATCGCCGCGTGCGTATTCGACGGCCCGAAGACCGTGTTGTTGTAAACGATGCTTCCCGTGCTGCCGGTGAGCAGGATCCCGACGTTGTTCGCCTGCGAAATGTCTATCACGTTGTCCCACAGCGTCATCGAAGCGCCTGTGCCGAGCCCGTCGCCTCCACCGCTGCCCACATTCACGGCGTAGGCGTACGTGCCGTAGATCTTGTTATGCGAAAACGTGACGGTCGTCGCGGAATCTCCCGCCATGATGCCGTAGCCGCCGTTCGTGGGCGCCGTGCTGTAGATCAGGCAGCTGTCCACGGTGTTTCCGTGCGAGCCGCCATGCGCCACGATCACGCTCCACACGCCCGCCGGCAGATAAGCCGAAGAGAGCGAAGTGTCGTTGTAGAACGTCGACTTCTGAACCAGGTTGCCGGTCGTGCCCGAGCCGTAAATCGCGAGCGGCGAAGTGCCGTAGGCGTGATACGCAGTCACATTCGTGACCGTGTCGTTCGTCGCGTTCAGGTAGATCGTGAGCGGGTGACGGTACGTATCGTGCGCCGAGAGGTTCCGCACGATGCTGTTGCTGCCGGTGAGATACAAACCGCCGAGCGTCGCCGTCGACGTGTTGTAGGTTTCCGACTGGTCGAGCGAGTCGATGATCAACCAGCCGTTCCCGTTGTCCCACATTGTGAAGCTGGGGCTGGACGCCGTGACGTACGAGTACGTCTTTCCGTTCGTCGCCACATTCGATCCGTCCGACGCATGCAGGTACAGGAAGGTCCCGTCGTAAAACCACGAACCCGCCGCGGCCTCGACGGCCGACTGCGAACTCTTGCTCAGCAGCAGCGACCCGTTTTCCCACACCGCCACCGGAGTCGCTCCCAGCGTGTTGCGATACGTAAAGGCCGTCTGGATCGTTCCGACGATCGAGCCGACCACGCTGTTGCCGCCTGTCGCGAACCCGTCTCCGCTTACATTCGTTGCCTGCGACTGGTCCGACGCGGTCGAATCCGACCAGAGCGTTGTGTTGTTATTGCTGTAGTACTCGACGTTGCGCGCCGTCGTGTAGATCGAGACGATCTGGTCGACGCTGTTGCTGAGACTGTACGTGATCGTGTCCGAAGTCGCGGTCGTGCCAGCGGCCACGGTCGTGCCGTTGTTTCCCCCGCCCCAGGTGATCCGCGTCATAGAGGATGTATTCGGCGCCGAGCCGGACACCGGGCCAATCGCCGAGCCGGTGATGTTCAGCGCCGCGCTCGCCGAAGCCTTTACAGTGACCGTCACCGCCACGGCGCTGTTGGAGATCTGCACGTGGCCGATCTGCTCACGCCAGTTCCGCGTGCCGCTGTCGGTCGACGAAGTGCCCGAGTCGGTGAGCGAAAAAATCGTGGCCGTCTGATTCGACGCGAGCGTGTAGCCGCTCGTCGTGAGGAACGTCGATCCCTTCAGAATCGGATTCGCGCCCGTGCCGTACGCGCCAAACGTAATCGGATTGCCCGAAGATCCCGCCGAAGGAACCGTGAGCGCCGTGCCATACCACGCGTCGCCGCGATTGAACAAAACCAAGTCGCCCGGCGAAAACGTCGACGCATTGACCTTGGCAATCGTCTGCCACGGCGTACTGGTGCTCGTTCCGTTGTTCGTGTCGCTGCCCGCCGCCGCGACGTAGTAAGTCGTTGCCTGAGCTGGCAGCGCGGCCAAGATCAGCAGCAAAAGCGTCGCCGCAATTTGCAGCGTGCGCCCGTTTGTCCTTTTGTCATTCTGAGCGCTCGCACCGAGGCTTCGCGCCGAGGCGAAGCGAAGAATCTCTCCGTGGTTTTCTCCAACAGATCGAAGAAGCAAGAGAGATTCTTCGGGCCAAAACCAGACCCTCAGAATGACAAACGGGTTCGCGAAAGGGCGGTCCGTAGGGTCAATCGTGCGCCGTGGGGCAACCAACCCCCACAGGCTATCCCTCAGCTCGCTTCGGGATGAAAAGCCTGCGCCACTCAAAACGCTACTGCACCACATAGCTGATCCCGCCGGACACCTGTCCCGAACCGGAATTAAGAATGCAAAGATTGTCTCCACTCGTCACTTCAGCACCGAGCGACGAATCCCCGTTGCCCAGCGCAATTCCGCCGTTCGCCGCGAAATTCCACCCCGTCGCCGCGGTCGCTCCGCCAAAGCCGCCCACGCCCGCCGTCCCGGTTCCGCACGCCGTCCCCGTGCCTTCGACCACGGCAACATTGGTCGCTGCCGCGACAACCACATGAATCGAGCACGCGTAGATTTTCTTGGAGGAAGTTCCCGCCACGAGCTGCGCGCTCGCCGTCTGGCTGATGCTCGCGTACGATTTCGTCTGCGCCTTGCAAGGATCAACGACCAAAAAATTGTTGCCGTCGGTAATCTTGAATCCCTGCCCAGTAGCAAACTGCCCCTGCGCAGGATCGGCCTCAAGTAGCGCGGGCTTTAGCCTGTGGCTTTCCATAAATGGCGGCACAACCGCAGCCGCAAGCCGCACCGCTTGAACGCCGTCGATGTTGAGACGTGGGACCGACTGGCCCGCCCTCCCCGAAACTCGCGGAGCCGGCGAGACGCCGGCGCCACAGACCGCCGCCAGCAGCGCGATCCCAAACAGCCACCACTTTTTCTTTTTGATTTCGTTCGGGGAACTCTCCGGCGCGCCGGTGAACTTGTCCTTCTCCATCTGCGTATCAGTGTGGCGGCCTGCCGGTGGCAACCTCAACCCGGACCGGCTAAAGCGGGTCCCACTGGCCGGTGCCGTCAAATCCAGCAGCCCGCGCAAGACTCCAAACTCAATCGCCACCGCCGCGGCTTCATCTGCCTTCGCATCTCCCGTATTCGGCGCAATGATTCGCAACTCGCGATCCGAGTGCACCACGCCGCCAGGGCGATCCACGATCACCGGCGCAGCCGCGAGCTGCGTCACATGCCGCAACACCGCCGCCTCCAGCACGCTATCCACCGAATCAAAATGGATCGAGGCGCCAAGTAGGACATGCTTTAGCCTGTCCCGGTTTTCGAGTGCCGGGGGAGCAGCAGCGACGGCACCCGTGGAAGTAGTTTCCGACACGGCATGGCTGGACGGGCTAAAGCCCATCCCACTGTGGGCGGGAGAGGAAGCGTCCCGATGTGCTCGAGGCGCTTCCTCCTGGGCTGAGGGGTGGTGGTGCGCGGGGGATTCCGGCCCGAGGTGGGAGTGTTCGCCGAAGTCCGCCGGGTTTTTCGGCGAACGATGGCGAGCGTCAGGGGTATGGGTGGCCGGGGCAAGATCGATGGTGATGGCGTAGCCGGCGTGCGGCCCCGAAGTGACCGCGTCCACCGGCAAAAATTCCGTCACCGCAAAGCCGGCGAGCCGCAGCAGGTGCCGCGTAGCGCGCGCGCAGTTGTTATCGCCAATAATCTTGATTCGCATGGATTTTCAGGGAGTACTCGAATTGCGCGGAAGAAAGAGAATCCACAGATGAACACAGATTCACACTGATAAAGGCAAAGACAACGCAAGCCTATCGCTGAAACACAGGGCAGCGGCGCTGGTCAAGCTTTGGTTAGCCTTTGCTTTTATCAGTGTTGATCTGTGTTCATCTGTGGATTCGTTTTTTGTTTTTACCTTACAAACGTCACGAGCGCTGGCCCTGTGCCGCTGGCGGCTTGCAGGTAGGCGATGGTGTCGCCTGCGTAGAAGCGTGTGCCTGAGCCGCCGTCCTGCACGCCGTCCGCGTGTCGCGGCGCCGCAATCGTCTCGATGCTCCCCGCGGAAATCGTGTCTTGCGTGGTGGCGTCGCCCGAATCGGTGCGAATCCGCAAGTCCACCAGCACGGAATTCTTGATCGACACCGCCATGCAGTCGACGGGCGCGACCACGGCCGTCCAGGAAACCGTGTCCACCGTGATCTGCTTCTTCACGAAGTTGGGATTCGAGGTCATAAGAGTGGGTGATGCGCGTCACACAGAGGGTTACGAGAGCCTGAAATTATCAGAGGAGTGACTGGACATTCGCTTGCCCTGAGTCCGCCGGGGCGGATGGAGGGTGACTGGTGATTCGTAAACTAACCTCAAGGGAGAGGCACCGATGAGATTTTCACCGGTCACCAGTCACTAGTCACACTCTTTACGGCAGCATCTTCGCTGTCAGCGACGACCCGCCCGTCGACGACGTCAGTTTGATGCGCAGAAATCGCGCGCGCACTCCGGTGACGGTACGCGATTCGCCGGCCGTCGCCGTGGACGTATCGATCGTGAAGTATTCCGAGTCCACGTCCGCCGCGGCGCCCTGCAGGACGATGCTGATGGCCGACGGCGCCGTGCCAAAGATCGTCTGCCAGCGCACCGTGTGGCCCTGATCGGTCAGGCCCGCGGGTTCAGGAATCGCGAACTGGGATCCGGCCGTTCCGTTGGCCGGAAACGCTTCGGCGTTGAAGCTAAACCCGACGTCGCCGGGAAACAAAGAAAGCGGCGGAGTGGTATTGCTATAAGCGGGCATGATGCCTCCAAGTAGGACAGGCTTCCAGCCTGTCGGGTTTAGAGCCGACCAGGCGCAAAAGGCAACGCGGAGCCAAGGCGAGACAACGCGACGAGGCGCGCGCTGAGACCGCGCTCAAACAAAACCGCGCTGCCCGAAAGCCGCTGCTGCAGCGCGTGTTCGCGCAGCTCCATAAGCTTCGCGTGCCTGAAATGGATGGTTTACAACTGAACCGGAGAAACCAGCGTGAGGGTATAACTCTGCAAGAGAGAATATACCACACAGGTAGTTTAGTTGTCAACTATTTTACGCGCGTCCCCGCAACTCGAACAAAAGGAAGGCCAAGCAACCTCACCCGAAGCGCCGGATCGGGCTCTGCTTCTCACCGGAGAGCCCAAGCCAACCGGAAGGCCGCTGCGAACGGTATCCCGGACAGTAACTATCAATTCCAGTACCACGACTGGATCGTCTTTGCTATCATACCCGATCAAGTCGTAGCCGTCGGAGGCGCGATGCGGTCGGAATATCATCCAGGACGATATTGGATCGTCCTGGGTTGCTCTTTCATTTGCGGCGCTGGATTTTTTCTATTCGCTGCCGTCTTGATTTTCCAGGCATGGCTCGGCCACGGAAGTCATGCCGGCAATATCTTGCGCATCGGGCTCGCGGTCTTCTCTGTCTTCATCGGATTCTTCTTCTTGGCCGTGGGCACCCTCTACCGCGCCTCCTTTAACGAATCGCGCGATCACTAAATTGTTCGGACTCGTTTTGGCGCCGCCTCACGACGCCCGAGCCGACGCCTCGCGAAAGTATTTCGACGGCGGAAACAATCCCGCCCGTGTCAGTTCCCGCCCCGTGAGCCGCCGAATTTCTTCCGCCCAGTCCGCCCAGGTCAACTCACTGATGCCCAAATGCCGCCGAGCCGCCTGATATTCCGCCCCGCCCAAATAATGGACACGAAACATAGCCATGAGGCTTGCCCTGCCCTCAGTAGGACAGGCTTCAGCCTGTCGCCTTCCATCAAATCGAGCAAGACGCCCCCCGTGGTGCCTGCCGTGACCCACCTCCGCCTGTCGATCCTCCCCGAGAATCGGCCCAAAAGCCGTCGCCGCAAATCCTGAAAAACGAAAGTCAGCCCGACGCTCCGCGCCAAGCGCCTTCTCGCCCGCCCGCGCAAAATCACAAACGTATTCCGCAAGCCGCGGCAACCGGTCCGGACGCCACTGGTACTTCCCTGCCGCCTCCGCATTCAACGTGGGAATCTTCGAGTCGATCGCCTCCCGCGCCGCACGATACACATCATGACAAACATCAAATGCAAACGTCGCTAGCATGGTCGCCCTCCACACTCGTTGACGTGCACTTCCGCTTTGTCCAGCTACTGCCTTCGTATCTCTCCCTTTCATTGGCCCCGCATCGAAATGCGCGCGCGACTGGCGGGTCTCCACCCCGACACTCGCGCCTCTCGCGCCATCACAGCACCTTCGCTCGCGCCAACTCGCGCAACCGGTCCCGCTCAATCACTTCCTGCTTCACTCCCTTCGGCCCGCAAACAGGCCCCTGTCCCACACGCAACTCCCGCGCCACCGCAAGCTCCTTCGCCGACATCAGCCGAGCCTCAAAACCATTTTCAACGCCGCGAGAAAGACTCGCAGCGGGTCGCGAGAGAGCGCGGCGAGAGTCCGCTTCTGAATTCATTTCAGGAGGCGTTTCCGAGCCAGCCGCGCGGGTAGGATCCGTCGGCATATTGGCGCCGAAGTTCAGCGTCCCTTGCAAATGGGTATTGGAATTTGGTGTTGACTCAAAAGAAGAAACAGCGATTGATTCCTGATCGACGTCCCGAGTTTCTCCGCATCCACCACCCCTCAAATCCCCTTCCCTTTCCCTGCTCCTATTCAAATCCAAATTCAAATCCTGTCCTTGAGCCTCCTCAACCTCCCCCTTGAGCCTGCCTCCGCCGGCCGCCGCGTTGCGCGCGTCATGCACTTGCTTGTATCGCCGCTCTTCACGACGCGGATCTTCCGGCGGCGCACCGGCCTGCCAACCCACTCTGAAATCTGAAATTTCAAATCTGCGATCCTCCGGGAGCTCTTGCCCGCCAACCCGCTCCTCGCCGCGAAATCCCGCTCCCGCCAGCGCCGCGCGTCCTCGCGGAAACCGCGCCATATAAGCCGTCAGTTTCTGCTTCGGCACCGGCGGCGCAAACCGTTCCAGCCGCATGCGCCATGACGGAGGAGGCAAGCGTCCCGGCACATCGCTGCCCGTCCAGTGCGCGTAGCGCTTCCCTTCGTACTCCCAGACAAACAGCAGTCCCTTGTCCTGAAATTCGAGAAAGATCTGCTCGAGCCGCTCGATCGTCAGGTTCCGCCGGATTGCCGCCACACGCCCCCAAATCACCCGCAAGTTCGTAATCTCAAAACAGCCGGAAGCGTCCGCCAGACCGTACAGCCACGCGTATTCGGTCTGCGCCCAGTCCGCGCAGGACGCAAGCTTGTCCGAACCCCACATCGCGTCGAAATCAATCACGCGTTTCGGCATGCCTCACCTCCAAACGTGCGACCAGGCATCGCCGTCGCGATCGCCTAAGGCGGTCCCGTCGCACACCGCTACGCCTACGCCATGGCGCCAGACTAGTTTTGGCGGCCTCGCTTGTTACTCGGCGTCGCGCAGACTGCAACCCGCAGCTTCCCCACTGTCCGATCTTTGTGGGTCACGGCTTCAACCGTGACATAAACCAACCGAAATCGCTTCGGCTTTACAGGCTACGGAACAAATAATTTATTTTGTCATTCCGAGCGAAGCGAGGAATCTCTCTTGGGTTTAAACACAGGAACAGAGAGATTCCTCGGCAAAAACATGCCTCGGAATGACGACAATAATTTTTCAGCGGCCTCTTTAGTCGCTGACGCCTTTACCGCACCGCAACCTCGCAGACTCGCGAGACCCAACGATGAAAGGCCGTTCCCCGCCTCGAAGTCGCCCCTACGATCCCTGCCCCGTCACGCCTCGGTGGCGACGGTGCACTCCGTCGACGACTCGCTCATGACGAGCCCGCCGCGCGCAATCCGATACTCCCAAATGCATTCGCCGCGCCCGTCCGTGCCCGGCCGCTCCGGTGAAGCACCTTCGCGATGCCTCTTCACCACCTCGTACCCGCCGTTCTCGCTTTTGCGCAGGTGACGCAGTTGCGCCGAGATCGATGCCTCGCCGTATCGCGTCAGCGCCCGCAATTCTCCGAGCGTCAGCCACGTCTCGCACTCCGCCGCGGAAAGCATCGCATCGCGGATAATCTCCCGCTGCGAACGCAGCCGCCGAGCGTCGTACACGCCCGGCGTCGACGCCACGCTCGCCCGCACGCCCTCCGGAATCAGCCCGAGATCCACTGCGCGTTCGCTCCCGCCGCACGCATTCATGCCTGAGGAATCGTCTGCCCCCGATCCCGGCCTACGTTCCGCCCCGCCAAGTTGTTTCACCCGCCGTTCGCTTCCAGCGCCAATCGTGCCGATTCCCTGATTCATCGCTCCCTCCTGCTCTGACTTAGTTGTTGCAACCAGTTTCTGGAATCCATTCGACATCTCTTCAGGCCTTATGCGCGTGACGCGCATGAAGCCGAAGCCCCACTAGAACGCCTTCGCCGAACAGCCTTTTCGCGCGCGCGCCGCTGCTCCTTCCGGGCATGCCGTCTGGCCGGCCATGCGCTCTGGCGAAAACACCAGCGCGCACGCGAAAACGCTGTCCGCTCGTTGCTCGACTGCCATCTTGGGCGAGGTCCGATAATGTCACTATTCGTGCCATCCTCCAGTCACTTGTCCTTTCGTCTCCATTGATTTCGGCAGTTCTGTTCAGTTGACCGTGTTGTCTGTCGGATTTACTGAGACGATCGCTGCTTCTGCGCCGATTGTTCGCGCCAGAACTTCAGGCGCTTCAGGTCCCATAATGTCTAACTGCCCGAAAAGCCCGACCTCCGAGCCCCCGCCCCGGCTCCGGTCGAACTTATCAGCCGTTACTTTCTTTACCGTTTTCGATCCGTTTTTCTTCACTTTGCTCGCCCAACGCCACGCAAATAAATCGCCGCTCGGCCGGACAACTCGCGTGTCACCGCTCGGAAGTGCCATTCCCAAACCTCAGCGATCCAGGTCGAATCGCGGGCCATGTAAGAGCGGCCTAACCGGCCAGAACTTATCCACAACATATCCACAGCCCCCTCTAGACACGGATCGTGACACGTTAGTACTGTTAACCAACACAGACACGGCCGACCCTCTCGGCCCCCAGTCCAGAACTAGGAGCTTTGGGCATGACTATGACTCGCTTGTCTCCACCCCTTGACTACTTGCAGGCCGCCTCGCGCGCATCCCTGCAAAGTTTTGAGCTCACGCGCCTCAATCATGCGGCGAACCTCCGCCAGGAAATCGCCGCCCTGATCGACCAATGGATCCAGGAAACCTCGGAGGCCATGCTCGCCCGCTGGATGCTCGATCACCACAAATCCCTCCAGTCCACCGCGATGACTCCCGCCGAAGTCGTCCGCACTCTGGTCGACCCCGCCTCATCTCTCTTCCCCGAAACTGAATCCGCAATGTCGGACGTAGTCGTCCCAGCTCCCCCTCGCTTCGCCGACTCGCGCCCCGCAAAACACGCCATCGCCCGAAAATCCCAAAAGCCCCGCCAATCCGCCACCGGATAGCACGACTCGCTCCCGACCCAGGAGCATCCTCAGTCGCAGAAACCGACGTCGAAGCCTCGGCCACACCCACATCGGCCACCGAACCCTCCAGCAGCCAAGGATCCACCCATCAAAACGGCGTCCCTTCAAGTAGCAGCAATCGTTCCAATCGCACAAATCGTGAATCCCCACGATGCTCACCCGCATCAACTTCACCGATCTCCCCGCAAGCATCCACTGAAGAACCATCAACCACCGGAAACACCTTAAAATTCCCGCTCGACAACTCTCGCAATCCTGTATGTCCGTCTCGCTCCATATAGCTTAAGCATCTGATGGTATGTTCGAACAGAAATGCTGGCGGGTTGGACAGGCACGACGGGAAGAGTCATCTTGTGAAAACCTGGTAGGATAGCGGGACCAGCGCGTTGTGCCAACTGGGGATAGGTGCGTAGGTTAGAGTCCTGAATAGTTTATAACGGGTTATCAAGCTGAGCGAGGAGGATGTCCTTGGACAACATGGGCCCCGACAAAGCTGGTTTCCTGCTTTAACTGTGAAGTTTGAATAGGTTATCGTCCAATTGGTCGGGAACTGGGAATCTGAGTTTGCCAACAGCGGTTCTCAGGAGACCGAGAGCGGTACACCAAAATGCTCGCCGTGCGATTCACAGTCGAGAGCAACAGGCTCAGAGAGTCTTGCGGAGAGCGAGTTTGAAATCGGCCCCGGCCGAGTTCAAACTCAGTCGGCGGGCCGGCCGCCCAGTGGATACGCCGCTTTCGGGAAGGGGGTCCCGCCGCATTGCCTGATTTGTCCTCGCGTCCGCACGGCTCTCCTCGTCGCATCTCCGCAGAAAAAGCAGCTTCCGTCGAACGCCTCCGCCGCCAGCGCTGGACCGACTCCCGCATCGTTCAAGCCACCGGGTTGAGCCGCGCCACCGTGAGCCGCTTTCTCACCCGCGTGAAACTGAAAACTGCCCGCTCGCTCCAGCCCACCGTTCACATCGTTCGTGATGAGCATCCCGCTCCCGGAGACATGCTCCACATCGACATCAAGAAGCGGGCCCGCATTGCCAAACCAGGTTATCGTCTCGCCGGCAATCCCCGGGACGAAACGCGCGCGGCCGGTTGGGAATTCCTGTACGTCGCCGCGGAAGCTCGACATTAGCGTTCGCGAATGCGGTGGCGTTCGAGCGCCCGGCGGGATGCGTCTTCAGGATTGGGAACCATCGTATCGGGGCGCGGGGGATGTACCGATACAAACTCAGAGATGCTGCCCCCTTACGCTGGTTGTGGCGGATCACAGTAGATGCGGTGGACCGAATTTAGGGCGTCGCGGTGGCTTTTTCGAGGAGTTTTTCTTTGCGGTAGATCATGGCGTTAATGTTGGTGGTGGCGAGTTCGAAGCCGTGGCCGTGGGTGATGGCGTCGGTGGGACAGGCCTCCACGCAGTAGCCGCAAAAGATGCAGCGCGAGTAGTCGATGTTGTAGACGCTGGCGTAGCGTTCGCCGGCGGAAATGCGACGGGCGTCGGTGTTTTCCGCGGCTTCAATGTAGATGCAGCGGGCAGGACAGGCGGCGGCGCAGAGGAAACAGCCAACGCATTTTTCGAGCCCGTTCTCATCGCGGTGCAGCACGTGAATTCCGCGGTAGCGCGCCTGGAAGTGAACGGGCTCTTCGGGATAATTTTCAGTGACGGGCTTCCGCAGCATGTTGCGGAAGGTGACGCTGAAGCCCTTGACGAGCGTCGTGAAGGTTTCGCCTGCCTCTTTGAGCATCGATGCCATCGAACGTCAGTGTAACAAAGCGAGGGAGGAGGGGCAAATTGGCGCAGCGCTGGCGACGTTCGGTTGATTACGATCAGCCGCGCTCGCGTGCGGAATGAGAAGCTCATCGGATGCGCTGGGAGAAATTCTCAACGCCGGGCGGCTGGATCACTGCGAGAAGGGGTACATGAGCCAGCCGATGCCGATCGCAATGACTAGAAAGGCGAGGAACGCCCAGAGCGAGTATTCAAGACGATCGCGGGTCGTGCGCTTGGATAGGAAGGCGAACGTAATCGAGACGACCAGGGCGAAAAATGCGAGCGCGCCGAAGTGGGTCAGGTTGGCGAACAGTCGCGTCATTTTGGTTCGCCGAGGCTTCGCTCGCCGGTTCCGGATTCGTCATTGCGCGCGTCACCGCCTCGTCCGATATCGTACGCTTCGAGAACAGTGAGGAGGTTGAGCATTCCGGCAGCGGCGAAAAGGCGCGTGCCGTAGTCACCGGTGGCATGGGCGACGTCAGCGCCGGCGGTTTGGATCTGATGCGCCAGAAAATAAAATGCACCGGCGCCCAGGTCCGCAAAAAATCCGAGGCGATCGAAGAGATCTTCTTCGCCCGCGCTAAAGACCCCGCCGCGCATCGCGAGTCCTGCAAGCGCTAACGCGCCGACGCAGAAGAAGTACACCGCGGCTTTGCTCCACTTGCGAAGCACCAGGTGGCCGAGGCCCGGCACGATCCAGCCAGCAACGGCGGCGGTGATGGCGAGGATTGGATTGCCTTTCGTAGTTTCACTTGCCATGTGGCTCTTCCGCGGCTCCGTCGTCAATTCAAAAGCTTCAGAATTTCGGTCTGCTCTGCACCAGTGACTTCCGCTTTGCCGTTCGAGACGTAAACGTTCACTTCGCTACGGATGCCGAATTCGGGCAGATAGATACCCGGCTCGACGGAAAAGCAGGTATGCGGGATGACGCGCCGCGTGTCGCGCGTTTCCAGGCTGTCCATGTTGGCGCCGGCGCCGTGCACTTCCTGGCCGATGTTGTGTCCCGTGCGGTGAACAAAGTATTTTGCATATCCTGCCTTGCGAATCACTTCGCGGGCAGCGTGGTCAACCTGCCAGCCTTGGACGACGCGGCCGGCGCTCACGGCGCTTTTCACGAAATCGACGGCGGCGTCCCGCGCGTCCCGCACGATCGAAAAAACCCTCGCGCACTTCTCCGGAACTTTGGGGCCGAGATAGCCGACCCAGGTGATGTCGTAATACACGCTGTTGGGCGCGAGAGTTTTCGCCCAGACGTCGAGCAGCAACAGGTCACCACGACGCACGGGAGAAGAGCCCTGCTCTCGAGGCTCGTAGTGCGGGTCGCCGGAATGCGGTCCTACAGCTACGATCGGAGCGGAATCGGAAACGACTCCATTCGCGCGGAATTGGACGACCATCCACTGCTGGAGATCGAACTCGGTGAACGATTCCCCGGCAGCGACTCGCCTCGCGGCCTCAGAAAATGCGCCTTGCGTGACGGCGTCGATCACACGCCCTGCGGCGCGATGCGATTCGAGCTGCTCGGGGCTCCAGGCCGCTTCAAACTCCTGGACGAGGTCCGCTGAGGTCACCACTTTACAGCCCTGGGCACGGATCAGCTCGATCGTTCCCGCGTCGACGAGCGAAACATAGGGGATGGAGTTCTTGGGCGAATATTGCATCGCCACTTTTTTTGCGCGGCCGACCAACTTTTTCAGATTTTTGTCGAGCTCCTCGGCCGCCGCGTAGACCATCTTGTCGCCGGGCAAGGTGTCAAGGGTGGCCGCTTCGATGCGGTGAACGAGCTTTCGCGGCGCGCCTTTCGCCGGAATCATATAAAACCAGCGGCGCTTGGCCAAAACGTGATCAAGCCCCAAGGCGCGGTAGGCGATGGGGTCGCGATGAAGGATGTCGTAGAACAGCCAGCCGTCGATTTTCTGCCGGCGAAGGGCTGACTGAATGGCTTCGATGTTGGGCATAAGAACGCGGGTCAGGATTAATTTCAGGCCGCTATGCCTGCGCTGCTCATTCGAGGAGCTCTTCGATCATCGCGGCCGTAACACCCAGAATTTCGACACGTTTCGTGCGGCTATGCTCTCCAGCCGCGATTCTAACAGCCGCCAGCGGCACATTCAAACGCGAAGCGAGGAGCTTGCGCAGCGCTTCGTTCGCGCGGTCATCTACCGGCGGGGCGGTGAGGCGAATCTTCAGGCCGTCCTGGTGCTCGCCGACGATTTCGTCGCGGCTGGCGCGGGGCTGCACGCGAACGGTGAAGCTCACCTTGCCGTCTTTGCTCGTGATTTGCACCGGCGATTCCGACTAGGTTTTTTGGCGCTCACCGAAGAGCGCGGTTCCGATGCGCACCTGGGTGGCGCCCTCTTCGATGGCGACTTCGAAGTCGTGCGACATGCCCATGGAAAGAACTGGCAATCGGCTCGCGCCCAGGTGCGCGGTCAGCGCGTCCCGCAATTCACGGAGGCGGCGAAAGTAGGGCCTGGCTTGCTCGGGGTCATCAAAATAGGGTGGGACGCCCATCAGTCCGCGGAGATCCACGCAAGCCAAGCGCAGAATTGCTTCGCCAATACGCTGTGATTCGTCGGGCGCGACGCCGGACTTTGCGGACTCGGGATCGAGCTTCACCTCGATCAACACGCCAAGCCGACTTGTCGAAAACGACCGGTTCGACGGCTCTGCGGCGAGAGGGTTGCGGGCTTGGTTCAGCTTTTCGCCGATGGCAACGCTATCGACCGAGTCGATCACGTCGAAAAGGCCGGCGGCGCGCGCCGCTTTGTTCTTCTGGAGGTGGCCGATCATGTGCCATGTGATATCGAGGTCCGCCAATTGAGCGGACTTTGCTTCGCGTTCCTGGACACGGTTCTCGCCGAAGTGGCGCACGCCGGCTTCGTATAGCTCGCGAATTTTCTCGGCGGGATGGGTTTTTGAGACGGCGACCAGAGTGATGCCCTCGGGGCGGCGACCGGCGCGGGCGGCGGCGACGGCGATGCGCTCGCGGATGCGTGCGAGGTTTTCGGCGATTTGTCGAGGTGCGGGGGTCACTGGGCGAATTTTAGCACGCACATCCGCGAGATTGTTTTGTGGGGCGCGAGCTTGGATTTGCGTTTTTTGTTACGGTTAATGGGCCGCCTCGGCTTGCGCCTCGGGTGCCAACCTGAAGGTTGGCGCTACAACTGCTCGCCGACACTGCGGCCGGGGGATGTGGCGGGTTCCTTGCGGCAATTTGTTGCACACGCTAGACTGACGAAACAGACGATGGCCACGCGCGGAAAACTGATTGCTCTTGAAGGAATCGATGGGTCGGGGAAGCGCACGCAACTGGAACTGCTTGCCCATGCGCTTGAGACGCGCGGCCTAGCCGCATTTCGGATCAGCTTTCCGCGGTACGAGTCGTTCTTCGGAAAGCTTGTCGCGCGCTACCTGAACGGGGAGTTTGGGGCGCTCCGCGCGGTCGATCCGCACTTCTCCGGTCTGCTGTATGCGGGAGACCGCCTGGAAGCGAAACCCGAGATGGAAGGTGCGCTGGGCGCCGGGAAATTCGTGCTTGCCGACCGATACATCGGCTCCAATATGGCGCATCAAAGCGCTCGGATGCCGCCCGCCGGCCGCGAAGAATTCCTGGAGTGGTTGAAGCGCCTCGAGTACGGTGTCTACGCTTTGCCTGCCGAAGATCTGGTGATCTATTTGCGCGTGCCGGTGGCGGAAGCGCATCGGTTGGTCGGCCTGAAAAGGGCGCGCGCGTACACCACCTTGCAACGCGATATTCAAGAAGCAGATGTGACGCATCTTCAAGAGACGGCGAAAATGTATGAGCGGCTGGCAACCGGAGCGAACTGGGCGAGCATCGATTGTATCAACGCGGCGTCCGGGGCACTATTTTCGCCCGAGGAAATCCATGGGGCGGTGCTGAAGGCTGTGGAGACGAGAGTCATCGGCCAGGTTTCGGCGGGCCGAACTTAGCTGCTTGCTTCAGTCGGCTAAAGCCGATTTAGTTGCAGTGACGTCGGCCGGGCCGAGCCCGGCCCTCCGGAACCACAAGGCACTCTCAGGTTGAGCTGAGTCTGCGAGGTCGTAGCAAGACAAGAGAGGAATAATTGGGGTTCTCGGAGTTTCTCGGCAACGAACGGGTGGTCACCGCGCTTCGCGGCATGCTGCGCTCTGAACGTGTGCCTCACGCCATGCTGTTTTCGGGCCCGCGCGGGATCGGGAAATTCACGCTGGCGCGCATGTTCGCGCAAGCCGCCAACTGCGAGCGGCTGCGCGATGATTTTTGCGGCGAGTGCGCTTCGTGCGTTCAAATCGGACGGCTCAGCGATCCCGCGCCGCTGATTGAACTCGGGCTCACGCAGCGCGGCGAGCGGCCCGACGCCGCCACGGTCGAGCGCGTTCCGCTGCTTCTCGAGACGCACCCCGACGTTTGGGCGATTGTGCCCGATCCCGTTCGCCTGAAAGATCCAGTCGCCCGTCCCGTTCTGCACGTCGGGCAGTTGCGCGCCGTGCAACGCGCCGCATACTTCAAGCCGCAGGGGCGCCGCCGCGTGTTCCTAATCGACGGCGCGGACACGATGCGCTGGGACCTTGCGAATATCTTCCTGAAGATTTTGGAGGAACCGCCCGAATCGGCCACTTTGATTTTGCTAGCGCCGAATCCGCATCAACTCCTGCCGACGATCCGTTCGCGCTGCCTGCAATTCGCGCTTACGCCGCTCGCCGCGGCCGAGGTCGAGGAGATTCTGGAAAGGCGCACAGAGATGAAAGCGGATGAGCGAAAACTCGCCGCGCAATTCGCCGAGGGCTGCCCCGGCGCTGCGATTGGAGTCGATCTCGATGCCGCGGCGAAGCTGCGCCGTGACGCACTGACGATTCTCGAACGCTCCGTCGAGTTGCGCGGCGTCGCCGATTTATTCGCCGCCACCACGGCGCTTGCGAAGAGCCAGGAAATCGCGTTTGAAAATGTTCTCGAAGTGTTCTATAGTCTGCTCACGGACCTGCTCGATCTGTCCAGTTCTTCCGCGAAGAAGGTGTTGCGAAACCCGGCGTTGCGCAAGGAACTCGAGACACTCAGCAAACGAGTGGACGCGGAGTGGATCACCAAAGCGGTTTCGGGATTCGACCTGCTTCACGCGCGAACTCGGCGGAACATCAACCGGTCATTGGGATTAGACGCAGTCGCGATCTCTCTGACGCGCCCCTCGACGGGCCAAAAAAAATCTGTTTCTTGGTAACAAAAGCGTACCCTGATTCATCCGGCGCGCATCATAGCTGGTGAGAAATCTCACCTGAGCGGTTGAAATTTATTATAGAAGGAGCTGTTAACGTGAATCGCAAGCTTTTTCGTCCCACTCTCACGGAAATGAAAGAACCTCATCCAGTCCCGAATCGTTCGCACTCATCGAATTCCGGGCCGCAGCCTCACAAGAAGCCAGCGCCTCCGGAACAGACGCACGCGGAAAACTTTTATTGGATCAAGCAGATGCAGTCGCGCACGCCCGTGGTCATCGTGATGACGGACGGCGAGACTTTGCACGGCGTCGTGGAGTGGTACGACCGGGATTGTGTCAAGCTGACGCGGTCGGGCAGCCCGAATTTGCTGATTTATAAGCAATTCATAAAGTACATTTACAAGGATGGCCCGGACGCGGCGCTCGGCGGCAGCAACGGCCAGTAGTAGCAAACGTAGCGACGCTTTGGAGCACTTTCGGAGGGCCGGGCTTCAGCCCGGCCGCAACAGGCGTGCCTGAAAGGGCTTTAGCCCGTGAAGGCATGTTCGTCTTCGTATAGTCATCCGCGCGGCCGCATCCCACCTGAAGGTGGGCGCTTCACACGCTTCGATTTGTTAGGTCGTTCCGGCAGGCGTACGGAGAACGTCATCAGCGCTTTCCCGACCAGGCGCCCGTCCTGGTCCGTCACGTTGCAATCCACCACGCTCGTCGTTCTTCCCTGCCGCAGCACGCGGGCGTCTGCCTCGATCTCTCCGTGCTCGATCGGCTCCAGAAAATTAATTTTCATCTCGATTGTCGCCACGTGCGAGCCCTTCGGCGCCGCAAGGAAGGAAGCAAATCCGCCGGCCGTATCGGCGAGCATGGCCACCACTCCGCCGTGCACGACGCGGTGAATTTGCTTGTGGTGGTCCATGACCTCCATGCGAAATACGGCCCGGCCGCGTTCGGCCTTCACCAGCCGGAATCCGAAGTGATTCACGGGATGGCTGTGGCGAAGCCGCTCGTCCGCTCGAGCCAAATCCGCCTTGGATAGTTTTCCCCAAAATTTCGCCATTCGGGTTTTCATTCCGCCTTCCGCGCCAGGCCTGAGTCGCTCAAAAAGTTGTCACCCGGCAGCCTCGCTGCGCGTCCAATACCGGGTGCGCTCGGGTGGCGCCAAGGGCCGGGAATCTAGCATTCCGGCTTCGCGCGCGCAACAGATTGTCTGTCGTCTTAAAGACCGTGTTTGCTAGACTTCTGCCGGCGTCAGGAGCATACGGGTAATCCTCCCGGACCGCGATGAAAATCGGAATTACGTGCTATCCAACGTATGGCGGCTCGGGCGTGGTGGCCACCGAACTGGGCATGGAGCTAGCGGCCCGCGGCCATGACGTTCACTTCATCAGCTACGCCCCTCCGATCCGGCTGACGGACACGAATGACCACATCCAGTTCCATGAAGTCGAGATTTCGAGCTATCCGCTCTTCGACCATGCGCCCTACGCGCTTTCGCTGGCCGTGAAAATGATGCAGGTCGCGGAGACCGAGGGGCTCGACCTGCTGCACGTTCACTATGCGATTCCCCACTCCGTCAGCGCCCTGCTCGCCCGCATGATGGCCGCGCCGAAGCGGTTGCCTTTCATCACCACGTTGCATGGCACCGACATCACACTCGTCGGAAACGACCGCAGCTTCTTGCCCATCACGAAATTCTCGATCGAGCAGTCGAACGGGGTGACGGCCATCTCGCACTATTTGAAGCAGCGCACGATCGAGGAATTCGACATCAAGCGGCCCATCGAAGTGATTCCCAATTTCGTAAATTGCGACCTCTATTGCCGGAAGCCGGACGAGGCCCTGCGCGCGGAATGGGCGCCGGACGGCGAGCCGATCCTCATGCACCTGTCGAATTTCCGCCCCGTGAAGCGGCTGACCGACGTCATTGAAATGTTCGCGCTCGTCCGCGACAAGATGCCCGCCAAGTTGGTTCTGATCGGCGACGGACCCGACCGCGGCGCGGCCGAGTACCTGGTGCGCAAGAAAAAGCTCGCGCGCGACGTGCATTTCCTCGGTAAGCAGGATCGTGTCTACCAGCACCTGAGCCAGGCCGATCTTTTCTTGCTGCCGTCGGACATCGAGTCCTTCGGCCTCGCCGCCCTCGAAGCCATGGCCTGCGAGGTCCCCGTGGTGGCGACGAACGTCGGCGGCTTGCCGGAAGTAGTCGAGCACGGCGTCGACGGGTACCTCTTCACGCCGCGCGAAGTGGACATCGGCGCGCGATACGCGATCGAAATCCTCTCGCAGCCGGACCGCGGCCGGGCCATGGGCCAACGCGCGCGCGTCAACGCCAAGAAAAAATATTGCGCCAATGACGTGATTCCAGTGTACGAGGAATACTACCGCCGGGTGATTGGCGCCGGTGCTTCGGCGGCGGTGCAGGTTAGCTCCGCCCAGTGAACACCGCAGTTTGTCCGCGTCCCGGAAGTATGGGAACATCTTTTCTGTGTCCAACCGGTTCCGCGCCCTAAAACATCGCAATTTTCAGCTCTTCTTCGGCGGCCAGCTTGTTTCGCTCATTGGCACGTGGATGCAATCCACGGCGCAGCTGTGGCTCATCTATCGGCTGACGAATTCGGCGGCCCTTCTCGGCGTTTTCGGCTTCGCCAGCCAGATTCCCGTGCTCTTCCTGGCCTCTCTCGGCGGGTACGTTGGCGACCGGTACAACCGCCATCGCGGCGTGATCTGGACGCAAACCGCGGCGATGATCCTGGCATTCGTGCTGGCGGCGCTGACGCTCTCTGGCCTCATCCGCGTTTGGGAGATCGTCTTGATCGGCCTTTTCGCCGGCGTCGTGAACGCGTTCGATGTGCCCATCCGCCAGGCTTTCCTCGTTCAAATGGTCGGGCGGGAAGATTTGCCGAATGCGATCGCGCTGAATTCTTCGATCTTCAACGGCGCGCGCGTTGTCGGCCCGGCGATTGCCGGTTTCGCGATCGGATGGCTCGGAGAGGGCTGGTGCTTCTTCCTGAATGGAATCAGTTTTCTCGCGGTGATCGCCGCGCTGATGATGATGCGAATCGCCAAGATCGAGCAGCGTCACGGCGACGGTTCGCCGCTGCAAAAATTCATTCAGGGCTTCCGCTTCGCGATGGGCGACCGGACCATCCGCCCCGCGCTCTTGCTGGTCAGCCTGATGAGCATGTTCGGCCTGCAATACACGGTGTTCATGCCGATCTTTGCCCGGGACGTCCTTCACGGCGGCCCGAGCATGCTGGGCCTCTTGATGACGTCCGCCGGGGTCGGAGCAGTGATCGGCGCCCTGCACTTCGCCTCCCGCACGGATGAAAAAGGCCTCGTGGAGTGGATTGCGATCACGGCCAGCACGTGCTCGCTCGGGCTGATTTTCTTCTCGCAGTCGCGGGTTTTCTGGCTGTCGGCGGCGATGCTGCTGGTCGCGGGATTTTCGGCGACTTCGCAACTCGCCGCCACGAACACGATCGTGCAGGTCCGCGTGCCCGACGAATTGCGCAGCCGCATCATGGCGGTGTACGCCACGATGTTCATGGGCGTTCAGCCGCTCGGGGCGCTCGTGGCCGGCGGCGTGGCCAAGCGGTTCGGCGCGCCGCGTACGCTCGGAGTATTTGGCGTCATTTGCTTGTGCGGGGCGGTGGTATTTGCATCTCGGGTTGCGCTGCGGCTTTGGGGCGCGCCCGACTCAGCGGAATCTCAGGCGGGATTGGGGCGGTAGATCCACTCGGGCGTTACCAAGGCGCCCGCTGCTGGCGCGTTCGCGGTTGCGACAATAGCGTCCACGAGGGAGCGCTCAGGCGCGAGGGAGCAAACCGGATCGGTGGCCGTGGCGTCGCCGGTCAGGAGAAACGCCTGGCACCGGCAGCCGCCGAAGTCCCGGTCGCGGCGGTCGCAGCTCTTGCATGGCTCGGGCAGCCAATCTTCGCCACGGAATTTCCGGAAGGCTTCCGATTTTTCCCAAATCTCGCCGAGGCTACGGTCTTTCAGATTTTCAAATCGCAGACCCGGAATAATCTTGGCCGCGTGGCACGGGAGCGCGTCGCCCTCCGGCGTCACCAGCATGAACTTGCGCGCCCATCCACCCATGCAGGCTTTCGGGTACTTCGCGTAGTAGTCGGGCACCACGAATTCCACGTGGATCTTGCCGCGCAGGCGCTCCTCGGCGCGTTTGAGAAACTCCAGGGAACGGTCCAGCTGCGCGCGCGAAGGAAGCAGGTTCTCCCGGTTCTGAAAGGCCCAGCCGTAGTACTGCACGTTCGCAAATTCGATCCGGGCCGCCGAGGACGATTCCGCAATCGCCAGCATTTCCGGAAGCTGATCGATGTTCCGCCGATGGATGACGAAATTCAGCGTCAGGGCCACGCGGCGGCTTTTGAGCCAATCGAGAACGCGTAGTTTCTGCGCGTGGGCTTTCGTTCCGGAGATTTCGTTGGCGATTTCTTCCTTCGCCCCCTGAAAGCTCAGCTGAATGTGGTCGAGGCCGGCCTGCAGCAGCTCGTCGAGGCGCGTTTCCTCCATCGGAAGCCCTGAGGTGATGAGGTTGATGTAGAGCCCCGCCGCGCGAGCGTTGCGCACGAGTTCGGTGAGATCGGGCCGGGCCAGCGGTTCACCGCCCGTGAAATCCACTTGAAGAACGCCGGCTTGAGCGGCCTCGCGGAAGAGGCGCGACCACACCTCGGTGGACAGTTCGTCAGCCCGGCGCGTGAGTTCGGCGGGATTGGAGCAGTAGACGCAATGCAGCGGGCACCGATGGGTCAGCTCGGCGATGAGTGCCAGCGGCGTGGGTGCCGCGGAAGTCATTTCGCGCCCGCGCTCCTGTCGGCCTGGTCGGAAACGAAATCGAGAGCGCGGTCGTCATGAAGCCGCGCGAGATACGAAAGGATGTCGTCCTTGACTTTCTGCGGCTCGGCCTTCGAGTAGATTCCCTGCAGGTCGGAAACGATCTCTTGCACGGTGCGGATGCCGTCGCAGCGCTCGATGATTTCGAGGCTGGGGCCGCTCAGCCGCAGCGCCTTCTCTGGCATGTGCAGGACGCGCGACGGCTGGCCTTTTTCGTTCAGGCGGCAACCCAACGCGAGCCGCGGACGGCTGTTCAGGTCAGGCGTGCTCACGTTTCACTTCCTGGGCGGAGTCGGCGGGCCTGAAGGCGCCCGGCGGCGGCCAACCGGGGCTGACGTAGGCGAAGTACAGGGCGTCAAGCTGTGCCCACAGAATGTCGCACTTCGCTCGAAGCGCGCCGTAAGCCTTGTCCTGTTCCTCGCGCGTGCGCGCGTGCTTTACGACCCAGTCGAGGGCAAAGTTCGCGTCCTCGGGTGCCTGCGTGAGCCGGCCTGTGAAGTAGTCGAGCCCGCCCGAGAGCCAGGGGTAATGCTTGCGGAGCGCGTCGATGCGCAGCGCGATCAGCTTGCCGGAGAAAAGCTCGGTGAGCGACGACGCAACCGCTTCTGGGAAGGTTCGCGTGGAAACAAAATCGACGTAGGCCTGCACGGCGTATCGCGTGGCGGGCAGGATGCCTTCGCCGCGGACGGCATCCTCCGAGGAAAGGCCTGTCGCCTCGACGAGGCGCAGCCACTTCTCGATGCCTCCGGGCCGCGAGCCGTCGCCGTCGTGGTCGATGATGCGTTTTCGCCACGCGCGACGGAAATCCGAGTCTTCGGTTCGAGCGAGAATCGCGGCGTCCTTGATCGGGATCCGGCTCTGGTAGTAGTAGCGGTTGAGCGCCCAGGACTGAAGCTGGCCGCGCGTGAGTTTGCCCTCATGCATAAGGAGATGAAACGGGTGCTTGTGGTGGTAGCGCTCCGCGCCGATGGCGTGAAAGCCGGCGATGAAATCGGATTCCGAGAGAAGTGTCGCGGTCATGATTTAATTTTTGAACTTAGAGTTCGATCTGCATTCCATCATACGCAATTTCCCAGCCCGCGTCTCGCACTTCCCTGTTCTCGGAACTCTCTTCATCGAGGATCGGATTGGTGTTGTTGATGTGAATCAGGATTTTGCGGGTGTGTTCGGAAGCGCCAAATTCTCCGAGCAGGCCGCCGGGTCCGGAGAGCGGCAGGTGTCCGATTTCACGGGCCGTCTTTGCGCTTGCCCCCGTGGAAATCAGTTCGTTCTCGCTCCAGAATGTTCCGTCGAGGAGACAGAGGTCGCTCGATCGCGCCCATTCCTTCCAATCGCCTGAACTCACGGGCAGCGCCGGGGCGTAGAAAAATTGCCTGCCCGCTTCCTGGAACACGAGGCCGACGACGGCTTCGCCTGGGGAAAGCGCGCGGCGCAACTCTTCGCTCACGTAGTCCGGATATACGCTGCCAAGGGGCACGACGCGGCAGCGGATGGGTGCTTTTTTGCCCGCTGCGCTGGCCCGCAACGGAAGCCATGTATCGAGCGGCAAATCCTGCCAAACCGCCGAGGGCTTGGCGCGATTCAGCACTCGGAAAATCCGGTTCTCCTCGAGAACGATTCGCCGGACGGACGGCGTGGCGAAGATGTGCAAGGGCTGAAATTCCCGCAGATGCAGCAGACCCATCACCGAATCGACATCGGCACTCGTGAGCAGAATGGCGGAAATTGGGGTGTCACGAGGAGCCTGTGCCGGAGCGAGAAGCGTTGTTGAGAGAATCTGACTGCGCAAATCAGGGGAAGCGTTGACGAGAAACTGCTCTCCGGCGTTCGAGGATAAAAGGAGTTGAGTTTGGGAACGCGGACGAAGACACGTATCCCCCGCTCTCACGCGAGAGCAATTGGGGCAGGCACAATTCCACTGGGGAAAACCGCCCCCGGCCGCCGAGCCGAGGGCCGTTACGCGCATTCCAACTCAAGAACTAATTGAGTTCGGCGTTCGCGTACGAGCTAATTTCGCAATTCAGGCAGATTTCTTCGTGCTGAGGGGTTGTCCATTCCATGGTCGGATCTCCTTGGTTGAGTGGAACTCGCACGCGCTTTATTTTAGCACAGTCAAATCTGAAAACAAGGGGGTTTTCTTCCAACCGGACTCGCAACGCCAAAAACGGAGTGCCAGGCGTCCCAATGAGGCGGTTTCGGCGCCTCTGCCGGTCCCGGGCGGTCTAGACCTTGGTGACCGGGAGCACGATCGAGGGCTCGGGCGCCGAAGGCATGAGTTCCGGGATATCGATGCAGATTCGCGTCCCCTGCCCTTCCTGGCTTGCGATGTCCATTCGGAAATCGGCGCCATAGAGCACGCGCAGCCGCTCGTGAACGTTGCTGATCCCGATGCCGTCCTCGAAGACCTGGGCCATACGTTCCTTGGAAATACCCGCGCCGTTGTCTTCGATCGCGATGACCAGGCGGCCATCGCGCGACTCGGTGCGGATCGTGAGTTCGCCGCCTCCGAGCTTGCCGGCCAGGCCGTGCTTCAGGGCATTTTCAACGATGGGCTGCAGGAGCATGCTGGGGACAAAAGCGTCGAGGGTCTTGTCGTCAATCTGTTTCTGGATCACGAGATTGTCGCGGCCAAATCGCGCGACTTCGATGTCGAGGTAGTCGTCGATGAAGTCGAGCTCCTCCTGCAGGGGCACGAACGTCTCGTGCTTTCGCAAAAGCCGCCGCAGAATATTGCTCAGCTTGATGACGACTCCTCGCGCCGTGTCCGGATCGTAGCGGATCAACGAAGAGACCGTATTGAGCGTGTTGAAGAGGAAATGCGGATTAATTTGCGCCGAGAGCGCATCCATGCGCGCCTTCAGCAGCAGCTGCTGGTGCTGCTCGAGATTCATCTCCGTTCGCGTGTTATTCCAGATTTTCATCGGAACGGCGACGGCCATCACGGTGGACAGAAGGATCAGCGCGATTCCCCAGCTTTTGCCCGCATCGAGGTAAAACAGCCATCGGAGCTTGGTCGCGTGGCCGAGCGCCTGCCGAGCCAGTTCCAACACGATAATAGCGCTCAGCGGCAGCATCTCCCACGTGACTTTCCTCCCCCGGAGGAGGCGCACAAGCCAGCGCGGCGTGCTGAGAAACGTGTAAGGCCCGAGCCTCCAGATTTCTTCGGTGTTCGGCACTGCTTGGCGAATCAGTCCGCCAACCAGCCCCGCTGTCGCAGCAACGGGCATCGACAGCCACTCGTGATGCACGAACGCCGGCAGGCTGATGATCGATCCGCCCAGCGGGCCGACCACGCGGCCGCCAAGCAGTCCGAGAAGGAATGATCCCTCGAGCATCAGATCCGCTGCACGATAGGGCGCGCCCAAAATCCGCAGGATGACGCCGAATGCCAGCGGCGGCGTCACGAAGAGCATGAGCTTCAGCTTCTGGTCGGAGTCGCGCAGTTCGGTGAAGAGCACCTTGCGGAACGTGGCCGAGCGCGCCAGCCAGGCGCAAATCGACGCCGCCGCGCCGACGTGCAGCAGTAGCGTCAGCAGCAAATCACCGCCAAAAGTGAGCGTTTTCATGGGGCGTGCCCGCTGCGGCTACGTTAGCCAATGAGCGTCGCGATGTAAAGCGCCGCTTCCGCGAGTCGCCTGATATAATACGAGTCCTTGATGCCGCACAAAAAACAGCAGCGTACCGACGCTTCGCGCAACGGGGCGAAGCGCGGCGACATCCGAATCGTCGCCCGCGCCAAACTGCCCACGCGATTCGGCCCTTTTGAGATTCTCGGCATCGAGGGGAAGACCGAGAGCGAAAGCGCCGTCGCGCTAATTCACGGTCCGATCCGTTCGCAGACGCCGCTCGTGCGCATCCATTCGCAATGCCTTACGGGAGACGTGCTCGCCTCGGAGCGCTGCGATTGCCGGGCGCAGCTGGAGCTTTCCCTACGGCGAATCGCGGCCGCGCCCGCGGGAATCTTGCTCTATCTTCCACAGGAAGGCCGCGGCATCGGCCTGATGAACAAGCTGCGCGCCTACGAATTGCAGGACCGCGGCATGGATACCGTGGAAGCGAACGAAGAGCTCGGCTTTGCCGCCGATTCGCGCGATTACAGCTTTTCCGCCGAGGCGTTGCGGCTGCTCGGCGTGCGCAATGTGCGGCTCCTTTCCAACAATCCGGACAAAGTCCAGCAGCTTGAAAGCTCGGGCATCCGCGTTACGGAACGCGTTCCCTGCCGGCCGCGCACCTCGCAAACCTCGCGCGCTTACATGGAAACCAAGCGAACCAAACTCGGCCACCTGCTGGACCGTCTTTAAACACATCCGGCTGCAATCTCACGGAGGAACCTCATGACGCCTGCCATTCGATCCGGTTCCGTTTACCCGACTGCCACACCCGCGCTGCTCTACTCGTTCTTCATGAATTCGGCCAAGCACGCCGCCGCCACCGGCATGCCCGCCAAAATCAGCACTAAGGTAGGCGGAAAATGGTCCGCATTCGGCGGGATGATTCTCGGGAAAAACCTCGTCCTCATCCCCAACCGAAGGATCGTGCAGACCTGGCGCTCGTCGGAATGGAAGAAGGCCGACCCCGATTCGATCCTGGTCGTCAATTTCGAGAAGTCGCCGGGCGGTGGCGCGCAAGTCGAACTCGACCACGTCGGCGTCCCCGAATACGATCACGACGGCGTGACGCAAGGCTGGGTGAAATTTTACTGGGACCCGCGGAAGGAATACCTCGCGAGCCGCAAGCGGTAGAATTCACAACGCAAGAACAGTCACACGTCAACGATACTACCCACCGCCGACCAAATGAACAATTTCGTACTTGTCTCCTGGCTGGATGGTCGTCGCGCCCCACTGCGTTCGCGGCAGAATCTCCAAATTGCGCTCGATGGCGACGCGATCCGCGGGCAAGCCGAGGTGCGAAAGCAATGCGGGCACAGCCAGGCCTTCGGGCACGGCGCGCGATTCGCCGTTCACAATGATTTGAATTTCTGCGCTCATCGCCCGACCGGCGCCGGAGTGTTTTCACGCGGCTTGGCCTTCATGCGGAATCGCAGCTCTCCGTACCGCGCGCCGTCGGCGGCGCGAACCACGAGGAATGAACCGTCAGGGACGCTCGAAGGCATCGGAAACTGCAGGGTCGCGCAGCCACTCGCGTCGGTGTCCGTTTCTCCGCACGGGGTACGCTGCCCGTCATGCTCCAGGTACGCCTGGACGTCCGCATCAGCGATCGCCGCCTTGGAATTCGGATCGGACAACTCAATTTCCAGAACAATGTTACCCGCGGCAAACCAACTCTGAGGATTCTTCAGCTTCAGTTCCAGGTTGGGGCCGGCGCCGCCCTGCGCGGCTGCCGGCGATCTTTCTTTGCCGCTGGCCCGCAACTTTCCTGCTTCGAGGTCGGCGATTACCTCGCGATGCTGCTGCGAGACCTTGTCATGCAGCCATTGGGCCATGCTCTTCTCTGACGACATCGCGCGAATGTATTTCTCATAGTTGGTGCTGCGTTTGTGCATCACGCGGCCGGACAAATACACGACGGTGTCGATAAAGGGGTGGGCAGGGCCACGATCTTCGGTCTGCACGTGGTAGACGGCGTCTCCGACGCGAACGTTCGAGTTGAAGCCGAAATTCATGAGTTTCCCGACCTTTCCCTGGCACTCTTACCGTTCTTAAGAATACCTGAAACGTAACCCCATTCTCCCTTAACCGAATGGGAGAAATTGCCGATTTATTCTCCAGCGCATTTGACCGCATGATGCTTCGCCGTTATTATAGCTTGTGCTCCGATGACAGGAAACGACCTCACCGCGTATGCGCCGCTACTTTTACACCTCGTTTTGGCTATGGTGCTTTCCGGGATCCTTCTTACGCTTTCCTCGGTCGTGGGTTGGCATCGCCCCTCGAAGGTAAAAATGCAGGCGTATGAGTGCGGCATCACGCCGACCGGAGACGCGCGGGCGCCCTTTTCGGTAAAGTTCTATCTGGTCGCCATCGTTTTCATTCTGTTCGACGTGGAAGCTATTTTCCTGTATCCCTGGGCTTACATTTTTAAATCGCTGCGCTGGTTTGGCTTCGTCGAAATGCTCGTCTACATCGGGATCCTGCTGGTGGGTTATTTCTATCTCTGGAAGAAAGGTGCGCTCGACTGGAACCGCCCAGCCGCGCGCCGGGACCGAGTTTCGTGACGGAGACATCTGACCTCGAGCAAAACCCCATCCTCGCGAAAATCCGCAACTGGCGTCCGGCGGCCGTCGCGGGAGTAGACTCTTTTCGCGGCGAATTGACGATCGGCGTCTATCGCGAGCACATACGGCCCCTCGGCGAATTTATGAAGTCCGATTCCGATCTCGCGTTCACCTATCTCTCCGACGTAACCGGAGTGGACCGGTTCCCCATCGAGCCGCGTTTCGAGTTGAATTATCACCTCCTCTCGCTATCGAAACGCGAACGGGTCCGCCTGCGAGTGCGCGTCTCCGGCCAGGACCCCGTGATCGACTCGGTGGTTTCCGTTTGGCCGACGGCCAACTGGCACGAGCGTGAAATCTTCGATCTCTTCGGCGTCCGTTTCGACGGCCACCCCAATCTGAAACGATTGTTCCTCCCCGAGGATTGGGAAGGCTACCCGCTGCGCAAGGACTATCCCGTGGAGGGCCCTCGCTGAATCTGGAAGTAAAGCCGGGCTAACCCCAGTCATGACCACCGTCCAAACCGCCGCCGGCCCCGAACAAACGATGGTCCTCAACATGGGCCCGCAGCACCCGTCGACGCACGGCGTTTTGCGTGTCCTGCTGGAACTTGACGGGGAGATCATCGTCAAAGCGGACGTCGATATCGGCTATCTGCACACGGGAATCGAAAAGCAAGCCGAGGCGCTGACCTACGCGCAGACGATCACGATTACGGACCGCATGGATTATCTCGCGCCGCTCTCGAATAACCTGGCGTATTGCCTGGCGGTCGAAAAACTCCTCGGCATCGAGGTACCCAAGCGCGCGCAGTACATCCGCGTGCTGCTCACCGAACTGACGCGCATCGGCTCGCACCTGGTCTGGCTCGGAACGCACGCCATCGACCTGGGCGCGATGTCGGTGTTTCTCTACTGCTTCCGCGAGCGCGAAGAACTGCTGAAGATTTTTGAGCTCGTCAGCGGCCAGCGGATGATGACCAGCTATTTCCGCATCGGGGGCCTCGCGCTGGAGCCGCCCGTCGGCTGGATCGACCGCGTGCAAACGATTCTGCGCACCTTCCCCGCCCGGTTTGACGAGTACGAGGAACTGCTGACCAAGAACCGCATCTGGCTCGGGCGCACGCAGGGCGTGGGCGTGCTGAGCGCCGACGACGCCATCTCGCTCGGCGTTTCCGGCCCGTCGCTGCGCGGCTCGGGCGTCGATTACGACGTCCGCAAGTACTTTCCATATTCGAGCTACGACGAATTCGAGTTCAAAGTTCCCGTGCGCAAGGAAGGCGATTGCTACGCGCGCTACCTGTGCCGCGTCGCGGAAATGCGCGAGAGCCTGAAGATCGTCCGCCAGGCCGTCGAAAAAATTCCGCCCGAGGGGCCGATCAAGGCCGACGCTCCCGGAATCGTTGCGCCGCAGCGCGAGAAGATGAAAACGGAGATGGAAGCGCTCATCTATCATTTCAAAATTTGGACCGAAGGGTTCGCCCCACCACCGGGCGAGGTCTACCAGCGCATCGAGTCGCCGCGCGGCGAACTGGGCTGCTTCATCGCCAGCGACGGATCGCCCAAGCCGTACCGCATGAAAATCCGCGCCCCGTCGTTCGTGAATCTGCAGGCGCTGCAGAAAATGGTCGAAGGCAAGCTGGTGGCCGACGCGATCGCCAGCATCGGCACGCTCGATATCGTCCTCGGGGAGATTGACCGCTGATGAATTTGCCTCCGCAACTGGAAGCCAAATTCCAGACGCTCGAAAACCGCTATCCCTTGAAGCGTTCGGCGCTGATCCCCATGCTGCTGTATGCGCAGGATCAATTCGGCTACGTGAGCGATGAAATGATCGGGGAAATCGCGGGGCGGCTCGACCTGAACACGTTGCAGGTGACCGAAACGATGGGGTATTACTCGATGCTGCGCCGCCATCGCGCCGGAAAATTTCACGTCCAGGTCTGCACCAACGTTTCGTGCATGCTGCGCGGCGGCAATCAGCTCTACGAATTTGTCCAGAAGAAACTGGAAATCGGCCACAAGGAAACCACGGAAGACGGCGTGTTCTCCCTCGAGGAAGTCGAGTGCCTGGGCGCCTGCACCGGCGCGCCGGCCATGCAAGTGAACTACGACTTCTACGAAAATCTGACCATCGAGCGCACCACGCAGATTTTCGAGGCGCTCGAGACGGGACGGAAGCCGCCCGTCTCCGCGCCGATCACGGGTTCCGTGAAAGAGCGGCATCCCGCGGAAGTACCCGTCATCAGCCGCCTCTGGGGCGTCAAGGACTCGCATAAGCTTGCTGTCTACGTGGCAAACGACGGTTACAAGGGGATGGAGCGCGCCCTCAAGGAACTCACGCCCGAGCAAGTCGTCGACGAAGTGAAAAAATCGAACCTGCGCGGGCGCGGCGGCGCGGGCTTTCCGACCGGCATGAAGTGGAGCTTCGTGCCGAAGGATTCGCCGAAACCGAAATACATCTTGTGCAACGCCGACGAAAGCGAGCCCGGCACGTGCAAGGACCGCCCGCTGATGGAGATGATGCCGCACCAGCTGATCGAAGGCATCGTGATTGCTGGCCGCTCGGTGAATTCACATCAGGGGTACGTCTACGTTCGCGGGGAGTACCGCTACGTCCTCGACATCATGGATGAAGCCATCGCGGAGGCTTACAAAGCCGGGTACCTCGGGAAGAATATTCTAGGCAGCGGGTACGATTTCGATCTCGTCGCGCATACCGGAGCGGGCGCCTACGAATGCGGCGAGGAATCCGCGCTGATGGAGTCGCTCGAAGGCAAGCGCGGCTACCCGCGCATCCGGCCCCCGTTTCCCGCCGTCGTCGGCCTGTACGGTTCGCCGACCGTGATCAATAACGTCGAGACGCTCTCCGCCGTGCCGGAAATTTTGCGGCGCGGCGGAGACTGGTACGCCGGCCTCGGCTCGCCCAAGAACGGCGGCACGCGCCTCTTCTGCGTCTCGGGCCACGTCAATAAGCCAGGCATCTACGAATTACCGATGGGTTTCCCCCTGCGCAAAATCATCGAGGACGTCGGCGGGGGCGTGCGCAACGGACGAAAGCTCAAGGCCATCATTCCCGGGGGCAGTTCCTGCCCGCTCCTCACCGCCGAGGAAATCGACATCAACATGGATTACGATTCCGTGGCCAAGGCCGGCTCGATGCTCGGGTCAGGCGGGCTTGTCGTGATCGACGAGGACACCTGCATGGTGGATCTCGCGCGGCGCATCATGCATTTCTACGCGCACGAGTCCTGCGGCTGGTGCATTCCCTGCCGCGAAGGCACGGGCTGGCTGCGCAAGATGCTGGACCGCTTCCACGCGGGTTTCGGCCGGCCGGAAGACATCACGCTGGTGGGCGATCTCGCGAAAAACATGCTGGGTCGAACGTTTTGCCCGCTGGGCGACGCGGCGGCGATGCCCATCATCAGCATCGTCAAGAAGTGGCGGCACGAATTCGAACAGCATCTGTCGGGGAAATGCCCGTACAGGCCGGCTGACGTAATGGCGGCGGTCCGCTGAGGTTTTCGCAGAGACAATTTTCGCTGAAAACAAAATGGCCGACTCCAAAGACATCACGCTGAAGATCGACGACCGCGACGTCACGGTTCCGCCGGGGACGCTGGTGATCGAAGCCGCGCGGCGCATGGGCATTGAGGTGCCGTCGTTCTGCTACTTCCCCGGGCTGTCACTTCAGGCAGCTTGCCGTATGTGCTTGGTCGAAGTGGAAAAGGCGCCGAAGCTCCAGACTGCGTGCACGCTGGTCGCGACCCCGGGCATGGTGGTCCGCACCAGCACGCCGCAAGTGCATGAAGCGCGCAAGGGCATGCTGGAATTCCTGCTCGCGAATCACCCGCTCGATTGCCCGGTATGCGACAAGGGCGGCGAGTGCGAACTGCAGGACATGGTCTTCACCTACGGCGCGGACAAGAGCCGTTTCAACGAGGAAAAGCGCCACCAGCCCGAGCAGAAGTGGTCGGACGCGGTCTACTACGATGCGCCGCGCTGCATCCTATGCTTCCGTTGCGTGCGCGTGTGCGATGAGGGCATGGACGTGAAAGCCCTCGGCGTCGGCCAGCGCGGCTCGCAATCGACGATCATCCCCAACGGCGAGGATCATCTCGAGTGCGAAGAGTGCGGCATGTGCATCGACATTTGCCCCGTGGGCGCGCTGACGAGCGGCACGTACCGCTACAAGACGCGGCCCTGGGAGATGAGCTACGTTTCGACCGTTTGCGCGCACTGCTCGAACGGCTGCAAGACCACGCTGAGCGTGCGCAACAACGAAATCCTGCGCGCCAATAATCGCGACCTCTCCGGAATCAACAAGGATTTTCTGTGCGCCAAGGGCCGCTTCGGCTTCGATTACACGAAGCATCCCGAGCGTCTCAGGCTTCCGCTGGTGCGCCGGGATGGAAAGCTCGTGCCCTCAAGCTGGGAAGACGCGCTGGCCGAAGTTTCCCGGCGCCTCGCCGAAGTGCACAAGGCGAGCGGCGCGAACTCGATCGGCTTCATCGGCTCGAACCGCACGACGAATGAAGAGAACTATCTGCTCGGGCGCATCGCGCGCGCGTCGATCGGCACGAACAACATCGATCATCACCGGACCGCGGATTACGTGAGCCTGATCGCGGCGCTCGGCGCGGAAGCCGGCCCGGCAAGCGCGAGCATGAACGATCTGTACGAAGCGGACGCAGTACTGCTCGTGGGGCACGATCCCACGGAGCAAAGCCCGCTGGTGGCGTGGCAGATCCGCTCCGCCATTCGCCATCGCGGCGCGCGCCTGTACGTCGTCCATTCCAAGTCCATCAAGCTTTTGCGCAAGGCGCGGGGATTCGCCGAGGTGCCTACCGGCCGCGAGGCGACCGCCGTGCGCTGGCTCGCGGGCGGCGAAGCGCAGCTCGATGGCGGCACAGTCGAGCGGCTCACCGCTCTCAAAGCGTCTCTCGAGAAAGAGCAGAACGTCGTCATCGTGTTTGGCGCGGAACTGGCAGGCGGAGCGATTCGCGACCTCGTAAAGTTCGGCTCGACGCTGCCCGGCAAGACGCGCTACATCGCGCTCGGCGACTACGCGAATTCGCGCGGCGCGGCCGATATGGGACTCGTTCCCGACATGCTTCCCGGCTACCTGCCCGTCGCGGACGGCAAGGCGCGCGAAAAATTTGGCGCGCTGTGGGGCGCCAAGCTGCCGGACAAACCTGGCATGGACGCGCGTGGCATGCTCGCAGCAGCGTCCAAGGGTCAACTGCACGCGCTCTACGTCGTCGGGGCGAATCCCGTGAAGACGTTTGGAGTTTCCGCGACCGGGCGGCTCGGGAAGCTCGACCTGCTGATCGTGCAGGACCTCTTCCTCACGGAAACCGCGGCACTGGCCGATATCGTGTTGCCGGCGGCCGCGGCCTACGAGAAAAACGGCACGATGACCAACACCGCCGGCGAAGTGCAACTCGTGCGCAAGGGCGGCGACACCATGGGCACGCGCTCCGACTTTGACATCTTGCGGATTCTTTCGTTTCAGCTCGCGAAGCTCGGCCTCGGAAAGGCAATCGCCCTACGAAAGCCGGAGGAGGCCTTCGACGAGATTCGCGAGTCCGTCATCGGCTATCGCCTGCAAATGGCCGCGCTGCTCCTCGGAGAGGCGGAGCGCACTTCGCCCAAGTCTCCCTTCAACGGCGATGCGAAATTCGACGTTCCGGCGGGCGCCATTTTCTCTTCCGAGGACAATCTCTTCACGAGCGGCAGCTTGACTCCGTATCTCACCATGATCCGTTCCCTGCCCGAGGCGGCCGAGGAAATCGAAGTGGAGGCGCGCCCGTGAACGAGCTGGCCGCCGAGCATCCATTCCTTCTTGTCGTCCTGCCGAAAGTTGTCGTTTTGCTGTTCGTGCTGCTCACCGCGCTTGCGTATCTCACCTGGTTTGAGCGCAAAGTAGTGGCGCACATTCAGTCGCGATGGGGACCGTTTCGCGTCGGCCCGCACGGGTTGCTGCAGCCGCTGGCCGACGGCGTGAAATTTTTATTCAAAGAGGATGTCACTCCCGCGGGCGCGGACAAATTCGTCTATTTCCTCGCCCCGTTTCTGGCGTTGTCTCTCGCCATCACTTCGATCGCCATTATTCCCTTCGGTCCGAAGGGTTTGACGATTTTTGGCCAGTCGACGCCGATGGGCATCGCGAATTTGAATATCGGCCTCCTGATTTTGTTCGCGATCACGTCGATGGGCGTGTATGGCGTGGCGCTGGCCGGATGGTCGTCGAACAGCAAGTATCCGCTGCTCGGCGGTCTGCGCAGCTCGGCGCAGATGATCAGCTACGAACTGGCGCTGACCATGTCGGTGGTCGGCGTCATCCTGATGGCCGGCACATTTAACCTCAGTGAACTCGTGACCTCCCAGGCGGGAAATTATTGGTGGGGATTGCCTCGCTGGAACGTCATCGGCTGGCCCATGCCGCAGGTGTTTGGTTTCCTGCTGTTCTTCACCGCGGCCGTCGCGGAAACGAATCGCGCGCCCTTTGATCTCGCCGAAGCCGAATCGGAACTCGTCGCCGGTTTTCACACCGAATATTCGAGCTTCAAGTTCGCCATGTTTTTCATGGCCGAATACGCCAGCATGATCACCGTTTCCTGCCTCGCGACGATCTTGTTTTTCGGCGGATGGCTCTCGCCGTTTCCGCAAACGCCGCTCTGGGCCTGGACGCGCTTCATCCCCGCCGCGTCGTTTGCGCTTGCGGGCCTCGCGCTCGCGGCGCACGGCGTCCGCTACATCACCATCTTTGGCCGCATCGTGCTCCCCGTTTTGGGCGTCGTTCTGCTCGGCCTTGGCCTATTATTTGTGCTGCCCGGCGTGAGCGAACTCATTCAAGGGCCGTTCTGGTTTCTATCCAAGGTCGGAGTTTTCCTGTTCGTCTACGTCTGGGTGCGGGGCACGCTCCCGCGGTTCCGCTACGACCAGCTGATGAATTTCGGATGGAAGGTACTTTTGCCGCTTTCGATTGCCAACGTGTTGGTCACGAGCTTCTTGATCGTGTGGATGGAGCGATGAGGATCGATCCCAGCCAATTCTTACAGGGAGCTCGATGATCACGCCACAAATCGCGGTGTTCCTGGTCCTCGCGGCCGTGGCCGTCGCGGGCGCCGTCAGCCTGATCCTGCAGCGGCATCCGATCCACAGCGCGCTGTCGCTGATCGTCGTGATGGTGTCGCTCGCGATCCTGTACCTGCTGCAGGGCGCGGAATTCATCGCCGCCGTGCAGATTATCGTGTACGCGGGCGCGATCATGGTGCTCTTTATTTTCGTCATCATGCTGCTGAATGCCGGCGAGGAAGAGCGCACCAATCTCAGCCGCTTGGCGAAATATGTGGGCGTGCCGCTGGGCGGCGTGTTCCTGCTCGAGGTGGCGTATTGGATCGGCCGCGCGACGGTGCATCTCCCATCGGGACCGTCGCAGGCGGTTTCGACGCGTGATCTGTCGTCTCTACTTTTCCGGGAGTATGTGTTTCCGTTTGAGCTGACTTCGTTCTTGATTTTGATCGCTTTGCTGGGCGCCCTGGTCCTGGCGCGCCGCGAAGAGTCCGACTGAACCGGCAAAACCGCGTGGCGTTCGTCCGCCTCGGCGGGTGAGTGCTTGCTTGCATCGGCGATGCCCGCCTGAAACGCGGGCGCTACAAATTCTCAACCTTGTCTGGGGGAGTTGTGGTTCCGACTTCATATTTTCTTGTGCTGAGCGCCGTCCTGTTTGGACTGGGCGTGATCGCGTTCGTCTTCAAGCGCAACATTCTCACGGTTTTTATGTCGATTGAGCTGATGCTCAACGCCGTGAACCTGGCATTCGTGACCTTCAGTCGCGCGCTTGGGCAGCTTCAGGGACAGGTGTTCGTCTTTTTCGTGATCGTCGTGGCCGCGGCCGAGGCCGCCGTGGGCCTGGCGATTGTCATTCTCATTCACCGCAACCGCGGAACGCTCAACGTGGAAGACGTCAATTCGCTGAAAAACTGATGCCCGTCCTCGACTATCTGTGGATCATTCCGCTGCTGCCGCTCCTCGGCGCGGCGATCAGTGGAATTTTCGGCGGGCGCTGGCCGAAGAACGCCATCTTGGCGGTCGCGCTCTCTTCCACCACACTGGCGTTTCTCGCGGCCCTCGAAGGCGTGCGCGAATTCCTGATGCTTTCCGCGAACCAGATTCCCTGGACGAAGGACTATTTCACGTGGATTTCGGCCGGCGGATTTCGGGCGGACTTCGCGCTGTCGGTCGATCAGCTCACCGTGGTGATTCTGCTCGTCGTCACCGGCGTGGGCTGGCTGATCCACATCTACTCGACTGGATACATGCATGACGATCCGGGCTACCGCCGCTTCTTCGCCTACCTGAATCTCTTCATGTTTTTCATGTTGATCCTGATCCTGTCGGCGAACTATTTGCTGATGTTCGTCGGCTGGGAGGGCGTTGGCTTATGCAGCTACCTGCTCATCGGCTTCTTCTTCCTGAAACGATCGGCCACGGATGCGGGCAACAAGGCGTTTTGGGTGAACCGCATCGGCGATTTCGGCTTCATCCTGGGCCTGCTGCTGATTTTCCGCACGTTCGGCTCGCTCGATTTCGCAGCCGTGCTGCCACGCGCCGCGGGCATGGCCGCGGATCCCGCCGGACAGATCGGCACGCTCACCCTGATCGCGCTCTTGTTGTTCGTGGGCGCCGCGGGAAAATCGGCGCAGATTCCGCTTTACGTGTGGCTGCCGGATGCAATGGAAGGCCCGACGCCGGTCAGCGCGCTGATCCACGCCGCGACGATGGTCACGGCGGGCGTGTACATGGTCGTCCGCTCGCACGCGATTTTCCTGAATGCGCCCGTGGCCATGCAGGCGGTTGGCGTAATCGGTTGCGCCACCGCGCTCTTTGCCGCGACCATCGGCCTCGTGCAGACCGACATCAAAAAAGTGCTCGCCTACTCGACCGTTTCGCAGCTCGGCTACATGTTCCTCGCCTGCGGCGTGGGCGCTTTCGGCGCGGGCATTTTTCACTTGATGACGCACGCGTTCTTTAAAGGGCTACTGTTCCTTGCAGCGGGCAGCGTGATCCATGCGATGGGCGGCGAGCAGGACATGCGCAAGATGGGCGGCCTGCGCAAAAAGATTCCCATCACGTTCTGGACGATGTTCATGGCCACGCTGGCCATCGCCGGCGCGCCGGGTTTTTCCGGATTCTTCAGCAAGGATGAAATCCTGAACGAGGCGCAGCGCGTGAGTCCGATGCTCTGGGGTCTAGGCGTGCTGACCGCCGGGCTCACTTCGTTTTATATGTTCCGGCTGTTGTTCCTTACATTTTTCGGCAAACAGCAGTACGACGAGCGCAAAGTCCACGTACACGAATCGCCGAAAAATATGACCGTGCCGCTGATCGTCCTCGCGATTCTTTCCGTCTGCGGCGGCTGGATGGCCGCGCCGCAGCTCATGGGCGGCGCGAACCATTTCCAGCAATTTCTGGCTCCGGTGCTTTCAACCGCCGCTGAACCCGCCGCCACGTCAGCGGCCGCCGCGGAATCCACCGGCGGTGGCAGCGAAATCCTGCAGGCGCTGATCGGCGCGCCCGTGATCGCCGGCCTCCTCGGCTTTCTTCTGTCGTGGTGGCTCTACATCAAGAGTCCGGGAACGCCAAAAAAGATCGCAGCTTCTCTTTCCGCGCCATACAAACTTCTCTCCGGCAAATATTTTATCGACGAGCTGTATCTCGCCGCGATCGTTCGCCCGCTCGTCTGGATTTCGGACAAAGTGCTGTGGCACGTGGTGGACGAAGGCGCGATCGACGGCACGGTGAACGGCGTCGCCGAAGTATCGCACGAAGCGGGCGACCGCCTGCGCCGCGTCGAGACCGGGAATATCCGCAGCTACGCCACGTGGATCGTTCTGGGCGTCCTGGTCTTTACTTCCCTGCTCTTGTGGATGGTGGACTGACGTGCCGCAAAGCTATCTGCTGACGATCCTGACGTTTCTGCCCGCTGTGGGCACGCTCGCGCTTTTGCTGCTTCGCGGCGACGATCACGTCTGGATCCGCCGCCTCGCGATGACCACCGCGACGGTCGAATTCGCCCTTTCCCTGCTGCTCCTGCGGGGATTCGATATGAAGGCGGCCGGCTTCCAGTGGGAGGAATTTCACGCCTGGATTCCCCAGCCGCCCATCCACTATCACCTCGGCATCGACGGCATCAGCCTGTTTCTGGTCCTGCTCACCACGTTCCTCACGCCGATTTCGATCCTTGCATCCTGGAAATCGATCGACGAGCGCGTGAAGGGTTTCTTCATTTCGCTGCTGATGCTCGAGACTGGTGTGATCGGCGTTTTCGTTGCGCTCGACCTGTTCCTGTTCTTTTTGTTCTGGGAAGTAATGCTGATCCCGATGTACTTCCTGATTGGCATCTGGGGCCACGGCCGCCGCATTTACGCTGCGCTGAAATTCGTGCTGTACACCATGTTCGGCTCGATCCTGATGCTCGTGGCGATCCTGTGGCTCTACCGGATCACCGCCGTGGCCGGCTCGCCGACGTTCGATGTCTCGCAAATCCAGCAGCTTCTTTCGAGCGGCTCGATCGTGCTGCCGCTTCGAACCGAATATTTGCTCTTCGGTGCGTTCTTCCTGGCGTTTGCGATCAAGGTGCCTCTCTTTCCTCTGCACACCTGGCTGCCGGACGCGCACACGGAAGCGCCCACGGCCGGCTCCGTGATGCTCGCCGGCGTCCTGCTGAAGATGGGCACGTATGGCATGCTGCGCTTCTGCCTGCCGTTCTTCCCCGAAGCGGCGCGCCGCTTCGCTCCGTTCATTGCCGTGCTGGCCATCATCGGTATCATCTACGGGGCGCTCGTGGCCATGGTGCAGGTGGATTTGAAGCGCCTCGTGGCGTACTCCTCGGTGAGCCACCTGGGATTTGTCGTCCTTGGAATTTTCGCGTTCCACATCATTTCGGTTCAGGGCGCGGTCTACCAGATGCTGAATCACGGCATCTCGACGGGAGCGCTGTTCCTCTGCGTCGGTATGCTCTATGACCGGCGGCACACGCATTTGATTTCGGAATTCGGCGGCCTGGCGACACCGATGCCGGTCCTCGCGGCGCTCTATTTGTTCTCGTGTTTTGCGTCCGCCGGCTTGCCGATGCTGAACGGCTTCGTCGGCGAATTCCTGATTCTCTTGGGCACCTTTGAGAAGCACGCAGCCTGGGCTTCGTGGGCGGCGGTGGGCGTGATTTTTTCCGCAGTGTACCTGCTTTGGTCGTACCAGCGCGTGTTCTTCGGCAGCATCACGCAGGATAAGAACGGCAAGCTCGCGGACCTGGACCTGCGCGAGCGCGGGATCCTGCTCGTGATGGCCGCGATGATTCTGTGGATGGGAATCGGCTCGACGGACTTCACCCGGAGATTCGAGGCCTCGTCCCAAAACGTGCTGCAGCTGATGCAACGGCCCGGAGGCTACAACGCCCGAAGCGCGCCGATTAGTGATGAAAGACGCGCGAGCGTGGAGAGCGGCAGCGCCTCTTTCACGCCGCGCACGGCCAGCGGTCCTGTGCGCTACGTCGAATACACGTTTGCGGTGAAACCGAGATAAATGTTCCTACCTCTTCAAGACCTATACAGGATTGCGCCCGAAATCGTGCTCTGCGGGTTCGGGATGCTGGTCATGCTGCTCGCGCCGATCGTGCCGAAGGCGCGGCACGGCGTGCTGACCGGCGTTTCGCTCGTGGGTGCGGCGCTGGCGCTCGCGGCCACGTTTTATCCCGCCACGCACTCGGGCCTCGCCTATTCCGGGCTTTTCCGCGCGGATGAGTTCAGTTTATTCATCCACTGGATTGTGTGCGGCGTGGCGTTTCTCGCGATTCTCGGCTCGGGCGAATATCTCCGGCGCGACGATTTGGACCCGGCCGAGTTCTGCGCCCTGATCTTGTTTGCGACGGCGGGCATGGGCGTGATGGCGGGAGCGCACGAGCTTCTCACCGCGTTCGTTGGCCTGGAGATGAGCTCCATCGCCTCCTACATCCTGGCCAGCTACCGCCGCGACGCCCCGCGTTCGAATGAAGCGGCGATGAAATATTTCCTGCTGGGATCGTTCGCCACCGCGTTTTTCCTCTACGGCATCGCGCTCGCGTACGGAGCGACAGGCTCGACGCACCTCGACCAGCTCGTGCCGCTCGCCAACGATTCCGCGCACACGCTTCTGAAAATCGGCCTCGGATTTATTTTTGTCGGCCTCGCGTTCAAGGTCGCCGCCGCTCCCTTCCAGCTTTGGACCCCGGATGTGTACGAAGGCGCGCCCGCTCCGGTCACCGCGCTGCTCTCCACGGGGCCGAAAGCCGCCGCGTTCGCCCTTACTTTGCGCATCCTCGCGAGCGTCGATGCCGCGGCGCCGCTGTGGTTCTGGGCGCTGTGGGTCGCGGCCGCGCTCAGCATGTTGGTCGGAAACCTGTCCGCGATCATGCAGACGAACGTGAAGCGCTTGCTGGCCTACAGCTCGATCGCGCACGCGGGCTACATCCTCGTCGCGCTCACGGCCGCCGCAGCCACGGATCATCCGGCCGAGGGCATCGCCGCGGCGCTCTTTTATCTCGTGAGCTACGCCATCGTGAAGCTGGGCGCGTTCCTGATCGTCGCGCAGCTCGGCGGACCGGGCGAGCGCCACGTAGAAATTGACGATCTGACCGGTCTTGGGCGACGCCAGCCGGCGGTCGCTGCGTGTTTGTCGCTACTGCTGCTGTCACTGCTGGGATTGCCGATTACGGCGGGCTTCCTCGGGAAATTCTACGTGTTTAACGCGGCGCTCGCGTCCAATCTGATCTGGCTGGCCATCCTACTCGCGATCAACAGCGTCATCGGCTCTTACTACTACCTGCGCGTGATCGTCGTGATGTACATGCGCGAGCCCGCCGCCGAGATTGCGGTCCAGCCCGTGCCGTGGACGCTCTCCGCCGTGCTGTGGATCACCGCCGCCGGCACGGTCTACGCCGGCCTCTCCCCCGCCCGCATCATCGATTTCGCCGCCAAAGCCGCGCTGAACATCCGATAAGTAGGACAGGCTTATAGCCTGTCGGGTTTGGGGCCGGCAAAAATTCAACGGCGACAGGCTAGAAGCCTGTCCTACAAAAATAAAAACGGCACGCCCTCGTTGTTTCAAGAGCGTGCCGCCAGAAAGAAAAGCCGTTTCCTAGACCTTCACGATAATGATGACGAGGGTCAAAAGCGCGAGTGTCTCGATGAACACGAGGCCCAGAATCATCGCCGCGCGGATGGCTCCAGCCGCCCCGGGATTGCGGGCCATGCCTTCGCATGCGGAAGACGCCACGCGCGACTGAGCGATTGCGCCGCCGAAGGCTGCCAGCGCCATGCCGAACGCCGCGGAAATAGCCACCCAATTTGTGCCCATCGCCGGGGCAGCTCCGGTCTGCGCAAACACCGCGGGACTCGCGAGCAATGCCACCGCCACCGCTCCGAACGTTGACAGAACTTTCTTCATCTTTTCCTCCTATGAATTTGCCGCCAAGAGGTGGTTCCCGGACCATCGCAATACATCCGGTCTCACTTTGGAACGGCTCTACAGCGATTCTACAACGATGATGCCGAATTAGTGCTCGTCCGCCGTTGCGATGCCGATGTAGATCGCCGGCAGGAGCGCAAACACGTACGTTTGAATAATCGCGACAAAGATATGAAGCAAGATAAAAGCAATTGGAATCAGCGCGGGAAATATGCCGATAACAACGCCGAGCGCGGGCGACTTCCCCCAACCCCACGCGGCCGGACCAGCCAGAAGACCGAGGAAAATGACGTAGAGCAGGTCGCTGGCAAAAATATTGGCCCAGAGGCGGACGGTCAGCGAAAGAAGGCGTGCGGAAGTGCTGATAATCTCCACGGGAAACATCAGAGGCGCGAGCCACCACACCGGGCCGGCAAAGTGCTTGAGATATCCCACCGGGTTGTGGTGCCGGATTCCCTGCCAATTGAAATACAAAAATGTGACGATCGCGCAGCCCAATGGCACCGGGACCGAGGCCGTGGGCGCGGAAAAGGCCGGAAAGACGCTCATCAGATTCGAGAGCAGGATAAACACGGCCACCGAGCCGACCATGGCGATGTATTTGCCCTTTTTGTCGTGCGCGTTCTCCACCAGGACATCGCGGATGCCGAACCCGACGGGGTTCGTGATCAACAATTCCGCGATCTGCTGGGCTCCGCCGGGGTTGTCCACAGACAACCTCGGCCGCAGCCAGAGCGAGCCAAGCGCGGCGATCACAAACACAACCAGCGACATGACCAAATGCTCGGGAATCGGCAGATCGGGGTGTGAAGGCTGAATATGAAGGGCGTGAAGAAGGGCGATCGCGGCGCTGCCCAAATGCTGGTTCACAAATAGTGTCAACCACTTAGCGTGTTCCTGCATCTACTCGTCTCTCCGGTTAACGCGAATCGGAACGGGAACCGAAAACTTCCATCAAGGTGGCCAAAATCGCCGCCGCGCCCAGCGCACACAATCCCACAACCATGCTCAAAACAGGAATCCGGAAGAAGGAAAAAGTAACATACACAACCACCGCGATCAAGGCATAGCGCGCAAACAACCCGAAATAGCCGCTGATCGGAACACGGGCGTCAGGAGAATTCGTCTGCGCCGTGGAGGCCCGCGTAACCGCATCCATCGCGCGTTCCAGCCAGCGAAAATTGACCCAAGCGAGTAGCGCGCCGATGAGGACCCCGGCGCCGATTCGGAAGGAATATAGAAAACTCGTGCCCGCGAACGCCGCTACACCCACGATCAATGTCAATCGGCCAATTCGGCGTTCGGTCAACTCGTATTGCGGCGCTCCGATCATTTCCATCAGTTGCCCTGTGACACCCGTCGTAAGACGTCCCTCAAGCCCGCGTAGAAACCCACCCCGCCCAGGATCAACAGGAAAACGGGTTTCGTGTGCAACCAACGGTCAAGCAAGTAGCCGAATAGTCCCCCTACGACGATTCCGGACACAAGCACGAAGGGGAGTTCTAAAGCCATCGCGAATTGGCGCGGTACAGGATCGGGCCGCTTTGGCGGCGTTGGGGGAGTGGTCGAGCCTGGGTCCTCAATGGCCACTGAACCCTTGCGGGAAGAAGAGCGAGTACGTTGCCAGGCGCACGAACGGCTCCGGGTAAATACCCGTGAGGATGGTCATGATGCAGAGCACGCCGAAGGCGATCCGCTGCCCGAGCGTGATGATGGGCGACGGGGCGTTGCCCGGCTCGTACAGATACGCGTGCATGACCACGCGGAAGTAATAGTACAGCGCCGGGACGATGTACAGCGCGCCGAAGAGCGCGAGCTTGTTGTGCCCGGTCTCGATCAGCCCTTGCAGGATGAAGTACTTCCCCACGAAGCCGCCGAGCGGCGGGATCCCGGCGAGCGACAGCATGAAAATCAGCAGCACCAGCGCGGCGCCCGGGCTGCGCTTGTACAGGCCGTTCAGATCGTCGAGCTCGTCGCCGATGACTCCCTGCCTCTGCAGCACGATCAGCACGGCGAACGCCCCGATGGTCATGAAGGCGTACACGAAAAGATAGAACGCAACGCCCTTCATGCCGGTCATGAAGCCGAGCGGGCTTGACGCGGCGGCGACGATTCCGAGCAGGATGTAGCCGACGTGCGAGATCGAGGAGTAAGCCAGCATGCGCTTGACGTTCGTCTGCGTGATGGCCGCCAAATTCCCCAGCGTGAGCGAGGCGATGGCCACACCCGCGATCAGCATCTCCCAATCGACGCGCACAGGCCAGAAGACGGTGAGCAGCAGGCGCAGCAGCAGCGCGAAGCTGGCTGTTTTCGAAGCAACGCTGATGTAGGCCGTAATCGGCGTGGGGGCGCCTTCGTAAACGTCGGGCGCCCACTGGTGAAACGGCACGGCGGCCACTTTGAAGAAAAGCCCGGCAGCCACCGTAGCGAGCGCCAGAAGCACGAAAAGATCGGAATGGCCCCTCGCCTCCACCGCGACGGCAAGCACGTCCAAATTCGTTCTGGGCGGCAGCGATGCCCCAACAGCACTGAGGTTGGCCATGGCGCCGATGCCGTACAGGATCGAAAAGCCGTAGGCCAGAATTCCCGAACTGAACGCGCCCAGCAGCAGGTACTTCACGGCGCTTTCGTTCGAACGCTTGTCCCGCCGCAGGAAACCCGCGAGCACGTAGAAGCTGAGAGCCATCGTTTCGAGGCCGATGAACAACACGACCAGGTCGTAGCCCGACGCCATAATCATCATGCCAACCGTGGCGAAAAGAATCAGGGCGTAGTATTCGCCGTGATTCTCGTGCTCGATTTGCAGATAGCGGACCGAAAGGATGATGACCAGCGCCGTGGCGATCAGAGAGATCGCGCCGAAAAACAAAAAGAAGGGATCGACCAGCAGGGAGCTGCTAAAACCCATGGGGCCGCGCTCGGCCACGCCGCGCAATTGCCACAGCGTGATGCCGCTGAAGATCACGCCGAGCATGGCCATCAGCGCGTTGAAGAACTTGTCGCGCGCCTCGAGCAGATAGTCGGTGAGAAGGATGCCCATCGCAAACAGGACGAGCATCATCTCCGGCAAAAGGAGGCCGCCGCCGTCCTGCTGCATGAAAGTTTGGAACGCCTTAAGCATTGGGCTCCTTGCTCGCTTACTTACTTCCCGTGGCCGGCGCTGGTGACGCTTCGCCGCCGGGCATGCTCATCCCCGGCATCCCGGGCATCGCGCCCATGTCCGGAGGCGCAGGTGCCGCGGCGGGAGCAGCAGCCGCGGGCGCGCTGGCTCGCTCCGCACCGAAGTAGCCGGGATTCACCTGCTCGACAATCTGCTGCACGGGCCGCTCGAGGACGCGGAAGAGCGGCTTCGGATAAATGCCGATCCAGAACGCCAGAATCACCAGCGGAAGCAGCGTGGCCCATTCGCGGGCGTTCAGGTCGGGCAAATGCTCGTTCGCGGGATTCGTGATCGGGCCGAACATCACGCGCTGGTACAGCCACAAGAGGTAGGCCGCACCCAGAATGATGCCCGTCACCGCCCACGCCACGTACCGGACGTTGACTTCGTACGTCCCACGCAGAATCACAAACTCGCCGATGAATCCGTTCAGTAGAGGCAAGCCCAGCGAGCTGAGCGTCGCGATCATATACACGGCTGCGAAGTTTGGCATGGGCGTTGAAAGTCCGCCGTATTCCGAGATGAGGCGCGTGTGCCTTCTCTCGTACAGCACGCCGACGATCAAGAAGAGCGCGCCGGTGGAAATTCCGTGATTGATTTGCTGGATCACGCTGCCAGAAAGCCCGTTGGGAGTGAGCGCGAAAATTCCCAGCGTGCAAAACGCCAGGTGGCTGACCGAGCTGTAGGCGATCAGCTTCTTCATGTCCTTCTGCATCATGCAGACGAGCGCGCCATAGATAATCCCAATGACGGAAAGAACCAGCATGATGGTGATAATTTTGTGGCGTGCGGCGGCGTCCGTCGGCAAGAGAGGCAGCGAGAAGCGGATGAATCCGTACGTCCCCATTTTCAGCAGGACGCCGGCCAGGATCACGGAGCCGGCCGTGGGCGCTTCGGTGTGCGCGTCCGGCAGCCAGGTGTGGAACGGGAACATGGGCACCTTGATGGCGAACGCGAAGAAGAAGGCCCAGAAGAGCAGCACCTGCGTGTGCGTATCGAACTGCGAGGCGGACGCGAGGAGCGTGGGCATGTCAAACGTCATGGCGCCGGCCTTGAAGTACAGCGCCAGGATGCCCAACAGCATGATCACGGAGCCGATCAGCGTATACAGGAAAAATTTGATCGCGGCATAGAGGCGCCGGTCGCTGCCCCACACGCCGATCAGGAAGTACATCGGGACGAGCATCACTTCCCAGAACATGTAGAACAGGAAGAAATCGAGCGCCATGAAGACGCCCAGCATGCCGACCTGAAGGAGCAGGAAGAGAATGTAGTATTCCTTGGTGCGCATCTTGATCGCGCTCCAGGAGGAAAGAATCGAGATCGCGCCGAGGAGAGTGGTCAGCATCACGAGCAGCAGGCTGATGCCGTCGATGCCCAGCGAGTAGTGCGCGCCGATCGAGGGAATCCAGTCGGCGTTCTCCATGAATTGGTAGCGGGGAGCGCCGGGGTCCAGGCTGAAGCGCCACATGAGCGGCAGCGAAACGACGAGCCCGATCAGCGCGAACAGGTTGCCGATGATGCGGTGCCCGGTTTCATTCTCGCGCGGCACGAACAGCAGCACGAGCGCCCCCACCAGCGGCGTGAAGAGCACCACCGTCAGGATGTGAGTATTGTAAAATTCCATCTCCCCGCCTCGCCTTCTTCAAAAAACAGCGCAACACGCAACGATTTCCGGATCTCGCGCACTTTCACATTTTGCGCGGTCTCGGTTTCGGAGGTCGGGACTTCAGTCCCGACGTTAGGCTGCATCTTTGAGGGCTTTAGCCCCTGAAGCTTCAGGGCCTAAAGGCCTGTCAATGTCGCCACTTTCGTCCGACCTGAAGGTCGGACCTCCGAAACCTTGGTTCCCAACCACGGGACAATGTCAACATGATCGTCCCACCCCCTGCCCGCCTAAAAAGAAAGGCGGGCGCTACAACTTGATGCCGGACGTCCAGAGGTAATAGCCCAGGAAAATCAGCACGCCGAGCAGCATGAACAGCGCGTAGCGCGCAACGCGGCCCGTTTGCAGCATGCGCACCGGCCAGCTGAAGAGCCAGACGATGCGCGCCGCCAGATTCACCAAGCCGTCCACAATCCAGGAATCCCAAATCGCGGAGATGCGCGAGACAATGCGCGTCACCCATCCCGCGCCGTCCACGCCCAGGCCGTTGATGAAAGTCAGATCGAACGCGCCCAGCGTCAGCGCCAGATCTTTTACGCGATTCACGAACATCGCGTCGTAGAGTTGGTCCACGTAGTACTTGTTGTAGAGCAGTTTGTAAAGAAACGGGCTCGCCGCCGCGATTTTGTCCGGCACTTCCGGCCGCTGAATGTACCAGCGATACGCCAGCCAGATGCCAAAGCAGGCGACGAGCACGGACAGCAACATCAGCACGTATTCCATCGAGGCCCCGGAGGTCGCTTGCGACGCCGCCTCGGCGCTTGCTTCCGCGTGCTTGGCCATCACGGGTTCGAGGAATTTTGTGAAGCGGTCGCTGCCACCTAGCGAGGCAGGCCATCCCACCCAGCCGCCCACAATGGAAAGACCCGCGAGAATGATCAGCGGCACCGTCATTGAACTCGGCGATTCGTGCAGGTGATGTTCAGCTTCGTGGTCCACGCGCGAGTTCCCGAAGAACGTCATGTTCACGAGGCGGAACATATAAAACGCCGTCATGCCCGCTGTGACGAAGCCAAGGAGCCAGAGAAATTTGTTGTACTCGAAGGCGTGGCCCAGGATCGCGTCCTTGCTGAAAAAGCCGGCGAGCGGAGGGATTCCCGCGATAGCAATCGATCCGATTAAGAACGTGCGGGCGGTCTTGGGGATCTTGTTCCAGAGCGCGCCCATCTTGCGCATGTCCTGCTCGCCGGAAAGCGCGTGGATCACGCTGCCCGATCCGAGGAAGAGCAGGGCCTTGAAGAACGCGTGCGTCATCAAGTGAAAAACGCCGACGGTGAATGCGCCCACGCCGCAAGCAAGGAACATGTAGCCGAGCTGAGATACGGTGGAGTAGGCCAACACGCGCTTGATGTCGTTCTGCACGAGGCCCATCGTCGCCGCGAAAATCGATGTGACGCAGCCGACGGTGGCGACGACGGCCAGGGCCTTCGGCGCCATCGAAAAAACAGCGTTGGTGCGCGCGATCATGTATACGCCGGCCGTGACCATCGTCGCCGCATGGATCAGCGCGCTGACCGGCGTCGGGCCTTCCATCGCGTCCGGCAGCCACACGTACAACGGAAGCTGCGCCGACTTCCCTGTCGCGCCGACGAAAAGCAGCAGCGCGATTGCCGTCAGCGTGGCGTCGCCCATTTCAAAATGCCCCGCGGCAATCGCCGGCCCCAGCTCCGTAAACTGGATCGTACCCAGCGTCGCGAGCATCAGGAACAGGCCGAGAATGAATCCAGCATCACCGATGCGGTTGACGATGAACGCCTTCTTCCCCGCATCCGAGGCCGACTTCCGCAGGAAATAGAAACCGATCAGGAGATAGCTGCACAGGCCCACGCCTTCCCATCCGACGAAGAGGAGGAGCAGGTTGTTCGCCGTGATGAGCGTAAGCATCGAGAACATGAAGAGGTTCAGGTAGCCGAAGAAGCGGTAGTAGCCGCCTTCATGCGCCATGTAGCCGGTGGAATACACGTGGATCAGGAATCCGACGCCGGTGACGACGAACAGCATCACCGCCGTCAGCGGGTCCATCATCACGCCCCAAGGTACGTTGAAATTGATCAGATGTCCGGCGGACGTGTGCATCGCGCCCGCGGGCACCCAGTCAAAGAGGTTGTAGCTGACCAGGCGCTCGGCCGCGGGCCGCGAAATAAGCTGCCAGATCGCGCCGAACGCGTAGCACATTGCGAGGAACACGCTGCCGACGCAGATCACGTTGACCGCGGCGTTCGGGAGGCGCTTGCCGATGAACAGCATGAGCGCCGCGCCCGCCAGCGGAAACAGCGGGATCAGCCAGATATGCGCGAGAAAATATTCAGCCGGCATCATGTCGTTAGCGCCTGCGTGGTTCCTTCCCTACCGCCTATACTTTTGTCATTCTGAGCGAAGCGAAGAATCTCTCTGTCGCGGCGAAAAACCAAGAGAGATTCTTCGCTTCGCTCAGAATGACAAAGATAAAAAAGACAGCCGGCTTCACTAGCCACTCGCCACCAGCCACTAGCCACTGCCTTCCTACCACTTCAGCAAATCCATTTCGTCGCCGAGCAGCGTTTCGCGATTGCGGAAGAACGCGATGATGATGCCCAGGCCCACGGCGGCTTCCGCGGCGGCGTCCGTGATGATGAAAATGGCGAAGACGTGGCCTTCCGCCGAGCCAACGAGGCGCGAGAACGCCACCAGATTGATGTTCACGGCGTTCAGCATCAGCTCGATGGACATCAAAATAATGATCACGTTGCGCCGCGTGACCACGCCAATCACGCCGATCGTGAACAGGACCATTCCGAGAAACAAACACTGGCTGATCGGAATCATTTCTTCGCCTGCTTCCTCAAATTTTCTTCTTGGCCATCACCACCGCGCCGATCATGGCCACGAGCAACAGGATCGACGCGACTTCAAACGGCAGCATGTACTCGCTGAACAGAACTTTTCCCACCAGCTGCGTGCTCGGCTCGAGCACGCTCGCCGGCGCCGGCTCGCCCAGGGCCAGTTGCGAGCGTCCCGCCGCGATCGCCAGCGCGAACTCCGCTCCCACCACCAGCGCGAGAAGAAATCCGAGCCACCATTGCCGGTTGTACTGAATCTGGTGCAGCGAAACGTCCAGATTGATCAGCATGATGACGAAGACAAAAAGCACCATGATGCCGCCGGCGTACAGGATGATCTGGACGATAAACAGGAACTCCGCGTGCAATTGCAGAAAGATGCCCGCGGTGGCAAGCAGCGCCGTGATCAGGAAGATCGCGCTCTGCACCACGTTGCGCCGCGTCACCACGAGGATCGCGGAGACGATGGCCAGCGCCGCAAAGAAGTGAAATATGATTTGGTCGAGCATCGTTCCGATGAACCGTCTCAATCCGGCTCAAATCAGCCAGCGGCTAAAGCCGGTCTTCACACACGTCTTTTGGCACGGCTGAAGCCGTGCCCTACAAATCGCTCGTGGCACCCAACCCGGTTGCCCAGAAAATCTTGGCCGTCCGGCGCACTCGCACAATTCCGCACTAGAGCTCACCCACGAATACTTGCCCTGCGTCTTTCTTCTCGCCCGCCCAGCCGAGCCAGCCCGCTACGAGCAGCGTTAGCGCCGTCGTCAGCGGAAACGCGACCCAGTGGCTCCAGCCCCAATGGCGGTGCAGCACCAGTGCGACGCCGATTCCGAGCACGTTCACGATGGACAGCGGAATCAGGAATTGCCAGCCGAGACGCATGAGCTGGTCAAAGCGATACCGCGGAAACGTGAACCGCAGCCACATGAACGTGTAGATGTACAGGCCCACTTTCAAGAGAAACCAGAACGCGCCGTGCAGCCCCTCTTTCAATCCGGGAACCATCTCGTTTACAGCTGGAACGAGCGGGAGCGCCAGAATAATGGCCACGACAATCAGAAGAAGTCCCACGGCGACCATGAACAGCTTTTGCACTTGCACGGGCTGCTTGGGCGCGCGATAGAAGCAGTACCCGCCGACGAGCAGCATCAGCAAGGACGGTATGTAGTCCAGAAAATTGAATATGGGAGTGCTCGCAAACGGGCGCAGCCAGCCGCCGAGAAATAGCGTGGTCGCGATGGACGCGACGACGACCATGTTCGTGTATTCGGCCAGGAAATACAGCGCCCAGCGAAAGCCGCTGTACTCGGTCATGTATCCGGCGACGAGTTCCGATTCGGCTTCCGGCAGATCGAATGGCGCGCGGTTCGTTTCCGCGATCGACGCGACGAGATAAATAAAAAATCCCACCGGCGCCACGAAAGCGAACCACCAGCCGTAATCACCTTGGGTCTCAACGATTTCGCGCGTGGAGAGGGTGCCCGCCAGCAGCAGCCCGCCGACGATCGCCATGCCTGCCGCAGTCTCATAACTCACCAGTTGCGCGGCGCTGCGCAGCGCTCCCAGCAGCGAGTAGTGGCTGTTCGACGACCAGCCGCCCAGCACAATTCCGAAAATTCCCAGTGCGCTGATCCCTACAACGAAGAGCAAGCCGACGTTCAAGTCGGCGATCTGGAACCACGGTCCAATCGCGAGAGCGGACATCGCCAACATCGCACACGTCACCGAAATCAGCGGCGCAAACCAGAAAATCGCTTTGTCCGACTCGTCGGGGATGATGTCTTCCTTGATCAGCAGCTTCAGCGCGTCCGCGATGGGCTGCAGCAAGCCATGAGGACCGACGCGCATGGGCCCGAGCCGCGCCTGCATGTCCGCCATGACCTTGCGTTCCATCAGCACGATGTAACCCGCCACGAGCGGCAGCACGGCCACGATAGCCACCGCGCACACGAGCGGTCGCCAAATCGAAATCAGGTACTGAATGACGTTCATCAACATGGCGTTATCGGTCGACTTCTCCCAGGACGATATCCAGCGTTCCAATGATGGCCACAACGTCCGCCACCAGGTGCCCGCGAATCATCTTGTCAAACGCTTCAAGATTAATCAGTGACGGCGGACGAATTCGCACGCGGTAAGGCTGCGTCGTGCCGTCGCTGATGATGTAATAGCCCAGCTCGCCCTTGGGCGCTTCGATCGCGTGGTAGACCTCGCCCGGCGGCGGCTTCAGCACCTTGCCCACCTTGCCCATGATCGGTCCCGCGGGAATGTTCTCGATGGCCTGCAGGCAGATCAGGCGCGACTGGCGCATCTCTTCCATGCGCACGAGGTAACGGTCGTAGGTGTCGCCATTTTTGCCGGTGGGAATTTCAAATTTGTACTGGTCGTAGGCGGCATAGGGCATCGCCTTGCGGATGTCCCACTTCACGCCGCTCGCGCGCAGCACCGGACCGGAGGCGCCGTAATCGATTGCTTCCTTAGCGGTAAGGATCCCGATTCCCTTTGTGCGTTGCACCCAGATGCGGTTCTCGGTCAGCAGCGATTCGTATTCGTCGACGCGCTTGTCGAAGGGCAGGCAGAACCGCTCGACGTCTTTTTCCAGCTCGTCGTAGGCCTCATATTGCAGGCCGCCGATGCGGAACGCGTGGGTCGTGAGGCGCGCGCCGCAGAATTTCTCAAAAATTTTCAGAATTTCTTCGCGCTCGCGCAGGCAGTAAAAGAGGGGCGTGAGCGCGCCGATATCCAGCGCGTGGGTGCCGAGCCAAAACAGGTGGCTCGCGATCCGCTGCATCTCCGTGAGAATCGTGCGAATGACGCGAGCGCGCGGCGGCGCCTCGGCGCCCAATAGCTTCTCAACGGCCTCGCAGTATCCCAGCCCGTTGGAAACCGCCGCCACGTAATCCATGCGGTCCACGTACGGCGCGAATTGCTGGTAGGTGCGGTGCTCGGCAATTTTTTCGACGCCGCGGTGCAAGTAGCCGATCACGCATTCCGAGCCGATCACCTTTTCGCCGTCCAGGCGCAGCTTCACGCGCAGCACGCCGTGCGTGGACGGGTGCTGCGGCCCCATGTTGAGGATAATTTCGTCCGCGCCGAGCACGGTGTGATCGGCGTGCGTGGCAAACGGGATGCGTTCGTCAGCCATTCGCTATTGCCCGCTCTCGATGCCCAGGTTTTCGCGAACCCAGGCGGTGTCCTGCGTCAAAATGTCGTAATCCTTGCGCAGCGGAAAGCCCTGCCATTCGTCGGGAAGCAGAATGCGCTTCAAATCGGGATGGCCTTCAAAAACGATGCCGAACATGTCATAGACTTCGCGCTCCATCCAGTTCGCGGTGGTCCAAATGCCCTGAACGCTCGGAACGCGCTCATCCGCCGTCGCTTGCGCCTTCAAGCGCAGCCGCTCGTTTTTTTCGAACGAATACATGTTCAGAACAACGTCAAAGCGCTTCTCGCGCTTGGGCCAGTCGACGGCGGTGAGGTCGCTCAGCCAGTCGAATTTTTCTGTGTCGCGGCTGTGCAGCGCGATTTCCGCGAGCAGTTCGCGCGCGACCACTAGAATGGCCTGCTTGCGATCCGTCCAGGCTTCCAGGATCGCCGGTCCGAATTTTTCCTTGTAGCGTTTTACCAGCTCGTTATCGAGCGCGACCGGACCTTCCTTTGGAGGCGCGGTAGGCCGTGGCGGAGCGGCGGCGGCCGGAGGCTTTGCGGCCGGGACAGCTGGAGCAGCAGGTGGTTTGGGTGCGGGGGTTCCAGCTGCGGCCGGTGGGGTCGGCGCAGACGGTTCGGTCGGTGAACTCGCAGAAGGCTGCTTCTCTTCCGGGTCGTTTGCCATGAATTAGGAGTAGTGCGGCCGCACCAACACCCGCGGCCAATATTAAGTTGTAGCTTTTAGCACACGGCGGAAAACAGAGTCAACCTGTTCCGCCCGGATATTGCCCGGCTTGCGGGATTACTTCCCATGCGCAAGCCAAAAAAAATCCCGGCCCGTTTCCGCGGCCGGGACTCACGGTCAGTCCATGAAAAACGAGGCGCGGACTACACCCATTCGAGCGCGCCTTTTCGGTACAGCCAGACGTAGCCGATGATCAAAATGCCAAGAAAAACGAACATGCTGGCCAGCGCGTAGACTTCCGGCAGGCGAAAGCCGGGCTCGCGCGTCGAGAACAGCACCGCCCAGGGGAACAGGAACGTCGTCTCCACGTCGAAAATCACAAAAAGAATGGCGACGATGTAGAACCGAACGGAATACCGCCCGCGCGTGTCGCCCTCGGCTTCGACGCCGCACTCATAGGGCTTGAGCTTCGCTCCCACGATCGGGGGCGTTGGGCGGATCAGGCTCATAATCGCCAGCGTCACCGCCGGAAACGCCGCCGCCAGGATCGCAAAAATGAAAATCGGAATGTATTGACTGGGCATGCTTTGTTCGCGCAAATCCTAACACATCCGTCAAGCGCGAGCTATATGCGCTCAGCGCGCATGGCTGTCGCAAGAGTGAACGTGGCGCCGGCGTCCCGCCGGTGATGTGTCTCGGCCTTGAAGGGCGCGCCAAAAACGCCGGCGGGACACCGGCGCCACGATGAAACCGCCGCTCGCTATGGCGAGAAGTTACGCGGTTGTTGCGCGGCCACCGACGAGCTTGGCACTCATCGTGATTTCCGCGGCCTTGAGCAGACGCGAGATCGGGCAGCCGACTTTGGCGTCCTGCGCCGCTTTGTCAAATGTGGCGGGATCGGCGCCGGGAATTCTGGCGGTCACATCCAGGTGAATCTTCGTCACCGTGAAGCCCGCGTCCGTTTTTTCCAGCGTTACCGCGGCAGTGGTCTCGATGGATTCCGCAGTCATGCCCGCGCTGCCCAGTTGGCCGGAGAGCGCCATGCTGTAGCAACCCGCGTGCGCCGCCGCGATCAGTTCCTCGGGATTGGTGCCGATGCCGTTCTCGAAGCGCGTGGAAAAGGAATACTGCGCATTCGAGAGCACTTTGCTGTCCGTCGAGATCGTGCCCTTCCCTTCCTTAAGCGAACCTTTCCAGACTGCCGAAGCGTTCCTGATCATTGTTCGTCCTCCCTATGCAATTGAACGACTGAAATTCGAGGCTGCAATCCTAACCCTAAAACCGTCCGGTGTTTTGTCATTCTGAGCGAAGCGAAAGAATCTCTCTGCTTCAGCGTTAAAAAACGAGAGATTCTTTCGCTTCGCTCAGAATGACAGGCGTGCGTAGTGGCTCCCGGATACTCCCCGCTCGCTCGATCCACCGCTCGTCAGGATTCGACGATCAATTCCTTGGCGCGCTGCGTGGCCTTCATCACGGCCTTAATCAGCGTCACGCGCAATTTCCCATCCTCCAGTTCGAGGATGCCGTCCATCGTGGATCCCGCGGGCGTGGTCACTGCATCTTTCAGGAGCGCGGGATGGTCGCCCGTGTCGAGAACCATCCGGGCCGCGCCCATCATCGTCTGCGCCGCGAGCAGCGTGGAAACGTCGCGCGGTAGGCCGACCTTTACACCGCCTTCAGCGAGGGATTCGAGAATGATATAGATGAACGCGGTGCCGCTCGCGGAAAGTCCGGTGACGGCGTCGATCTGCTTTTCGTCCACGTCGACGACGCGCCCGACGGACTGAAACATGACCTGCGCGATTTCCATGTGCTCTTTGCCGGCGTGAATTCCCTTGGCGAGACCGGTCATGCCGCAGCCGATGGCGCAGGGAGTATTGGGCATGGCGCGAATCACCGGCAGATCCATGCCGAGATGCTTTTCGATGAGCTGCGTTGAAACCGACGCGACCACCGAGACGATCAGCTTACCCGGCTTCATGTCAGGCTTGATCTCTTCGCAGATTTCACGGACCGCTTGGGGTTTCACCGCGAGCAGGATGATGTCCGCGTCGCGCACCGCCGCGCGATTGTCAGTGGACGCTTCGATGCCCAGCTGCTTCGCAAGCGATCGCGCCTTCTCCGCGTGGCGGACCGTGGCGTGGACGCGCTTCGGCTGCGCGAGCTTGTGCTCGAGGAATGCGCGCAGCAGAATTCCGCCGATCTTCCCCGCGCCTAGCACGGCCAGGCGCTTGTCCGAAAGAGACGTTTTCATGGTCCCAGCATTGTTGACGAGGCAAGGCTGTCCGTCAACATTCTTCGATTGATCGTCGTGGCGCCGGCGTCTCGCCGGCGGTGTTGCCATGTGTTGAGGGAGAAAAATCACCGGCGGGACGCCGGCGCTACGTTGTGGCTAGAATTCCTATCGATTCTACAGGCGTGGTCACGGTGCGCTGATCGTTCGCGGTGATTTCCATGCGGAAGCCGGCATAAATCCCGCGCATCTTGCAGAAACATCCACCAAGCGTAGCCCCGGCTAGGCGAGCCGGAGTCAACTCCGGGAAGAATTGTCCACCACGCACCAGGATTTCGCCGCTGGGGCCGTCAATGACGACGATTTCGTACAGGCTGTTCCGGGTGCGGACGACCAGCGTTTCCATATCTTCCATCTCGTCGACCTGGACGCCGTTCGACCACGGGTCATCGGACCACTTGTCGAGTACCGCACCCGCCGGAATGTGATTTGACTCTTGCACCGATCCTCGGCTCGCTCCCCATTAGTCAGATGCGCCGAGAGTCGTTTTCGTTCACTATTTTTTTGAATCTTCTCCCGATTCTTGCCCGACGCCAAGCGCTATCTGGAGACGACCTTCTTCTCGTCGAATCCCGCCAGAGTATCGCCCGATGATTCGTTCGTCGACCTGACCTCAGTCGTGGCGGGCGCCGCCGAGGACTTGGAGGGCGTGCGGCAGCAAATCCGTGACGGCGTCGAGCGATTCCACGGCGCCGCGCGGGCTGCCCGGCAGATTGACGATGAGGGTGCGGCCGCGAACCCCTGCGACCGCGCGGGACAGGACGGCGCGCGGCGTTTTCTTGCGGCCTTCGTCGCGCATGAGCTCGGCGATTCCGGGCAGGAGCTTTTGGCAGGCTTGCGTCGTGGCTTCGGGGGTGGAGTCGCGCGGGCCGATGCCGGTGCCGCCGGTCGTCAGGATTAAGTCCGCCGCGCCGCTGTCCGCGAGAAACGCGAGGCGATCGCGAATCGCTTCGGGCTCATCGGGCAGGACAACTTCCGCGGCGATCTCCCATCCGAGTTGGGCGCAGCGCTCGCGCAAAGCGGGACCCGAGGCGTCCTTCTTTGTGCCGCGGGATACCGAATCGCTGATGGTGAGGATGGCGACGCGCATTTGTAGGCGTTGTAGCGCCAACCTTCAGGTTGGCATTCTCGATTTCGAGCGGGTGCCCGCCTGAAGGCGGGCGCTTCAACGTCGGCTAGCTTTGCACACTTTGGTTGGCTTCGTCCATGAGGCGCATGGCTTCCATGAGGAGGCCAGTGGTGGACATCGTGATCGTCTGGCGACTGGGCGTGGCGCCGAATTCGATCTCGAATTCGCCGTCGGGCCAGTTGATGACCTGGTAGGCCACCGAATCGCCTTCGGTGGCGCCGAGCTGGGCGTGCTTGCACTGGCCCGCGCTGAAATACAGTTCGGCTTGATCCCCGTTGCGGCGCAGCGTGAGCCGGCAGGTCTTCTGTCCCATTTCGAGCGATTGCATCAGCTCGGTGACGCTCATCTCCTCGAGGCGGCCCTGAATCACGCCCGGGCGCGAGGCGTGCTTCTGCATCTTTTCGAGATGCAGGCGGTCGACGATCTTCTTCACCTGGCGCACGAGGTCGGCCACGAAAAACGGCTTGGCGATAAACTCTTCGACCCCGCCGCCCACCGCCGGCCGCAATTTTTCCTCGATATCGCTGCGGCTGGCGACGAAAACAAACGGGATGTTGCGGGTATTTTCGCGGCTGCGCAATTTTTCGTAGAGTTGCCGGCCGTCGAGGCCGGGCATCCGGAAATCCGAGAGGATGAGATCGGGCGGATTATCGACGGATTTGAGCAGCGCGTCCGCGCCGTCGCTGGACGAAACGACCTCGCAATGCTCCTGCATGCCCCGGCACAACAGGTCGCGAATCAGGGGATTGTCATCGACAATCAGCAAGTGCACGCTTTGGGACGGATTCTTCAACGATTTTCTCTGGGGTTGCTAGTTCTTGCGCCGGACGTAATGGCCGCTTTTGCCGCCCACTTTTTCGACCAAAACGATATCCGTGATTTCCATGCCCTTGTCGAGGGCCTTGCACATGTCGTAGACCGTGAGCGCGGCCGCCGAGACAGCCACCAGCGCCTCCATCTCCACTCCGGTGCGCGCCGTGGCGGTGGCGCGCGAGGAAAGCTCGACGCCATTTTTGCATAGCCGCGCGGTCACATCAATGTGGGTTAAAGGCAGCGGGTGACAAAGAGGTATCCACTCGGAGGTACGTTTGGCAGCGGCGATGCCAGCGATGCGCGCGATTTCCAGGGGATTGCCCTTGGGCAGCTTCTGCTGGCGTAGTGCGCGCAAGACGGCAGGCGACATGCGCACAAAACCACGCGCCACTGCAGTTCGCTCCGTGACGTCTTTGGCCGTCACGTCCACCATGGCGACTTCGCCGCGCTTTCGGAAATGGGAGAGTTTTGGCATCGCCTGTCTGGCGGAGCTAAGAAAATTGCTGCGTTACCGGCGCAAAAACCACAGCGGCTAAACAGGCTGCGGAAAAACCCCTCTTTTGTGTCATTCTGAGCGAAGCGAAGAATCCGTCTTCGATGTAAGTCAAACCCACAGAGAGATTCTTCGACGAAAAGCACGCCTCAGAATGACAAGAAAATGCTTTTTCCGCAGCCTTTAAAACCGGTCGTAGCCAGGCCCTCTCGTTAGGGCTGAAGCCCTGACCTACAAACCAGCCTCCTAACAATCGCTAATAATCGACCTGATCGGTGCTAGATCGCTCCCCGGCGCGGCAGTACGTCCACCCATTCGCCCGGTTCGATTTCAGGACGGTCCGGCCCGACGACGAGGAATCCGTTCGCCAGCGCCAGGGCCACGATATCGCCCGAGCCTTGCCAGGGCAACTGCGTGACGCGGGCCTCCGGCCCTTGCCACTCGATTCGTGCGGGCAGGAAGTGAGTGATCGGGCCTTTCTCGCGCACCCGCGTCGCGAGCTTCGCTCGAAAGACGGGGAGCGGCCGCGGATCTGCGCAGCTCAGGACGTCGATTGCAGGAATAACGAAAAGCTCGAACGTGACCATCGTGGAAACAGGGTTCCCAGGCAGACCGAATACGAGCTTATTGCGGCACGTGGCGAATACCGCGGGCCGACCGGGACGAATTGAAACTCCAGTAAAGTGAAACCCCGCGCCAAGGTCGCCAAGAACCTGCTCGACAAGATCGTACTTTCCCATAGACACGCCACCCGACAGAACTAAGATATCCGCTTCGAGGCCGCGTTCGATTGCTTGGTGAAGCGCTCCTTTTTCGTCGGGTGCGTTTCCGAGCTGCACGGTCTCCGCGCCCGCCGTGCGTGCCAGGACCTCAATCGAAATTCCATTGCTGTTTCGCACCTGCAATGGGCCAGGCTTGGAACGCGCATCCACGACTTCATCTCCCGTGGAGAGAACAGCGAGCCGCGGAGCGATCATCACCTCGAGACAAGTGGCACCAGCTTGCGCCGCAAGAGCCATTTCGGCATAGCCCAGCCGAGTTCTAGGATGGATCAGCAGCGAGCCTTCGCTCGCTTCGCTGCCGCGGGAAACGATGTGATCGCCGACCTGGGCCGCACGTTCGAACGTAATCGTTCGACCTTCGCGCTGGGTGTGTTCGATCATTACAACGGCGTCGGTACCGCGAGGAACGGCCGCGCCGGTCATGATCTCGATGCATTGTCCGGACTCGACCATCGCGTCGAACCGGCCTCCCGCGCGCAATTCTCCAATGCATTCGAGGCGCGCTCCAGGATTTTGCGCGTCCGCGGATCGAACGGCGAATCCGTCGCGAGTAGAACGATCAAAGGGAGGGTAGTCGCGATCGGCGACGACGGGCATGGCCAGAATGCGGCCGAAGGCTTCCTCAATTTCGATCTTTCTCCACACCCACTGATGAGGAGTGTTCTCAGCAACTTCGATCACTTTTTGTCGCGCGTCGGAATAGGACAGCATGGAATTCACGGTTCAGATCCACTCGGCAAGCTGGGTGCCTGCGCAAACGATGGTGGCGTCACGGTCCGGGCCTGTCGAAATGATACCGATTTCGACGCCGAGAAAGTCGGAAATAAATTTCAGATAGTCGACCGCAGCGCGCGGAAGCTTCTCCATCTCCCGGACACCGAACGTATCCGATTGCCAGCCGGGCAGCGTGCGATATTCGGGCGTAACTTCGGCTAGATCTTCAGAAGAAGCGGGCATTTCCTTGATCAGCGAGCCTTTGTAGCGGTAGCCGGTGCAGACTTGAATTTCCTTTTGCGTGTCGAAGACGTCGAGCTTCGTGACCACGAGCGATGAAATTCCGTTGATGCGAATGGCGTAGCGCAGAACGAAAAGGTCGAGCCAGCCGCAGCGTCTCGGCCTGCCGGTGACGGCGCCATATTCTTTTCCGCGATCGCGCACTTCAGTGGCTTCGAGATCCGGCATCTCCGTGGGAAAAGGGCCGCTGCCAACGCGCGTCGTGTAGGCCTTGGTCACGCCCACCACCGCGTCGATTCGCGACGGACCGACTCCGAGGCCCGTGCACGCGCCGCCGGAAATGGCATTCGAGGACGTGACGTAGGGATAGGTGCCGAAATCGATGTCCAGCATGGTTCCCTGCGCGCCTTCAAACATGACCGAGCGCCCGGCATCGAGCGCATCGTTGATCAACTCCGATGTATCCGCGATGAACGGCCGGAGGCGGTCCGCCAGTGCGAGGGACTCTTCGGCCAGGCCCGCTGTATCGAGCGGCACGCCATAGGTTGCGCGGCAGACCGCGTCCTTTTCGGCAACGACGCGTGAAAGCTTTTCGCGGAACCGTGCCGGATCGAGAAGCTCGCCGACACGAATGCCGCGGCGTGCCATTTTATCTTCATAGGCCGGGCCGATTCCACGCGAGGTGGTGCCGATTTTCGCCGCGCCGCGGGCCGCTTCCGCGGCCTTTTCCATTTGCCGGTGGTACGGAAAAATCAGGTGCGCGCGATTGGAGAGATGCAAGCGCCCGTTCACGTCGATCCCGGTCTTGGCCAGGGTATCCAGCTCGACGACCAGAGCGGCCGGGTCGACCACCACTCCCGAGCCGATCACCGCATGCTTGCCGGGACGCAAGATGCCGCACGGAATTAACTGAAGGACGAAACGGCTGCCGTTGAAAATGACGGTATGCCCAGCGTTATGGCCCCCGGCGCAGCGCGCGATGTAGTCAAAGGATGCGGCGAGATAGTCGACGACCTTGCCCTTTCCTTCGTCACCCCATTGCGCGCCTACCACAACGATCGACTTCATCGGCCGCCTGCTCCCGCGCGAATTCGCAATCCCGTTGAACAACTGGGCGCGGAAACCAATCGCAGTGGCTCGCGCCCTCCGTTCAGCCACACGCCTCCAAGGACCCCAAAACGACGGATTCATCCTAAGGAGGGATTGAACAAACTGAAGACGATCCATGCTACCTGCGGTTGACCAAGAAGGCAAGCCCGCGCCTTGCCGCGAACCGGATGGTTACACCGCGGATTTGTTCGACGTCAGCCGGCTGGAGGAGAAGAAAAATCGCCAAGCATTCTGCGTTGGCGCAGCCTAAACGCCGACGGGTGTTCCTACTTTGGCTTTCAACGCTATGATCGAGCGGACCACCGCGCTGGACGCGGAAGCAAATTCGCTCTTCGCGCCAAGAAACGTCTCCTCGGCAACTTTTTGCCCCGCGTTGGCGCGACGCACGATTTCTCCCGCGACTCTGTGGAACCGCGCATGATCTGAGACCACTGCGCCGTATTCCGAAATTTTTGCAAATTTCCTGCCTTCTCCTGCCAGCCATGTGCCGAACTCGCAGCGCTTGTCGGAGGACACCTCTTCCGGCTGGAGGCTGCGGTCCGGATTGGCCAAATACTCGGCCAGCTTTCGCCCCCATTCGGTGTGGGCTGCGATCGCATGATCGAAATCCATGGCTGAGCCTCCATAGAAACGCGGGTTTTCAATTCATTCTTCGTATCGGCAAACAAAGCACGCACTTGAGGAGCCGGCTAGGTAGTCTTGGTTCTGGAAGCTCCGCGTACCTTTTCGGGCACCGTGAGAACTGGCGGGCCGCCTTTCGGGTCCGTGGTTAGGTACAATTCAAAATACGCGGCAAACCACTTATGCGAACTGATAATCCGATTGCGTCCGCCGATTTAGAGCGGCGCGAATATCAACTGAGCTTGTTCGCCTGCTCGGCGATCGTCGTGCTCGCGGGCGGACTTGCGCTTTTGATGTATCCCGCAGTGTTTGCGAACAAGGAAAATACGACCTCGCGGGTTCCGCAAGTCGCGTTCTTTGGATTCTGCGGTTTGGCCTGCTTGCTGGTCGCCTACATCATCGAGCGTCAGGTGACCATTCACCGCCTGCGCGTGGAAATGGCGGCCGATCGCAAGAAGTCTTCCGAGGCTCTCATGCAGGCCAGCGCGGACGTCCTCTCGACCATGCCCGACTTCAGCACGTTTGAAGATCGCTTGACGATGGAGTTCCGCCGGGCGGCTGCAGCGGACTTGAAGCTCTCCGTGCTCGTTGTTTGCGTCCAGCTGCGCGCCGCTTTCTCCGAGGCCAACGTTGGCATGTCCGCCCTGGGCGACGCCGCCAAGGCGGTCTCGCGCAAGCTGCGCGGGGAGGATTCGCTCTACATTTTGCGGCCGGGATATTTCGGCGTGATCCTGCCGGGCGTCGATCAGGCGGGGGTGAAGCGCGTCAGCGGGCGGCTTGCGGAAGGGCTGTCGGACTCCGCCGGCGCCAATGCTCGCTTTACTTTCAAGATCGATTCCGTTAGCTATCCCGAGCAGACTTCCAGCGCGCACGATCTGGAACTGGTGGTCAACAGCTGGCTTCCGGAAGGCGATCCCACGCAGGCGACCTACAAAGACGTTCCCGTTTACAAATAGCACCCGACAATCTCAGCGGCGCCCAGAAGTTTCCACGTCGTGCCCTGCCTGGTTGACTGTCCTGGTTAGCTAGGCTTGGGGCCGATCTCGGGAATCTTCGATCACGCCCCAGTCTAATCCCCAAAAATTTTCGCAGCCCACGAATTCGACTCCGATACGCACGTCTTCCTCGCCGAGCGGGCGCTGCCAGGCGACTCTGGCGGTGACCTTTTGTCCGGTATCCGAGCGAACGACATGTAGCGTGTCGCCGGCTTTCGCCGGATGTTTGCACCGGACGAGCGCGCCGTAACGGCTCACCAACACCGTCTCCGTTTCCTCTTCCCACGTGCCGCCAAGTTTTTCCGAAGTGAGACGCACCGGAATCGTCGCCACCTTCCGCGGGCTGCGCCGGAGGTGGCGCCCGAGTTCACTGGCGGACAGGATGATGTGGAGAAGCTTCGCGCGCTCGAGATTGTCGAGATCTTGCGCGGTGTGTTCGATCTCGTCGGCGGCGCGCGTGCATTCATGAACGAAACGGCGCACCGATTCCGTGTCCGCGGCGATCAGGCCGGGGCCCTTGCGAATCTCGTCATATTGGTCGAGCCGCTTGTAGCAGACGAGAATGAAGTGTTCGCGGCAGAACGTTTCGCCGTCCAGGGAGGCCACCATCGGCTGCCCGCAGCTTGCCATTCCGCATTGTTCTGGAGTTGTCATCGTGCAAGACGAAAATCGAAGCGCAAGGCGATTCAGGCTCTCTTGAATCGACCTTAAGGCCAGCGGTGTTCCAGTGTCAATTGTTTACGGGTATAGGCTTTCCAGGATTAGAAGCTGAGCCTAGGTCCACCCTATCTGCGGGACACTTCCAGGCACTCGCGTTCGCAGCTTTCACAGCCCCCGTCGACGGGCGCTTGCTCCCTGATCGTCATCTCCTCCGCAACGGTTTGGAAATGGGCCAGCTTCAGGCCATCGGGACGCGACACCCAAATCGGGACACACTGCGCGATTGGATTGTGCAGGCAAAGAGTCCTTGCGGACATGCAACAAACACTCATGGGGACCTCCAACTGTGCCCATGATGCAACGCCAGAAGGCGCGGTCTCAGTGACGATCGTCACCTCAGGGTGTGCGTGCGAGCACGATGTTTCGGTTTGGAACGGCTTCGGACGGGCGAATCGCTATTCCGGCATCCAATTCGGGCCGATGAATTGGCGCAGGGCTTGCGGCGTGGCCCAGGGCGCGGAATTCGTGAAGCGCTTCACCCAGGCTGGGCCTTCGCCGATTTTCACGCGGTCCGGCGTGAACTCCGGCGAAAGCGCGTTGGCCATCAGTGCGTAGCTTGCGCCGGGGCGCAGGCGCAGGGCTTTCCAGCAGCCGCCCCGCACGGCCACCACGGGCCTCTCTCCGGCGGCGAGGTCGAGTCCGAGCGTCACTTTTTCCGCGCGGCCATCGGGATGGAAAATGAAATAGTCCACCGGACCGCCTTCGATCAGGATGTGCGTGTCATCCGGCACGAGGCGGTGGAGATAGTTGATCGGCCGTTCGCGGGTGAGCATGTAGTAGTTCTGGCTCTGCACGGCGAGCGCACGCCGGTCGACGGTCACGGTTTGCGCCGACACACCGATGATGCCGAGATACCCCGATTCCTTGGGCAGCACCGTGAGATGAAGCTGCTCGATCAGCTCGCGCGCACGGGCATCGGATCCTGCTTGTGCGTGGGGCGCGGCCCGCAGAGCGATCACACCTCCAATTACGATCGCCAGTGCAAGTAGAGATTTCATGCCCGCAAGAATAGCAAATGAGGGAAACCGAGAGTTCTCGAAAACCTACTTGGGACCGTGGCAGGAATACCCGGGACGCGGAAGCTACCAATGCCAGAAGAATTCGAGCCACACCAGAATCACCAAAACAAAAATAGAAAAAGCTGCATTGATTCCGTACCCCAGCCAGAATGCCCACTTAGAACGTTTCCAAGAGGTCATCGCGAGAACGAACACGGGCAATTCACATGCCCCGCAAAACAGGTATTCGTTGCGGTTCGATTCAATCGCGGCCCGACCGATTCTGGGGTCAACGTGGAGGAGGCCGATAATCGCAACCACAAGCACGACGAACGCTCCCCCAGCAAGGGCGGGCGAAGCCGCGCCGTAACGACGCAGCAACGGGGCGATGACCATTAGGCCGATTCCGAAAAAAAAGATGATCGCCAACAGAGGCCTTTCTAACCATCCGCGTCAAGTTTTCGACTATATTGTCGGACTCCATCGCACGCGATGCAATCTCGTTTCCAGAGGCTATCCTCCTCCATTTCCGCGCATTGCGAGAGTCCGCGCCCTTGACAGGTGGCCGTCGCCGGAACAGGTGTACAATGTCGCCGTTTTCAAACTCAACGACGAGATTCAGGGTTTAAAGATGCCGGGTTACGGGGAGGAGTCATGCCGGAAGAAAGAAGCAATGAACGAGATGGATTGACGCGCCGCGAAGTGATGACCCGCGCCGCCTGGGCTGGGTTGGGAGTAACCGCTGGGCTCGTCGGCGCGGGCGGCGTCGAAAAGCTTCTCGGAGAAACCGCCCCGCGCGTCGACGAATCGTCCCCTCGTATTTTCGGCGTGTCTGTCGCGGTCCTTCCGCCGATTGACGACCGCTACCCGGTCGTGCCGACCTGGAAGACGGAGATGCGCCAGCTTGCGCCGAACATCTACGCATACCAGCAGGAAGGCGGCACCGGCCACATCAATGCGGGCATTTCCAACGCGGGCCTCTTCGTCGGCGAAAATTCGATGATCGCGTTCGATGGACTTGGCTACCCGATGCAAACGAAAGCTTTCATCGCCGAGTCGAAAAAAGTCTCCGGCGGAAAGCCGTTCTCCGAACTAATCGACTCGCATCATCATGGCGATCACGTGGCCGGCAATCAATTCTTCGTTCCCACGCCGATTCTGAGCCATCCGTATTGCCGCGATGAGGTGGTGAAGGCCGCACCCAAGACGCCCGCCACATGGCCGAAAGCCGAAGGCCAGGCCGACGGTACCGAAGAGCGCAGGCTCGTGCCGCCGAACGTGACGTTTGAAGACAACCTCGTCTATTACATCGGCGGCAATCGCGTCGAGTTCCGCTTCGTCGGCCCGGCGCACACCTGGGGCGACCTCGTCGCGATCGTGCCGGAGCACAAGATTCTTTTTGCGGCGGACCTGGCGTTCTTCCATCTCGTTCCCTACTGCCACAACGCGCACATCTCCAAGTGGATGGAGTCGATGGAAAAAGTGATGAAGATGGACGTGGACACCATCGTTCCGGGACACGGGCCGGTCGGCGGGAAAAAAGATTTGGGCGAATCGCTCGAGTATTTCCGCTTCCTCAAGACCGAAGTGAAGAAACGCTACGACGCCAAGATGACTCCCGGCGCGGCCGCCGCGGACCTCAAGATGGGCCGCTACGACAACTGGATGGGGCCGGAGCGCACGGTGATGAACACGGTGCGCCTCTACGACGAATTCAAAGGCACGCTCACGCCGGACATCGACGTGGAGGGCACGAAGCAAGCCATCCTGGAATACAACTCGATCAAAGCGAAGAAGGGTTAGCTTTCAGTAGGACAGGCTTTGAGCCTGTCGGGTTTTGCCGCGAGTGGCAAAAAAAACAGCCCGAGGCTCTCGGCGCGAATGTGGACAGGGATGATGGTTGCCGCTCGGCCGTCGGCATGGAAGGCGACAGGCTGGAAGCCTGTCCTACTGGAGGCGCGGCTCCAGTAGCAGCTTGAGTTCTGCTACGAAGGCTTCGAGTTCTTTCAGTCGCTCCGCGGTCGCTTCCAAGCGCTGCTTCTTCCACACGAACCACGTTTTTCCTTTTTCGGCGATGCGCACGGTCAGATTTCCTTCGAGCAGGAAGCAGGGCTCGCCGTAGAGGCGAAATCCGCCGCTCGGGATTGGATCGAGCAGCGCGGCGCAACTTCCCTTCCGCACGCCGACCGCGTTGGCGTACAAAGGAAACGCGACGAGATTGAATCGGCCCGACGCGATGCGTTCCAAAATCGAGATTTGTTGTGAAGAAAATTCAAGCATGACGCGGCAAGCTTAGCTGATTTGAAGCGAAGGAAGAAAAGGCTTTCGCGATGAAGGAGCGTCGCGATCAAACGTAGCTTCAGGGGCTGAAGCCCGTCTTTAGCGGACTCTTACGGCCGGGCTGAAGCCCGGCCCTCCGCACCAGTCACCAGTCACTAGTCACTTACGCCACTGCCGGCTTTGCCGCGCTTCCGCCTTGGCGCTCGTCCTGCTCGAGCATGTCGATCAAGTTTCGCAGCGAGTCGATCAGTTCGCCGCGGCTCACGTTGCTCTTGCGGAACTGGATGCGCAGCCGGAACGCTTCGTTCTCCGGGCGGTAATTGAAGATGAAGGGTTGCGGGCGCGGGCCGACGTTCTGGTCTTCCTGGCGCTCGCGGCGGGCTTCGTCGCGGGTGAGGCCGGCCTGCGCGATGCGGTGAATCGCTTCCTGCATCTTGCGCTCGCTCGGCTGGCGCGCGACTTGCAGCAGCAGCGACTTCGACACGATCCCGTTGTCGATGCACATCTTGCGCAGCGTCTCGGGGATCACGCGCAGGGACATCGTCTCGGTGACCGACGAGCGCGCCTTGGCGATCTTCTTGGCGATGTCCTCGTGCGTGTATTCAAACTGTTCGGCGAGGCGCTGCAAGCCGTCGGCTTCCTCGAACGGGGTCAGGTCCTTGCGCTGCAAATTCTCGATCAGCGCGAGCTCGAGCGTCTCGGCGTCGTCGGCGATTTTTTCGATGCACGGAACTTCGCGCAGGCCCGCGCCGCGCGAAGCGTGATAGCGGCGCTCGCCCGAGATGATGTAGTAGCAATCGTCGCGCGGGACGAAGCGCACCAGCAGCGGCTCGAGCACGCCCTTCTCTTGAATGGATTCCGTGAGCTCGCGCAGATCGCCTAGGAATTTCCGGGGCTGGTCGGGGTTGGGCCGGATTTTATCGACCGGGATCATGCGCCCGATGGCGGCGCCGCTGTAACTCGCGAGTTGTTCTACGTAGTGCGCGTCATGCCGCATCTTCAGCGTGACGGGCAATCCGATCCTCTTCGACACGTTGGATAACCTCCAGGGCAAGCTTGCTGTAGTCCTTCGCGCCCGGGGATTTGGGCGCGAAGGTCATGATGGTTTCCTTGTAGGCTGGGCTTTCCTCGAGGCGTACATTCTTGCCGATGCGCGTCTTGAACAGCACGGAGCCGAACACGGAGCGGATCTGCTCGTGCGTGTCGCGGGAGATGTTGGTGCGCTTGTCGAATAATGTGATGAGCACGCCGAGAACTTTCAGCCCCGGGTTAGGGCGCGCGCGAATCCGTTCGTAGGTTTCGAGCAGGTCGTCCGTGCCCTCGATCGCGAAGTACGCGGCCTGAATCGGCACGAGGAGATGCGTCGAGGCCACCATCGCGTTCACGGTGAGGATGCCGAGCGCGGGCGGCGTATCGATCACGATGTAGTCGTAGTCCTTGACCACCGGCCCGAGCGCATCCTTCAATTTGTACGGCGCATCGAACTGCCCCGCCAACTGCTGCTCGAGCTTCGCAAGCGCCAGGCGCGCCGGCGCGACCGAGAGCATCGGGTCCTTCGACACCCTGATGACGCTCGCCATCGTGGCGTGATGGTCTCCCAGAACGTCAAACATCGACTCCTGAATGTCCTTGGAATCGAAAAAGGCGATGGTGGAGTTGGCCTGCGGGTCGAGGTCGATCAGGAGCGTTTTCTTGTTTCGATTGGCGATGCCGGCAGCAAGATTGATGGCGGTGGTTGTCTTTCCCACGCCGCCCTTCTGATTGGCAATAGTCAGGATGGCGGTCATAAACGGCCCGGGCGTTTGGGCGCGGGCGCAAAGCCTCCTCTGGGCGGCAACCCCTGCAAGAAAATACAGGAATACCCCCAGCCCTCAGGATACACGCCAATCTACTCGCCAAGCGGATGCAGTGCAAGAGAAAAAGCGGGGAACTATATACATGACTTCCAAGCAGAATAAAATATGGATTTTGGGATTGTTAAGTGTGCCTATTATATTCTTGCGGGCCACCCCCGGATTGTATAAACCCTGCGATAGCTTTGTTGTACCAAAAACACATTCTACTTTCGTGTTGCAAAACGAGAGGGTATTTATCACTGACCAACGGGTTTTTATATACTGCTCGAAAAATGAACACTACTATCTGTTTCGTGGGATCCGGGGCCGAGATATTGCTGATGTTGTATGCCCCCACACGGATGTTGTGTCCGTCCCTCGTTCGGCTTGGTACCAAGAAGGTGATTGGTGGAATTTGGAGCGGCCCGTAAGTCGGCGGGATAGGCAGATTTTCAATTCGATCAACGATTCTCACATCCGCTTGATAAGAAATAATTTCTGCGGGCGTATTACCGAGATTTGCGGCCTCGCAAGTGAACACCCCTTGGCCGAAAGAACCGAAGAAACTTACCCAAGGGCGGTCAGCAGCTATGGCAGCTTGAGCATTCAAAAGGGCGGCGTCGGCGGCTTCTTTTTGGAGAGGCAAACTATCGCGCATAGCTTGAGTGGCTTCGGCAGTTTTCTTAGATTGATAGATGACGGCAATAAGGGTGCCGATCAGGGCAAAAGCCTGTGCAATTCCGACACCTATTATCCATCGCTGGAGATGTGTATTCTCGGATTCGACGGCGGCTTCTTGCTTGCGCTCATCGGAGCTTTCTTGTTCGTTTTTGGCTATCGTGGCAAGTATCGAATTCAATGCCGCTACCTCGGTGGCTTGCTGTTTTTCGCGGGCATTCTTTGCCAGTTGAGCATCAGCACTGCGAACTTTTTTGGGGGCCCCGGCGCTTGGTTGCCGAAGGGTCTGAGGGAGAGGTACGACCCATATACTCAAGGCCAGTGCTATGAAGGTGAATTGTTTCATGACGGGAACTATACTATCGCTTTGCCTGTATTTTCTTTTGCTTCTTTGTCTTTTTCAGCGGTCTATATCTCCAAACCGTGTCCACAACTCGCCGGGTGCCCCACCCTTTGTGATCTTCAAAGGGTGGGGGTTTAGATTCCAGAAACGATGGACGCGGAGCATGACGACTGAGGATTCAAGGACGAAAAGCCCCACCCTTGCAAAGACCGCAAGAATGGGGCACCCGCGGGCCTTGCGCGAATCACTCGTAGGGGTCGACAACCTCTCAGAGAGATTCTTCGGGGCATAAAGCGCCCCTCAGAATGACAACAAGTCTTAAGCTGTCATTCTGAGCGAAGCGAAGAATCTCTCTGGGTCTCAGTGGCTCGTCCGTATTGGAATGGGAGGCTTTTCGTTCAGGAATCGCTGTCGAAAACTCAGTTCATCCGAGATCGTGTAGATGATTTCCGTCATGATCCTATCCTTCACCAACTTGAACGTCAGTTGTCCGTCCCAGGGTTTCGTATAGGCTTTGGGGTCATCAAACGTAAGGTTAAAAACTAATGTCTCCGGGTCGACGCGCTTGATGCGCTCGACGATGTGGAGATCTTCGGTGTGCGGGTGGCCGATGGGATCGAGCCACGTGGAACCGTTGAAGCCCACCGAGTCCACCACCAGTGTGTCCCCTTCCCACTTGGCGACGGATTCGCCGAACCAGGAGATGTCCGGATCCTTGGAGTGTGGCCGGTTGAGGGCAATTTGCCGCCAGGATTTGTTGTACTCCCAGAGTTGATAGATGGAGTCCGCGGTTTGCACGATCTTGAATCTCATGGGATGGATCAAGGCGCGCGGATAGCCGTCCGGATCCGCGAATCGAATCGCCGGATCGGTCGTGGTTTCAAAGTTGGCATTCGGTCCGGTGGCCGGCACCTCGGCTTTCATCTTGGCCAGCGCCCAGGGCGTGTACGGGATGTCGCCCTCGGCTCCGGGCTTGTGAGCCGATGGATCGGAAGGACTCAAGGACTGAATTGCTACTCCCTGCCAAATCCCGGAAAGGTCGGGCGGCTGGGAAGCCGGCTTTCCGGCAGACGCCGCGGAACACCCGGAGATCAAGCTGACACAGATCAGGCCGAGTATTCCCAGCAGCCATGCCACCGACAAGCGAAATCGATCCGAGGCGAAGGATCTCTCTTCTATGGACGTAAACCCCAGAGAGATTCCTCGCTTCGCTCGGAATGACAAAAATTGAAGTGGTGGATTTAGGATTTTCATGCGCTCCTCACTGCGCTGCAACGCGGCCAAGCTCTTCGCCGTCGGCCTTGATCAACTTGATGAGCCGTCCGACGTTCGCGCCGCTCTTGGCGGGATAGATCGTCACTTTGATGACGTCTCCCGTCTGGAGGCTCTTTCGGCTCCAGCCATGACTCACCATCACCGGCGGCGAGCTGGCTTCCAGGATCCAGTGGGTCACCTTGCCTGAGTCATCCTTGGCGTCCATCTCGATCTCCACATGAGGATTCGTCCAAACGAAGTCCGTCACCGTCGCATTCAGGGTGAGCTGTTTCGAGATGTCATACAGCGACGTCCCTCCGTGATGCGCGAAGAGGGGCATAGCCGTCAGAAGAAGTAGGCCCAGAACGAGCGCGTGGATTTTCATGGGGCCTTTCATCGGCAACCTCCAGTAGTTCCTCGGGCGATAGCGAAGCGAATGCGTGCGCGAGCAAAACTCGAAGCGATTCTGTTGCGCCTGAGCATTGGGTCGAGAACGCACCGCTAAACGCGCCCTGGGCGCGTGCCGTTCTGCGCATCATGCTTCGGACTGGCCGCCGTCGACAATGTTTTTTTGCAAGGCGCGGATGTGCGCAGATTTGCGGGTGCCCCACCCTTTGCGATTTCCAAAGGGTGGGGGTTTAGAGTCCAGCAATGGCAACACAAACGGGACGTACGGGAATCTATAACCGAAAAACCCCACCCTTGCAAAATTCGCAAGGATGGGGCACCCGCTCCCCAAAAACCAACAGCGAACCCTTCGCGCAGGTTCAGGGTCAAGACTCGCCGTGCTACTCTAGCCGCCACAATGAGCGTTGTTGAGCCAGTACCCCCTCCGATGCCGCGCGACGGTTCTCCTGCCCTACCTGAGAAAGATGGCACCATCGGACGTTCCGCGCTGCGCAAGGCTAGCTTGCGGCTCATTCCGCTGATCGGCATTGCTTACGGCGTGGCGTACACCGATCGCGTGAACATCAGCTTTGCGGCGCTGCAGATGAATCGCGATTTACACTTCAGCGCTACGGCGTATGGACTGGGCGCGGGGCTTTTCTTCCTGAGCTATGCGGCTTGCGAGGTTCCGTCGAACCTGCTGCTGGTGCGATTCGGGGCGCGGCGGTGGATCGCGCGGATCATGCTCACGTGGGGCATCCTCGCGGCGGGGATGATGTTCGTGAAGACGCCCGCCGAGTTCTACGGCGTGCGATTTCTCCTGGGCATGTCCGAAGCGGGCTTCTTTCCCGGAGTTGTCTACTACCTGAGCCAGTGGTTTCCGGCGAACGTGCGGGCGCGCACCATCAGCCGGTTTTACGTGGCGCTGCCGCTTAGCTCCGTCGTGATGGGAGCGATCGCGGGGGCGCTGCTCGGGCTTCAGGGGAGGATGGGCCTGGCGGGATGGCAGTGGCTCTTTGTGGCGGAGGGTTTACCGGCGGTGTTGCTGAGCGCCGTTTTCTTTTTCTTTCTGCCGAACACGCCGGCCGATGCGAAGTGGCTCAGCGCCGCGGAGCGCGACTGGCTCGTCGAGCAACTGCGCGCGGATAACTCTGCTGTCGGGGCCTCCGCAGGCTGTCCCGACGAGGCGGGCGGCCACGGCCATGCGGCCGGCGTGTTCCACGCCATCCTGAATCCGCGCGTGCTGCAACTTGGGCTTCTCCTTTTTTGCCTCTACATCGGAGACTACGCGGTCAAGTTCACGGCGCCGCTGATCATTCAGCAGATCACGGGCTTCAGCAACACGAAGGTCGGGTTCGTGATCGCAATCCTGGGCCTCCTGGCCTCCGCCAGCATCGTGCTGAACGGCAATCACTCGGATCGCACCAACGAACGCTACCTGCACGTCGCCGTGCCGACGCTGTTGATGGTTGCCGCGTGCATCGTGGCCGGACGGAGCGTCGCGCCGCTTGCGGTGCTTCCCGCGTTCGCGGTCTTATTCATGGGCTTCACGGCCACGGCCGGGCCGGCGTGGGTGATCCCGTCGAGTTTTCTGACGGGCAAGTCCGCAGCCGCGGGCATCGCCACGGTGAACATGATCGCCATCCTGGGAGGATTCGTCGGCCCATATTGGATGGGCCTGGCGAAGGATTGGACGGGAAACTACCAGAGCGGCCTCTTGACGCTGGCCGTGCCGGAACTGATCGGCGCGGCGATTGTGCTGTACATGCGCCGTCAAGCGATGCGAAACGTGTAGCGTCAACCTTTAGGTTGGCATGCGCGCGCCGATGGAACGCTTCCTTCTGATCGGGATTGTCTACGTTCAGACAAGTGCCCGCCTGAAAAGAAAGGCGGGCGCTACAGTAGGACAGGCTTCCAGCCTGTCGGGTTCCGTTTGATCTTGGCTGGCGCGTTGGCCTAGGCGACTTTTGCAGAAGGCCACAGACTATCCCTCCCATGCCTCGGGATAAAAAGTCCGCGCCGCTTGAACCTACCAAATCTGAACGCGGTCGGGCGGAGCGAGGTAGAGTTTCTGGCCGGGCTCGACGTTGAAATCCGAGTACCAAGCGCCGATGTTGCGAACCGTGTCCACGCGGTATTGCGGGGGCGCGTGCCCGTCGGTGAGCAACCGCTGCCGTAAGGCTCCTTCGCGCATCTTCGTGGCCCAAACCTGCCCGAAGGCGATGAAGAATTGCTGCTCGCCGGTGAAACCGTCCTGCGCGGGAGGCGTCTTGCCGGCGACCGAGGCGTGGTAGCCGTCCAGGGCGGCTGCAATGCCTGCCACGTCCGCGATATTCTCCCCCAGCGTTTGCTTGCCGTTCACGCCGAGATCAGGGAATGGTTTGTAGGTGTCATATTGCGCGGCCAGGGCTGCCGTCGCGGCATTGAAGTGCGCGAGGTCGGCGTCCGTCCACCAGTTGCGCACGCGGCCCTTGGAATCAAACGCGGCCCCTTCACTGTCAAACGTGTGGCTGATTTCGTGGCCGATGACGGCGCCGATGGCGCCGTAGTTGAACGCGGCCGGGGCCTGCGGATCAAAAAACGGCGGCTGCAGAATGGCTGCGGGGAAATTCAGCCCGTTATGCAGCGGCAGATTCACCGCGTTCACCGTCTGCGGCGTCATGCACCATTCCTTGCGATCCACGGGCTGGCCGAGGCGCGCGACTTCGTACTGGTAATCGAAGAGTCTCGAGCGCCAGATGTTGCCGAAGACGTCGTCTTTCTTCACTTCATATCCCGAGTAGTCGCGCCACGTTTCCGGGTAGCCGACGCCGACGTAGAGAGTGGTGAGCTTGGCCTGGGCTTCGGCTTTGGTCTTGGGGTCCATCCAGGGAAGCGCATCAATGCGCTTGCGAAACGAGGCGATGATGTTTGTGACCATCGCCTGTACTTCGGCTTTTGCCTGCGGCGGGAAATACCGCTGCGCGTAGACTTGGCCGACGGCGTCGCCGAGCGCGCCGTTCACGAGCGTGACGCCGCGCTGCCACCGCGGGGTTTGCTGCGGCGTCCCGGTGAGCGCCGTGCCGAAGAACGCGAAGCGCTCGTCACCGAACGCATTGGGCAGCTCCGCGGCATAGGCTTCGATCAGGTGATACGCGAGCCAATCTTTCCAAGTGTCCAGTGGGGTGGACGCAACGAGCGCGGATTCCCCTGTGAAGGCATCTGGCTGCCAGACGATGAAGCTCGTTTGCTTGTCGAGGCCGGCAGCGCGGAAGTATTCGGACCAGTCGAGGCCCGGCGCTTTCGCGGCGAAATCGGACTGCGCCCAGGTGTTGTTCGCCTTGTGGATATCTTCATTCTCGGCGAGGCTGCGATGCTTCTCCGCGATCCCGTGCTCCAGATCGAAAATGCCCTTGGCTCGCGCGTCGGCGTCCGTGAAGCCCGCAAGCTTCAGCATGCTGGAAACGTGGGTGAGGTATTTCGCGCGGACGTCGCGCATGTGCTCCGTATCGGCCACGTAGTATTCGCGATCGGGCAACTGCAAGCCGCCCTGGAGCAGGTATGGAGCGAAGTGGTCGGAGTCGGCGAAGCCCGGCGCGACCCACAGACCGAAAAGATTGGGTGTACGAAAATTGGTGTTGTTGAGCGGGTCGACGTCGGCGCGCAAGGTTTCGCCGAGCGCGTGGGCCAGTTCGCGCTTGTCATGAATCGCCGCGATGGCATCGAGGTGCGGCTTGAGCGGAGCGATTCCCTTCGCCTCGATGCCGGCTTCGTCCAGGAACGAATTGTAGAGCGCGCCGATTTTGCCTGTGTTCGTCGCGGCGGGCGCGTTGGCCTTGGCCGCCTCCTCAATCAAGCTGCGCGTTCGCTTGTCCGCCACATCAACGAGACTGCTGAAGACGCCGTATACCGCGCGGTCGGCGGGAATTTCGGTGCGCGCGAGCCAGCCGCCGTTCGCATATTGATTGAAATCGTCGCCCGGCTTCGCGGACGGGTCCATATTGGCCAGGGCGATGCCGTGCGCCGCCGGCTTCGGCATCTCCGTGGAAGAATTCTGCCGGGGAGCGGCCGCCAGACCTAGAACGGCGATCGCGCAGACAGCCGTGACCGCCAAGGAAAGTCTTGCGAGGTTCTGCTTGGAAGACATTCGCTACCTCCGTGCCGTTTTCAGCGCTCTATTCAATCATATTTTGAATACCAGCGGCAGCCGAGACCGGAAATCGATGGTCCGGTTGCGCACGGGCGCAGTCTGGTCAAGTGGAAAGCCGCTCGCTGCGATTCGTCACGAAGGCGAGGGTCGGAGCTTCGCACACCCGCGCTGGCGAAAGCGAATAGAATGGTGGCGCTTGACGTAGAGCTTGGATTCGCCAGCCGCGAGTCGAGAAAAGAAGCGAACGAGAGGGGTACCTGATGGCCGCGACCGTGGACCTCTACAACACCTCCTACAGCAACAGCGAACATGAGGTCTATTCACAGATTCGTCGCGAGACCTACGGCGCCGATTTCGGGTTGACGAGTTGGGTCAGCGCCGAAGAGATCGAAGAGATCCCGCGCTTGCTGCAGATCGAATCGTCAAGCCATGCGCTGGAGATCGGCTTCGGCGCGGGCGGCTGCGCGATGCATTTTGCCGCGAAGATGGGCTGCCGCGTGTCGGGGATCGACGTCAACCCAAATGGCGTGCGCGCCGCGGAGCATTTGGCCCGCGCCCGCCAGCTTCAAGACCACGTCGAATTCATGGAGCACAATGCCGCGGCGCCGCTTCCCTTCCCGGATCAGGCATTCGACGCGGCGTACTCGAACGACGCTTTCTGCCACATCCCAAACCGGCTTCGGTTGCTGCGCGAATGCCACCGCGTATTGAAGCCCGGCGCCCGGCTGCTTTTCAGCGACGCGCTCGTCGTAAGCGGATCGATTACCAACGAAGAGATCGCAACGCGCAGCTCGATCGGCCACTACGTATTCGTGCCGCTCGGGGAAAACGAACGGTTTCTCCGCGAAGCGGGCTTCACGTTGGTCAGCGCTCTTGATACCACGGAGCGCGCCGCACTCATCTCCGAGAAATGGCGCAACGCGCGGGCCGGGCGCCAAGCCGACTTGCTGAAAATCGAAGGGGAAGCAAATTTTGAAGGCCTTCAGAAATTTCTCGGTTGCGTTCATACCCTGACACACGAGAAGCGCCTTTCGCGGTTCGTCTACGTTGGCGCTAGGTAAGACGCGCGCCGCCCACATCGAAGGTTCATCCGGATCACAGAAGCGCTGGCAGGACGCTAGCCTTTACATCTTGTAGCGCCCGAGGTCCTCGTCGGAGAGGCCTTCGAGCCACTTGCGGAGTTCTTCGCTGGTGGATTTTTCGGAGATGGCGTTGGAAATTTTCGAGCTTTTCAGGACTTCGTCCTCAACGAAGATCGGGCAATCGACGCGGAGGGCGAGCGCGAGCGCGTCGCTCGGGCGCGAATCGATGGACATGATCTCGCCGTTGCGCTCTACCCAAATGAGCGCGTAGAAGGTGTCGTCCTTCAGGTCGTTGACGACCACTTTTTGCACGCGCACGTCGAGGCCGAGGAAAACGTTGCGCAGCAGGTCGTGCGTCATCGGGCGCGGCGTCTGCACCTTTTCGATTTCGAGGGCGATGGCGTTGGCTTCGTAGATTCCGACCCAGATCGGCAGGACGGCCGTGCCGCCCGCGTCCTTGAGCACAACGATGGGCATGTTGGTGACGGGGTCCATCATGAGTCCGCGGATCTTCATTTCCACTTCCATCGGAACCTCCCCGGACTGCTATGCTTGCTCGACGTGCTCACCGACCAGGCTGTTCGGGCCGGCTCGATCCACTCTGACCTGCATGTATTTTCCCAGAAGCTCGTTGCGCGGCGAAGTGAAATTTAGAACGCGGTTGCGCGAACAGCGACCTGACCACTGGCCCGCGCGCCGCGATTCACCGTCAACCAGCACCTCAAACGTCTGGCCGATCAGGGTTTCGTTTCGCGCGAGCTGAATTTCGCGCTGGCGATCGAGCACACGCGCGAGCCGCCGGCCCTTTTCTTCCTCGGGAACGGCGTCCGGCATGCTGCGCGCCGCGGTGTTTGGACGCGGAGAATATTGGAACGCGAAAATCGCGTCGTACTGCACGGCATCGAGGAGGGACAGCGTATCCTCGACGTCCCTTTCCGTCTCGCCGGGAAAGCCGACAATAATGTCCGACGTGACGCCGATCGGGCGCCGCGCCTCGCGAATCATGGCTATTTTTTCCAGATACTCTTCGCGCGTGTAGGTCCGCAGCATTTCGCGAAGCACGCGTGTCGAGCCGGACTGCACCGGCAAATGAACGTGCTCGCAAATCTCGGGCACCGACTCGATGGCCTCGACGATGTCTCGGCCAAAATCGCGTGGATGCGAAGTTGTGAAACGCACGCGCCGAATGCCGCGAACTGCCGCGACTTCGATCAGCAACTCGGCGAAGGTCATATGCCGCGGCGACGGGTCCTTGTAGGAATTTACGGTCTGGCCGAGGAGTTGGATCTCCGAGTAGCCGGCGTCGGCAAGCCTGCGCGCTTCGGCGAGCACGGACGCGCTGGCGCGGCTGCGCTCCGGCCCGCGGGTGAAGGGCACGACGCAATATGAGCAAGCCTTATCGCAGCCTTCGATGATCGTCAGGTAGGCGCGGAAGGGATTGTCGCGGCGCGTGATTTCGGTTTCAAACGTCGCGTCGGTGTCGGTATCGAGGCCCATGACGCGGCGATTCCCTGCTTCCAGTTCGTCAATCAGGTCAGGCAGCTTGCTGTAACTGGCCGAGCCGCAGACCAGGCGTACCCAGGGCGAGCGCTCGAAAATATCCTCGCCCTCCTGCTGCGCCACGCAGCCCAGGACACCGATAATCTTCTCGGGGCCGGAGTCCTTTCGGAACGCGCCGAGGCGGGAGAAAACTTTTTGCGCCGCCTTTTCACGGATGCTGCAGGTGTTATAGAGGACCAGCTTGGCGGCGTCGATTGTTTCCACTTGCTGGTACCCGCGGCCGACCAGCACTCCCATGACTTTCTCGGAGTCGTGGGCGTTCATCTGGCAACCGAAGGTCTCGATGTAAAAGGTATTTTCGCCGGGCGATTCAGGCGGCAGGCTGGCGCGCTCCGCGGTTGCGTCGCTTGCGGCGGCCAGTGCATCGAGACGGACGTCGAATTGCTGCGTCATCAGCTTGATCAAATCATATCACACTCATTTCGGCGGGACGGCGGCCCGCGAACACGGGCCCAAAGACATTCAACACAGGCGACACAAAGGACGCAGAGAAAGTCACGAGTAAGGACGGCGGTCGTTTTTGCCCGCGTCAATGCTTTGGACCGTCGCGCCTACGACCGTTTCCCTCGAGCTGTATATATATCGTGATACGATGTGTTATACTGACCGAGCACAATCGAGCACCTTTGCGCGCGGATTCGTTTGACCGTGTTTTGGGCGTGTGCTAGCTTGCCCGTGGGGGTCATCAACCGGATTTCTGAGGGGGAGTTATTCATCTATTCGCGTTTTTGTTGTACGCCGGTCAGCTGGACACGCTGATTCAGCAGACGGGCTGGGTGGCTCGAGTCGTTCTCGGCATGCTCCTGTTTTTTTCGCTTTTTTCCTGGGCGCTCATTTTTCAAAAGCTGGCCATGTTTTCCAGGATCAATCGCCAGACTTCCCTGTTTCTCCGCATCTTCCGCGCGAATCGCACGCTTCCCGATCCGCGGCAAATGGGCAGTGGCGGTTCTCCGCTTGAATCGGTCTACAGCGCCGGGTTTCGCGAGATCGAAAGCCAGGTTCGCTCCGGAAATACGAACGGCAAGGTTGTGAGCCTCAACGCTGTGACGGTGAGCATGCAGCTCACGGCAGGCGAGGAAGTCCGAAAAATGGAAAGCTATATGCCTTGGCTCGCCACCACGGGTTCCGTGACGCCATTCATCGGGCTATTCGGAACGGTGTGGGGCGTCATGGACGCATTCACGGGACTCGGAACCGCGGGCGCCGCGAGCCTGCGCGCGGTTGCGCCCGGCATCGCCGAGGCGCTGATTACGACAGCGGCGGGACTTTTCACCGCCGTGCCCGCAGTCATTGCCTACAACCATTTCCTGCACGATATTCGCGACCTCAGCGCGCGCATGGACAGCTTCGCGCTCGAGGTGACGGCGGTAGTTGAGAAGATGTACCCAAATCAGCATTGAGGTTGTTCCAGAGTGGAGGGCCGGGTTCTAGCCCGGCCGCAACGCTTCGCGACTCATAGCCATCCATGCCCCAACTGGCGCGCCAAACCGGAACTTCTCTGTCGGAGATCAACATCGTCCCCTTTGTGGACGTGATGCTGGTCCTGCTCGTGATTTTCATGATTACCGCGCCGATCCTGCAGTCCGGCATCGAAGTGGACGTCCCGAAAACGAAGACCGTCAAGGAAATTTCCGAATCGCGCGTGGTGGTATCGATCGATCGCGCGCAGCGCATCTACATCGGGGACGACCCGGTCAATATTCACGAACTGGGTGACAAGGTCCACGCCCAGATGCACAATCCGCAGGGAGACGCCGTCTATCTCCGTTGCGACAAGACGGTACCCTTCGGCGCGTTTGCGACGGTGGTGGACACCATGCGCCAATCCGGCATCCAAAATATCAGCGTCGTGACGGAGCCGCTCGAGGATACTCCGCACTGAAATCCATGTCCTACGCCCCTTATCATCCCGGCGTCCCAAGCCTGAAGAAGCCGCTCTTGTGGTCCGTGGTCTGTCACTTGGCTTTGTTCGGCTCGCTCACCCTTTCCACGATCTACTCGCATAGCGGTGAGATGTGGGGCAGCGCGGGAGGCGACGGCGCCGTTTCCGTCGGCCTGGTCGCGAGGGTCCCCGGCGTCACGCTGCCACGCCCCGAAGCCGTCACGCAGAGCCAGGTAGTAGACACGAGCAAGGGTCTCTACAAATCCGAGCCGCCGCCGAAGCCCAAACCGATCGAACCCGACGTGCAAAAGATTCCGGAATTCAAAAAAGAAAAAGCGCCCCACATCATGTCTCACCCATCCAAGGTATTCGAGGACAAAACGCCGCCCCCGACGAACGCCGTTCCATACGGGCAAGGAGGCTCGCCGGCCCTACCCTATTCGTCGTTTGCGATGAACGGCCCGTCGCAAGGCGGCATGGGATTCAGCGGCCCCGGAGGCGGCGACTTCTCCGGCCGGTTTCCTTCTTATGTGGACGCGGTGCGAAACCGGATCAGCAGCAACTGGCTCCAATCCACCGTGGATCCGACGGTGCGCTGGGCGCCCAGGTCCATGTTTACGTTCCAAATCATGAGAGACGGAACGGTCGCCAACGTTCAGATGACGCAAAGCAGCGGCAACCGCTCGGTGGACAGCTCGGCACTGCGGGCGATCCTGAGCTCCAGCCCTGTCTCACCGCTGCCGTCAAACTATTCGGGTAGCAACGTAAGCGTCGAGTTCTATTTCGATTTTCGCCGCTAAATGAATGGGGATCCAGGAATGGTCAGCAACTTATCGGAAGACCACGAAAGAAGGCACATCATCCATCCTCTTCGCAAACGTCCGGCGAGATGCTCTTCAATCCTTTATCAGTGTTTATCTGTGTTCATCTGCGGATTCGTTTTTCTCGCATGTGCCGCAACCGCGTCGGCCCAGGATTGGTTCAAGACCGGCACGGGCCTGGGCGTTTCAAAGGCCCGCGTCGCGGTGGCCGACTTTGCCGCGAAGGACGCGCCGTCCCAGCCGCTCGCCACTCTTTTCAGCGACGTAGTGAGGGCGGATCTGGACTACAGCGGCATCCTCGAACTGGTCAGCAAGAGTTACAATCCCCTCCAATCGCCCGGCACGCCCGGCGAAGTCGACTACAAGGCCTGGTCCGGCGCGCCCGCTTCCGCGCAGCTGCTCGCGTTCGGAAATTTCTCGGTCAATGGATCGAGCCTTGAAATCCAGGCCTGGCTGAACGACGTGCGCGACGCTTCGCTGCCTCCGGTGATTGGAAAGGTGTACCGGGGCGACGCCACCGAGCCGCAGGCGCGCATCTTCGCGCACCAATTTGCCGATGAGATCATCGGGAAACTCTCGGGCGGCCTGCCGGGAATCGCGAGCACGCAAATCGCGTTTGTCAGCAACCGCAGCGGCAACAAGGAAATTTGGGCCATGGACTACGACGGCCAAAATCAACACCAGCTCACGCAGATGCACACGATCTCACTGACGCCGCGATGGTCGCCCGATGCTTCGCGCATCGCCTTCACCTGCTACGCGCAGCCGGGCAGCAGCAGTGTCGCGACGGCGCAGATCTGCATCTACTCGACCCTCACAAATCACCTGGTTTCCTTTCCGCGCTTTCGCGGCACAAACTCGTCGCCGTCCTGGTCGCCGGACGGTTCTCAGCTGATGTTCATGTCCAGCATGCTCGGAAGCCCCGAGCTGTTTATGTCGGACTCCTCGGGCTCGCGGCCAAAGCGCCTGACATTTTCCAATGGCGCGAACACTTCCCCGTCCTGGAATCCGAAAACGGGCCAGCAGGTCGCCTTCGTCAGCGATCGCGGCGGAATTCCCCAGTTGTTCACGATGAACATCGACGGAACGAACCAAGCCAAGGTGGATTTGCCGGACATGGGGTACGTCATCGACCCGGCCTGGTCGCCAAACGGCCAGCTTCTCGCCTTCAGCTGGCGGCGCCCGAACGGAAACTACGACCTGTACATCATGGAACTTGTCACCCGTCAGCTGGTGGAATTGACGAGAGACGTGGGACGGAACGAGCGGCCCAGCTGGGCGCCGGACGGCCGCCACCTGATTTTTGAATCGACGCGCACGGGTACGCGCCAGATATGGTCCATGTTGGCGGATGGAACCGAGGCGCGCCAGCTCACGACCCAGGGACAGAACGAATCGCCCAACTGGTCCCCGAAATAAGGGCTTTGCATTTGCCAAGACGGTGTAATCGAAACGCCAAATGTCGGACAACGATTCAAGATCGTAATTGCACGAACGACGGAAGCTCACGTAAATTGTCAAAGGAGGAAGAAGAAGAAATGCGGAAACGAACGCATTCCAAGATCTTGTTCGGTTCGTTGCTAGCGATCCTCGCTCTGAGCGCGGCCTGCAAGAAGCCTGCGCCCGTGGCGCCACCCCCACCCCCACCGCCCGTAGCGCCGCCGCCGGCAAAGCCGACGGTGAACCTCCAGGCTTCCCCGAGCACGATCCAGAAGGGCGATTCGGTCACGTTGACCTGGTCCTCGACGAACGCAACCTCGCTGAGTCTCTCGCCCGGAGTCGGCAACGTGTCAGCGGAAGGCTCGCAGCGCGTCACCCCTACGGACTCCGTGACGTACACCTTGACAGCCACGGGGCCGGGCGGATCGGCCGACGCCAGCGCCCACGTCACGGTCAACGCTCCTCCACCGCCTCCGCCGAAACCCGCGGAGCCGACGGTGCAGGAGCTCTTCGACAAAAACATAAAGGACGCCTTCTTCGACTATGACAAAGCGGATGTGCGCTCGGACGCCCGCGACGCCCTTACGGCCAGCGCCGCATTCCTGCGCTCGTACCCGCAAATCAAGGTCGTCATCGAAGGCCATTGCGATGAGCGCGGTTCCACCGAATACAACCTGGCGCTCGGAGACCGCCGGGCCGCCGCGGCGAAGCAGTTCCTGACTTCGCTGGGAATTTCGGCGGACCGGATGGAGTCGGTCAGCTACGGAAAAGAGCGTCCGTTCTGCAGTGCTTCCACGGAAGACTGCTACCAGCAGAACCGCAGGGCGCATATCATCATGGCGAAGTAATCGGCATCAATCTCCGGGGCTTCCCGGCCGCTCGCTTGGGCCCGGAAGCCCCGGAACATTGTCACCGGGTGGTTCGGGGAGTCTCCCTCGGAGGAGGAACACCTTGCGTATTCGATGGGTATTGTTTTTCGCCGCCGCGATGCTGGCCGGAGCGCTGGGCGGATCGCTCTTTGGTCCCGCTCCCGCGGGCGCCGTGGCGCGTGAGATTATCGAGCTTCAGAGCGGCGTGACGCAGCTGCTGCAGGGCCAGCAGAACATGCAGACCGAGATCACGCAGAATGCCGCCGTGCAGCGCACGCTGGTCGAGCAGTCGCTCGACTCGGTGAATAAGCTCAGCGCATCGATGTCCGCGGTGCAAAAGACGACGCAGGATTTTTCGGCCGCCTCCGGCGCGCGCCTGGACACCATGGGTACGCAGGTTCAGGGGCTTTCCGACAACGTGGCCGACCTGCAGGCGCGGCTTGGCAAACTCGATCAGAAGCTCACCGACATTCAGAACACGCTGCAGAACGTCGATTCAAAACTCGCCGCGCCCGCACCCCCGCCTGCCGGCGGAGCGGCTCCGCCGCCTGCGGGAATGAACGCGCCCGGTGGAACAATGCCGACAATTGCCGGAGGGCCGGCGCCGTCCGCTGCCCCGCCCGCATCGGCGGACGTGTTGTATTCGAACGCATTGCGAGACATCAACGGCAAACACTACGATCTCGCGACGCAGGAATTTCAGGACTACCTGAAGTTTTACGGCGACACGGATCTGGCCTCGAACGCCCAGTTCTATCTTGGCGAAGTCGCATACAACCAAGGCGAGTTTCAGCACGCGCTGGACGCCTACAACAAAGTGGTGGAGGACTATCCAAAGAGCTTCAAGACGGCTTCGGCCCGGATGAGAAAAGGGTTTTGTCTGGCGGAGCTTGGCCAGAAGGCCGCCGCCATTCGTGAGCTTCGCGCCGTCGTCCGTCTATATCCCGGCACCGACGAAGCCAAGCGCGCGAAAGCTAAGCTCGGTGAAATGGGCGCCACGGTCGGGTGAGCCGTGGTTCGCTTGCTTTGAGCCATCGCGAAGGTGCTTGCACTGAGCTATAACGATAGACCCTTTCCCTTCGAGACTTCTTCTCCATCGCTCGGCATTCTCCGTGACCTCCGTGTTCTCTCTGTGCCCTCTGTGTTATTTCTCTGCCGTAAATCGTCACTACAGAGGTCGCAGAGAACACGGAGAACGCCCGCCGCTACCCGCGCACGAGACCATATCTTGATCGACGGGAATTTGCGCGCGGGTCTTGGGCGTGCTATCTTCCAGAGATAATTGGAGAAGAATAATGTCCGTCAACAAAGTGATTTTGGTGGGCCGCCTTGGCCGCGATCCCGAGACTCGCTACACTGGCGGCGGCCAGGCCGTATGCAATTTTTCGCTTGCAACCGATGAAACTTTCAAGGACCGCAGCGGCGAGCGCCAGAAGCGCACCGAGTGGCACAAGATTGTCGTCTGGGCCAAGCAGGCGGAAATCGCCCAGCAGTATTTGAAAAAGGGCTCTCAAATTTACTTGGAAGGGCGAATTCAGTCCCGCGAGTGGACCGACAAGGAAAATCAGAAGCGGACCAGCTTTGAAATCGTCTGCACCAACTTCCGCATGCTGGGCTCGCGCGGGGATTCGATGGGCGGCGGCGCGGCGCGCAGCGCAGCTGCTGGCGCAGCCGACTTCGACGCCGAAGGCCCAGCCCCGGTCGAGCACGAAGCCTCCGGACCCGAAGTCAGCGACGAAGATATTCCCTTCTAATCGCGCCTCAATGGCCTAGTCGGCCGAAGCCTTCGGCGAACCTCAGAAGGATCATAAGTTCCTGCTCGAAGGCGGCGTTTTCACCGTCGAGTTCGTCGAACTCCGGATCACCTACGAAACACCGAGGCCCATCCCATTCGGATGCAACTGCGCGTTATTTGCTCGACACCTCGCCCCTCATGACCCTTGACCTAGAATATGCCCTCCGTGTAATATTGCGTACATGGCATGGGAGATCGAAGGCACCGACGAATTTCAGAAATGGTTCGCTGGCCTGACCCATGGCGAGCGAATGTCGGTTGCACGCAAGATTGATCTTCTGGAAGAGCTTGGTCCGAGGCTGGGCAGGCCGGATGCGGACCAGCTCAAAGGTTCCCAGTTTCCGAACATGAAGGAACTGATTGTGCAGCACGCTGGCGACGCCTACCGGATTCCCTTTGCGTTTGATCCGCGCAGAGTGGGAATCCTGTTACTTGGTGGCCGCAAGGCCGATAAGAAATGGTACAAGGCAGCGGTTGCCGCCGCGGACAGAATCTACCAGCGGTATCTGGAAGAATTGAAAGCCGAAGGGTTGATCTAAGGAGAAAACGATGCGAGCAAGTTGGCGCGACATTAAGAATCAGACGATGACCAAGGAGCAGCAGAGCCGCGTTCGTAGGCGGGCCATGCGGGATGTGCGGGAGATCGAGCTACGCGAGTTGCGCGAAGCGTTGCATGTAACACAGGCGGAACTCGCTAAGAAGCTCAAGACCACGCAAGCTGCCATCTCGCGTCTCGAGAAGAGGCCGCAGATGCACGTCACTACCATGCGGAATTATATCGAAGCCCTTGGCGGTCAGGTTCTGACGCTTGCGACATTCGAAAACCGCCCTACTGTCAGTCTGACCCACTTCTTTCGGAAGAAGTCCGCGCCTGCGTATGCCAGGAAGAAGAGTGCCGCTCGGCGAACAGGCCAGCGTCGTGAAGCCATTCGAGCCTGAGCGTCCGAGCCCGGATCCCGGCGACTTACCCACCCCGAATCCAGAGAACACTCAGAAATTCGCCGTGCTCCAAAAGTACAACCGCGTGAATTTGGTGGTTCCAATCGACGCACCGCACATGCGGCACGCCGCAATGGGAAGTAAGTCGTGCAAACTCACCGTGCTCGGTGAGCACTACCGAAGACTGATTGAACGGGGGCGCATCTAGGATCCCGGCGCTAAAGCTTAGAAGCAAGGGCTCCAGGTTACGGCTACTCATACCTCAACGCTTCGATCGGATCGAGCTGCGCGGCTTTGTGCGCGGGGTAGTAACCGAAGAAAATTCCCACGGCGGCGGAAAAAATCACGGCGGCGACAATAGCCTTGCCGGAGATAAGTGTGGGCCAGGACAGAAAATTACTGATGAGCGCCGATCCCACCAGTCCGAAGATGATTCCAATGAATCCGCCCAACATGCTCAGGGTCACCGCTTCCACGAGGAACTGACTCCGGACGTCGTCTTCGGTAGCGCCGACGGCCATGCGCACGCCGATCTCCCGCGTGCGCTCCGTGACCGAAACGAGCATGATGTTCATGATTCCGATGCCGCCAACCAGCAGAGACACGGACGCGATTCCCCCCAGGAGATACGTCATCGTGGCCTGCGTCTGATTCTGCAAGTCGGCGATGTCGGCTTGCGTGCGGATCAGAAAGTCATCGTCATCGCCGGCCCGGATACGGTGCCGCTCGCGGAGCAGGCTGGTGATCGGCCCTACCGCCGCCAGGGACGCTTCCTGCGAGACGGCCGAAGCGGCGATGAATTGCAGCCAGGTGATGCCGGAAATTTTCCTTTGCACCGTGGTGTACGGAGCGAAGATCACGTCGTCCTGGTCCTGCCCCGTCACGTTCTGCCCTTTTGATTCGAGCACGCCGTCCACGCGAAACGGCAGATTGCCGATGCGAATCGTTTTGCCGATGGGATTTTCATCGGCGAATAGAATTTTCTCGACCGTGGTGCCGAGGACGCAGACGTTCGCCGCGATGTCCACTTCTTCGTCGCTGAAGGCCGAACCGGCCTGCACGGGCCAGGTGCGAATCTCGAAATAATTCGGCGCAGTGCCGGTGATGCTCGTGTTCCAGTTTTGATTGCCGTACACGACCTGCTGGCGGCTGGTTAGCGCCGGCGCGGCCTGCTGGATCAGCGGAATCTCTTTCAGGATGGCGTCCATGTCGTCCACGGTCAGCGTCTTCACCCCGCCGTACCCCTGCCGCACCCCGCCCGCGCGATTGCTGCCCGCCGCGATGAAGACGGCGTTCGTGCCCATGGCCTGAATGCCCTGCTGCACGAGGTACTGCGCGCCCTGCCCGATGCTGACCACGGCGATCACCGCGCCGACGCCGATGATGATGCCCAGCATCGTCAGCGCGGAGCGCATCTTGTTGCGCGCCAGCGCCCGCAGGGCCAGGCGAAATGTATTCATGAAATCCATCTGCAAATTCGGGCGCGTTCAGCGCGGAACATTCCCTCCTATCGTTCGCCTACGCAGGCAACTTGTCTACCTCGAGGGCATCTTCGGCTGCTTGCTGCTCGACAGTAGGCAGCGTCTTCAGCACCTCGCGTGCCACGGACCGGTCCTGCACGAGGCTATCACGAACCAATTTGCCGTCTCGAAACAGCAAATTGCGTTTTGCATACTGCGCGATGTCCGGTTCGTGCGTGACTACGACGATCGTGATGTTCTGCTCGACGTTCAGTGTTTGCAGAATATCCATGATTTCGACCGACGTCCGGCTGTCGAGGTTCCCCGTGGGTTCGTCGGCCAGCAAAATGGAGGGTCGATTCACAAGGCCGCGAGCGATGGCCACTCGCTGCTGCTGCCCGCCGGAGAGCTGCGAAGGATGGTGCCCCGCGCGGTCCGCAAGGCCTACTCGCGTGAGCGCTTCCATGGCCCGCCGTTCCCGCTCTTCGGGCGGAATACCCGCATAGACCGCGGGCAGCTCCACGTTCTCCAGCGCCGAAGTCCGCGACAGCAGATTGAACTGCTGAAACACGAAACCCAGCTTCCGGTTGCGGATGCGGGCCAATTCTTTCTTCGTCATCCGGGAAACATCCACGCCGTCCAGAAAGTAGCGGCCTTTGGTCGGGCGATCCAGGCAGCCCAGGATGTTCATGATCGTGGATTTCCCCGAACCGGACGGACCCATTACGGCGACAAATTCACCTTCGGCGATTTCGAGCGACACCCCGCGCAGCGCCTGGACCTGCACTTCGCCCAAGTCGTAGGTCTTGAAAACGCTTTCGAGGCGGATGACGGGTTCGCTGCGCTGTGCAGTTGCCCCGCGTTCGGTGGGAATTGCGGATGGATCAGGCATTGTAGATGTTCGTCCGCACCGTTGCCTAGAACCGCCGCGGCACGCCCTGCGGCGCTCCGGCTCCGCTGACCGGATTGCGGATTTGCGCGGACGAGGACGACTTATTCGCCGATTGGCCGATCACAAGGTCATCGCCCGAACTCACGCTGCCGCTGATGAGTTCCGTGAACGTGAAATCAGTGACGCCCAGTGTAACCTGAACGGGCTCGATCGTCTTGTCAGGAAGCAATTTCCACACGATTCCCGAGTCCTGGCGCCGGGGTCGCCCGCCGCCCGAACCTCCGCTGCCCGAACCCCCGCCGCTTTGGTCCGTGCCGCCATTGCCGCCCGCAGCCGCAGCGCCCTGCCCGCCGCGCGCCCGGCCACCCCCTGCACCGCTGGGCGCCGCGGCAGCCGTGCCCGCGGCCTGGGGCGATGCGTCCGTGCCGGCCGCCGCAATTCTGCCCGCCGCCGTTGCGCGTGCCGTGTCCTGAATGCCGTACTTGGCGTAGAGGTTTGTCCGCTCGCTGTCGGTCAAATCCGGCTTGAACCGCAACGCGCCGTTGGGAATCTTGGTGACGTTCTTGGCTTCCGCCACGGGAATGGAGATGTACGCGGTCATCCCGGGAAAGAGGCGCAAGTCCGGATTGTCGAACGCGATCATCGTGTTGTAGGTCACGACGTTTTGAATCGTGGTGGCGTTCATCCGGACCTGCGACACAGCTCCGGAAAACACCTCGCGGGGAAACGAATCCACGCGAAACGTCGCTTGCTTTCCCACCTTGATGCGGCCCACGTCCGCCTCATCGGTGTTGGAGTAGACGAGCATGTGTTTCAAATCCTGGCCGATGCTAAAGAGGTTGGGGGCCTGCAAGCTCGCCGCCACCGGCTGACCGACGTTCACCGTCCGGTTGATCACGGTGCCGTCGATTGGCGCGCGAATCGTGCAGTAGCTCAGCTGCAGTTTTGCCGCATTCACGGAGGCTTTCTGGATCAGCACCTGGGCCTTGGCCTGATCGCGTTGCGCAATCGTGCCGGTGAGCTGCGACTCAGCCTGCTTCTCCTGCGCTCCGGAAGCATTTTCCGTAGCGACCGCCTCGTCGTAATTGGCCTGCGCGTCGTCGTTCTGCTGCGCGGACAGCACGCCCTGCGCAGCCAGCAGCTTCGTTCGTTGCTGCTGGGTGCCCATATCGATCGTCGTCGCGTGCGCCTTGGCCACGTTGGCTTTCATCGTCGAGACATTCGCCTGCGCGGTGCCGATCTGCGCTTCCAAATTGTTCAGATTGGCCTGCGCGTTCTGGTACGCGGCCTCGGCCTGCGAAAGCGCCAGCTGAAACGGAACGGGATCGATCATGGCGAGAACGTCACCTTTTTTGACCTGGGAATTGAAATCGGCGCTGACGGAGACGACGTTGCCGGATACCACGGAGCCCACCGGGACCGTATTGACTGGATTTATCGTTCCTGTGGCCTGCACGACCTGGGAAATGTCGCCGTGTTCGACTTTCGCGGTGAAGTATTGCGCGGTGGAACGCGTCCCCAGCATCACCACGGCCAGCCAAAGGAGCAAAGCGACGGGGGGCGCAACCATAAGGGCGCGGTGCAACATCGACCGGCGCCAGAAGCTCTTCAGGAGTTCAAACAGCCTAGCCATGTTCCGACGTTATCTCCGGGCGACTGGTCCGCGCTGCAGATGTCGCCGGACCCTGGGGACTAATCGTGACCTTCGGGACCTACCTGGCGCTGGCGGCGATCCTCGTCGATCTGGCGCAGCAATTCTTCAAACTTGGGCAGCTGCTCCGGGGTCAGAACCTGGCGAATGTGCTGGCGTCCCTGTTGCCGAACCTGCTCGTATTCCGGGTCGAGCTTTTCGTGAAGCTGGGCGTACTTGGAGCGCGTGTCATTGAGGATAGCCTGGATCTGATTTTGCTGCTCGGGATTGAGGTCCAGATCGTGGGTAAACATCGCCATCACATGGCCGGGATTGTGGGCCAAGGTCGCCTGGGGCCGCGCGGCGAGCACGTGAGTCGTGACCGCGTAGGTACCGAGGCCCCCAACGGCGATCCCTAGGAGAAACAGCCCAAAAACAAGCAGTACGGCTTTCCAGTTGCTTTGCTTAACGTCCATAGTTCCTCTCAGACAGGGACACCAGAACCTCTTCGTTGCTCACCGGATCGCCGGGCGGCTGCGGGAAATCCGTGGCGCTCAATTCGGTGCGCACCGGAGTAACCGACACCGTCCGGTACGCCGGCGCAAATTTCGCCAGGTAAACGGATAGCGCGAGCAGCAGCACCGCCGCAGTCAGAGACAGCCGGGAGGCGAGCAGCTCGAAAGGCGCCCAGAACGCCGCGGGAGATTTGGCGCGCGCTTCTTCCTCCCGAATTCGAGACATCACGTTCGCGAGAAACGCGTGGCTCGGCGCGCTCGCCGGCTCCCACGTTTCGCGAAGCAGATCGCCGGCGAGGCGCGCATCCGCGAGCGCGGAGCGGCATTCTCCGCACTGCAGCAAGTGCTCGTTCAAATCGGCGTCCGCCGCGCCGCCCAGGTAGTCCTCGAACCGAGCTTCGTATCTTCGACAACCCTCGGTAATATTCGGTTTGTTAAACACTTTTCTCACTCCTTGGCGGCCGCGAGCCTTCTCGCGCAGCCGGCCGCCTCTGCATGCGTTTCCGGTACATTTCCACCAGCCGGCCCCGGGCGCGAAACAGCCGCACCTTCACGGTGTTCACGTTCAGCCCGAGCGCCGCCCCGATTTCCTCGACCGAAAATCCCTCGACTTCCTTCATCACCAGCATGATCTGGTCTTTGTCCTCGAGCTCGGCCAGCAGCCGCTCCACGAGCTGGCGCTGCTCAAGGCGCCTCGCGGTATCTTCCCGGTGCGAAGGCCCGCCGTAGCCGTGCTCGGGTATCGACTCCATCTTCCGCACTTGCTCTTCGCTGAGGTCCGCTTCGTACACCAGTCGCCGCACCTTTTTCTTTCGCAGGTAATCCCAACACTCGTTCACCGCGATCTTGTAAAGCCATGTGCCGAACGCCGAGCGTCCGTCGAACCGCCGGATCGAGAAATACGCCTTCGCCAGGGCCTGCTGCGCCACGTCTTCCACGTCCTCGCTGCCCCGCAGGATTCCTCCCACGACCGCCAGGACCCTGTGCTGGTGGATATGAACGAGCTCCTCGTACGCGCTGACTTCACCCTTCTGCGCGCGCCGCACCAGCTCCTTCTGCTTCTCCGCGGAGGCAGCCGCCGAGGACTCCCGCTCGCTTCCCGCCGCGGCTCCGCGAGGAGCCTCTGAATTTGTGACGTTAGCCATCGCTTCCCGGTTTCGGGAGATTCCAGAACCCGCAACTTTTGTGCTTGCAGCCAGTATATCCCTATGCAACAATGCCGACATGATTATCGGCGACCGGCTTCGCGTTTTGCGCGAAGAAAAGAAGTTTTCCCAAGGGGACATCGAAAAGCGCACAGGACTGCTTCGCTGCTATATTTCCCGCGTGGAAAATGGCCATACCGTTCCGGCCATTGAAACACTCGAGAAAATGGCTCGCGCCCTCGAGGTCCCACTTTATCAACTTTTCTACGATGGAGAAGAGCCACCCGTGCTTCCCAACCTTCCGAAGCGCAAAAGCGCCGACGAAATCGTTTGGGGCAGCGCCGGGAAAGAGGCTCGTCTTCTGGGCAAGTTTCGCAGGCTCATGGGTCGCATTGAAGAAGGCGACCGCCGTCTCCTGCTTTACATGGCTCAGAAGATGGCCACTCGCTAAGTCCTGCGGGTTTCCGGCTTGTCCGGATCGGCGCACTCTGTCGTACGGGCTCAGGGGCCCGGGCGGCGTTCCCACTGGCCGTTTTTCGACCGATGCAGGTCGGCTCACGACCAAGGGTAATCCCACCCGGGCCGCAGCCAAGCGCTACACCCCGCCATTGTTTCATTCTGGAACATCCCGCCTCACTTCTCTTTCGCTTCGACTCCGTTGACTGTGGCGAGCGCGCACGATCCGTATCTCAAATTTGAAATTTCAAGTTTGAGATTCTCTTCCCCTACTCCCATTCGATCGTACTGGGCGGCTTCGAGCTGATGTCGTAAACCACGCGATTGATTCCGTTCACTTCGTTCACGATTCGGGTCGAAATCCGCTCCAATACTTCGTACGGCAGCTTGGCCCAATCCGCCGTCATCGCGTCTTCGGATTCGACGACGCGCACCACGATCGTGTACCCGTAGCTGCGCTCATCGCCCATGACGCCCACGCTGCGCACCGGCAGCAGCACCGCAAACGCCTGCCACACTTTCTCGTACAGCCCCGCGCGGCGAATCTCCTCGACGACAATCGCGTCAGCTTCGCGAAGCGGATTGAGACTCTCTTCGGTTACTTCGCCCAGGAGGCGCACGGCGAGGCCGGGTCCGGGAAACGGATGCTTGGTGAGCATCTCTTCCGGCAGGCCCAGTTCGCGGCCGATGCTGCGGACTTCATCCTTGAACAGCTCGCGCAGAGGCTCGATTAGCGCAAACGGCAAATCCTTCGGAAGCCCTCCCACGTTATGATGCGTTTTGATCGTCTGCGACGGTCCGCGCACGGCGATGGATTCAATCACGTCCGGGTAGAGCGTGCCCTGAACGAGGAAGCCGGCGCGCTCCGGGCCCGTGGCCAGCCTGCGAGCTTCCTCGTCGAACACCGCGATGAATTCACCGCCGATCGCCTTGCGTTTCGTCTCGGGATCGACCACGCCCTTCAGGCGCGCGAGAAACCGCTCGGACGCGTCGACGCCGATTACCTGCAATCCCAGGCGTTCGCGCAGCAGCTCGAGGGTATCGCGAAACTCGTTCTTCCGAAGGACGCCATTATTCACAAAAATATTCGTCAGCCGGTCACCGATCGCTCGGTGCACCAGAACGGCGGCCACGGCGGAATCGACTCCCCCGCTCAGCGCGCAGATTGCGCGCCCGTTGCCCACCAGCTTGCGTATCGATTCCACGGTTTCGGCGATGAATGCCGCGCCGCTCCAAAGCGGCTGTGCGTGGCAGATGTCGAACACAAAATTCCGCAGCATCTCCGAGCCGCAGTCGGTGTGGCGCACCTCGGGATGAAACTGCACGGCGTAGAGTTTTCGCGCAGGGTCCTCAGCGGCGGAGACCGCGTTCCCCGTCTCACCCGTCACATGAAAGCCCGCGGGAAGGGCGCGCACGTGATCGCCGTGGCTATTCCAGATGCGCAGTTTTTTCGGCAGGCCCGTAAAGAGCGGCGAGCCGTCCTTGATCAGCAGTTCGGCCCGGCCATACTCGCGCCGATCGGCCCGTTCGACTCGCCCGCCAAGATTGTGCGTCATCCACTGCAACCCGTAGCAGATGCCCAGCACAGGCAGGCCCATGGACAAGATGCCGGCATCGCAGGGCGGCGCGCCAGCGTCGTACACCGAATTCGGCCCGCCGGAAAGAACAATACCCACCGGCTCAAACTTCCGGATCTGGTCGATCCCAGCCGTGCACGGCAGGATCGCGCTGAAGACGTGCTGCTCGCGGATCCTGCGCGCGATTAGCTGCGAGTACTGCCCGCCAAAATCCAATACGACGATGCCGCCGCGCTCGCTCATTCGCACCTCACTGGACCACCAAGTTGACGAGTTTGTCCGGCACAACCACTACTTTAACTACGCGCTGGCCGTTCAAAAGTTGCGCGATCTTCGGGTCGGCGAGAACGCGCTTCACAAGCGCATCCTTATCCAGCCCGGATTCCACCAGGACTCTTCCCTTCAGTCGACCATTGAATTGAACGGGAATCTCGACCTGATCCTCCGCGGCGAGTTCGGGAATGAATTTGGGCCACGACGCGCGCGCCAGCGTGCCTCCGGTGTGACCGAGCGTTTCCCAAAGCTCTTCCGCCAGATGCGGCGCCATCGGATTGAGCATCATCACGAGCAGCTCGAATACGTCCTTGGCGATCTCCGGGCGCATGCCCTCTTCGAGCGGCTCTTGTGCGTGAAGTTCGTTGACCAGCTCCATCAGCTGCGCCGTCGCGCTGTTGAAGTGCCAGCGCGTCTCAAAATCGTGCGTCACGCGGCGCAGCACTTGATGCGCCTTGCGCAGCAGCGCTTTTTCCTTGGCGCCCGCGGCGGCCAGCGAAGCCGCAGTCACCTTTCCCGCCGGCGCCGCGCGCAGCCTGTCCGCGTGCTTCGAGACGAGCCGGTAGACGCGCTGCAGAAAGCGCGCACAGCCCTCAATCGCCTGCTCGCTCCATTCCAGATCCTTCTCGGGCGGCGCGGCAAAGAGCGTGTACAGCCGCCCCGTATCGCAGCCGTACTTCTCCGCCATCTCTTCGGCGCCCACCACGTTGCCTTTGGACTTCGACATCGCCGTGCCGCCCTTGAGCACCAGTCCCTGCGTGAAAAGACGCGTCACCGGCTCATCGTGATTCACGAGGCCGAGATCGCGCATCACTTTGCAGAAAAACCGCGTATAGAGGAGGTGCAGGATGGCATGAACGATGCCGCCGATATACTGATCGACTGGCAGCCAGTAGCGCACGAGCGCCGGATCGAACGCCGCTTTATCATTGTGCGGATCGGCGTAGCGGTAGAAATACCAGGACGAGTCGATGAACGTGTCCATCGTGTCCGTCTCGCGCTTCGCCGCGCCGCCGCACTTCGGGCACTTCACATTTACAAATTCCGGCACACTCGCCAGCGGCGATTCGCCGAGCCCGCTAAAGGTCGCCATGGGTGGAAGCACCACGGGCAGGTCCTTGTCAGGCACGGGCTGCATCCCGCACTTGTCGCAATAAATTACAGGAATCGGCGTGCCCCAGTAGCGCTGGCGCGAAATGCCCCAGTCTTTCAGGCGGAATGTGGTTTCACGGCCCCCGAATCCGCGTGCGGCGAGGTCGGCGGACATTTTCTCGATCGCTTCCTCCGAGCCTAGCCCCGTATACGGCCCGGAATCCACGAGCCTGCCGTGCCCCGTGAACGCCGACCCGAGTGTTTCTCGCGTCAGCGGTTCTCCCTCGACCGGCTGAATCACAATCGGCATGGCCAAACCGAATTTCTTGGCAAAATCGTAATCGCGCTCGTCGTGCGCGGGGACACACTGAACGGCCCCCGTCCCGTACTCCATCAGGACAAAATTTCCGACCCAAATCGGAATCTTTTCGCCGCTGAATGGAGTCCCGGCATACCGGCCCGTGAAAAAGCCTTCCTTTTCCGCCGTGGCGATATCCTCGGCACGCGTGAGACGTCGCCGCAGCCGTTGCAGCTCCTGTTGCATCGCAGCCTGGCCAGCAACGCCGTTGATGAGCTTTTCAAGGAGCGGATGCTCCGGCGCGAGAATCAGCGCAGAGACGCCGAACGCCGTGTCGACGCGTGTGGTGAACACATCGATGGAAGTACCCGGAAATCCCTCGACCTCGTACCGCACGCGCGTGCCATGCGACTTCCCGATCCAGTTGCGCTGCATCGCCAGGACGCGCTCAGGCCACCCGCTTTCAAGCTGTTGCAATCCGTCGAGCAGTTCATCGGCGTACTGCGTGATTCGCAGGAACCACTGCTCGATCTCCTTCGCTTCAACGGGCGTGTCTTCGTGCCGCCAGCAGCAGCCGTTCACCACCTGCTCGTTCGCCAGCACCGTGGCGCATTTCGGGCACCAGTTCACCCGGCTGCGCTTGCGATAGGCGATGCCGCGCTCCAGCATGCGCAGGAAAAACCACTGGTTCCAGTGATAGTATTCCGGCTCGCAGGTGGAAATTTCCCGCCGCCAGTCGTAGCTGAAGCCGAATCGCCGCATCACCCGCTTGAACGACGCGACGTTGGTGTTCGTCCATTCGCGCGGATGAATTCCCCGCTGGATGGCCGCGTTCTCCGCCGGCAGCCCGAACGCGTCCCAGCCCATGGGATGGAGGACGTGAAATCCCTGCATGCGCCGGAACCGCGCCACCACGTCGCCGATGGTGTAGTTCCGCATGTGCCCCATGTGCATCGTCCCCGAAGGGTACGGCAGCATTTCGAGCACGTAGTACTTCGGCTTCGACGGATCGGCGTCCACCTCAAACGCGTGGTCCGCGTTCCAGCGCGCTTGCCATTTTGTCTCAATCGCCTGTGGATCGTATTCCGCCACGGTACCTGCCGAGCCTCCCTGTAATCTTCGCGACCCGAATGTCGCGCGCAACAACGATCAGCGCTTCTTAGCCTTCGCCCTTGCGCTCTTCTCCGTTTTTCTCCGTGCCCTCTGCGTTCTCTGTGTTGAAGCCTTTTTCTTCGCCCGCAGCATCGAGAACCCACTCTCCGCCCCAGGCGCCTGCTTCACGCTGATTCCCACGAGATCCCAAAGCGCGCGCACGTTTCGTCGATCATCCCCGGGCCGGTCAATCGGCGTCTCCAAAATAAACGCCCGCCCCGCCAAGCCCTGCGCCCCGGGACCGAGCCGCGCATGATTCAAAATCCTCCGAAACGCCTCCAGCCCAATCTTCCCGCGCCCGATGTGCTCGTGCCGGTCCACGCGCGAACCAAGCGGCGTCTTTGAATCGTTGACGTGCAACACGTGGATTCGATCGAGCCCTAGGATCCCATCCGCTGCCGCAATGGTCGCCTCGAGGCCGCTCTCCGTGCGGATGTCGTACCCAGCCTCAAACGTGTGCGCGGTATCGAGACAAATTCCCATCGGCAAGTCGACGGTGAGATCCAGGATCGCCCTCAGCTCTTCAAACCGCGCGCCCACCGCCGAGCCCATCCCGGAAGTGTTCTCGATCAAGATGCGCAAGCCGCCGAGCTTCACCCCCCGCGCTGCCCGGCGCATACCGTCCGCAATCTCCGCAATGGCCTGAGATTTTTCGCTGCCGAGGCACGAGCCCGGATGCGCCACCAGAAAATCAGCGCCCAGCGCCACGGCGCGAACCAGCTCGTCGTGAAAGGCCTGAATCGACCGCGCGCGCATTACCCGGTCAGGACACGCCAGATTGATCAGATAATTGTCGTGGATGACCAGCGGACCGAGGCCCAGCTCCGCGCGCCGCGCGCGAAACCTCGCGGCATCCGCGTCCGCGATGCGCGAACCGCCCCGAGGCCACATCCTGGGACTTGCAGAAAAAATCTGCAGGGCATTCGCGCCCAGCTTCGTCGCGGAATCGAGCGAGCCGGCGATATCCCCGGCAATCGAAGTGTGAATCCCGATGCGGAAACTGCCGTCCAGCCAGGCGGGAGGCTCGGGAATCGGCTTAGGTTCGGGACGATATTCGTCGCTTGCGTCAAAAGCGACTTCCGCGCCGATCGATGGGTCAGCCATTCCCTCAGTTAGCCTTCAGACAAGCGCTAAGCAGAACATTCTAACGGATGAGTGCGCTGGCAGCAATCAGTAGCGCGGGTGTGGGGCAACAATTCTTCGCGGTCCCGGCGGCATTCGCCGGGCCGCGCGGTGACGGTTTTGCGTGGCTCCTCTAGGATTGAATCTGAATCAGTTTGTCAGCGTCGCCTCGCGGAGGATTGGCGGAGGGCGTCCAGCGCGAGGGCTTCGCCGCGCGCGACCGCAGACGATTCACCATGAGTCCAATCTTTACCGAGCTGGCGATGAAATGGTCGATCTTCACCGGGCCCGCTACCTTGACGCCTCGGACCCAGTGCAAGCCGGTGCTCGCCGCGCATCCGCATTGCGAGCAATCCGGCGTGCCGCCGAAAACGCACGGCTCGACGCGCGTCTCAAAATCCGCCGAATAGTTGGCGGACATCTTGGCGAACAAACAATCATCGGGATTCTTGGGCGGAGCCAGGAACGCCTTCGCCAGACCGTCGTAAAACAGGAATTTCGGATACCGCTTTCCAAGGACCGGCAATTCCCTACCTAACGTCTCGCGATCGGCCAGCGTAAGCATCTCCGGGCTTCGCTCATCAATTTGCGGAGTGTAGACGCTCACCCAAATGCGATTCGTCTCCGGCCGCTCGCTCCAGAACTTCACGTATTCCTCGAGATAGCCTGGGCGCTCGAGCATCGGCCGGGTGATCACCCAATGGATGTTCACTTCCCGCCCTTCGATATTTTTCAGGATGCGTTCGTAGGTCGCCGGCTTCCGGCGGATGTCGTGATGCTCCGGCAATCCGTCCACGGAAATCGCCACGCGCACGCGGGGCAGGCTCATCCACTCCGCAGGAATCGGAATCACGCCGCTCGTCACCAGAAGCGCGTAGATTCCCATCCCCGAGAGCTCCGGCAGAATCCGGCTTAGCTCGCGATGCCGCACCATCGGTTCGCCGCCCACCAGGGAAACATGGAGCGGCTTGTGCTTGCGCACGAGGCGCAGCACTCCCTCGACGAGCTGATCCCCGTGAAAATCCTTCAGCTCGCTGAGCGTGACTCCCCCGCCCAGATGCGTATCGCCATACGCGTAACAGCCGGGACAAGTGAGCGGGCACTCCCGGGTGATTTCAATGGATAGCATGGGGAGATTGCCTGCCAGGACTCTCCCCCATGCCGCGAGGATTTCTCGTGGCCTAAGGCTAGGGTTCGGAACAGTCATGCTCATGCCAGACTTTGATGCTGTAACGCACCCGCTGGCTGCAACAATGTTACAAGTTTGCGCGTTGCGTCGTTGGGCCTTGACGCGGCAGGTTTCCCCCCTCCCAAGGGTTTCTTCTCCGCGCCCCCTGTCTCTGTGGCAAAATCGTTCGGCTCCGAATGCCCCGCCGCGTCAACTATCGCTTAGTCGTGACCGCGATCTTGCTTTTGACCCTTGCCGGAATCCAGATCGCGCGCGAACGCCGCCCATCTTTTCTGCGGCCGGGCCTGCGCCTCTACGCCTTTGTGGCGAACGCGGGCGACGGCACGGTTTCGGTGATCGATCTGATTCGTGTCCGCCGGATCGCCACAATCGCCGTCGGCCCCATGCCCTCGGGCCTGCGCGCGCATCCGAAGTTCAATCAGATTTGGGGGGTATCCACCGAAGGGGGCTACGCGTTCGCCATCGACTCCGCGACCGGCCAGACCTTGGCGCATATTGCCGTGGGGGCCTCGCCGTTCGCCATCGATTTCTCGCGGGACGGCAACCGCGCCTACGTGGCCGCTTCCGGCTCCTCCACTCTTGTGGCCATCGATTGCCGCACCGGGCAAATCGTCGGGCGCGCCCGCACCGGAAGGCATCCCTGGCTCGCGCGCGTGACCCCGGACGGCCGCCAAATCCTGGTCCCCAACCGCGAAGACTCGACCCTCGAAATTTTTGACGCCGCCACGCTCTCCCTCCTGGCGACGATTCCCGTCGCTTCCCACCCGGAGCAGGTCGCGATTCTGCCCGACAATTCGGTCGCCTTCATCTCGGCGACCGGATCGAACGAAGTCTCAGCCGTGGACCTGAAACGGCGCGCGCTTCTAGCGAACCTGCAGCTTACGGGCGCGCCCGCGTCGCTGCTTTTGAAGCCCGATGGCGGCGAACTCTACGTCAACGTACCCTCGTCGCACGGCCTGGAAATCGTGGACACCTGGAGGACGGAGATTTCCGGCTCGATGGTCCTGGGCTCCGCGCCCGCCGGTGGAACCATGACCTCCGACGCCTCGCTGGTCTACGTCACCGACACCGCAGCCAACACCGTCACCCCGATTGCGATGGCTACGCGCCAGGTCTTGCGCCCCATCATGACCGGCCGCCATCCCGGCGTCTGCGCCCTCGATCCGAGCGGCGATCTTCTCCTCGTCGCCGACGAAGACTCCGGAGACGTCGCGATCATTCGCGTGCGCACCCAGAGCCTGATTACCCTCGTTCCGGTTGGAACGCGTCCGCAATCGATCGCCATCAAGCTTTTCTAGCGCCCAAGCGCGAGGCAAAAAAAAGAGGCTGGCAACGTCGGTTGCCAGCCCTGAATTGAGAATAACCGCGAATCAACGACTATCGGTGGCCGCCACCATGGGATCCGCCTCCACCATGGAACCCGCCTCCACCATGAGAACCCCCGTTGCCGCCGCGGAATCCGCCACCGCCGTGGAACGAGTTGCCACCGTGGACGTTGCCGCGGAACCCGCCGCCTCCGCGGAAGCCCTGGGGCCCACCATGAAAGCCTTCACCGCCCCGAAAGCCCTCGCCGCCATGCCAGCCCCTGTCACCGCGGAAACCATCGCGGTCACCATACCAGCCGCGTCCCGAGAAGCCGTGCCAGCCGTAGAAGCCGTGGAACCACGGACCCGCGCCGATGAACGCGCCGCCGACAAAGTAGTCCGGGCCGTAGTAGCCGTAAGGCGCGCACGCGTATGGGTAGTAGCCGTAGTAACCATAAGCGCAGGCGGGAGCAGGTCCAACATATCCCGGACCTGGCGCAACCCCGAACCCGACCACGACCTGCGCATGAGCGTTCGAGGCGTAGCCCGCAAAGAAGACCAACAGCGCCGCCATCAATCCATACTTTAGATATCTCATTGTCAAACCTCCCGAACCGGCCTTCGGTCCATCGGCGTTCAGCTCTCGTATCTCGCGCTGCCACCGCTACTCAACCAGACGCTCTGAGAGTAGCAACGCGCGTGCCATTCCACTGAGAAAACGGACTGGAGCGTAAACGGTGCAGAATGAGACAATTCCGAGATCGAGACTGATACGCGTCGAAGCGTTTTGGAAAATCAGCTTGGTGGTATTGCACCAGCCGCGCTGGTTTTCAGCCAGTTGGTCCGCCAGTGTAATGTACAATCGTACTTACACAGTCGAGAGGGCTTTGCCCGGATGGATCATGAGATCAGAATACAGCTTCAAGAGAGCAAGGCGCGGCGCGGTGGTACCGATTCCGCCCGGCAAGACCCGAATCACAATCCGGATCGATGACGACATCGTGTCTTGGTTTCGAGATCAGGTCGACCAAGCAGGCGGGGGTAACTACCAATCACTGATGAACTGACTACTTCGTCAGTATATGTCCGACGCAAAGGAACCGCTCGAATCTACTCTACGCCGCGTGATCCGAGAGGAGTTGAGCCATTCGGGCTAGAGGCCACTCAGGTCCCATCAACTGTTCGCTTACCCGACACTCCACGCGAAGTTCTCTTCCCCAAGCGGAATCTCAAGCATGCCTTCTTCCGGAAGCAGGTCCATGGGCAATCCTCCCTCCCACAACGCGACCCCGATCGAAATGGACTTGCGGCTCCCGATCATCAGCATCTCCTTCGCGACGGAGACTTCCAGGATCCGATCGAACGCGACTTTCACGACCTCATCAGGCCCCAGGAGACAAAGATCGCGCGATTCAACCAGGTAGCCCGTGACCCTGCCTCCCTCGAACCGCACGACCACGCGCAGCTCCTGCTCCGCGCGAAAGGTGATGCGAAATTCCGCATCGCGCAGCTCCTTGAGCGCCTCGGAGAAAACGTCCACGCGCATGTGCAGGCGCTTCTCGTCAAATCCGTATCGAATTTCGTGCAGCAGCATCAGCTTGCCGTGCATGGCGCTGCTCCGTCGATCCGCAGAGTAAAGCCCCGCACCCATCCATTCAAAGTAAGTTGATTCGCGCCCGTCCACCTTCACCTTCAGGAACCCGGTGGGCGCAAGCATCAGCGCCGGCACGGGCTGGCGCTTGATCGGCTCGGCGAGCACGTCCGGGGCGTCCGCGCCAAGCGAGCGGTAGACTTCCGTTAGCAGCTTGCGGTAAAACGCGTCGAACTCCGCGTCGTTGGCCGAGCTGTGCTCGGGACCGTACCACCAGCACCAGTCGCTGCCCTCGGCAGCCAGCAGCGCCTCGTAGGCGAGCAAGAGCTGCGTCGCGGTGGGCGCCTTCGGGAGTCCCCGGGCCGAATTGTCCGCCTGCTGCGTATAGAAATCGCGGGCACGGCGGAGGTGGTCCCACGCCGTCACGTCCTCGCCGGCTCCGATCCAGACGTCGAAATTCGCGCTGATCCACGATGCGGGGAAAATCCCGTTGTTCCTCGGAATTTCTCCGGCCGCGGCGGCGGCTTCGCTCGCCGTGAGCGCATGAATGTCCGGATCGTTATCAATTCGCCGGTAAAACCCTCGCAGGAAATCGCGCCCGTTGCCGCGGAAGTACTCCCACGCATTTTCTCCGTCCAGGATGAGCGAAACGGTCAGCGGCCGGCCGATATGCACGCGTTCCCCGATGGCGCGGATCCGGTGATACAGGTCGTCGGCGGCCGCGTTCGTATCCATGCGGCTGTATACGAACCCGACGAGGTCGGAGAGGTAATGGTCCCGAAAGAAGCCGACCATTTCCCTGCCGGCCACCCGGACGCGCAACGGCGAATACAATTTGTCCGCGTTATCCGGCACGCCCGCTCCGTCGCGCCCGAAGCCCACACCCAGCGTCCGGCCCAGCACGCCTTCGTCCGTCGCGAACCACTTGAAGCCCAGGTCGGCGGCGATGGCCAGCGCTTCATCCGAAACCGAGCCCTCCGACGGCCACAGACCGTCGGGCGCGCGCCCGAACACCTTTTCGTGGTAGCGCCGCGCGCGAACGAGCTGCTCACGGGCGTCTTCCGGATGCCGAAATGCAGGAACGGGCAGCGGCGTGCCGGGATTCGAAACCGAGCGATATCGGAATCGCACAACAGGGGCAGGATCGGGTGGTAAAAGGGCGTCGCGGAAATTTCGATTTGTCCGGTGGACGCAGCCTTCCGGTACTCGGGCAACACGCGGCCCAGAAGCTCGAGCTGCTTGTCGCGAAGTTTCAGCTTGTCGTCTTCGGTATAATCCGCGCCTTTGCGAGCCAATTGAGAAACTACTGGGTCGGTCGCCAGATACTCCTCATCCATCCACGCAAGTTGAGAAAGTACTTGAAGGTCGCGCCAGTCGCGCTCGCCAAACGTCTGCGCGGCGCGATCGGCGCCCTGTGAACTCACCCACTGATGAAGCTCGATATACCGCGGCCAGCGTGCCAGCAAATTGTCATAATTTACTTGAAATGCGCGGACCATGATTTCCGCCCGGTCCTCGGGTGTCAGGCCGGCAACCGGGCGAAACGCGGCCGTGAACGATGTTTCACAGAAGTCTCCGCTGGCGTATTCCTCGAGCTGCATGCCGAGAGAAGGGACCACATTGAACGTGGCGTGCACGCGAGGAAATTCCTCGATCACGCGGACCATGCCCCAGTAATCCTTCAGTGCGTGGAGGCGCGTCCACGGCAGCACGTAGCGCTCCGTGGTGGGATCGCGATACGTGGGCTGGTGCATGTGCCACAGGACCATCAGGTGGACACGGTTCATCGCGCGCTCACCTGCAATTTTCTTCCCGCCGCGGACGCCTGGCGCGCATCATAACTCACAGGAGTCGCCTGCCCGGCCAAGCTCCAGGTTCCGGGCGTGCTAGAATGGCGCCCCGAATCGATGCGCTTAATTGACCGGTACATTTGCCGCCAGATTTTTTCCCACTCGTTTTTGGGACTCGGCATTTTCACGTTCGTTTTTTTTGTGCCTCAGCTCGTGCGCCTGATGGATCTGGTCGTCCGCCACCCGGGAAGCTGGTCGGACATCGCGATTCTTTTTCTTTCCACGTTCCCCGGCATTCTCAGCTTAACACTGCCGATGGGCGTGCTCATCGGCGTGCTCATCGCCCTCGGTCGCCTATCCGCCGATAGCGAGTTGATCGCCATGAGCGCGCTGGGCATGGGGCGCCGCCGCTTGCTCGTTCCTGTGGGCATCCTGGCGCTTGGCGCAACCGCGATTACGTTCATGATGACGCTTTGGCTCTCGCCGCTCTCCGTGCGCACGTTTCGGAATATCGAGGAACGCTTGCGCGCCGGACAGGCATCGTATCAGGTTGCCCCGCGCGTATTCGACGAGCGATTCCCGCGCATGGTCCTGTACGTCAATGATATCGATTCCGCCGCCACACGTTGGAGGGGGGTGTTCCTGGCCGGCACCGACAAGGGTGTCTCTCGGCTGACGCTGGCTGAGGAGGCCATTGTAGTAGCCGACCGGAACGGGGGCAAGCTGCAGTTGCACCTGCGCGACGGAAGCGTTCACGAATTTTCCGCCGACGATCCGGGACACTATTCCCTTTCGGCGTTCGGCCAACGCGATTTCCCCGTCGAGGTCAAGCCGGCCGAAGGCGATCGCGTCTCGGAACCCGGAATTCCGGGCCGCACGACGCTCGCCTTGTGGCGCGAGCGGAAAAAACAAACAGAGGCGAACGTCGAGCTGCAGCGGCGGCTCGCGGTTCCTTTCGCTTGCGTCTCGTTCGCCCTCCTCGCCATGCCCATCGGCGCGCGGCCGCGCCGCGGAGGGCGCGCCGCCGGATTTCTGATCACGCTCGTCCTGATCACCGGCTACTACCTGATGTTTACGATCGGTGCGACACTCGCGCACCAGGGCGCAATCCCGGTCTGGGCGGGCATCTGGTCCGCGAATTTCGTTACCGCAGGACTCGGGCTGTTCCTCCTGCCGCGCCTCGAACGCATGCCGGGTAGCACCCGCACCGCGCTGGCCTTCGAGTGGGTGGCGGGTTGGCCGGTTTGGAAAATATTCTCGCGCGGAAAATCCCCGGCGCCCGCCCCCCAGAATGGCGCCGCACAAAACGGTTCACCGGCCCACCGGTGGATTTTTTCGAAGAAGATTCGCCGGGTCGGCATCCCGCAGCTCCTGGACGCCTATCTGCTCCGCGGCTTTGTTTACTACTTTATTCTACTAACGATAGGGTTCATAGTCCTGTTCGAGGTGTTCACCTTTTTCGATTTGCTTGACGACATCGCTCGCCACCGTACCGGCCTCATCGAAGTAGTTCTGTATTTCGCGTACCTGGCCTGCTACCTCTTCTATCAGCTCGCGCCGCTCGCCGCGCTCGTGTCCGTGCTGGTGACGCTCGGCATCATGACCAAGAATAACGAGCTGGTGGCCTTCAAAGCCAGCGGTTTGAGCCTCTACCGCGTGGCCGCGCCGCTGCTCCTCGCTGGGATCTTTCTGGCGACCGGCCTGGTCGCGCTCGATGACACGTATCTTCCCTTTGCCAATCAGCGTCAGGACGCCCTGCGCAACGAGATCAAGGGCCGTCCGGCGCAAACCTACTACCAACCGAGCCGCCAGTGGATCTTCGGCGAAAACGCCAAGATCTATAACTACGAGCTTTTCGACCCCGACCACGAACTCTTCGGCGGCTTGAATGTCTTTGAGCTTGACCCGGCAACGTTCGCCATCAAGCGTCGCATCTATGCCGCTCGCGCGCACTGGGACGCGCAACAAGGGATTTGGATTCTGGAGTCCGGCTGGATTCGCGACTTTGACCGTGGCGTCCTGACTCGCTACACGCCGTTTCTCGCCAACGCGTTCAACGAGCTGAGCGAACCGCCGTCCTATTTCAATCGGGAAGTTCGCCAGTCCTACCAGATGACCTGGTGGGAATTGAAACGCTACATCGGCGATTTGCAACAGGCGGGGTTTGACGTCGGGCGGCTCTCTGTGCAGCTCCAGAGGAAGCTCTCGTTTCCGCTGATTGCCCCGATCATCATCCTGCTGGCGGTTCCGTTTTCCATCCTCGTAGGAACGCGAGGAGCGGTTGGCGGCTTGGCCCTCGGCATCGGAATCGCGATCATCTATTGGGCTGCAGCGGCGCTAACCGAGGCGATGGGGGCGGTCGGACAATTGCCGCCTCTCTTGGCCGCGTGGGCGCCGGACACGGTGTTTGGTTTTCTGGGCCTCTACTTCTTCTTGAAGATGCCGACGTAAGAGCCGTGACTCGTGAATCGTGATCTGTGATTCGTGAGGTAGCGGCACAAAGAAAATTCCAAGTATTCCTTTAGCGTAAATCCATAATCCGACTCGCACGGTTGAATCTCACAGAATTGCTTTGCGCGACTTTTCTCGCGAAATCCGTGTCGGCGAGCCGACTCGCAAAATTTGCTTCATCCGCGTGCCAACCATTCAGCCCAGTAGAACCCGCCGAGAGCATCACACGATAGCGGACTCCTCGCGCTTTTTTCTTGCGCTACTTCCGGCGCTTTTTCTTTCCCTTGGATTTCTTGGCAGCGCGTTCTTCGATTACGGCTTGCGCGGCCGCTAGGCGAGCGATTGGCACCCGGAACGGTGACGCGCTGACGTAATCCATATCGACCTCGTGACAGAACTTCACACTGGCCGCATCGCCGCCGTGTTCGCCGCAGATTCCGATTTCCAGCTTCGGCCGCACCGACCGCCCACGTTCGATCCCCCAGCGGATCAGCATCCCGACTCCATGGACATCGAGCGATTGGAATGGATCGTCCGAGAAAATCGCCGCCTTCTTTTCGTCCACATATTCAGGGAGGAAGCGGCCCGCGTCATCGCGAGACAGGCCCATTCCCATTTGCGTGAGGTCATTCGTTCCGAAGGAAAAGAATTCGGCGACTTCCGCGATTTCATCCGCGAGGAGCGCAGCCCGCGGAATCTCAATCATTGTCCCAACCAGATAGTGAACTTTTACTTTCGATTCCCGAATCACTTGCTGAGCCACTTCATTTGTCCTGTCCGTGAGAATCTTCAACTCTTTCTTGTCCATGACCAGCGGAATCATAATTTCAGGAATCACTTTAATGCCCTTGCTCTGGCACTCGGCCGCAGCTTCAAGGATCGCTCGAACTTGCATGTCCAGGATTTCCGGATAAGTGATCGCCAGTCGGCAGCCGCGGTGGCCGAGCATGGGATTCGCTTCGTGCAATTGCGCCACACGCCGAGCGATCACCTCGACATCCACGCCGATCTTTTCCGCGAGCTCCTTTTGCTTCTCAGGATCGTGCGGCACGAATTCGTGGAGCGGCGGATCGATCAGACGGATTGTCACCGGAAGGCCGTCCATCACATTAAAGATACCGATGAAGTCGCGCCGCTGGTAAGGCAGCAGCTTATCGAGAGCTTTCTTCCTGGCCGGTGCGGACTCGGCGATGATCATTTCCTGGATGGCGAGCTGACGCTCGATGCTCTTCTCCGGGAACTCGAAATCCTTGAAGAACATGTGCTCGGTGCGCACGAGGCCAATGCCCTCGGCGCCCATTTCGAGTGCCTTCTGGGCGTCGTGCGGCGTGTCCGCGTTCGTTCGCACGTGGAGCTTTCGGATGGAGTCGGCCCAGCCCATCAGCGTCGAGAACGCCCCGGGCAGTTGCGGCGTTATAAGCTTCACCTGGCCGAGATACACGACTCCGTCGTTTCCGTCGAGCGTGATCCAATCCCCTTGTCGAATCGCTTTTCCGTTGGCATGGGCGATTTTGGCGCCGTAGTCGATGCTAAGCTGCTCGCAGCCGACGATGCAGCACTTGCCCCAGCCTCGCGCCACCACCGCCGCATGGCTCGTCTTGCCTCCCGTAGCTGTCAGGATTCCCTGCGCCACGAACATGCCCCCAACGTCCTCGGGGCTCGTCTCCTGGCGAACGAGGACGACTTTTTCTCCCGCGAGGGCCATGTGCTCCGCCTCTTCGGCGCTGAACACAGCCTTGCCCACGGCGGCACCGGGCACGGCATTGATTCCCTGAGCCACTCTTCGTTTGTTCAGATCTGTCTTCGATGTCGACGGGTCGACGATCGGATAGAACAGCCGGTCGATATCCTCCGGCTTGATGCGCTCGATGGCTTCTTCCTTCGAGATCAGCCCTTCCTTGGCCATGTCCACCGCGATTTTGAACGTCGCCATCGGCGTGCGCTTGCCGACGCGCGTTTGCAGCATGTACAGCGTTCCCTCTTCGACGGTGAACTCCATGTCCTGCATGTCGCGATAGTGCTTCTCGAGAAGCTGGCGAACCTTTTCCAGCTGCTCGTACACCTTGGGCATCCGAGCGGCCATCTCGCTGAGGTGCATCGGCGTGCGAATCCCGGCGACGACGTCCTCGCCCTGAGCGTTGATTAGGAAGTCGCCGTAGAAGGTCTTCTCCCCTGTCGATGGGTCGCGCGTAAAGCAGACGCCCGTCCCGGAATTGTCTCCGACGTTCCCGAAGACCATCTGCACTATGTTGACGGCTGTGCCGAGAAGCCCGGTGATACGTTCCACGCGGCGATAGGTCACTGCCTTCTCCGCATTCCATGATCCGAACACCGCGCCGATGGCTCCCCAAAGTTGAGCTTCGGGATCTTCGGGGAACGTATTACCGGTCTTCGATTGAAAGTATTCCTTATAGGCCGTGACGAGCTCCCGCCAGCCCTCGGCCGGGACTTGAGTATCGTCTTTCACACCGCGGCGGTTCTTCATTTCCCGAAGCTTGGCTTCAAGTTCTTCTTTAGGCAGGCCGATCACGACCGACGAATACATCTGGACAAACCTTCGATACGCATCCCAAGCGAACCTTTCATTTTTCGTGTTGCGAGCCAAGGCTTCCACGGACTGACTATTCAAGCCCAGGTTGAGAATTGTCTCCATCATTCCGGGCATGGAGCGGGCCGAGCCCGAGCGGACGCTTACGAGGAGAGGATTCTTCGAGTCGCCCAATTTCTTCCCGGTGGCTCGTTCCAGGCGGCTCACGTTCTTCTTCACTTCAGCGCGAAGGGACGCGGGATATTTCAAGTCATGTTTAAGATAGTAGTCGCAACATTCCGTCGTGATCGTGAAGCCGGCGGGCACTGGCAGACCGATCTTGGTCATCTCGGCGAGACCAGCCCCCTTGCCGCCGAGCACCTCTTTCATCGTACCGTCGCCTTCCGCCTTCCCCGCCCCGAAGAAATAAACGTATTTCACAGAGTTCCTCCCCTGCACGAATTAGATTGCGAATCAGATTTCTTGTCGGCGCGCCGACGCTCTGCGGCACACCCTGCCGCACAACGACGTGACGATTACTTACCGGGTTCCACCGTCACGATCTCCGAAAAATCCGCGATCGTTGAAAATCCGGAGAGCAACCCGGCGAGCAGCGTGAGCCGGTTCTTCCGGATTTGCTCATCTTCAGCCATTACCATCACGCCGTCGAAAAAATTGTCGACCGCCGGCCGCAACTTCGCGATTTCCTGCAGCGCCTCGCGATAGCGGCCCGACCGCTTGTGCTGCTCAACCTCTTTCATCGTGGCGGACGCCTGGGCGTGTAATTCGCGCTCAGCCTTCTCCTGAAAAAGGTCGGAACGCACCGCGGACAGCCTCCATCCCGCTTCCGGCCCAGCCTTCTCGATGATCTTGCGAATCCGTTTGAAGGACACCGCCAGGGGCTCGAAGTTCTTGGTCTTGCGGATTCCCCGCACGGCTTCCATGCGCCGAAGGGCGTCCACCAAGTCATCGGTGCCCGCTGCTAACGCAGCATTGATCTCGTCGTAGGCAAGGTTCCCTCGCTCCTTAAGAACAAATCGGACACGGTCGAGGAGGAAATCGAGAACCTGCTTTTCGGTTTGCAGCGACACCGCGATCTTGCGCGATCCATTCGCCAGCGAGCGAGCTGCCCGCGCAATCGTCAACGGCAGAGAGACCGGCAGGCCAGTCTCAACTAAAATCTTAACAATGCCCATCGCCGCCCGTCGCAAAGCGAAAGGATCACTTGAACCCGATGGCACGAGTCCAACAGCAAAACATCCGACGAGTGAATCGAATTTATCCGCGAGCGCCACAGCCTGTCCGGCAATGTTCCGGGGGATGGAATCCTCAATCCCGGCCGGCTTGTAGTGATCGTAGACGGCCCAGGCAACTTCTTCAGGTTCTTCTTGAGATTTCGCGTAGAGGCCGCCGACAACGCCCTGCAGCTCAGTAAATTCGCGAACCATCTCTGTGACGAGGTCGCACTTGCAGAGTTCCGCCGCGCGATCGGCCGCGGCGACGCTGGCCTTGGAGATGCCGCTCGCGAACCACTGCTCGGAAAGCCAGCGAGCCAGTTCGCGAATTCGCTCGACCTTCTCGCCGTAGCTTCCGAGCTTTTCCTGATACGTTACGGCGCCGAGCTTCGGAAGATAGTCGGCGAGCCGACATTTCTGGTCCGTCTCCCAGAAGAAGCGCGCGTCGGAGAAGCGCGCTCGGAGAACCCGCTCGTGCCCCGCGCGGATGTGCCCCGCCTTATCCTTGTCGAGGTTGATCACCGCGAGGAAATTCGGCGCCAGCGTTCCGTCCTTGCGCTCGAGCGCGAAGTACTTCTGATGGTCGCGCATCACCGTGATCAGGATTTCCTCGGGCAGCTCCAGAAATGAAGGGTCGAAGCTGCCCATAATTCCGGACGGATACTCGTTGAGGTAAGTCACGAGGTCCACTAGGTGCACATCTTCGTGAATTCGCAGACCTTTGCTGCCGGCGAGGCGTCGCAACTCCCCTTCAATCTTCTGTTTGCGATCCTCGGGACGCACCAACACGAAATTGGTGCGCAGCTTCTGTACGTAATCCTTTGCCCCACTCAGAGGGATCTTCGATTTCCCGAGGAATCGATGACCTGAGGACCAATTCCCCGCCGCCGCATCGCCCAACTGGAATTTCAGGGGCTTTCCGCCGAGCAGGGCCACGACCCAGCGAACCGGCCGGATGAAGTGCAAACCGTTCGCACTCGTCCAATACATGCTGCGCGGCCACGGAATTTCCGCTACGGCTCGCGGCAAAACCTCTTCCAGAATTGCGCCCGCCGGCCTCCCGAGGATCACCTGCCGGGCGGAGAGGTAGTCCCCCTTCGACGTCGCGGTGATCGCGAGCTTCGCGACCGGAACATTCATTTTCTGCGCGAAGCTCTCCGCGGCCCGCGTCGGTTTTCCTTCGGCATCGTACGCCACGGACTTCGGTGGCCCGGTCACTTCTTTGATCTCGTCCGGCTGCTTGATTCGTAAGCTCACGCAGGAAACCGCCAGTCTGCGCGGCGCGCCGTAGACTTCGATCGCGGCCCCGTCCGTCAATTTATGGGCCGCTAGATACTTCTCAAGTATTACTTTCAATTCCCGCACGGCACCCGGAAGCATCCCCGCCGGAATTTCCTCACACCCGATTTCGAAGAGGAAGTCCACCGCCACCTTCGCCGAGGCTTTCGCGCTCCCTTTCATTTTCATCGCGCGGCCTCCGCGACGGCCGAGGCGCTGCGCGCTTCCGACTGCTGCGCCAGGAAGTCGACCGCCACGCGGCACGCGATCTGACGGATGCGACCAATGAGCTGGGCACGCTCGGTAGTCGAGATGACGCCGCGCGAATCGAGAAGGTTGAAGAGGTGCGAACATTTCAGGCAGTGATCGTAGGCGGCAAGGAGCGGGACGCGCTGCTTCCCTGCCGCGGACTGCTTCTCCGAGGCATCGAGAAGCTGGCCGGCCTCTTTCTCATGCAGCTCAAAGAGTTTGCGCGTGATCACGGGATCGGCGTACTCAAAGTTGTATGCGGAGAACTGCTGTTCTTCGAGAAGCCTAACTTGGCCGTAGCTGCGATCGTCCGACCAACGAACATCGTAGACGCTGTCCACGCGCTGCAGGTAGGCGCAGATTCGGTCCAGGCCGTAGGTCAGCTCTGCGGGCACGGGGTCAAGATCGACACCTCCGCTTTGCTGAAAATAAGTGAACTGTGTAATTTCGAGGCCGTCGAGAAGCACTTGCCAGCCCATGCCCCAGGCCCCCAGCGTCGGGGATTCCCAGTTGTCCTCCTCAAACCGTACATCGTGGGCGGCGAGGTCGAGGCCGATGGCTTCGAGGCTATCAAGGTAGAGATTCTGAATGTCGGCGGGCGAAGGCTTCAGGATCACCTGCAACTGGTGATGCTTGAAGAGGCGATTCGGGTTCTCACCATACCGACCGTCGGCGGGCCGACGAGACGGCTGCACGTAGACGACGCGATACGGGTCAGGTCCGAGCACACGGAGAAACGTTTCCGGATGCATCGTCCCTGCCCCGACCTCCACATCGTAAGGCTGCTGGATGACGCATCCTCGATCACCCCAATATTTCTGCAACTGAAGGATGAGGTTTTGAAATGTAGGACCGGAAAGAGTCTTTGATTTTACTTTAGATTTCAACGATTCCACTCGCTCCTGTTTCTAATAATTTTCTTGAGGCTAGCTTCTTCTCGATGTGATGTTCCAACAGATCTAAAGCAAATTGTAAGATTTCATTCGCCGGCGCGCTGGCCGGTTTCTCCGCCAGCAGCTTGTCCAAGGTGCCCGAAAGCGCCACCCTTCCAACTGAAAGTGCTTCTTGAGATATTGGCTTCATCCAATCGTCACGGCAATCCCCGCACCTCAGCTCCGCTCCGGCCGAGGAGCGAAATGCAGGTAACTGTTGAAGTAGCTTGCCGCAATGTGCGCAGCGATCCATCGGGCCGAGCCACCCACCGAGCCGCGCCGTCCACAGGCAAAAATATGCAAGCACAACTTGAGATACCCCGTGAACCCGAATCGCCCGGGCAGTAAGCAGGATCAGGCGAAACTGCGCATCCGCTGGCTCCTTCTCCCCGAGGACCGCCTCCGAGATTTCGCTGACCAGTGCCAGCGCCGTCGCGGAGGCGTAATCGCGCTGGACGTCGAGAAACGATTCGATCAATTCGCATTGATTGATGCGAACGAGGTCGCGCGTCTCGCGCTCGAAATACCAGATGCGGATATAGGCAAGTACTTCGAGCGTGGAACCGAAGCGGCTCTTCGGCAGGCGCGCGCCGCCTGCGACACCGCGCACGCGCCCCGCCTGGCGATCGAGAAAGCTGACCAGCCGATCGCCCTCGCCGAGCGGATACGTGCGCAAGACAATGGCCTCGGACTCCTTGAGCGGCATTCATTTGTCGGCGCGCCGACCGACGAGATTCGCAAGCGAGCAGATGTGCGCCACGAAAATTTGAATTCGTTACTTACCACACCCGAACCAATGAATCAATTGGGAAGCACACCCGCGCCCTTGAAAATAGATATTGCGCGCGATTCCGGACAGCATTTGCGCGTCGATTCCCCGTCACAATCTCTGACCGGGGCCAGCCCCATGAACGCGCCAGAGACAGAAAAATCCCCAGTCACGTCCTCTACTTCCGCCGACTATTCGCGACACGCCGCCAACGACGCCTCACAAACGTCCCAAAGAGAGCACGTTACGAGCGGAAAAATAATATGTTTACCATGGCGCCGGGTCCGAGAAATTATCGGACGCTCCTGCGCGATCATTTTCGCTTGCGCCCTTTTTGAATTTCCGTAGAGTGTCTCTGTGCCTGAACCCTCTTCCGTCGTCGATATTGTTGGCGTGGGGCTGAACGCGACCGACACCATCATTCGCCTCCCGCATTTCCCCGCCTTTAATTCCAAGGTGGAGTATCTCGTGTCGCAAGTCCTTCCGGGAGGCCAGGTGGCCACAGCGGTCACGGCTTGCGCGCGCTGGGGACTCTCGGCGCGCTACGTCGGAAAAATTGGCGATGATGATTTCGGGCGGTTGCAGCGCGAGGAGATGCGGGAAGCCGGGATCGAGGCCCACTGGATCGCCGTGCCGAACTGCCAGAGCCCGGCATCCTTCATTTTGGTGGATGAAGCGTCGGGCGAGCGAACGGTTCTCTGGAAGCGCGACGCCCGGCTTGAACTTCTTCCGTCGGACTTGCGCGAGGAATGGGTTCGGCAAGCAAAGGTCCTCCACGTGGACGGCCATGACTGCGCCGGCGCCACCGCCGCGGCTAAAATCGCCAGTGCCGCAGGCATACCGGTTACCGCCGATCTCGATAACCGATATCCCGGAGTGGAAGCTTTACTTGAGAATATCGATTACATGATCGCTTCAAGGGAATTTCCGAGGCGGCTCATGGACGAGCCCGATCTCTTCGCTTCCTTACCCGCCATCGCCTCCCGATTTGGCTGCCGGGTGACGGCCGCGACGCTGGGCGCCGACGGCGTGCTCGCCTGGGACGGCGCGCGCTTCCACTATTCCCCGGCCTTTGACGTAAAGCCCGTGGACACGACCGGCGCAGGGGATGTGTTTCACGCGGGCTTTGCGTTTGCCCTGTTGCGCGGCGACGCGCTTCCGCAAGCGTTGGAGTTCAGTTGCGCCGCTGCAAGTCTTTCCTGTCTGTGGATGGGGGCGCGCGGCGGGATTCGCAGCCTGGAAGACGTTGAGAAGCTAATTCGCGAGGGCGCGCGGCGGCCCTTGGCATATTCTCAGGAACAACTTGAAGCTGCGCGGGTTCCCCGATGATCCCGCTGAAGGTGGACATTCTTAGAGCGCGCTTTGCGATCTCGAACGCGCTGTTGATTCTCGTGAATGTCCTCGCTTTCCTGCACGAGCTGACGCTTTCGCCTAAAATGGGCCGGGCGCTCGTCTACACGTTCGGCCTCATCCCGGCGCACGAGCAGTTGCTGTTCAGCCCGCACGGGATCACCCTCGGCCAGGCGATCCTTCCCATGTTCACCAGCATGTTCCTGCACGGCGGCTGGATGCACCTCTTGGGAAACATGCTCTTCCTGTGGGTGTTCGGCGGGGCCGTGGAGGAGGCGCTGGGACATTTTCAATACCTCATCTTCTACTTGATCTGCGGAGTCGGGTCGGCCCTCGCGCATACCGCCTTCAATCTTGGATCGAAGCTTCCAACGGTCGGCGCGAGCGGCGCGATTTCGGGCGTGATGGGCGCGTTTATCGTGCTGTTTCCGACGGCGCGCGTGACGACGCTCATTCCCGCCCTGCTGCTCTTCTTCACGGTGCGCATCCCGGCGTACCTGATGCTGGGCTACTGGTTCTTCATCCAGTTTTTCAGCGGCGTCGCGTCCCTGGGCATGACCGATCAGGGAGGTGTCGCGTGGTGGGCTCACGTCGGAGGATTCATCTTGGGCGCGATGCTGGTGGCGGGAGTGCGCTCGAAGATGCGCAGGGCGGTATATACCTAGTTCGCGCCGCCAAGATTTGCCGCTAGGCGAGGACTTCTTTTCTTGCGGTAATCGCTTTGATTCGGTCAAGGCGCGGCGCGTAGCCGATACCCGGTCCTTCGGGAACTCGAATCGTGCCTTGCGGCGTCACTTCAACCTCCGGCTCGATGACGTCTTCGACCCAGTAGCGGCGACTGGCGGTGACGTCGCCGGGTAGCGAGAAATTCTCGAGCGTCGAGAGCGCAATATTGTGGGCGCGCCCGATCCCGGATTCGAGCATTCCCCCGCACCACACCGGAATTTGCCTGGCGAGGCACAGATCGTGGATTCGCTTCGCCGGGGTGTAGCCTCCCACGCGCCCGAGCTTCATATTGATGATGCGGCAGGCGCCGAGTTCGATGGCCGCGCGGGCATGCTCGACGGTGTGGATGCTTTCGTCGAGGCAGATCGGAGTCTCGAGTTTTCGCTGCAACTCCACGTGGCTGAAAATATCATCCCAGCCGAGCGGCTGCTCGATCATCATCAGATAGTAGGCTTCGAGGCGCTTCAGGTGCGGCCAGTCCTCCAGGCGGTAGGCCGAATTGGCGTCCACCATCAGGCGAATCCGCGGAAATTGCAGGCGCAGGCGCTCGACTGGAGCGACGTCAAGTCCCGGCTTAATCTTAATCTTGATGCGCTGATAGCCCGCGGCCAGCTCACGTTCGACGGTGGCGACTAATTCCTCTTCCGTTTCTTTAATTCCAATCGACACGCCGCACGGAATCTCGCTGCGCGCTCCACCGAGAAGCTTCCACAAAGGCACACCCTTCTGCTTTGCCTCCGCGTCCCAGACGGCGGCTTCGACGGCGCCCTTGGCCATGTTGTGGCCGCGAATTGGTTCGAGCGCATCCCAAACTTCGGCGGCGCTTGCGAATTCTCGCCCTTTCATCAGGGGCCAGATGAAATCGCGCAAGATATGCCAAGCGGTCTCGACGGTTTCGGGCGCGTAGAACGGCCCTTCGCCCGCGACGCACTCGCCCCAGCCACTGACGCCGTCCGATTCGACCTCGACAAGGAGCATTCGCCGATTCGTGACGCGGCCGAAGCTCGTTTCAAACGGCATGACGAGCGCCATGCGAATTTCGCGCAAGGTGATCTTCTGGATTCTCAAAGCGCGCCCCCGGGTTCGAGGATGTAGTCCATTCCGCCGGCGCTGGGCTCGATCGCGGTGGCCACGTAACGCTTCCCCAGCCATTCTGTGAATTCGGCTCTCACTTCGGTTTGCAATTCACGGGCACGGGCCGGATCGGTGCTTCTAAGCTCTTCGATATTGGAGGGGATCGTGATACGAGCGGCCCTCTTTGAGAATTTCGCGGCAGGTTTTCGGGCTTTCAAAGCATCGAGGACCCGGCGCGAGCGCAGATGCCACTCCACCACAAGGCGGTCGGTTGGCAGCGACCCGTGCAGCGGGCTTGTGGTGATGCCGTACGCGTTGGGCAGATATCTCTTTGCCACTGCGCCGAGGCTCATGAAATTGAAGTGGGCGTTCTTGGTCACAAGCGGGTCGAAGGTCCACTCGACGAGATTGATGCCTCGGGCCAAGGCATCTTCCCGCTGAAAGAGCTTCAAACGGCGGCCAATCCCATGATTGCGGTAGGAGTCCAGAACCGCGGTCATGTGGGAGTGGAGGAACGGCTTGCGGCCACGCCACCCGGCGATGGCCATGGTGAAGCCCACAAGAGCGCCGACGTCGAAAGCTCCTAGCACTTGTCCGCCTGTGTGAGAAGCCACCACAAAGAGCGGGATGGGGACCACATCGATGTCGTCCGATTTCCAGACTTCCCGCTCGACGCGCACGCAAGCTTCGAATTCCTCGATTCCGTGGCAAGAGCGAATTGTGATCCCGTCGCCGCCAGCCGCGTTGTTTTTTCGCCGGCCAGAGGCTTCTGCAACCTTTCGGGATTTCATGCGCCCGGTTCCGGCAAAATCTGCGCGTGGACTTTCGATTTGGCGGCGACCCACAGCTCTTCCAGTTGTTCCTTCGATAGCTCGGAGAATCGTAGATTCAGACGTGAAGCTTCTCTTTCCATTTCCTGAAATCTCTCTTTGAACTTTAGATTTGAATGTTTAAGTGTGACTTCAGGATCGAATCGAAGGAATCGCGCGAGGTTTACGACGGAGAACAAAATGTCTCCAACCTCTTCTTCGATTGCGCGGCGGTCGGAACTCTCGAGTGCCACTAGAAGTTCGGTGACCTCTTCGTCCAGCTTCTCGCAAATTCCTTTAACGTCTTCCCAGTCGAAACCGACCTGCGCGGCGCGGCGGGTCAGCTGGTAGGCTTCAACTAATGCCGGAAGATTGCGAGAAACTCCCTCGACCACTGAGGGAACTTGATTCTGCCGTGCAGCGCCTTCCTTCCCGGATACGAGTTTCTCCTGAGCCTTGAGCTGCGCCCAGTTTTTCAGCACTTCCGCAGAGGTTTCGGCTTTGACGGTGCCAAAGACGTGGGGGTGCCTGCGGATCATCTTGTTGTGAATGCCGATGATGACGTTGGAGATATCGAACGCCCCGGACTCGCTTGCCAGGTCCGCGTGAAACAGGACCTGCAGCAGGAGATCGCCAAGCTCCTCGGCAAGTTCGAGCGGGCTTCCCTTCTCAATGGCATCCAGGACTTCGTACGCTTCTTCGATCAGATAGGTCCGAAGCGTCAGGTGGGTTTGCTCGCGGTCCCACGGGCAGCCGCCGGGAGCGCGCAGGCGCGCCTGGACGGCGACGAGGTCTTCAAACAGCTTTCCTACCGGTTTGTTTGCTTCGCGCTTCGCGGAAGCCCCCGCGGGAGCCTTGCGCATTTTGAGAATTTGTCGGCGCGCAGACTTTGGCGCCTTCTCCCTGAGGGATTGGGGACGCTTCGCACGCTTTTTGTCTTTTGGCCGTGAGGGAGGCACGACGGTTTGTTTTCTCCTGACTCGGAAAGGAAGATTATGGCACGAATCGCAAACGCACAAGAGGAGCGCCGGGATTTTGCGAGGCCGGAGTCGCCCCCGAACACTTGTGAGCGCGAAGTCTCGATGCTAAACTGCTCGTTCAATAATTGATAGTGACCGGTTCCCGTGCGACCGCCTGAGGGAGACTCCGTTGTCTGAATCCAAACACGATGAAACATTCAAAGTAGTCGATCGCCGCCTGTTTACCGCGGAAGGAGAATTGCGCAAGGAGGTGGCCGAGCAGCAGGATCGTGAGCACGAAGCCCCTCCGGCAGCCGCCAAAGCGGCGCCGAAGGCTCCCGCCCCGGCATTGGTCACGGACAAGCCTGGCGCCGAGCCCGAAGCTCCAGCGGCTGAGCTGCCGAAACGGTCGGCCGTGTTCGAGAATTTGGTCCGCTCGCTCGGGCAAAACGCGGCGATGCTCCTCGGCGGTTACGCCGACCCGCGCACCGGGCAACCCATGCTCGACCTCGAAGGCGCGCGAGAAATGATTGACATGCTGGACGCGCTGCGCGAAAAGACGCGCGGAAATCTCGCGCCAGAGGAAGACACGCTGCTGCTGGACGTGCTGGGCAACTTGAAGCTGGCGTTCATGGAAATGGCCAAGGCCGCCGCGAAGCAGCAGGAGAAGGCCCAGTCCCGGCCTTGATTGAGGAACCACCCTGCCTGCATCACCCAATTCCGTACTGGAGCTTACGGTGCTTGGTTCCGGCACGTCCATGGGAGTGCCGACGCTCACCTGCCACTGCCGCGTCTGCTCGTCCGCCGATCCGCGCGACAAGCGCTTGCGGCCTTCCGTCTTGCTCGTGCATCAAGGGCGGACCGCGGTGATCGATACGACTCCGGACTTTCGCTTTCAAGCGTTGCGCGCGGGCCTCGAACGACTGGACGCGATCCTCTTCACGCACGCGCACGCCGATCACATTCTCGGCTTCGACGATATCCGGCCGTTTAATTTGCGGCAAAAGTCCTCGCTGCCGGTATATGCCTCGGAGGAAACAATCGCAACGCTGAAGCGCACGTTCGCTTACGTGTTTGACGCTTCGCCGGCGATCAGCACGATTCCGCAGGTTACGCTGCACCCGATCGACGGCCCGTTCGAGGTTATTGGGACACGGTTCGTGCCCATTCCGGCGCGGCACGGCGACATGGGCGTGCTCGGCTTCCGCTTTGGCGCCGCGGCGTATCTCACGGATTTCAGCTCGATTCCAGATTCATCGAAGCCTCTGCTGTCCGATCTCGACGATCTGATTCTGGACGCGCTCCGCGACGTGCCGCACCCGATGCATCAAACCGTCGAGCAGGCTCTAGCTCTGATTCGCGAATTGAAGCCGCGGCGCGCCTGGTTCACGCACATCGCCCACGAGCTGCCGCATTCCGAAACGATCGCGCGGCTCGCGCAGGCGGGCTACGACAATGTGTCGCTCGCCTATGATGGACTTCACTTCGAGGTTCGCCTCTGATGGCGCTTCTCGTTTGCAAATCGGTGGAGGAATGGGCGTCGCGGTTCCCGGACTCGCGGCGCAGCGCCGTCACGATTGGGACCTTTGACGGGCTTCATCTGGGACACCAGAAAATCCTGCAGCTCGTGCGGGAGCGTGCCGGCGGCGCCGGCTATCGCGCTGCGGTGATTACGTTCGATCCGCATCCGATGCGGGTGCTGCAACCCGAACGCGCGCCGGTGCTGATTCAGACGCTCGCGCAGAGGCTGGCCGGTTTTGAGCAGATGGGCATGGACACGGCGCTCGTGCTGAGCTTCGATCGCGCGCTTTCGCTCGTCTCGGCGAACGATTTCATCGAGCGCATTCTGGTGCGCGACCTGCGCGCCGCAGCCATCTTGGTCGGCGAAAACTTCAGGTTTGGGCATCGCGGCGCTGGAGATGTTCGCTTGCTCGAAGAGCGCGGCGAGCAGGACGGATTCAAGGTCGAGATTGTGCCGCCGGTCGAAGTTGCCGGGCAGATGGTTTCGAGCACGGCCATTCGCGGCACGGTCGCGAGCGGTGACGTTGCCGGGGCGATCCCGCTGCTGGGGCGGCCGTTCTCTCTGACAGGAGAAATTCGTCCCGGCGCCGGACGCGGCCGGACGATTCTCTTCCCCACGCTGAATCTCGCGCCCGAGCAGGAACTCTTGCCAAAGTTGGGCGTCTACGCAACAGAGTCCGTCGCGGGTGGAAAACGGTATCCGTCCGTCACGAACATAGGCACGCGACCCACATTTAATGGGTCGGGCGTCACGGTGGAAAGCCATCTCTTCGGATTCAGCGAGGCGCTCGTTTCCGGCGCCATGGAAGTTTGCTTTCACACGAGGATTCGCGATGAGCGGAAATTTTCGGGAATAGATGCGCTGCGCGCGCAGATCGCCGCAGATATCGAGACGGCGAAGAAATTCTTTTCGGAGAGGGTCTTAACGCGCTGAGCTACTTCTTCCCGTTCCTGCACTTTTCGCAGTAGCCGCCCACTTCCGTTCGCGTCGTGGTGATGCTGATACCGCAGTCTTTCTCGATCTGCTTTTTCAGCTTTTCGTAGAGGGGCGACTCGAACTCCCGCACCGTTCCGCACTTGAGGCAGGCGACGTGGATGTGATCGCGCGGGCCGTGGCTTTCGTAGAAATGCTGATCCCCTCGCAAATGCAGCAGGTCCAACTCGTCGATCAGGCCGTTGCGCTTCAGGAGGTCGATGGTGCGATAGACCGTGACGCGATGCACGTTGGGATCGATCCTCTGCGCGCGGTCGAGAATCGCGCCGGCGTCGAGGTGGCGCTCGGCGTTGTCCATCACTTGAAGGATCACTTTTCGCTGGCGCGTGAGACGGGTGCCGCGCTTGGTGAGCGCTTCCTGGAGGCGGCCGGGGCGCTGGTGCGCGTTGATGCGCTCGCCGGTGGAGACTCGATGGGCAGTGGTGGACATGATGAGCGGAAAGTCAGGCGATTACGCGGTGATTGCCGGCGATTGCTGGGCTCGCCTGTTGTAGCCGCCTCTTTAGAGGCGGGAGACGTTCTCCGCGCCATGATTCCCCGCGTCTAAAGACGCGGGCTACAACATTTTCTTAATGATGCGGAATCAGCCGCAGGACGTCATTGTACATAACGATTGCGAAGACCAGCAACAGGAAGACCACGCTGACGGTGACGAAGCGCTCCTTCACGCGCACGCTCAGGTCCCGGCGGATCGTTCCCTCAATGAAGAGCAGCAAAATGTGGCCGCCATCCAGCGGCGGAATCGGTAGCAAGTTCAACACCGCCAGGTTCACCCCGATCATGGCCATGAGTCTGACCAGCTGGCCGAGTCCTTCCTTGGCGGCGTCACCCGAGGCTTTGGCGATGCCGAGCGGCCCTTGCAGTTCCTTGACCGACATTTTCCCGCGGAAAAGCTCGGCGACGACGTAGGCAACCTGCCGCGCCATCATGACGTTCGATCTGGCGGATTCCACAATCGCGGTTCCAAACGGCAGCCGTCGCTGGATAAAGTCCCCGCCCTGAATGCCGATTCCGATTTGCCAGTGCGGCACTCCATTCCTCATGCCGACTTGCTCGGCGCGCACCAGCAGCTGCAGGGTCCGGCCGTCGCGCTGCACTTCAAGATTGAGCGGGCCTCCCTGCGAATCCTGAACCATTTCGGGGAATTCCACCGGACTGACCAACGCCTTGCCGTTCACGTTCAGAATTTGATCGCCGGTCTTGAGGCCGGCTCGCTCTGCGGGCATGCCCGAAGAAACAGGCCCAACCACCAGGCGGTCGGCGGGATAGCCGAACATATCCTCCGGGGATGTGCCCATCGGGATTGAAAGGGAGATGAGCTGTCCGGCGCGGTCGACCGTGACGGGCAACGGGTGACCGGGGAGCATCGAAAGCAGCTCTCCGTATCCTTCATCCCAAGTGGGGTTCTCTTTGTCACCAATTTTGACGATGCGGTCGCCCGAATTGAGACCCGCCTTCTGCGCAATGGAATCATGCAGCACGCCGCCGAGCACCATCGGCTTCTCGACGTAGGCGGGCTCCTTGCTTCCAACCATGTAAAGTCCCGCGACCAGCACGATGGACAGGACGACGTTCATTGCCGGTCCAGCGAGCGCGATCAGAACGCGCTGCCACCGCGGCTTGGAGAGAAATTCGTCGGGATCGCCTTTGCGCTCTTCGAGGGGATTGTCCCCCGCCATTTTCACGTAGCCGCCCAGGGGAAGGGCGCTCAGGCGGTAATCGGTGGGTCCGCGCTTGATTCCGCCGAGGCGCGGGCCGAAGCCGATGGAAAAAATCTCGACGCGCACGCCGAACAGCTTGGCGACGATGAAGTGGCCCCACTCATGAACGAGGACCATGATGCCGAGGACTACCGAAACCGAAACAACCATGATCAGGAAATCCGACACGATCTTTTCTCCCGACGGGACCTAGACATTCGATTGATGCAATTTACGCGACCGCGCTCTTTGCGGCTTTGCGCTCGACTTCTTCCCTCGCCATCCGCCGCGCCTCAGCGTCCGCGGCCAGGACATCTGCGATCACCGTGATTTTCAGCTTTGGAGCCTGTTCGAGCACCCGCTCGATCACTTCCGCGATCCCGGAAAACGGGATGCGGCGTTCGAGGAAGGCTTCAACCGCCACTTCGTCGGCGGCATTGAAAGCGCAGGGGAAAACGCCTTTTCTCCGAAGCGCCTCGCGCGCCAGCCGGAGGCAAGGAAAACGCCGCGTCGAGACCTTCTCGAAGTCGAGGCGGCGCAACTTACCCCAGTCCAGGACTATCTCGTTAGATGCGGCTCGCTCAGGGTAGGTTAGCGCATATTGGATGGGCATGCGCATATCCGTGGGGCCGAGTTGCGCCAAAATGGACCCATCCACATATTCGACCATGGAATGAATCGTGGACTGCGGATGGATGACCACGTCGATCTGATCGGGCCGCATGTCGAAGAGCCAATGCGCCTCGATGACCTCAAAGCCTTTGTTGACCAGCGTCGCGGAATCGATGGTGATGCGGCGGCCCATGCGCCAGTTGGGATGGGCCAGCGCCTGCTCGGGCGTGGCCGAGGCCATTTTGGCGAGCGGAGTCTTGCGAAACGGGCCGCCCGACGCGGTTAGGATGAGCCGTTTCACCTCGCCGTGTTGCCCGGCGCGCAGGCACTGGTGGATGGCGTTGTGCTCGCTGTCCACGGGGAGCAGTTCAACTTTGGCGGCGCGGGCGGCGGCCATCACGATTTCTCCTGCCGCAACAAGGACTTCCTTGTTGGAAAGCGCCACCTGCTTCCCTGCCTTCACGGCGGCGTAGGTGGCTTCGAGGCCAACGACGCCGACCGCTGCGGAAACGAGCGTCGCGGCGCCGGGATGAGTCGCAACGGCGCGCATGCCCGCCGGGCCATGCTGAATTTCAGGCGATCTCGCCGCACCCGCTGCGCGAAGTTTTTCGGCGAGGGCCGCAGCCGCGTCCGGTGTGGCCACGGAAACCAATTCGGGATTGTGGCGCGCGACTTGGGCGGCCAACTCCTCGACATTCGTTCCCGCCGACAAAGCCGCGACGCCGAATCGCTCGGGCATGGCTTCAACGACGGCGAGGGTTTGCCGGCCGATCGATCCGGTCGAGCCGAGAATGGCAATTCGCTTCAAGGTCAGCTGCTCCGAAAGCCGGAAGGTGCACTCACGAAATGATAGAAGCGCTCGAAGGGTGCGCATCCACGTGTCAGTACCTCTTCATCACCACCCACTCGAAATAGTACCAGACGGCGGGCGCGGCGAGGATGAGCGCATCGATCCGGTCGAGCATGCCGCCGTGCCCCGGCAAGATCGTCCCCGAATCTTTTACTCCGGCGCTGCGTTTCCAGGCGGATTCAAAGAGATCGCCGATCTGCCCCGCCACGCTTCCGACCGCGCCCATCGCCAGCATGTGTATTGGAGGAATCCCGTTCCAATATCCGAATATCGCCGCCACGAATAGCGCGCCCAGAAAATTTGCGATCGCGCCGGCCCAGGTTTTGTTCGGGCTGATCGTTGGAGCAAATTTCCATCCGCCGATGGACCGGCCCGCAAAATACGCGGCGGAGTCTCCGGCCCAGACCAGGACAACGGTGAAGAGAAGGAGCTTGGGGCCAATGTCGCCGACGCCGTGAAGACGGACCACAGTGCTCAGTGGCAGCACGATGAAAATGAGCCCGGCGGAGCTGACGGATATGGCCGGCAATACTTCGGAGAGAGAGGCGCTGCTCAGAGCGATGACCGCGTAGCCAATCAGGATTCCAAACAGAACCAAGTGCAGGTCAATGCGGGGAGAGCGATTCAGCAACTCACCCACAGTGGCTACGCTAGCCTGCCGCGCGGCGTAAAACTGCTGCGCGATGATTCCGGCCGCTGCCACGTACGTCCACCGCCGGTACGACGGAAGATTGCCCTGGGCGGCGATCGAAAGAAATTCGTGCAAGGCAAGGATCGAAACCGCCGCAGTCATCAGCGCGATCAGCCAATTGGGCCCCCACCAGATCGCCGCGACCACCACGGGAATCAGGATCGCCGCCGTCAATACGCGCAGGCCGGTGCCGGAATTCATCGGGGGCCTTCGATTGTGGCTGGTTTTTCAGAATCTAAGGGCAGGAATGTCACGGACGTCAAATGCTTACGACCCACTAGGCCAAAACGCGGCGGCGCGCTTCCGCCAAGCCGCCGTAGCGCCTTTCGCGCTTTTGAAAATCGAGCAAGGCTTCATAGAGCTGGGCGCGGTTGAAATCCGGCCACAGGGTCTCGGTCACATAGATTTCGGCGTAGGCAATCTGCCAGAGCAGAAAGTTGCTGACGCGCATCTCTCCGCTCGTGCGAATCAGTAGATCGGGGTCCGGGAGCCCAGCCGTGTACAGGAATCGGGAGATCATCTCTTCATCGACCTGCGCGTTGGCGAGGCCGTTGTTGCGAACGCGATCGAGGATGCGGTTGAAGGCGTCCACGATCTCCGCGCGGCCGCCGTAATTGAGCGCCACCGTGAGAACCATGCCGGTATTTCCCGCGGTCTGCTCCATGGCGCGCTCGACGTCTTCGCGGACTTCGTCGGGCAACTGATCGGCCCGCCCGATCACCAGCATGCGGATGTTGTTTTGGTGGATCGTGGGAAGTTCCCTGCGCAGATATTCGCGCAGGAGGCGCATCAAGAAATCGATTTCGGCCTTTGGGCGGCGCCAGTTCTCCATGGAGAACGCGTACAGCGTGAGAGCGGGAATCCCCAGGCGCGCGCAGGTTTCGATCACGGTCCGGGCCGACTGAACTCCGGCCCTGTGCCCCGCCACGCGCGGCAGATGGCGCCGCTGCGCCCAGCGGCCGTTTCCATCCATGATGACGGCGATGTGCTGCGGGAGACGGTCGGCGTCCAAATCAAGGAGCAGCCGCTCTTCCTCGAGGTCCGTGGCTTTGAGCGATTCGGGTACTTTCACGCGATTATTCCCGCGAATCCCGTGGAGTTGCGAGGGGCAATTTCGCGAGTACATCAAAAGCTAACATAGGCATTCCCACGGCGCAACAGAACGCCCGCACTCGCGATGTCAAAACGGCAGGAGAAAGTTCGACGCGGCGACGCGGTTACCGAAGCAGGCGTATCAGGCGGCGGCCCGGCGGCTCGCCCGCCAATCGATGGCAGCGAGCCGCCGGCGCGGCGTGAGGAGGACCGAGGAACGATCCTCCATTTTTCAAACTACCTTCAGTCGGGAACGACTTTCCCGGTGTTCGGATCGAGAATCAGTTTAGAGGAGCCCGCGGATTCGCCATCCTGGTCGAAATCAAACATCCCCATGATCGAGCCAGCGATGGCATCCGACGATCCGCCGCCGATTCGCCCCAGGTTCCAGTTGTCTTCGATAAAGCGGAGGATCGACGACTGATCGATTACCTGATGATCGACGTAGTTTTTCTTGGCCCAGGGTGAAACCACAAAGAACGGGATTCGCGGCCCGTATCCACAACGCGCGTTCTGGATGTCGCCGGCCGCATCCACCGGCTTGGGCGTGCCGCAATTCCCCGGTCCGACGAGTTGATCTTCGGGCGCGTTCGATTGATGCACGATGGGGCCCATCACGTGGTCGTACCAGCCGTCGGAATCATCCCACGTAATCAGCACCGCAGTGTCGTTCCACTCCGGAGACTTCATAAGGGTGTTGATCGTATTGACGAGGAAAAATTGTTCGTCGATTGGGTCCGAATATCCGGCGTGGCCGTCTTCATACGCGGCCGCCTTCACGATGCTCACCGCGGGGAGATGATGCAGCTGCAGCGCCGTAAAGAACAGGCTCAAATCGTATTCGTGGAACGACACGCCATCGGACTTGCCGATCATGCTGTTCGACGCGGGAGGCGTGTGATTCGCGTTGAGGGTGGAAGCCCAGTACTGCGTGAACGCATGGTGAGGAATGTAGTCCGCGCCGGCGTTCAAGCCCGTGATTCCGATGTGCGACTGGGTGCAGCTTGTAAACCCGCCCATGAACGAGCCCCAGGTGACTCCGGCCTTGTTGAGGAGATCGCCCACGCTTGAGCTAACTGTCATCTGAACCTGTCCGCGCGTCGCGCCAGAGCACATGTCGCCAAAGGGGTCCGCGTCGCCGATCACGGTGCCAAAGGTCGTTCCGCCCGAAATGAATCCCGCCGGGGAGTTCTTCATGATCGTCCCGCCGTAGGTGGTTCCGGAGAGAAGATTGAGGAGGCCCGGCGTCGAGGGGCCGAAGGTGGTTCCGAAATGATTGTCGCTCATGGCAAAGTTCTGGGCATAATTCCAGAGGGCGGTGACGGTGTTGCCGTCGAAGTAGCCCATGACGCTGAATTTGCCGTAGTGGGCGTCGTTACAGCTGTAGAGAGCAGTGCTGTTCGGCTTGGTGCCGGTAAATCCGTCCATCAAACCCGCGTGAAATACGAACTGCTCGTCGCCGTACACATGGTCCTGATCGCAGGTGTTGGGGAAGGCGCGATCCATGCGGAAGGGGTTGGTGGCGTTCGGATTGTTCGTCAGCAGGCCGGCGGTCTCGAGGTTGTTGACCTGCGGAGTGCCTACCTTGGCCTTGGAGAAGTACACCGAGCCGTCCGCGTTCGGCATCGCATGCGGGTAGGTGCCAAAGTAGTGGTCAAACGAAACGTTTTCCTGAAAAATCACGACGACGTGCTTGATCGGGGTCGTCGTTGAAGCATCGTCGTCCTGGGCCCAGAGACGGCCGGCAGACGGCAGCGCGAGCGCGAGCAGCGACAGAGCTATGGCGGACAAGCGGACACACTTCGAGCGCATAAGATCTCCTTCGTCAAATTTTGGATCTGGGACCGCGCAACACGGCTGGCCCGAATTCGGCTGCCGAGGCGGCCAGCACTTTCGGGGGCTTACGTTCCGGCACGCCCCGTGATATTTGCGCAGGGATGGTTAACGCGAAATGAATGAACTGTAAAATCTGGCGCGATTCGTGTTCACACTTGTCACACGGAATGGGCGACAAGTGCTTTTCTCAGTCGCGCTGGAAGGAATCGGTCCGGAAGTTAACCCGAAGTGCCCGGCATGGCGCTCGGGTGCAGGATCGTGACGTACACCAGCACCAACGTGAGCGCGATGACGGCGACCGCCGTGACCCACGCGACGACGTTGAACGTGTGCGTGTTGACGTAGTCACCCATCAAATCTCGCCGGTTGATCAGCAGCAGCATGAAAATCAGCACGACGGGAAGCCAGACTCCGTTGCCCACCTGGGAAAGAATCAGGATTTTCTCCAAAGGGGCGTTGGGGATGAGAATGATCGCGGCGCCCACCACGATCATGCCGGTATACAAGCTGTAGAAGATCGGGGCGTCGTTGAATTTGTGGTCGATGCCCGCTTCAAATCCCATGCCCTCGCAGATCACGTGCGCCGTCGAGAGCGGTAGAATGGACGCGGCGAACAGCGACGCATTGAGCAGGCCAAACGCAAAGAGGATGCCCGCCCACCGGCCGGCCAGGGGAACGAGGGCTTGCGCCGCGTCGCCGGCGTCGTTGATCACGTGATGCCCGGAAACGAAGAGCGTTGCCCCGGTGCAGACAATGATGAAAAACACGATGACCATGCAGCTCACGCTGCCGATCAGCACGTCCATGCGCGCCTGCGGGTACTGGCGGGCCGATACGCGCTTCTCGACGAACCCGGCTTGCAGGTAGAAGAATTGCCACGGCGCGATCGTCGTGCCGATCAGCGCGGTCAACATCAGCAAGTAGCCACCGTCGAGGTGCAGTGTGGGGATCACGGTGTTGCGCGCCGCCAGCAGCCAATTCGGCTTGGCCAGGATCGCGGACAGCACATACGACAGATACAGCACGCACGCCAACAGAAATATTTTCTCGACCTGCTTGTACGTTCCTCGGAGCACCAGAATCCACACGAAGAACGCGGCCAGCGGAACGGAAATATATTTGGAGATGTGGAATAGCTGAGTCGAAGCCGCGACGCCCGCAAATTCCGCGCAGACGTTGCCCATGTCTACGATCAGTCCGGCAAGAATCAGAAAAAAAGTCGGGCGGAAGCCAAACTCCTCCCGGATGAGGTCGGAGAGTCCCTTGCCCGTCACCACGCCCATGCGGGCGCACATTTCCTCGGTGACGTACAGAGCGATGGTCATGGGAATCAGCGACCACAGCAGCGCGTAGCCGTACATCGCGCCCGCCTGCGAATAGACCGAGATTCCGCCCGCGTCGTTGTCGACGTTGGAGGTGATGACGCCTGGGCCGATGACCGCGAGGAGCAGAAGCAGGCGGCGGCGCCAGGAGCGCGTCCGCTTGCCCCATTCACCCAGGCGGACGCGCCACGGCTCGACCCAGCCGGGGACGAGCTTCCACCGCGTGACAGGCTGCGGAGCCTCCCGCGCTTGCTTTTCGTTTTCGGGTTTGCCAAGCACTGCCATAAGAACGAACCTTCACCCGCGCGTTACCACCCGTGAGCGCTATTTCATGCGTGCCGGATCCGCGTGACCACGTCATCCACTTCGATCGCGCCAATGGGCCGGCCCAGGGAATCGATCACCGCGAGGCTGTGTAGATTGTATTTGTCGAACAACTCGAACACTTCATCGTCGCTCGCGTCGGGAGGAACCGAAAGCAGCGGCTCCATCTTCAGCGATTCCATATGTTCGTCGGGCGGCGCGAACAGAAGGCGCCCGATAGCCACCGCGCCCGAAAACTTCGCATCGCCGTCGATGAGAAAGACGGTGTCCAGCCGCTCGAGGTCGATGTCCATTTCCCGTATCCAGGAGAGAACTTCGTCGCGGGTGGCGGCTTCGCCGACGTAGATGAAATCGGTGTTCATCATGCCGCCGGCGGAATTTTCGTCGAATTTCAGCAGCTCGCGCACTTCGCGCGCTTCCTCGCCCGGCATCTCGCTCAGGACTTCGCGCGAGCGGTCCGGGGTCATCTGGGCGATTACGTCAGCCGCCTGATCGGGTTCCATTTCTTCGAGGATGTCCGCGGCCTTTTGCGGGGCCAGGGTTTCGACGATCTGAGTGGTCAGCCGCTTGTCGAGCTCGGCCAGGGCCTCGGCGGCAGTTTGCTCGTCCAGTGAGGCGATGATCGACTGGCGCTCGAGGGGAGACAGCTCTTCCATGATGTCGGCGAGGTCGGCCGGATGCATGCGCTCGAGTTTTTGGTGCGTGATGCGCAGCTTCACGCGGCGCAAGGGATCGGTCTCAATGAGGTTGACGAACTCCCATGGGATGACGCGGGTCGGGAGTTTTGTCGTCAGCCCGCGCACGAAGCCGGGAGAGGCGACGCCATGTAAGAGCCGTCGGGCCGCGCCCGTCAATCCCACGTCCACCTGAGTGACGCGCAATTCGACGGTGCCGTTGTACCGCTGCTCGGCGAGATCAATGTCGTTGACGCGCACAACCTTGCGGCCACTCGTGTCGATGATTTGCTGGTCGAGCAGGTCCTTGCGCATCGCCAGCCACGCCTCGTTGGGCTGGTAGTGCTCGAGGTCCTTTTCCTCAACGCTCAGGCGGATCACCCCGGGTGCCACGAAGGCGATGGTTTCGTAGCGCGCGATGAGCGGCAGATACTTGCCCCGCCCCAGAAGGACGCGGGCCACGCGGTTCGGCTGATCGGCGGGCTCGATGAATAGCTCCGTGATCTGGCCCACGAAGTGGCCGTCGCGGTCATAAGCTTCCCCGCCCAAAAGATCGGTGGCGTGCAGCATGTTCCCTCCTGTCCCAAGCCGGTGCGACGGCTTGTACTCAGATGCGATGCGGCGAGCCCAGGTCTGGCGCTCGTGGCTGGCGGATTTCTTATGATTGGAAGCCCGCAACCAGGTGTGGCCCAGCCGCGGGTAAGAAGCAGAAAGTCTACCCGAGGCTTTTACACTTCGCGTCCGAAGCACGGCAGAGTACCGTCTTGGAGCCGCTGCACCGCTCCGATTCAAGCATGTGTATCGGCGGCCGATTTCCGCCGGGAAAGGGTCCAGGCTCTTCGGATTCGCTCATGGCCACACAAGAAAACTCCAACTCAGTAGGTAAACGGAGTTGATTTCTTTGTCAAGGAAAGAGTGAGGATTAGCGCAAGTTTTTTGCGTTTGGGAAGAGCATGTGGCCCGGTTTTCGTCCGCGGCGCCTGCACTCGGCAAGATAGAGGGCGCCGTAGGTCGCCTGGATGTAGTCCGCGGGGGCGTAGCCGAGGCGTGGCGCGGCGCGGTCGATGCTGGCGGGCGAGCCTTCGAGTTCCAGATAGTCGCCGACCGGGGTCTCGTCCAGCTCGATCTTGAGGTTCTTGATTCCGGGGAGAAGGTATGTGGTGCGGTACTTTTCATAACGGAACGTGGGGCGGAGCCTGAGACCGCGGAGAATGTGTTCCATTTGGTCCGCCCCGGTCACCGAAACTTCGGCTTCCTCTTTGACCTTGAATCGGCTGCGGAAGGCCGTGCCGGCCGCGCTTTTCCCTTGCCTTGAAAGGCGGATCGGCGCCTTGTAAGTGAGGACGGCGGGACCTTGCACCTGTTTCCTTTTGGAATTGCCGGTTACGTGCTCGACGCGGATCCGAATGAGCTTGCCGACCCGGCGCAAATCTTGGGCCGGCGTGTCGTAGAGGGTGTTCAGTTCGTGTGTCCGCGGCGAAATCTCGCGGGCACGCACTCGCTTCAGAGTCTTATGTATTTCGCGAAGCTCTGAAACCCTCAACTTGATCTCAATCTCGCGAAACCGATCACCTTCAGGCATTGGGAACCAGTATAGCCGAGGCGCGTCAAGAGTCGCCTCGCACGGGGGTCGGGTACCGCAACTTTTTCGCCAGTTGTTCAACTCAGTGTCCGGGATGAAATGGAGGTGCCCGCGCCCGTAGATGCGAGTGAGTTTTTGGCCATGGCGGAAAGGGAGATCAAACCCAGACCCTTCGAAAATCGCGAAGGGTCTGCCGCCCGAAAAAAGCGAAACCGGCCGGTCACTCTGCGTTGACGTGCTGGAGTGGTATTATCGAATGGCCAACCATCGTCAAGAGAAAAAATTGGGAAAGGGTGCGTGCGCCACCCGCCCGATTCATTTCTGACTTGGGAAGGAAGGACTAGCAATGGCTATGACATATCCTCTTGGCGGAGATTCGTCAAAGTACAGCTACGTTTCTTTCGCCATTTCCCTCATGATGAGTGTTCTGCTTTCATTTGTGTGGCGGGAACAGCTAGTTTACGAAGGCCCCGATTTGGCTCGTATTCGCCGATTTTTGATGATCGCGGGCCTATCTGCTGTATCTGTTTCGACGCTCGGTCAGTTGGCCTTTAGCACATACCGGTGGTTCCATCCTCCGCATCTCGGTATTCACAACGGGCCAGGACTTCTTATCGCTTTATTCGGTCTAGTGATATCCCTAATTTCGTTGCTTAGTGTATTTGCCGTTGGTCCCAAAAGGTGGCTTGTAGTACTCAGCGGCTTCGTGCTGACAATAGTATGGTTCTTGACAGTCCTGGATAATATTAACTGGTAATAATGGCAGCTGGCGGGTGGCGCACTCTTCCGGGCGATTTAGCATTTCCGGGTGGCCGCTTCTTCGCGGGTTTCGAAGGGGCGGTCGGTTTGATTCGTTCCGAGTTATCTCGACTCGGTGGGCGGGGCAAGATGGGTCGGCCTTCAGAGCGGGTTTGAATTTTTGGGTGGCGCGCTCTTCTCGCCGTTTACGAAGAGCGCGGGGACCCGGGTGCCTCGACAGGGAGTTCCATTCGTCAGAACCTCCATTTCCCTTGCTCGACAGAAGTGGCACTGCGCGGTATAAACTTTGCTGTTGCCGCCCGCCTCGCTGATCCCCCACATTCGAAGCAGGGGCCGCGCGCAACCCTGGCATTCCTACACATGACAGAACCAGCCACACCGCTCATGCGGCAGTACCACACGATCAAAAGCCGCTACCCGCACGCGCTGGTGCTCTTCCGGCTGGGCGATTTCTACGAACTATTTTACGAAGATGCGATCGCGGCCTCGCGCGAGCTGCAGATTACCTTGACGTCTCGCAACCGCGAACGCGGCGAACCCGTGCCGATGTGCGGCGTCCCCTATCACGCCGCCGAGGGATACATCGCCCGCCTGCTGCGCGCGGGATACAAGATCGCGGTGTGCGACCAGATGGAAGCGCCGGGGCCGGGAAAGAAGCTGGTGCGGCGCGAGGTCGTGCGCGTCATCACTCCGGGCACGGCCACGAGCCTCAACGTCCTCGAACCCAAGGAAAACAATTATCTCGCCGCGATTTCCCGCTCGCCGGGAGGATCGCCCATCGGCTTTGCCCACGCCGACGTGACCACGGGCGAGTTTCGCGCCACCGTTTTTTCGGGCGCTGACGCGGACGAAAAACTTCGCGATGAGCTGCATCGTCTCAAGCCGCGCGAGATTCTGATTCCTCGGCAGGCGGGCCTCTTTGCGACGGCTGTCGCCGGCGCCGACGGAGATTACAGCGCGCCTACGCCGGCAGGCCGCGCGGAGTTGCGCGAGGGCGTCGAGACGCGCATCGATGAATGGGTTTTCCGGGCCGACTACGCCGAGCGGATGCTGCGAGAGCAGTTCGGCGTCGCGACGCTCGACGGCTTCGGCCTGGCGGGACATCCGCAAGCGGTCTCGGCGGCGGGGGCCGTTGTTCACTACTTGCGCGAGACTTCGGGGCTCGAAGCGGAAAACGAAAACGGGAACCATGCGCACCCGAGGGCGACGCTCGGACATCTCGACCGCGTGCGGTTTTACGAGCAGGCCGACGCGTTGGTCCTCGACATCGTGACCGTGCGCAATCTGGAGCTGGTGGCGCCGATTTTTTACGAGGACGGTGCGCGCGGCGCCGCGCCCACGCTGCTTTCCGCCCTGGACGAAACGGTGACTGGCATGGGCGCGCGCCTCCTGCGTCACTGGATTTTGCGGCCGCAAATCGATCGCGACGAGATTCAAGCGCGCCTCGACGCCGTGCAGGAACTCAAGAACCACACGGTGCTGCGCGAGGAGATTCGCCACAATCTCGCTGGGGTGCAGGACCTCGAGCGCCTGGCCGGGCGCGTGACGCTGGGCGTCGCTTCGCCTCGCGATCTCGTCGGGCTGCGTCAATCGCTGACACGCCTTCCGCTCCTCCGAAAATATCTGGCGAATTGCGCTTCGGCGCGGCTCACGGCGTTGCACGGCGAGATGGACGAACTTGCGGACGTCCGCGAGCGAATCGAATCGGCGCTCGCCGACGATCCCCCGGCGCTCGCCTCCGACCCGGGAGTGATTCGCCGCGGCTACGACAAGGAGCTCGACGAGCTGCGCGAGCTTTCGCAGCACAGCAAGCAGATCATCGCGGCGATGGAAGAACGCGAGCGGAAGCGCACCGGCGTCGGCTCGCTCAAAATTCGCTTCAACCAAGTGTTTGGGTATTACATCGAGATCTCCAAGTCCAACCAGCATCTCGCGCCCCCGGATTTTGAGAGAAAGCAGACGCTGGTCAACGCCGAGCGTTTCACGACGCCCGAGCTGAAGGACTACGAACGCAAGGTTCTGGCCGCCGACGAGAGCATTGCGGAGATCGAGCGACGGCTCTTCGCTGAACTTCGGCTATGGATCGCGGCGCAGGCCGCGCGGCTGCGCCGGACCGCGGCGGCGATCGCGCAACTCGACGTGCTCGGCAATTTCGCGCGCCTGGCCGCCTCGCGCAAATACACGCGGCCGGAATTCAACGACGACGCGCAGATCATGATCGTCGCGGGACGCCATCCGGTGATCGAGCAGCTCCTCGAGCAGCGCGGCGAGCGCTTCGTTCCGAACGATTTGTTCCTCGACCAAACCACGCAGCAGATTTTGCTGATCACCGGCCCCAACATGGGTGGTAAATCGACTTACCTGCGGCAGGCGGCCCTAATTGTGCTGATGGCGCAGATGGGTTCGTTTGTTCCGGCGAATCAGGCGCGGCTCCCAATCACCGACCGCATTTTCACTCGCATCGGCGCGGCGGACAATCTGGCGCGCGGGCGCTCCACGTTCCTCGTGGAGATGACGGAGGTCGCGGCGATTTTGAACACCGCCACTCCAGCGAGCCTCGTGCTGCTCGACGAGGTCGGCCGCGGAACCGCCACGTTCGACGGGTTGGCGATTGCATGGGCGGTCGTCGAGCATCTTTCGAGCGAGACCAAGGCGCGCACGCTTTTCGCCACGCATTACCACGAATTGACGGAGCTGGCGGACTTGCTGCCGGGGATCCAGAACGTGCACGTTTCGGCGCGCGAAACTTCGACCGGCATCGTTTTCCTGAAGCGCGTCGAAACCGGAAGCGCGGACAAGAGCTACGGCATCGAAGTCGCGCGAATGGCCGGATTGCCCCCCGAAGTGATCTCGCGCGCGCGCGAAATTCTCGAGCGGCACGAACAGTCCGAACATCAATTAAGCGAACAGCTCACGCCGGGCGCGTCCGCGGCGGGCGAGCCCGCGCCGGAGCAGCAGGCGCTCTTCACCCCGCTCGACCGGAGCGTCCTCGAAGCCCTGCGCGCGGCCGACATCGACAACCTGAAGCCCGTCGAGGCGCTTAATCTTTTGGCCGAACTCAAAAAACAAATTCTATGAAACGCTCCCGCGGTCGCGGCATGCTGGCGCTGGGTATCATGTCGGGAACTTCGGCGGACGGAATTGACGTGGCGCTGGTGCGAGCGAAGGGGCGAGGCGCGAGCCTCGAAAACTTCGCATCGTTTCCCTTTCGCCCTGCGGTGCAGAAAGCCATTCTGAGGCTCGCCGAAGGGCGTCCGGTCACCACAGGGGAAATCAGCCAGCTGAATTTTCTGCTTGGAGAAGTCTTCGCCGGCGCCGCGCTTGCCGCGTGCAAGAAGTTTTGCGTGTCCCCCTCGCAAGTCGATGTGATCGGCTCGCACGGCCAGACCGTGTTCCATCAGGGAACGCCTGCGGCTTTTAGCGGGCGCCGCATCGCGTCCACGTTGCAAATCGGCGAGCCCTCGTTGATTGCACAGCGCACCGGGATCACCACTGTGGGCGATTTTCGTCCCGCCGACATCGCGGCGGGCGGGCAAGGCGCGCCGCTCGTGCCGTTCGTCGACTACATGCTCTATCGCCATTCGCGAATCGGCCGCGTTGCCCTCAACATCGGCGGGATTGCCAACGTTACAGTGATTCCCGCGGGCGCCTCGCTCGCGGATGTTTTTGCCTTCGATACGGGGCCGGGGAACATGGTGATCGACGCACTGGTGCGGCACTACTCGCGGGGCCGAAAACGATTCGATCGCAACGCGGAAATGGCCTCGCAGGGCGCGTTGTTGCCGGGATTGCTGCGCGCGCTGCTCGCGGACAAATATCTCTCCGAACAGCCGCCGAAGACGACGGGGCGCGAACGATACGGTGAAGCGTATATACGCGGAGTTCTGTCGCATTCCGAGGCACGGCGTGCGAAGCCGGAAGATGTGATTCGCACGGCCACTATTCTCACCGCCCTTTCCATCGTCGATGCGTTCCATCGCTTCATTGCGCCGAAGGCCAAAATCGCGGAACTCGTCGTCTCGGGAGGCGGCGCGCGCAACCCGCTCTTGATGGCGCAGATCGATTCCGGGTTGGCAGGCGTCAAAGTGCGCGATGCGGGAGAACTCGGCGTGCCCGCCGATGCCAAGGAAGCGTTCGCCTTTGCCATCCTGGCCTGCGAAACGCTGCGAAGGCGGCCGGCAAATGTGCCGGGGGCCACGGGAGCGAGGAAACCGGTCGTGCTTGGCAAGGTCTGTTATGCGGGGTGAAAAAGGAAGTAGAGGAGGTTTAGGAAGTAAAGGAAGTAGAGGACCCGAGCGCCTGTTTGAGCGCGAAATGATGACGCGGCGCCATTCCTCCACTTCCTCAACTTCCCTCTTACCACTCTTGCTTCTGCTCCTCCTCCCTCTCGCCTCCTGCTCCCGCACCGTCGCCACCGAACCCGGCGTCGTCAACTTTCTGATCGAGTCCATGCCCACGAATCTCGACCCGCGCATCGGCACCGACGGTCAGTCCGAGAGAATCGACAGCCTGATTTTTGACAGCCTGACCGAACTCGACGATCGCAGGATTCCGCGCGGCGACCTGGCCGAATCCTGGGAACAGCCCGACCGGCTCACGTACGTTTTTCACCTTCGGCGCGGCGTCACATTCCATGACGGGCGCCCGCTGACCTCCGCGGACGTGAAGTACACCTTCGATTCCATCGTGAATGGCAGTGTGGTGACCTCGAAGCGAGGCTTTGTCCGGCAGGTGAGATCGATCGAGGCGCCCGATCCCGCCACAGTTATTTTTCGGCTGACCGAACCGGACGGCTGGTTTCTCACCGACATCTGCCGGCCGGCCTTCGGCGTCGTGCCGGCGGGCTCGGGGAGCGACGCCTCTGCGCATCCCATCGGCACCGGCCCGTTTCGTTTCGTCAGCGCGAAGCAGGATGACAGCGTCATCCTCGAACGCAACCCGGCGTTTTTCCGCGCGCGGCCCCAGATTGACCAGGTTCGCTTCCATGTGGTGCCCGAAGCGATCGTCCGCGCCCTCGAGCTGCGCAAAGGCTCCGCCGACCTCGAAGTGAGTTCGCTCTCTCCCGACATGATCCCGGTTCTTCGCCAGCAATCAAGCCTCGATGTGACTCAGTATCCTGGAACGAATTACTCCTACGTGGCCTTCAATTTCGATGATCCGATCCTCGCCCGCCGCGAGATACGCCAGGCGCTCGCCTACGCCACGAACCGCGAGGAAATCATTCGCTACTTGTACCGCGGGCAGGCGCGCCTCGCGGACGGGCCGCTGCCTCCGAACAGCTGGGCGTATGAGTCGAATATCGCGCGTTACGGCTTCGATCCGCAGAAGGCCGAGCAACTGTTGGACTCAGCGGGATACCCGCGGCAAGCGGAAAAAGGTGGAATGAGAATCAACCTAACGCTTAAAACTTCGACGGAAGAAACGACGCGGCTCCTCGGTGCAGTCTTGAAGGAGCAATGGCGCAAGGTCGGGGTAGATCTGGAGTTGCAGTCCATGGAGCCTGCAACCCTGGGCGCTGAGATCAACCGCGGGGATTTCCAGCTCTACACGTTGCGCTGGATCGGAGCCAACAACGATCCCGAATTTTTTGAATTTGTATTCAGCTCGAAACGAATGCCGCCGATGGGCGGCAATCGCGGCCACTACCGCAACGCGCAGCTCGACACTCTTCTTGACCAGGCGCGCATGGAAACGGATCAAGCCAAACTGAAAGGCCTGCTAAGCGAGATTCAGAAGATCGTCGCGGAAGATGCGCCATATCTCAGCCTGTGGTTCATGGACAACGTTAGCGTGCATCGGAAAAGAATCGGCAACGTCGAGCTTTCGCCAACCGGGGATTACGATTTTTTGCGGAATGTAGCAGCGCAGTGAAATCCGCCAAGCGGAAAAGCCGCGGAGGCACACAAATCTTGTCATTCCGAGCGGAGCGAGGAATCTCTCGGTTTTTTTCCGCAAATCCAAGAGAGATTCCTCGCTCCGCTCGGAATGACAAAAGGGTGGGGTTGGCGAAGGGATTGATTTGTCACTGGTCGGAATTACTCGCCGGAATTATTCGCCGGAGTTATTTTGCCGGAGTTGAGCGACGAAAGACTAGGCTTCCGCCTCATCCTCGAGCGCGGCGCGAATCTCCTCCTCGGTGATCACGCCTTCGCGCATGATTTCCCAGTCGTCGCCTTCGAGCTTGACGATGGTCGAGGCCAGATTCCCGGGGGTCTCGCCCGCATCGATGATGAGCGGCAAGCGGTCGCCCATCTGCTCTAAAAGATCGATCGCGGAGGCGCACGCCGGCTGCCCCGAAATATTTCCGCTCGTGCCGGTGATGGGTCCGCTGGTGCGCTCGATCAGCGCATTCACGATGGCGGATTTCGGCCAGCGCAGCGCCACGTTCCCGGTGTGTGCCGTGATTTTCAGGGGCACGCCAGTGGACGCTTCCACCAGGATCGTCAGCGGCCCCGGCCAGAATTTCGCCGCGAGTTTGTGAAATGTGTAAGGAACATCGCGCGTCATGGTGAGCGCCTGCGTCGTGGCGTTGACGAGAATCGGAAGCGCGCGCGTTTCCGGGCGCCCCTTCACGCGATAGATCTGCTCGACGGCCGCCAGATTGAACGGGTCCGCCGCAATCCCGTAAAACGTGTCCGTGGGAATGGCGACCAGTTGTCCTCGGCGAATGAAGTCGGCCGCGTAGCGGATGGCGGCGGGGTCCGGATTTTCGGGTGAAATACTCAGCAACTCAGCGGACAATGGGCGATCCCTCGTCAGTTGCGACCAAGCATGGCCATCTACGGCCACGACCGTAATTCGGTGAAACTACCATAGTCGCGTAATGCATTCAAGGAACGAAACTTAAGAAGTTTCAGGCGATTTCGGCCGGACCTCCCCGGCTTTACCGCCGGGAGCGGGTTTGCTAGGCTGTGCGGATGGCCCGCCCAGTTCGCCGCCCCGCACGGCCGCCCTCTCAAAGCACCGGTGCGATGATCGCCAGTCGGGACAACCGCTGGCTCAAGCGATTCCGCGCCGCTCTGTCCGGCGAGCGCGGCGACGATGGCGTGGTGGGAGTCGAGGGCGCTCGCATGGTGGAAGCCGCCCTCGGGTCCAAGTTGCCGATCGAGGCTCTGCTCGTCAGCGAATCGGGCGCCCGGCACTTGCCGCGCATCGCCCATGTCTTGGCGCCAGAAGTTCCCGTGCTGCGGACGTCGGACAAATTGTTCGCGGGCGTGGCCGATACGCGGACCCCGCAGGGCCTAGCTGTGCTGGTGCGGCCACGGCAGGCATCCGTCGAGGATCTCCTGAGCGGCGGCACGGCGCTGGTCGTGGCGCTCGTGGGCGTGCAGGATCCCGGCAACGTGGGAACAATCGTCCGAGCCGCGGAGGCTCTGGGGGCCACTGGCGCGGCGACCTGCGCGGCGGACGGTATCGGATCGGCCGATCCGTTCGCGCCCAAGGCGCTGCGGGCTTCGGCAGGGTCGGCGCTGCGGCTGCCGATCGCGCACGCGATCTCCACGAGCGTGCTGCTGGCGCAATTGCGTGTCCTGCGCATCAAAGTGTTTGCCGCGGTCGCGGGCGGAGACGGAAGAGACTCGAAGACCGGCGCGGCTTTGGATGGCGCTCCGCCTTCGTTCCCTTCCTGGGGGGTCAATTGGAAGGTCCAAGCAGCCATTCTTATCGGCAACGAAGGTTCCGGCTTACCTGCGGAGGTGGTTCGGGCGGCCGACGCGCGCGTGTATATCCCGCAGGCGGCGTCCAACGTTCCGGTCGGACTTGAATCACTGAATGCGGGAATGGCAGCGAGCGTTCTTCTCTACGAAGCCATGCGGCAAAGAGGCGGCGCGCCGCGGCCGCAAGACTCATGAGCCTGTTCGCAAAACTCGAACCCGAAGAAGGCCCGGGCGCGGCCCATCAGCCGCTTGCGGAGCGCATGCGCCCGCGCACGCTCGATGAGTTCACGGGGCAAGCGGCGCTCGTCGGTCCGGGCAAGCCCCTGCGCATTCAAATCGAGCACGACGACATCGGCTCGATGATTCTCTGGGGTCCCCCGGGCTGCGGAAAGACGACGCTGGCGCGCCTGATCGCCCGGCTCACCCACTCCGAGTTCGCGGCCTTCAGCGCGGTGCTGACCGGAATCAAGGAGATCAAGGACGTGATGGCCGCCGCGGAGCATTCGCGGCGCGCCGGGCGCAGGACGATTGTCTTCATCGACGAGGTGCACCGCTTCAACAAGGCCCAGCAGGACGCTTTTCTGCCGCACGTCGAGGCGGGAAACATTATTTTCATCGGCGCGACCACGGAGAATCCCTCGTTTGAAGTGATTGCGCCGCTGCTTTCGAGGACGCGCGTCTACGTCCTCGAAGCCTTGACCTCGGCCGAAATCGAAGCGCTCCTGCGGCGCGCGCTCGCCGATCCCGCGCGCGGCCTCGGAAAAGAAAAAATCGAGATCAGCGACGAGGCCATCCAGCACATCGCCATGCTTTCGGCCGGTGACGCGCGCGCCGCGTACAACACGCTCGAAGCGGGAGTGCGCGCCGTCCGGCCTGACGTGGCGGGAAAGCGCACCATCACGAAGGAACTTCTTGCCGAGCTGATGCAGCGGAAATTTCTGCTCTACGACAAGTCCGGCGAGGAACACTACAACCTGATCTCCGCGCTGCACAAATCGGTACGCAATTCCGATCCGGATGCGTCGCTCTATTGGCTCGTGCGCATGCTCGAATCGGGCGAGGACCCACTGTACATCGCCCGGCGGCTGGTGCGCATGGCGAGCGAAGACATCGGGCTTGCCGAGCCGGGCGCGCTCGCGGTGACGGTGGCCGCGATGCAGGCGACGGATTTCGTCGGACCGCCCGAAGGAAACCTCGCGCTGGCACAGGCCGCCGTCTACCTGGCTCTCGCGCCGAAATCGAACGCGCTCTATACCGGCTATGGCGTCGTCAAAGGAGATCTGGAGACCACGCGCACCGAGCCCGTGCCGCTGCATCTGCGCAATGCGCCGACGCCGCTGATGAAAAATATCGGCTACGGCGAGGGATATCAGTACGCGCACGATATGGACGAGAAGGTGGCGGACATGGAGTGCCTGCCTGAATCGCTCGCGGGAAGGAACTATTATCGCCCTACCGACCAGGGGTTTGAAGCGCGCCTGCGCCAGCGGCTGGATGAAATTCGCAAGCTGAAAACGAAGCCGAAAGCGTGAACTCTTCGATGCCAGCGCCAGAAATGCGCCGCGCGGATTCGCCGACGCCCGTGATGCGGCCGATCCCCGAGGGATGGTTTCTCATGGGCTGCGACGCGGGGCGCGACGATGAGAAACCGGAGCACCGCGCGTGGGTCGACGCATTTGAGCTGGCCGCGTTTCAAACGATGAACGCGGAGTACGCGCGATTTCTGAAAAAAACAAATCACACGCCGCCGATGTTGTGGAACGATTCCAACTTTGACCAGCCGGAGCAGCCCGTCGTCGCGGTCTCCTGGTTTGACGCCGCCGCGTACTGCGATTGGCTCAGCCGTACGACCGGGAAAAACTTTCGGCTGCCCACCGAGGCGGAATGGGAACGCGCCGCGCGGGGCGGCGCGGAGGGCGAGACGTTTCCCTGGGGCGAATGCGCGCCGGAAGAGCTACCCAACTACGCAAACCGGTGGAAATCGGGCCCTGAGGCGGTGGGTTTGTACGCGCCGAACGCGTATGGGCTCTACAACGTCGGCGACAACGCCCACGAATGGTGCGCCGACTGGTATGACCCTGCCTATTATGCCGTTTCGCCCGAACGCAATCCGCGAGGGCCGCTCGCGGGCAGCCGCCGCGCATCGCGCGGAGGCTCCTGGCGCCACCACATCAAAGTGACGCGCACGGCGGCGCGCTCCAGCATTCCTCCCGAATTTAAGTACGCCGATTACGGATTTCGCGTCGCCGCCGGCGGGGATTTCCTCTTGGAGCGGTGACGGCCGATATGCCATCATGAATGTGTCCCAACTGGAGGAAATTCATAATGAAGCTGAACGGCATTTTTCCGGCCTTGACGACGCCGTTTGACGCCGATGGCGCTCTCGCGTCCGATCGCCTGCGCGAAAATATCAGCCGCTACAATCGCTTGCCGTTGACCGGATACGTCGCCGTGGGATCGACGGGCGAATCCGTTTTGCTGTCACGCGCGGAAGTCGAGCAGGTCTTTACCGCGGTGCGCGAAGCGGCGGCGCCGGGCAAACTTTTGCTCGCGGGAGTCGGGTCTGAATCCACGCCAGAGACGATTTCGCGAGCCAAAGCCGCGGCCGATATCGGCTTCGATATCGCCCTCGTCAAGACGCCCAGCTTTTTCAAGTCGGCGCTCACTCCGGACGCGCTCGTTGAGCACTACCGGCGCGTGGCCGATGCGTCCAAGCTTCCCGTTTTGCTCTATGCGATTCCACAATTCACGGGCGTGGCGCTCGAGCCGGACCTCGTCGCGCGGCTCGCCGAGCACCCGAACATCGTTGGCATCAAGGAAAGTTCCGGGAACGTGCAGCGCGTCGGGGAGATCGTCGCCGCCGTGCCCGCGAATTTCCAGGTGCTTGTCGGATCGGCGGACACGCTCTACGCGTCGCTCGCACTCGGGGCCGTGGGCGGCATCCTGGCGCTGGCGGATTGCTTGCCGGAACTGTGCCTCGAGTTGTATAGCGCATTCGCCGCGGAACAGACCGCGACGGCGCGCGAACTCAATCGACGCATTTTGCCCGCTTCCAAAAAGCTCGTGCGGCAATTGGGCATTGCCGGGGTGAAGGCTGCGATGGATTACCGCGGCTATTACGGCGGACCGGTGCGCGGGCCACTGCTGCCGCTGAGCGCCGCGCAAAAGCGCGAAGCGGAAGCGGTCGTCAATTCGCTGGTGGCCATCGCCGCGGCCGATTAGCGCTCTGCCGTCAGGCTCCATTTTTGTCATTCCGAGCGCTCGCACCGAGGCTCGCGCCGAGGCGCAGCGAGGAATCTCTCTTCGATTGTGACGGAAGAACGGAGAGATTCTTCGCTTCGCTCAGAATGACAACGGTTTTCGCTCGATACGATTGGCTCCATTCTCCCGCTCCATGCCGATGACAGCAGAGTCCACGAGGACTCCGCGCGTACTCTGATGGAAAAGGACTGTACCCTTGACGGCTCAGGCCGATCCTTCGACTCGCTCCCCCCTGGAAATCCGGACGCTGCGGCAGGTCGCCTGGCGCCTTCTGCCTTTCTTGATGTTTTGCTATTTCGTTTCGTTCGTCGACCGCGTCAACGTGGGCTTCGCCGCGCTGCAGATGGTCAAGGGGCTGCACATGTCCCCCAGGGTATTCGGATTCGGCGGCGGAATTTTCTTCGTCTCCTATTTTCTCTTTGAAGTCCCCAGCAACCTGCTGCTCGAAAAGGTGGGTGCGCGCCTGTGGATCGCCCGGATCATGGTCACCTGGGGATTTCTCGCGGCGGGAACGGCGTTCGTCGTGGGGCCTCTGTCGTTTTATGCGATGCGTCTGCTCCTCGGCGCCGCCGAGGCGGGTTTTTTCCCCGGCGTGATTCTCTACCTCACGTACTGGTTTCCGAGCGCGTACCGCGCGCGCATCATCGGGATGTTCACGGTTGCGATTCCCGTTTCCAGTTTCCTCGGCTCGCCGATTTCGGCGGCGCTGCTCGGCGTGGATGGCTGGCTCGGCCTCCACGGCTGGCAGTGGATGTTCATCCTCGAAGGCGCGCCGGCCGTTTTGCTGGGGCTGTTTTGCCTCTTCGTCTTGAGCGACAAGCCCTCGGGCGCGCGCTGGCTCGGCGCCGATCAAAAGGAGTGGCTGAACGGCAAGCTCCTGTCGGAGGCGGCCGGACGCAAGCGCGTCGGAAAAACCGGCGTGTGGAGTGTGCTCTGGAACAAATACGTGCTCGTCTTGAGCGTGACGCTCGCGGGCAGCACCGCCGTCAGCAGCGGCTTGCAAATTTGGCAGCCGCAGATCATCAAATCGTACGGCCTGACGAATATGCAGACGGGGCTGCTCAACTCGATTCCTTTCGCGCTGGCCTCGGTGATTATGGTCCTGTGGGGAGAGCGCTCGGATCGCAGGGGCGAGCGGGTATGGCACTCAGCGCTGCCGCTCTTCGTAACCGCGTTCAGCCTGGCGTCGGCGATGGTGTTCCATTCCCTGCCCGCGATCATCGTGATTCTGTGTCTCGCCGTGATCGGAATTTATGCCGGCAAAGGGCCGGTGTGGGCGCTCTCCGCCGAGTGGCTCTCCGCGGATACGGCGGCAGCCGGACTCGCGCAGATGAACGCGATCAGCAATCTCGCGGGGTTCGGCACGATTTACGTTGTGGGATCGATCAAGCAGGCTACGGATAGCTATCCGCTGGCAATCCTGCCGCTCGCGTGTTTGTCGGGGATCGGCGCGCTCGCGGTCTTATGGATCTCGCGCGGTCCGTCGGTGAGCGGGCTGGCGGAAGTGAAGCAGGCCGCGATCAGCAAGTAGGTGTCTACCTCAGGGATTTTGGATCAGGCTTCTAGTGCTTGCTGGACGCCCTCCGGGCTGCGAGCAATAACGATCAGGTACGCTTGCGTTGGCTGATCGGGCGTGGCCCGGCCTTGCTCCCAATCACGCAGCGTGCCGAGGGGTATGTGATACCGAGTTGCGAACTCCTCCTGCGTCAGACCCAAGGCTCGGCGAATAATTTTCGCTTGCGGCGTCCGCTTCATTCGCTTTAGGTCAGCGCGGCTCAAAGGCTGCGCATCAGGGTCGGCAAGCGCCGCGCGCTCGACTTCGCTTTCGGTCATGGGACGAAAGCCCTTAGGAGTTTTCCTGGAGGTATGCTTCCCGCTCATTTTTTGTCGCCGTTCGCGCCGATATGATTCTGATCGCGTCCTTCCGCTCGGTGTAGGTCACAGAGAGAAAGCGGCCCTCAACCACGCCGATGATCGTGAAACGCTGCTCGCCGTAGTCTTGCCGATCATCCAGAAACTCAACGGCAAACGGGTCGTCAAAGACCTCTTTTGCCAGGTCAAAGCTGACTCCATGTTTGGCGTAGTTGAGCTTTGCCTTGGTCTTGTTCCACTCGACCTTCAGATTCATATAGTACGGGATTCCGGTAGTTCAGTCAAGCCCACTGACTCCCGTTCAATCCAGGCTGCTACTAGCGCCCGCGATCGCGGGGTTATCTCGGCTACTTCGCAGCGGCGGGCTGGTCCGGCATGGGCGAGCCTTGCGCCAGGACGACTTTCCACTCGCCATTCTGCTTGGCGAAGACTCGGAGGAATCGATATTCGCCGCCGAACGGGCGGCCTTTGTCGGTGCCATCGACGGTCACGTGCTCGGTGAGGATCGCCACCTTGCCGTCGCCGTAGAAGTGGACCTGGATTTCGCGCGGGTTGAGGACGTTGAGGTTGCGGTCGGGCCGCTTCAAATTCTCGAGTTGCTGCTGCTTGTTGAGCAATTTCCCTTGCGGGTTCAGTGCGAAGAAATCATCCGCCAGAATTTTTTCGAGAAATGCCGTGTCCCGATTCTCTTCCGCCTCGATGTAGCGGTTTCTGAATTCGATAAGTTCCCGCGCGGCCTTGTCGTTATTCGCCGCAGGAGCCTGCGCGCGTGCCGCGAATGGCGCCGAGAGAATCATCGCCAGAATTGCGATTAACCTGGGTTTCATGATGAACTCCTCAAAAATGGATTTGTTTCTCTTTCCTGCCCGATGATGGTCGATTCGCCGTGTCCAGGATACACAATCGTCTTGTCCGGCAGAGAAAGCAATTTGCCTTTCAGCGAGCGGATGATTTCGGGAAACGATCCGCCCCAAAGGTCCGTGCGGCCTATGCTTCCGGCGAAGAGTGTGTCTCCCGCGAACAGGAGGCCGCTCACATCGCGCGCTTCCGCGGAACTGCCGCTGTCCGCTTCCGCCTGGAGGGTAGCAGCAGGCATGTAGAGGCAGATACTGCCAGGGGTGTGTCCAGGCGTGTGGATGATGTGTCCCACATAGCTGCCCCAATGAATCGCGTCCCCCTCGCCCAGGAGCGCGCCGATTTCCGTCTGCTCCGGAGCTTTCCAACCCAGCCATGCGGCTTGCTGATCGAGGTGGCGATAGAGTTCGAGGTCGTCTTTGTGGACATAGACCGGGGCACCTGTCGCTTCATGCACGCGGCGCAGGCCGATGACGTGATCGATATGCGTGTGCGTGATCACGATGGCGGTGACCTTCAGACGATGCCGCTCGATCACTTCGAGAATCCGGCGGGCATCGTCGCCGGGGTCGATTACGATAGCTTCGCGCGTTTTCGGGTCGCCGACGATGTGGCAATTGCACTGCAGCATGCCGACGGGGAGAATTTCGTGAATGAGGGGTTCGGATTCGTGCATGGGGTCCAATATAGCATCGGCGCGGCTGGGGAAGATTGGCGTGCTCGGCCCCGCTCATGGCTTCGCGACTGACTCGAGACTTGTTGTTTTCGCCGCCGCTCCGGTGGGTTAGTATCTCCATTGCGGGAAACCCAACAGGCTGAAAGCCTGTTCTACTTGAACCATGCCCACTCTTCAGCTTGCTTACTCCGGCGCAATTGCAACCATTACGCTGAACCGCCCCGAAAAGCGCAACGCGATTTCCGCCGAAATGATCGCGGAGCTTCTCGCGGCGTTTGACGAAGTCGAAGCCAGCGCCGCGCAAGTCCTGATCATCACCGGCGCGGGCAAAGCCTTTTGCTCGGGGATGGACCTCGATGCGCTGAAGGCGCTCGCCTCGCAATCCCCGGCGCAGCATCTCGACGGCGCCCGCACGCTGGCGCGGCTTTGCCGCCGGCTCTGGAGCTTCCCAAAGCCGACGATCGCCGCCGTGAACGGGCACGCGATCGCCGGGGGATGCGGCATCGCCACACTGTGCGACTTCACCATCGGCGTCCCGGAAGCGAAATTCGGCTACCCGGAAGTGCGGATCGGCTTTCTCCCCGCCGTCGTTTCCATTTTTCTCGTGCGACAGATCGGCGAGAAGCAGGCGCGCGACCTGCTGCTCACGGGAAGGACGATCGATTCTGCAGAAGCGCTTCGCCTCGGTCTCATCACTCACATTGCCCCAGCGGAAGAATTGATGAAGGCAACCCAGGAGCTCGCAGCGACGCTGCTCGCTTCGAGTCCAACAAGCCTGCGCGTCACGAAGAAATTGCTATGCGAGTTCGCCGCTCCAGAACTTGACCGCGAACTGGCGCTCGCCGTCACAGAGAGCGCGCAAATCCGCGCCACGCAGGACTTTCGCGAAGGACTCGCGTCGTTCCTCGAAAAGCGTCCGCCGCGATGGAGCGGCGAGTGACGCGATTTAATTTCCGAGCACGGGACGCCGTTTTCGCAAGCGCTATCGGTGTGTTCGTCTCTTTACTCCTCCTTAGCATAATGGCGATATCAAGTGGGGGACTTCACGATGCGTCATCGTTTCTGCAAATTCCGGGGATTCTTGCTGGGGCTTCTCTATGGGGAGTACATTCGGGTGGAAATGCATTTACGCTTGTAATGGCATGCGTTAATGCCGCCGTATACAGCCTAATTATCTTAGTGTTTCTTACCTTATTTGGGCGTCCATGAGAACTAGATTGAATCAGGCCACCGCACCGTACTTGCCCCCATCTGCTACAATTTTGCTCCCCATGAGCGAATTCATCGACACGGTCGCGCGCGTCCGTTACGCGGAAACGGACAAGATGGGCATCGTCTACTACGCAAACTATTTTGTTTATTTTGAGATTGGGCGCGTCGAATATCTGCGGCAGCGCGGGCTTGATTACCGCCAGATGGAACTGGAAGATGACAGCTTCACCGTGGCCGCCGAGGCGAAATGCCGCTATCGCCGTCCCGCCAAGTTCGACGACCCGTTGCGCATTCGCACGCGCGTGACTTCGGCGCGGCGCCGCACGATTACGTTTGGCTACGAGATTCTCCACGACAAGAACGCTGAGTTGATGGCCACCGGCGAAACGATTCACGTGGTCTGCGACAGCAACGGACGCCCCAAGGCCCTGCCGGAGAAATACCACCAGTTTTTCGACTACGATGCATCACCCTCAACTTCGAATTTGAAAGAAGAAGATTGATCCAGAGGTTCAAGTGGCGCTGGCTTTTTACCCTGAACACAGTGAAGGGCAGCCTGTGTGGGTCAGTCGCGGATTGATCGATCTTGCCGCAACAAGACCCCATAGGCTGCAAGCCTGTGCCACTTGAATCGCGTCCGTGATTCACGCAAGGGATTCAAATAGGAATAGCCCTAGCCGCACGGCGGCGGGGACCGCGAACGGCAACAGTTCGAGTGAGTAGTGCCCGCAGGGCAGCGTCATCGTTTCGAGATCGATTCCCTTCTGCCGCAGCGTCTCGAACATCTCCGCCGTGAATTCATACCAGAACGTGGGATCGTAGCGCCCGCCGATCATCAGCATGCGCTGGCCCGTGCCGCGCAGCCGGTCCATGTAGGGGACGGGGCTGATGGGCGTCCAGTAGCGCCGCAGCTCGTCTTCCGTGACTTTCGCGCGGAGCCCCTCCCATACGTGCGAAGTGTTCATGCCAGTGCGAACGACGTCGGCAAAATACGTGGACACATGCAGAAACGCGCCTGCACGCGCGGTGGGATCGTGCGCCATGGTGATCGAGCCGATCGCGGAGCCGATGCTGGTGCCGACTAGGCCGAGCTTGCCGTAGCCCCGCTGCGCGAGCCAAAGCAGGCATCGACGCGTATCCAGGATGGCTTGCCGCGTGGCCTGGATGGTCAGCCCGACGTTGGAACCGACGAGCTGGTCGGCGCGCTGGTGGCCGGGAGCTACGCGGTAATCGTGATACGGCAGCGAAAGGCGCAGCACGCTGATGCCTAGTTTCGTCAGCCAGCGGCAGAGGTTCACCTGGCCGTGCCACCTCGCGTTCCAGTTGGGAAGCAGGACAACCGCCGGCCCGTTCGCGCGCGCGCGAAAAAATCGCGCGTGGACGAGATTGTTGTTGGCCCACGGCGACGCGATCTGACTGGTGAACGTGAGCACCTGCCCCGTCGATGCGCCGTTCTGCGGCGAACGCAGCTGATAGTCGCTCGCAGGCGTGGTGGCCAGCCAGTCGTCGCTATGCGCGAGCGTATCTGCAACCCACGCGTTCAAAAATCCGCGCGGATCGGGCTCGTCGGCCCTGCCCCCGATGTGCTCGAGCCCCCACTCAAAGGGATAGACGCGGCGATTGTCGTCGACCGTCCAGCGGGCATGCTCGTAGCGCCGAATTTTCTGCTCAAGCCAGGACATGATCTTCGATTCATCGAATATAGGCGCCAGTGGAAAAAGTGTCAAAGGCGGGACAGCCACTGTTGCCTGTTTGTTCCCCGGCGCGCGCGGCAATCGTTGTCGCCGTCCGGCGGGTGTGGCACAGTCTCGGAGTGATCCCTCTCGGCGCGTTCCTACTTGGATTGGTCATTGGCAGTTTCTTGAATGTGTGCATCCTGCGCATTCCCGCGGACAAATCTATCGTTTTGCCCTCATCGAGCTGCACGAAATGCGGAAAAGCGATCGCGCCGTACGACAATATTCCCGTGTTGAGCTGGGTCCTCCTCCGCGGCAAATGCAGGAACTGCAAGACGAAAATTTCCGCGATGTATCCGGCCGTCGAGCTGCTCACCGGCATTCTGTTTCTCGCTTGCTACCTGGTTTTTGGCCCGTCGGTGGAGGCGCTGAAGTGGGCCGTCTTCGCCGCCCTGCTCGTCGTGTTGACGATCACCGACCTCCGCGAGCGCATTCTTCCCGACGAAGTGAATTTCTTCGGCCTCGGCGCCGGCTTGCTCTTCAGTTTTTTCACCGTACCGCTGGATGGGACGGCGCTCTGGATTTCGAGCCGCTGGTTTGATTTTCCTCCGCCGCGAATGGCGCTTTCGTTCGCCGACGCCGTTCTAGGAGCCGTGGCCGGAAGCGGCTTGCTTTGGCTCGTGGCCGAGGGATACTTTCGCATTCGCGGGCGCGAGGGCATGGGCCTGGGCGACGTGAAAATGATGGCGGCGGTCGGCGCATTTCTCGGCCTGAAGCGCACGATGATGACGGTGCTCGCCGGATCTCTCCTCGGCAGCGTGATCGGTATCCTTTTGATCTCCGTCTCGAAAAAAGGGCGCGACTACGAATTGCCGTTTGGTACATTCCTCGGAGCGGGCGCGTTGCTGGTGGTTTTTTTTGGGACTTCGGCGCTGCGCTGGTATGAGTCCCTTCTGGCGGTGAAGTAACCCGTGAACTCCGCATTCCTCATCGCGGCTGCGGCGCCCTCCGCCAGCTCCTTGTGGTTCGTTTCGGGCGCGCTGCTGCTGGTGATTTTCCTCGCCGCGCTCGTCGCGGTGATGGTGGCTCGGCGTTACCTGAAGGCCAGCCCAAATTCCAGCGAGCGCTCTGCCAGCGAATCACCGAGCAGCGACAATCCCGCCGCGTTCATGACGGCTTCGATGCAGGCGGTCATCAAGAAACTAAAGGAACAAGAAAAGGAACTCGAGGCCCTGCACCGCGCCGAGCGCGAGCGCGCGCAGCAGTCCGAGCGCATGAGCGAAGCGGTCACGCGGAACATGCCCGCCGGCCTGCTGCTGGTCAACTCCGCCGGCCTGATCACCAGCGCCAATCCCGCGGCCGAGGCCGCTCTCGCCGTGCGGTCCCTCGGCTACCGCCGCTACAGTGAGGTCCTGGGCGAAGGCTCGCGGCTCACCGAACTCGTCGCGGATTGCATGAAGGACGGCCGCACCTTCCGCCGCGAGGAAATCGAATACCTGACGCCGGCGCACGAGTTGCGGCTGCTCGGCGTAACGATCTCCCCGATTCAAAACAACGCCAACGAAATCACCGGCGCAATTTGCCTGCTGAGCGATCTCTCCGAGCTTGCCGCGCTGCAAAAGCAGATACAAATGAAAGAAAATCTGGCCGCGCTGGGCGAACTTTCCGCCGGCATCGCCCACGAATTCAAAAACGCCCTGGCCACCATTTCCGGCTACGCGCAAATGATCCGCAGCGAGGCTAAGCCCGGCACGGATCTGCACGAGCACGGCGAATTGATCCTCCGCCAAACGCGCTCGCTGACCCACGTGGTCACCGAATTTCTGAAGTTTGCGCGCCCGCTCGATCTCGCCAACGAACAAGTCCCGCTGCGCCCCATGATCGAGCGTCTGGTGGCGGAAGTCGGCGAGGCGGTTCCGGGCGTTCCCTTCGCGATCACCGGAGAATTCGGGGAGGTTTCCGGCGACGACGCGCTCCTGCGCCAGGCCATCCTGAATCTCGCGCGCAACGCCGCCGAAGCCGCAAGCGAGCGCTCGGGCGGCGCCCTCGTCACCATTCATGGCGAAATGGACGCCCCGGGCCAGCACCACGGCCAGCGCATCTCCATCACGGATAACGGGCCGGGAATCCCGCCGGAAGCCTTGGGCAAAATCTTCATGCCCTTCTTCACCACGAAAACCAACGGGACCGGCCTCGGCCTGGCCGTAGTGCAAAAAATTATCGTGCAGCACGGCGGCACAATCGAGGCGCGCAACCAGCAGCAGGGCGGCGCCGAATTCATCGTATGGTTACCTTTTGTACGCGAACCGGCCAGGGCGATTGATTCGGCCGTCGCTCACATCTAAACTGGAATGGTAGGGTTCCGCCAAGTCCCACGGAGAGGCGGCCAAAGATGAACAATACAAAGATATTTATGACGCTGGCATTGGCCTCGGTTGCGCTCGCGTGCCCCGGTTTTCTAGCCGCGCAGCAGGACCAGCAGGAAAGCGTCGTCGACGCCGCGCGCAAGGCGCAGGCGGCTCGCAAGACCGCTCCCCCTGCCAAGATGGTGATCGATGATGACAGCCTCAGCACGTTGAAAGGCACGGTCAACGTCGTGGGCGATACGACTGCCCAGGATCCGTCCAAGTCGGGAGATAAACCAAAGAGCGACGAGAAAGGCCCGGTCAAGGATGAAGGCTACTGGCGAGGGAAATTCGCCGACGCTTACAAGAAATTGGCGGACGATTCCAAGGAACTGGACATTACGCAGCGCGAGCGCAATCTGAATCAGGAACAGTTTTATACGGACCCGATGGCGAGCCTCAAGCAGGACTACTCGCGCAAGGATTTGAACGACGCGAAAGCGAAAATTGACGAACTGACCGCCAGGGTCGCCCAGGACAAGACCGACATCTCGAATCTTGAGGACGAATTGCGGCGAGCGGGCGGCGAGCCAGGATGGGCGACTCCGCCGTCGCAGTCTTCGCAATCTGGAAGCGGATCGGGATCATCCCAACCGTCGTCGTCATCGCAGCCTGCGTCCTCGGCGCAACCGGCAGCCGGAGCGACGGCGCCCGCGGCGGGAAACCCGGCGCAGTAATTTCGTCCATCGTAAGCCGGCAAAGCAGCTCGTTGCGGTTCTCCAGCGATCGCCCGATAGCGAACTCCGCACACGGCTCCGCACTCGGCCACTTCGCGGATTGAATTCGTGGTACAAGAAAATCGATGGAACCCCTTCTTCTGGTTGAAGACAAGCCTGAGCTGCGCGCCATGCTCAAGAAGGCGCTGGAACGCGCTGGGCACGCGGTGGACGAAGCCCCGGACGGATCTTCCGCCGTGGCCAAAGTTCGAGCGCGGCGTTATTTACTCGTTCTCACCGATTTGAAGCTGCCTGGCTGCTCGGGCATCGAAGTCCTGCGCGAAACGAAGCAAGCCGATCCCACGATTCCCGTTATCCTGATCACCGCGTACGGTTCGGTCGAGGAAGCCGTCACCGCCATGAAGGATGGCGCGTACGATTTCATTCAGAAACCCGTGGATCTGGAGCACCTCAATTTGCTCGTGAACCGGGCTTCGCAGCAGCAGGAGCTCTTGCGCGAAAATCTTTTGCTGCGCGAGGAATACGCCGAACGTTATGGCTTTCCGCGCATCGTCGCCGAGCATAAGAGCATGCAGGAAGCCACGCATCAGGTGCAGCGCGTCGCGGCGACCGATTCCACCGTGCTGCTGCTCGGGCAAAGCGGTACCGGCAAGGAGCTTTTCGCGCGCGCCATTCACCATCTTTCACCGCGGCGCGAGCACAGCTTTGTCGCGCTGAACTGCGCGGCAATTCCCGAAGGCCTCGTCGAAAACGAGCTCTTTGGCCACGAGCGCGGCGCGTACACCGGCGCCGGCTCGCGCAAGGTCGGCAAAATGGAGCTGGCCAATCGCGGCACGATTTTTCTGGACGAGATTGCCGAGCTTCCGATCGGGACGCAGGCGAAGCTTTTGCGCGTGCTCGAGGAACGGAGTTTCGAGCGCGTCGGCGGAACGCAGCTCGTGGACATCGATGTGCGCATCCTCGCGGCGACGAACAAGGATCTGCGTGAAGCCGTCGCGGCCAAGGTGTTTCGCGAAGATTTGTACTTCCGCATCGCCGCCGTGCCCATCACGATTCCCGCGCTCAGCGAGCGCGGCGACGACGTCATTCTGCTGGCCGATCATTTTCTGGAAAAGTTCCGGTGTGAATTCCGCAAGCCGAACCTGAAATTTTCTCAGGGTGCGCTGAGCGCACTGCGCGGCTACACGTGGCCGGGAAACGTTCGCGAACTGCAGAACACCATCGAGCGCGCCGCTATCCTGACGGACTCCGAAGTGATCGACGCCGCCGAATTGCAGCTTCCCGCGCCGCGGCCATCCAGCGACGATGTGCCCGCCGGAATGCTGGCCGAAGCGTTTGACTGGGGCGGCACGCTGCAGGAAGTCGGGACGCGCGCCGTGAACTACGTCGAGCGATTCAAAATCGAGTCCGCGTTGAAATCCGCCAAATGGAACAAGACGCGCGCCGCGGAGCAGCTCGGCGTCTCCTACAAAACCCTGCTCAACAAGATCCGCCTGCTGGGCCTCGAAAACTAAGTAGCGCAAACTTCACATGTCGCGGAAGCGTACCCATGGGTGTCATCCCGAGCGCTCGCACCGAGGCTCGCGCCGAGGCGAAGCGAGGGATCTGCTTTCCTGCCAGCACCGAGAGAAAAGCAGATTCCTCGGGCAAAACCCGCCCTTCGGAATGACAAGTTGTGCTTCTGCCTGAGTTCCGAGATGTGCTAACCGGACTTTCGTGCGGTATGCAGCGTGACAATTCCGCCAGTCCATCGTTCAAATCGCGCATCGTTGTAGCCAGCCTGATCAAATTGTCCCTGCAATGCTTCAGGCGACGGAAACTTGCTCACCGAACTGGGCAGATACGTATACGCCGAGCCGTTCCCCGAAATAACGCCGCCCAGCCGCGGCAGCACCCGGCGGAAATAGAATCGGTAAACGCTTCCAAATAATCTCCCACGAGGCTCAGCGAATTCCAGAATCACCACGACGCCCCGCGGCTTGAGCACGCGCAGAATTTCCTGAAGGCCGCGCTCGTAATTCGCAAGATTGCGAAAACCGAACGAGCAGGAGACCAGATCAAAGCTGCCGTCGCCGAACGGAAGAGCTAGAGCGTCGGCTTCAACGAACGCAATGTTCGCGCCGCTCGCGGCCGCCTTGGCGCGCGCCCGAACCAGCATCTCGGGCACGAAATCGGAGCCGACAATCTCGGCGCCGTTCGGCCCTTCTTTGCGAAACGCCAGCGCCAAATCGCCCGTACCGCAGCAGAGATCGAGCACGCGGGCGCGCGGATCGCGGAGGATCGCGCTGAAGCGCTTCGCGACGCGGCGTCTCCAGACCTTGTCGATATCGAGTGACAGCAGGTGATTCAGGAGATCGTAGCGCGGCGCGATGCGGCCAAACATTTCCCGGACGTGCGCCGCGGCTTCCCTTTCGTCCCGAACGCCTTCGGGACGCGTGCCGGGGATGCCTCCCTGGGACGCGGCGTTCATTTGCGCGCGCGCCTCTTCCCGGCGGCGCGCGGCGATTGCGCGATGGCGCACTCGCGCAGCACGCGCACGAGCATCTCGTCCTCGGCTTCGATGCCGCAGCCCACGGCGCCGATCCGTTCGGGCAGGACAAATCGCAGACGGCCCGCGCGCGTCTTCTTGTCGGCTTGCATCGCGGCAATCAGCCGCGCCGGCGGGGTGGAGGGCCATGGAGGCAGCGGCCCCACGCGCAGAACCAGATGCGCAACACGCTCTTCGTCACTAGGCGAGAACATCTGCTTTTCCACTGCCAGCCGCGACGCCGCGATCATTCCCAGGCCAACGGCTTCGCCGTGCAGGTACGTCTTGTATCCCGTCACGCTTTCGAGGGCGTGCCCGAACGTGTGCCCGAAGTTCAGGATTTCGCGCAAGCCCGATTCGCGCTCGTCTTTGGAAACGACCCGCGCCTTTTGCGCAATCGAGCGCTCGATCACGTGGGCAAGTGCCGCGCGCTCCCGCCGCAGAACTTTCTCCAGATTCGTCTCGAGAAATTGGAAGAGCGGCGCGTCGCCGATCACGCCGTACTTGATGATCTCGTAGATCCCCGAGCGAAATTCGCGCGGCGGCAGCGTAGCCAGCAATTCCGGATCGGCCAGAACACACTTCGCGGGGTAAAACGCCCCGACAAGATTCTTCCCTTCCGGCAAATTCACACCCGTTTTCCCGCCGATCGCGCTGTCAACCTGGGCGACCACGGTGGTGGGCACATGGATCAGCACGATACCGCGCGCGTAGCTCGCCGCCACAAAGCCGGCTACGTCGCCGACGACTCCCCCGCCGACGGCGACGAGGAGCGCTCGACGATCCGCGCCGGCACGAACGAGGTCGCGGCAGGCGCTCTCGACAGTGCGGAGATTCTTGGCGGTCTCACCGTCATCGATCAGGATCGTGGAGCGACGCGCGGCGCCGAGCAATCGCTCAATCCGGGCGCCGCAATGCCGCCACACATGCGGCGACGAAACAACGAACACGGCGCCGCTGTTGGCGATCCGTCGCGCTGCACGAGGCAGTTCCCGCAGCGCTCCCCGGCCGCACCGCACGTCGTAGTTTCCGCTCGCCGAGCGAACTGAAATTTTCTTCATCGGTTTCTACGCTGTCGGCACTTTCCTAGCGCGACTCACTTCAACCGGTAAAAAATGTAACACATGTGCCGCGCTACGCCTCGCCGCAAACCCGAATCACGTACGAGCGCCTCCAGACGCTCCCGACTTTCCATTCGCCATGCGGATGCCTTAAAGTGTGTTGTCGTTATCTCGTGATTCCACCTTGCTCGGGAGAAACTGCTCTTGAAGACGATACTCCTGGGAAAAAATGGACCTGTGGTCTCGCAATTCGGGCTGGGTTGCATGGCCATGTCGGACATGTACGGCCCGTCGGATGAGTTGGAAAGCATTACCACAATTCACGCCGCGCTCGACGCCGGCATCAACATGCTGTCAGCGGAGGATTTAGCGCAGATCGAAAGCGCCATCCCCGCCGACGCCGTAGCCAACCCCGCTACGGCGAAGAACAAATGCGCTGGCTAGACAGCGAAAAGCGCCCCCAGTAGGACAGGCTTCCAGCCTGTCGGGTTTCGTCGCGGCAAGGACCCAAGCGCAGACGAATCGCAATTGCGAGCAAGGAACCAGTGAAGATCGTTCTCCCAGCCCTAGCCCTGGCCGCAGCGTGGACCGCGACCCTCTTCCTCATCGCGAACACGATCGGCCTTCACACCACCCCGGGAATGTGGACGGGCGCGATCGGCCTGCCCGGCGTCGTGATCGCGAACTGGATCCAGCAGCAAATCGTTCACGCCTTCTATCGCCCGCTCGGATATGCGCTGATGTTTCTGATTAACTGGGGGTTTTATACCAGTGTTCTGCAGGGAATTGTGTCGCTGAAGCGAACCCTTACGGCTCGAGCGAACTAGTGGCCGAGCTCTACCGAGCCTTCTTCTCAAGTTCAGGCAGGGATTCGATCAACACGTGGCCGGTGATGGCGAGCGTGCGCGGATCGACTTTGTCGAGCGTGTCTTGCGTCGTATGCCAGTACGGAACTTCCAGGTCAATGACGTCGGCGGAAGCGACATTTCGATTCAGGAACGAAAGATGGTCATCCGAGATGGCGATCCCGTCGTCTACGAATACGCGCCCATATCCAAGGCGCGCCGCGGTTGACCAGAGAAGGTCGACGAGCCACGGCGTGGAATTGCTCTCGCGCTTGTAGACCGGATTCGTCGGGCCGACCATATCGACCAGGATCATGGCCTTCACCCTCTTCAAATCGCCGGAGAGCGCCAGGCTCGCCGCCATCTCGCGGCTTCCGTAAGTGTTCGCGTCGGCCCAGGTCGTATTGAAATCTTCTTCGCCGTCAAAGAAAGCGAGCCAGATCGTCGCCGCGTTTTTCCGAGCGCACACGAGGCGCGCCAGCTCAAGGAGCACGCCGGTGCTCGAGCCCGCATCGTCGGCGCCGACGAAATTGGCCATGCGCTTCGTATCGTAATGCGATCCAAACAGAATGATATTGGGATTCGTCGATGGGATTTTGGCGACGATGTTTTTCATGGCCACATCGCCCACGGGAGTCCCGGTGGCGTGAAAGCTCTGTTCCTCGACGGGGCAGCCGAAGCTCTTAAGCTGGCCCGCGATGTACTCCTGCGCACGGCCAATCGCCTCGGAACCCGACGCGTGCGGCCCGATGGCCACAAGCTGTTCCACGTGCTTGTAAGCTCGTGCGCCGTCAAAGCCTCCCGTCGTTTCCGGGGCCGGCGCCGGAGGGAACGTCGCCGCCTGAGGCATAGCAGTTCCCTGCACCGCATTCTCAGGGGTCGCGGAATGCCCACAAGCCGCGAGACACGCGAAGCAAGCCGCAGTCAGTATCAGGCAGCCCACGCGGGAAAAATTCCGCCGCAGCGTCATGGTCGCGCTCCTTGCCCCGCGATCGCGGCGCGCTTCGCTTTGTTGCGCACGACCAAAGCAGCGACCCCGATCCCGAGGAAATAAAGCCCGATCATGGGGGCCATGAAGATGAGCATCGTGAGGGCGTCCGGCGTGGGAGTCACAATCGCCGCGACGATCGCGATGATCAAAATAGCGTAGCGCACGTTCTTCCACAAGAATTGCGGCGTCACAATCCCGAACAGGGCGAGAAAGAAAATCAGCACCGGCAATTCAAAAATCACACCCAAGCCCAGCAGCACAATCAAAATGAAATCAATGTATTCGTTGATGCTGATCAGCGCTTGGAACGGCCCCCCGAAGCTCGTGAGGAAAGTGAGGACGTAGGGGAGCATGATGAAGTAGCCGAAGGACACTCCGGCGATAAACAGGAAGATCGACGACATGATAAAAGTCGCCGCGGCTTTGCGCTCGTGCTTGTACAGCCCCGGTGCGACAAACAGCCACACCTGGTAAAGGACGTAAGGAGCGGCGAGCGCGAGTCCGATATAAAGCCCGGAGGTGATGATCAGGTTGATCATCCCCGCGGGGCTGGTATAGATCAGCTTGTCCGCCTGATGCGACCGTCGCAACGCCTCCTGCATGGGGCGCGCGATGAAGCCGATCACTTTCTCCGCGATCGTCACCCCGATCATCGCGCCGATGGCGATCGCGATGGCGGAATTGATCAGCCGCTTGCGCAGGTCGACCAAATGCTCAAAAAAAGACATCTTTCCGCCCGGCTCTTGCTCGAGCTGGGAGACCGGCTCAGGCAGCGTGGTCATCAGCGGGTTTCTCTTGGGGGACGCTTACGGCCTCGGGTTCCGAGTGGGCCAAGCCGGAATGCTCATTCGGTGTATGGATCGTATTTTGCGGAGCCTCGTCCGCAGGAGGCTCGACGGTCGCAACTACCGTCGTCTCGGGGATGGAACGCGGGACGGATCCGTCCGGGGGCGCCGCGGGCTCCGTCGAAGGCGCGGGAGCTGTAGACTTCGCCGCTTCCGCGATGCGCGCTGCAGCCGCTTGTTCCTCGCGAATGCGGTTCTGCCGGTCCAGGTCTCGGACCTCGTCTTCCAGGGCGTAGCGAAAATCGTTGGTCATTTTGCGGAATTCCGCCGTCGCCTTCCCGAGCATGCGCGCCAGCTCCGGCAGCTTCTGAGGACCAAAAATGATTAGAGCGATAACGAAAAGCACCACCAGGTGTGGAAGACTCAACATGGCAAATGCGCTGTGCCCTTTTCGACCGACCCTTTTGAACTGGGAGGATCAAGCCCCCGCGGCGCCCGTCGGGCCCCACGGGTCCTCAGCTATTACTCTAAATCTCGCCCCGGCCGCTCCCAAGGGGCGGGCCGGCTCAATCTAGCTCAATCTAAACGATTACGGCCGCCCGCTCGCGTGGTATCCACGAGGAATCATAGTGGAGCCGGGAAGGGGTGTCAATTCAGGCATTATGCTATACTATTGGGGCATTGACGCAGGAAAGTGCAGGACCGCAGGGAAAGCGAGGGCGAGATGAAGGGTGAGAGGCGAGGAGCGCTACTCGTTATCGGTGTATTGGTCGTATCCGCGGTTCTGGGAGGCATTTACGGGCCGTCCGTGCGGGCCACCTCCAACGACGTCACGACGCTTCAGGATACCGTCAAGTCCTTCACGCACGTCCTATCCATCGTCCAGAAGAACTACGCCATTCCAGTAGATACCGACCATGCCATTTATTCCGGGGCGATTCCCGGGATGCTTCGCGTTCTCGACCCGCACTCCAGCTTTTTCGATCCCCGCGCGTATGCGAATCTCCGCGAAGACCAGCGCGGCCGCTACTACGGCGTGGGGATGACCATCGTCCCGCGCGATAATTTTACGTACGTGCTTTCCCCCATGCCGGGCTCGCCCGCGTTTCGCGCCGGGATCCGGCCGGGCGACGTGATCATGGCCGTCGACTCGAAGTCCACCGAGGGTCTCAGCAGCTCCGAAGTCGCGGACATGCTGAAAGGCCCCAAGGGCACGGTGGTCCACATTACGATGAAGCGCGTCGGCTATGGCGAGAGCCTGAATTTCACGGTGACGCGCGACGAAATTCCGAAGCACTCCGTGGACATCGATTTTGAAGTGCACCCGGGCATCGGCTACATCAAGCTTTCCGGATTCAACGAAACCACGGACACCGAACTCGCGATGGCGCTGAAAGATCTGGACGCCACGAAGCTCGACGGCATCGTCCTCGACCTGCGCGGGAATCCGGGCGGCCTGTTGAACGAAGCCGTCGCGGTTTCCGACATGTTCCTCGACAAGAATCAGCTGATCGTTTCGCATCACGGGCGCTCGTCACCCGAGCGCCGCTACTATGCCGTGCGCGGCAATCGCGGCGTGACGGTGCCGCTGGTGGTGATCGTGAACGGCGGCTCGGCCTCGGCTTCGGAAATCGTCACCGGCGCGATTCAGGATCATGACCGCGGCCTCGTGGTCGGCGAGCAGAGCTTCGGCAAGGGACTCGTGCAGACCGTCTCCGGCCTGAGCGAAAACACGGGCCTGGCGCTGACGACCGCGCGCTACTACACACCCAGCGGCCGCCTGATCCAGCGCGACTACAAAGACATTTCGCTGTACGACTATCTCTACAATCACAAGAACCCCCCGCCCACGGAAGTGAAGTTGACTGACAGTGGCCGCCAGGTAACCGGCGGCGGCGGCATCACCCCGGATGTGCCTGCGGTGCCCATGAAACTGAATCCCTTCCAGGAAACGCTCCTGCGCCGCGAAGTGTTCTTCGCGTATCAGGGCGGAGTCGGCGGCTTCACTACGTATTTCCTCGGCATGCGGCCGGAAATCACCAAGGATTTCGCTCCCACGGATGACGTGATGAAAGTATTCCGCGGCTATCTGGACAAGGAAAAAGTTCCCTACACCGAAACCGACATCGCGCAGAACCTCAGCTGGATCAAGCGTGAGATCCGCAAAGAAACCTTCATCTCCGTCTTCGGACTGACCGAAGGTTACAAAGTCGACCTCGAAGACGACGTGCAACTCCAAAAAGCAGTCGACTCGCTGCCGCAAGCCCGCGCGCTCTACGAAAACGCCCGCAAGGTCATCGCGCAGCGCACCTCCGGCCTGGGCGCGCAGCAGTAGCCTAAACTCACATCAGTTTGAATCCACAGATGAACACAGATGGACACTGATAAGAACAGTGCCCTTCTGACCGCGCTTGCCTCCTACGATCTGCCCAGCCGTCCGAGCGAGAGTACTTCACTCCCCCTGCAGGGTTCGTCCGGTCAAAGGTCCTCAATTGCTTTTGGAGTGGAGCGTGTTTCGGAGCGGGAATGTTTTTCGGACCGTGAATGCTTTCGGAGGGGGAATGCTTTCGGAGGGCCGGGCTTCAGCCCGGCCACAAAGCCGCTAGGTTGGACCGGCTTTAGCCGCTGAAGCGACTCTTCGATTGCTGCCCAACTCCGTCGCGTGATGCCCTCTTCGCGACGCCCCTAGCCCGCTTTCGTTTTGAATCCCGCGAATCCCCTGCTAAAATCTCGAAACAGTTCGGTGGGCGGCTAGCTCAGCTGGGAGAGCGCATCGTTCGCAACGATGAGGCCGGGGGTTCGAATCCCCTGCCGTCCACCAATTTCTTGTTTCCTTTGAGCAACTTAGACGGCCTTCCGAAATTGCACGAGTTGCCCGCGTTGCCCAACTGAGGCTCCGGGCAACTCGAATCCAATGCCAATTTTCTCCGCCCACATCAGGCGAAAATCTCGGTCCTGGGCTAGTTTTACATATCGTTCGCTCACATGCTTGTGCGCGTGTCCCGACCAAAACTGTTTCAGCGCATCGGGACGCCCGGACGTTTCAACATGCGTGAGCCGGAAACGCCGGAAGATGTTGAAACCGCCGCGCTCGTGGGCCATGTAGTCCAGAATCGGATGCAGGCTGTCACTGAGCGTGTTCGACTGGAGAAGCTGCCCACTCGTCGAAGAATGGAAGAGAAGCCCCGAGGTTCGCTCGCCCACATGCTCGCGGAGCATTGCGGCGAGTTTCGAGCAGAGATCAACTTGGCGCTCCCCGTTCTTTGTTTTTAGATAGGGCTGGATCTCGCCGCACTTCGCCTTCTGACTGATCGTCAGCGTTCGAAAATCGCGGGAGATGTGTTTGTCAATTTCGATGCCAAGGGCTTCTCCGGCCCTGAGTGGCCCGCATCCGGCCAGCAGCGCGTACAGCATGCGAAACGGCGAACTGAAAATAGTTTCACAGGGCCCGCAATCGTCGGCGGATTAGACCCCGATTTTATGTTGATTTTACGCGAGTTTTCGTACGCTTGCTGACTGGCAAAAAGAACCAGCGCCCCAATTTTCACGGGAACCCCTCTCAAAAACTCGAAGGCCCCCGGAACTTTCGAGCGCGTAGGATGACAGGCTCTGTTGCTAGGCGCATCAGTGGAATCGTGCGGCGAGATGCCCAACAAGCCAGGAAACCAGACTATGTGCAATTCGGACGATTCGACTGGGAAATGAATCACATTCAGGCAGGAGGACTACCGGAAATTAGGACCTCTCGAACCGCTCAGACCTCTACCGTGTCAATTTGCTGGGCGGACTTGGAACGAATGAGATGGAGTGAGTGGAAGTTGTATGGAGAGAATTGGTTGGCGCGGAATTTCGGCGTGTTGAGTTGCAGACGATTGGAACCGGTTAGAGGCGTTTGCACCGGCTAGCATGGGAGGTTACGTCGTCACAAAGTACGTCACGAAATCGAGTGCGTACACTTCCGAGGTAACGGTCACGGGATGGGCGAAACAGAACTGGAATCAAACCCGAACGTCCCGTTCAGCGTTCCAACCCACCATGATGCGCCCAAAATTCGGTTAGTCCGGCTGATGCAGTTTTTCATTTTCTTTGCAGTCTTCGCGCCCGGCAATCGTTGCGGCGTCTTAGGTGGCAAAGCCGCCAAAATCTACACAACAGACCGGACGGAGGTTTGCACTGCTGCTTCGATGGCTAGGATCAAAGGCAATAGAAACTCTTGCAGTTTTTTAGTATGGTCAAAGGGTACATTTTCGAAATGAAGCCCCATGCAATCAACTCCGACGACGCGCACGACTTTAGCCGTTCCAGACAGCGGAGCCTTTCCAGAGGTAAGTTCCACATCCACGTGGATCATCGATCCGACTGGGAAGGTCTTATCTGCACAAACCATTGTGCCATTCAGGCTCATGTCGAGTGTCCGGCCCACGGATCGCTCTTGACCCATCTCCATGGAAACCCTGCAGGTAACCTTCACCCGTTGAAACTGTCTTGCCTCTCGTTGAATTACATCTTCGCTTACTCGAAGTAGGCGCAGCAGACGATGCCGGTCAATAGGCTTAAAGAGCACGAAATTCGCGCCAGCCTCGAATAGCTTTGTGAGTAGGTGCCGATCACTTTCTCCGGTAATCATCGCGATTGGAGTTGTCCGGTTGAGGGCCGATGAGCGCACCTGGCGCGCCAGGGCAATACCGTCCGGTGCGGGCATCCTGACATCCAAGAATACGGCATCAAACTTTTCTTCCCGAATGAGGATTGAAGCTTGCTGTGAATCAGAAATCGTACGGGATTTGATTTCAGCAGATTCTAAGACGTCCCGGATCAGCTCACAGATCAGTAGGTCATCGTCCACGACGAGAATCCCATTTGCCAAATGAGCTCCCTTATTTTCAGTGCTGGCGTTGCGCGATTTCATTCAATTCCCGCGTGTGATCGGCTAGTAGTTGGTACTGACAACCATTGTTGCAGCTGTTTAGTCAGCTCCTTGAAATCGATAGGCTTGGGAACGTAGGCGTTACATCCGGACTGGAAGATTCGCTCCTGCTCAGTAACCATCGCGTGAGCCGTAACAGCTATGATCCGGGTATGAGCCAGGGTGGGCTGGTGACGAATCCAGGTGGCGATCGACAAGCCATCCTGATCCCCTAGTTGAACATCCAGCAGGATTACATCCGGTGGTAGTTTCTTGATTGCGTCAAACGCCTCTTGCAAAGTAACGGCTGAGGTCACCTGGTAGCCTTCGGACTCAAGCCAGTCGCAAAGGAGCTCACGGCTGAGATCATTGTCTTCAACGACCAGAATACGATGGGTCATGACTTCACCGCTGGTGCGACCTTGAGCACTCGCTGCAATTGCTGGCTCAGTCCCTGTTGCCACGACTGTTGTTTGTGAAAAAGTGATTCTGCATGTTTCCTCAGATATTGTTCTTCCTCTGCGGTTAAATCCTTACTCGTTAGAACAAAAACAGGGAGATCAGCGGTGCGGGGCTTGGAACGCCACTCGGCGAGCAACTCGAACCCGCTCACCTTAGGAAGCATCAAATCGAGGATGACTAACTCAGGTAAACGTGCCTTCATTTGAGCGCGGGCCTGCTCGCCGTCTTCGGCGGTGGTCACCGCATATCCCTGCGCTGTAAGCAATTCGGAAATGATTTCGCAGGTTGAAGTATCGTCCTCGACGACCAAAATGGGCCGTTGTGACGATTCGCCTTGCTTTACGCCCAAACAGCGACGGACAGCGGCCAACAAGGATGCCTTCTCGACGGGCTTGACGAGATATTCGTCGGCACCGAGCGTCGCCCCGATTGCTGGCTGGTCCAAAATCGAAATCACGATGATGGGAGTACACGCAGTTCTGGGATCGCGTTTCAGTTGTAGTAACACTTCCCATCCACTGGAAGGCTTCATCAGTAGGTCTAGAGTTATAACATCAGGTTGCATTTCAATGACTGTCTTAACGGCATCTCGCGGACAGTCGCAAACGACGGATTCGTATCCTGCGGAGGCAAGGTTTGCCTGAATGAGCAATGCCGCATCGCGATTGTCCTCGATCACCAAAATCTTGGGGGCCTCGCCGATTACCGGCCTAACTCTGGCTTCTGTCGATTGTGATTGTCGACGTGACGCTCCGACTGGCAACGAAAAGTGAAAACAGCTTCCCTGGCCGGGTTGGCTATCGAGCCCTAGCGTACCGCCATGCAATTCTGCAAGTCGCTGAGTGATCGCCAAGCCGAGTCCCGTGCCTTCAATTGCTGTACCGGACTGCCGCAGGCGATAAAATGCCTGGAAAATATGATTTTGTTCTTCGGATGGGATTCCAGGGCCGGTGTCTCGGACCTCAACTCGAACCTGTCCATTCGCTTCGTGTGCGGTTAACTCAACGCGCCCACCTTCGGGAGTAAACTTTATCGCGTTTCCTGCAAGGTTCATCAGCATTTGCTTCAGTCGTGTGCCATCGGCCCGAACAATGAGGTGCGATTCACAGTTTTGCGCCAGGACCTGGGACTTTTTGTCCGCGAGAGGCTTCAGGGTCGACAACACGTCCGCAAAGGCCGATTCCATCGGCACGTCTTGAATTGCCAGATCCATGCGCCCGGCCTCAATTTTGGAAAGGTCCAGGATATCGCTGATGAGCTTGAGTAAGTGCTGGCCACCGGTGTGGATGTTGTTGACGTATCGTTTCTGACGATCATTTAAGGAGCCATAACGTTCATCCGCCAACAAATCCGAAAAACCCAGGACTGCGTTGAGCGGCGTACGCAATTCGTGGCTCATCGTTGAAAGGAACTGATCTTTGAACTTACTGGCTCGCTCTACTTCCTCTTTTGCACGCAGAATGGAATGAGAATAGACTTCAAGCTCGCTCTTGGCCGTTTCCAACTCCGCAGTCCGTTCCTGGACCCGCAGCTCCAACTCGTCATGAGCCTTTCGCAAAGCTCCGTCGCGCTCTTGAATCTGCGTCAACATACCGTTGAACGCGTCGATTAAGACCGAAATCTCGTCTCGAGTATTAGAAGGCTCAGCGCGAACCGAATAGTTCTTGTCGCGAGAAACAAGCTGCGCAATCTCCGCGAGTTGAACGATTGGCCTCGCAACCTCTCGCTGAACGATCGGAGAGATCAGAAGGGCCACCAGGAGGGACACCGCAAGAACGATAGCGGAAATCCCCACATACAGCTTCAGCCGGGCGTACAGCCCTTCCATGCTGGATTGAATGTAGATGGTGCCGGTCGGTTTGCCTTGGAAGATAATCGAACGAACCAATAGAACTGCGCCGCCGCCAAACCGATACGTTTCGTCCTGCCCCGCATCGAGTGACGGTAAAACCGGCATTTTTCCATCGTTGGTACGAGAGTATGCCGCGAATGGCCGGCCATCGGACGTAAGAATGCCCGCAGAAATGATGTTTGGAGAAGCCTGCAGAGCCGACAACGTTTTCTCTGCCGAACTCGGATCGTCGAACAAAATGGCAGAAACAGCGTTGGAACCGGCGATTTGAGCCTGAATAGAGAGATTGTAAACAGCAGCCCGTCGAAAACTGACCAAATCGTACCCAATGAATGCCGCGCACGCGAGAAGCAATGCTGCGCCGCTGACTAGCATGTTCGTCCACGTCATCTTCTTAGAGATTGAATAGTCTTTGAACATAGCGCGTCAGTCTCCCGACTGCTGTGACTTCCTCACTGCAACCGCGACCTTCAGCAGATCGGAACTCAACGTCAGACCCGCATCTTGGGCGCTGGTCAGATTCACCTCGAAGCGAATTTTGTTCGCCACGACGACAAACTGGATCATCCCCCCGCGCTGCGAGAATTGTGGTATATCGCTAACTGTCAAGACGCCGGCCTTGTCCAAGCCCGCAAGAATTTCTTTTAGGTGGCTATCCTCGGACGCACTGATGTAGAGAACGCGGCAATCAAGCGCGTCTTGCGCTTTCGAGATTCGCTTCGCAACGACGGCTTTGCCGTCGATGGATTCACCCGAAAGTATTGTGTCGAGAATGGTGCCAAACGGATCCTGCCCGAACACGCAAATCGGGAAAGAGTTGCCCTTCACCGAAGCAGCGGCCGGAGACCATTGGACAAATCGGCCGAAGTTATAAAGATACGCAGCCTTGACCTCGAATTCCGATGCTTTAGGTTGTTGGGCGCGCAAGCCGGAAGGCGCGATCAAAAACAATATGACCAAGACCGTCGAAAGGCGACACCGCAGCGATCCAGGATTTTGAGAGACGCTCACGAGAGATTCTGCATCAGAAAAATGCGGCATGACTCTTCTTGCCCTTTACCTTCTCCAAGTTAGCTTTGCAAAGGCGCTTCTCTTGATCCCTACGAGTGGACCGGGATCTCCTCCAAATTCCGGGTGAGAGGGTGAAAGAAGGTTCTGCCCGACGACGGAAAACTCCATGCTCTCTCCGACGTGCCATCCCAGCCGGACATCCGCGGTGCTATAAGCCTCAACACTGTATGCGGGAACTCTGCTGGAATATCGATACGTCGCGTCGAGTTCAAGGTGCTTTGGCAAGTTGAAGAGCGATTGGAAGCTCACAACGTGCCGGGGGCTTGAGCCTTCGTACGAACTGAGCAAATTCCCCACGTCCTTGAACCCCGTTTTGTCCCTCAGCGCCATGTCCAGATACGAATAGGACCCGCGCACCTGCCACCAACGTGTGATTTTCCATTCGGGAGCTACTTCACCCCCCACCGTATTACCCTCGATAATGTTGGCGTAGGGCAAAAGGAAGAAAAGGTGCAAAGGGGGCGGATTACTTGATTCACTTATCCCAGGTGGCCCGTAGCCCTGAAGGCCCGTATACTCGTTGTAAAAGGCCGTGAAATCGACGTAAATATTTTTGGTGACCTGCGTGCGATATCCCGCCTCATAGCCTATTAGTTGCTCCGCCTTAGCTTTGGGATTTCCCACAACGTCGAAATAGACGCTCGGCGGCGTAGGTTCCGCAACCGCCAGAATGGCGAATGAAACATCCTGATCTTGCCGCGAGGGCGTGCGGACGGCCCGAGTCACCGCGGCCCAGAAAGACTGGTGGTCCGTCGGAGACCACAGCAGCCTCACGCTAGGCTCGAACTCAAACCCACTGAAATTGTTGCGTTCCAGCTTGGTGCCCCCGGTGAGCGTTAGTTTGTCGCGAACAATCGGAAGTTCATACTGGACAAAGCCGCTGTAGACGCTGTCGGTTTGGCTGTGCGGCGCAAAATTGATGGCGGGCGTTGTCTGAATAAAGTTGCTGGGACTTACCCGCGCCCCCAAGCCCCACGTTAGTTCCTGTTCGTTATGGGTCCGCAAATGGTGAACGAAATCGACATCAAACGTGTCGCGTGTCTCACCGCCTTCGACACCCACTCGATTGGTACGGTCGAAGTAGGCCTGAATCTGCACGTCCGAGCCCTCAACCGTCGTGTGCTGCCAGCGTGCTAGCAGATTCCCTCCAGAAGCAGACGCAATGTCGTTTCGCACCGTCTCGGCGGGCGGCGAAAATAGGGCCAGAAATGAGCTCTCTCCACTCCCTGCGCTGTAGATGTCGCCTTGTATCGTGAAAGCGTCCTTCTCGCCACGCTTCCAATCGGTGCGGAAACCTACTTGGCCCATCCGCCAATGATCGAATTCATCCCCATCAGAATGGAACTCGGTTCCACGTATGGAGCCAGTGGCGTAAATGCGATAGTTGAAGTCCTTCCGCACTGTGCCACCGTAACGGATACTAGCCGTACCCTGGTCTACGTTTCCTCCCCCGAGCGATGCCAGCGCCCCGTGGGTACTCTCCGCGCTCTTCGTAAGAATGTTGATCACACCGTTGACCGCGTTCGCTCCCCAGATGGTGCCACCCGGTCCCCTGACAACCTCAATGCGTTCCACGTCCTCGAGCATCACATTCTGCACGTCCCAATACACTCCGGCGAATAGCGGTGTATAAAGGCTGCGGCCGTCAATCAAAACCAGCAGGTCTTTTGAGAACTGACCGGCTAGCCCGCGAATCGCGATGGACCAATGGTCCGCATCAATGCGCGCGACCTCCACGCCGGGGGCAAGCCGTAGGGCCTCCGGGATGGTCGTTGCTCCAGAACGTCGAATGTCCTCCTGTGTAATGACAAAGATCGCCGCGGGCGTCTTGAAGACCTGCCGCGGGTCCTTGGAGACAGAGGTGACCTCAACGTCTCCGAGTTGCTCCAAGCTCAGATGTTTCAAATCATCACCAGGGTTCTGATCGTCGTCCATGACAGAGGCCCAGTTCTTCTGTACTGGTCCGAGGACCGAGAGTACAAGTGCAAGAGAGTTCGCGACCACCGTACGCCGAAACGATGTCGCATGGAAAAATATCGAAAATGATGGGATTAGGTTCCGGAGACTGCGCTGAACGAGACGGTGAATGGGTGCAGGCGTGAATGACCGACTGGTCAAGCATAATAGCGCGTCCGCTGCCGCGAAGCCCCGAGTCCGGCAGATTCGCCATAGAAACTCGCGATGTAAAGTCGTGATCATTAAGCGCGGGTCATGCTTTCCAAGTTGTCATCCCTTAGTGTGCTGGCACCCAGTACGACTCTTTCCAGAAGATTGACAAGTTCCCCGTTCCACCACCCTTTTTTCACTTCTGAGTAAATAATGGCAAATGCTTCTTTCGGTGAGAGGGCTTTTCGGTAGGGCCTGTCCGTGGCCAGCGCATCGTAGATATCTACGGTCTGAATGATTTGAGCAGTCAGAGTTATTTCGTCGCCTTTGAGACCGTCTGGGTACCCCGACCCGTCCAGTTTTTCGTGATGTTGGCGGATGATGGGTAGAACGTGACGGAACGATTTCAATGGGCTACAAATGCGCTCTCCGGTCAGCGGATGCTGCTTCATAATCTTCCACTCTTCCGGGTCGAGCGGTCCTGGCTTGAGCAAGATGTGGTCTGGGACGGCGACCTTGCCAACATCGTGAACAATTCCCGCGCGCCGCAAAGCCACCTTTAGTTCGTCTGGCACGCCCAACTTATCCGCTAGGGCAACCGAGTACTTTGAAAGACGCTCGCAATGGCCCTCTGTGCACGGATCTTTCGCTTCAATGCTCAGAGCCAGACTGAATAGCACCGTCTCGGCGCTTTCCAGGTCGTCAGTGAAATGCTTCAACCGCACCAAGGAATGCACACGAGCCAACAGCTCGTGCTTATTCACGGGTTTGCTGAGGAAATCATCAGCGCCGCACATGATTCCGGTAATGCGATCGGAGTCGCTGTTCAAACTCGTGAGCAATACCACGGGGATCAATCGTGTTTCCGGCTTTGACTTCATCGCCAGACAAACTTCGAATCCGCTCGGGCGGGGCATCACCACATCCAGCAAGGCAAGATCAATCGAGTCGCTATCCACCCGCTCTAGCGCTTGCTGGCCGTCCGCCGCGCAAACGACCCGATAACCCTCTGCGCTCAGTAGATCGGAGAGCAGCTCGCGGTTGGCTTCGTTGTCGTCGGCAGCAAGGATAATTCCTTGACGGGGTTCAGGAGCAGACATGTCGCCTCCTCAGTGCCTTGACAGCCCGTAAGGCTTTACGAACCTCAACTCTTGTCGGCAGAGAAGAGAGAATTCATTGATGACGCAAGGCAACGAACAGTTGAAGTATCTCAAACCCGACTGGGGTTCCGTCATATTTCGTGACGGCTATCACCCAAAACGTAAACAGGAGGGCAGGCCCGGTCGGGACTTGTGGTAGGAACAATTGGTTCGCAGCAGAAATGCGACTAAACGGGCGCATTAGTGGCCGCCCTAGCCGCCTCGGTTGTAGAAAGAAAGAAAGCTGGTCTTCGCCCTTCTGGGTCGCGGAACAAAGTTATCGTGGGCTGGTAAGTGTGTTCTGAGCGTACGAGTGAGGAAAAGTACACGTGAAGCGCCCATTGCTTCCTCGCTTTCGGGGCTGTACCCAGCCGGTTGCCTAGGTTGCCCATTTCTGGCCGCGCATTAAGAAGCTAAGTGGTTGCAGCACCGCGCCTTAATGGATTTTCTATATCGTTCGCAACGATGAGGCCGGGGGTTCGAATCCCCTGCCGTCCACCAAAAATTCCCCCTCAGATATGTTAGACTGCCTTCCCGAGTTGGCCAGCGCGCGTCACTCTTAATAACTAATAGTATATTCTTCGCAATCGTACAGGAACCACCTGATGGCGCCTTCCGCGAATGAAATGCACCCTTTGAGATACATGAGGAAATAAGGAGGCACGTAATGAGTCTCGCAACGCAAACTCAAGAAGAGATTCGTTCTGGCTCACCATTGAAGATCCCGGATGGGGCTCGAATTCTGATGGTCTGCGAGGATAACCATGACACGGAACGACTGAGAACCATTCTTCGGGAGGAAGGATTCATATCCGAATGGGCAAAAAGCATGACGGCGGGCTGTGAGGCTGCCAAATCCGGCCAGTTTCAAGTGGTCGTCTCGACACCCTTGTTAAAGGACGGATCGTGGAGGCGCCTCAGCGAGGTTGCGAATCACTATGATCTTGGGTTTGAGATCGTTCTATGGACGCGCAACTTTGATCTCCGCGAATGGGCGGTGGCACTAGAAGAGGGGGCGTTTGACGTTCTTGACGCCATGTGTGAGCAGCCGATGGCTGTTGAGGCCACCAAAGGCGCTTTGTGGGCGGCTTATCTAAAGGGCGCTGGGCCCAACCCGGGAGCGGCAAGTCCCCGGAAGGCGGCGTAATTCGTTTCATTTTTCATCAGAGAGAGATAGCAGAAACATGGGCAACGCATTGAAGGTCGATCGAAAGCGCAGGTCTCGACCGTCACGGTAACCCTGAGTGTTAATTCGTCGGAGTGACCATGGAAAGTCTGCTTCACTGTTGTGACTATCGGCCGCCGGTCGCGCCCGGCTTGACCGAGACCTTCACCTGAGCATTCGTCCAGCAGCACTGGAACCCACCCCCGCCGTCGCCTGACCAATCGTTGGCGACTATGTGCAGCACGTACTCTCCGGGCTCGCTGAATGTGGCGGTCGTCGTGGCTCTGCCGCTGAAGACTGGTGCGGTCTTCCACTTGCCGTCTGCCTTTTCCACCGGGGGCTTGTTGTTGGCAAACGTCACTGCCCCTGGGCCGCGAAACTTGCTCCACGTCACCGTCACGGCAGGACTATCCGGCAGCTTTCCGCCCTGAAATGTTTTGGCATCGTCGGCGGCCCACACGTTCAGCGTGATCGGATTGGGCAACGTTGTTTCGAGGGCTGCGCTGATTCCGCGCGGACCCTGTGCTGACGGGCCTCCTTCTTCAAAGCTGATGATGGGCGGGGTGTTGCCAATGCCCACGTCGGAGAAGGGCGAGATTTCCCACCGGGCATCGAGGTGCGCAGGCACCGCGGTTGCCTGGCCGTTCGCGACCAGTGTCCAGGTGAGCTTCTCGGTCCCGAAATTCTGCGGCACCGTTACGGTGAAAACGCCCCACTGCCTTCGCGGCAGAAAATGCGTGGGCTGGCCCTGGTCGGGCGCGCCCGGCTCAAACCGGTTGTCGTCACCGACCGGGATGTCCAGCTCCTCCTTCAGATTCCGATTGAAATACCCGAAAAGCATGCTGAAGCTGCCGTCGTCATTCTTGAACCAACCCTCGTAGGCGGCCGTGACGCTCTGACCCGAGGTGTGCAAGGGCTCCATGGGCAGCTGCCCTGATTGTCCGTTCACGGGCAGCGTGGCCCACACGAGCGTCCAGCTTGCGAGCAGGGTCGCAAGATACCGGGCTGTCACCGACGACCGCAGCGCGCGCATCAGAGGATCTCCTTCTCACAGAAAGTTGCGTTTCGGAATCTTGACTTCCTAAATCAAGAAGAGCAGCAACTCTGAAAAAGCTGCTGCTCCTCTCAGTCTGCGGATTCCCGATTTAGTGGTGGTGCATCTCGTCCGGCGGAGGCTGGCCCGGCTTATGCTTCGCGAGCCAGTCCTTATAATCCTCATCGGAAAGGTAGGTGACGTTCACCCACGCGTGCGCCATCTCGTCGACGGTGCGCTCGCCCCAGCCCACCCACTGGTTCGGGTCGGGGTTATTCGGGTTGGCGGCGGTGTTGTCATGCCACGCCGTAATGCGGATCACCGTGCCCTTGGGGAGCACCGGCGCCGCGTCCTCCGCGTAGATGTAATTGTTCATCCAGTTGAAGACGAAGCGGTCGACGTAGCTCAGCATCTCGGTTGTACCGTCCGGCAGGATCGCTTCCATGGACATCGCCTTGCCGCGCAGATGCATGTGCGGCTGAAAGTTCTCAAACCGGGCGTTCTCCTTCAGCACGTGGAAAGACTGCGTCTCGGTGATCGAGTTGGGAGCAATATCCAGAACCCTGCCCAGTTGGTTCGCGTGAAATTCCATCAGGCGCGTCCGGTACTTCGGCGTCACGCCCTTGGGGTAGAGATAGATGCCCAGCTCCACATTGTCGCGAATCTGTTCGCCGACGGAATGGTAGTGCACGTCCCAACGAATCCTTGCTCCCGGCAGCAGCAATTTGCCCGTGTCAGAAGGGTAGACGTCGAACTGTTTCCCGATCGCCCATTCCATCAGGAGCCCGCCGTCATTGCGCCGCGCCTGGGCCAGCGGGCCGATGCCGTCATCGTCAGCAGCGCTGCTGACGCCCGGTTCATCCTGCAGGAGCTGCGCGAGGGCATGATGAGTGACGCGGCGCCCCGCGGATGTCCCCGGCCGCATCTCGACCGCGCGCACCCACCGCGGCTCGGACACAGGGAGTTCTTCGCTGAGCGGCTTCCACCACGCATCCTGCGCCACGGCCGGCACGGCGTAGGCCGTTGACTTGACCACGATATCCGGCTGGCCGAACTGTTCGGCCAACTGCCATCCTTCATCGCTCGGCCACATCTTCGGGGCCGGCATGTCCTTCGCGTTTCCGGGCGCCTTGCCCGAATCGACCCAGCGGACGATCGTGTTGATCTGCTCGTCCGTCAACGAAGTGTCGTTCTTAAATTTCTGGATGCCAACCGTTCGATCGAGGTGCCACGGCGGCATGTTGTGAGTGACCACACGATCCTTGATCTTGTCCGCCCACGGCAGCGTCTCGTCATAGGTCACGAGAGACATCGGCGCCGCGGTCCCCGGATGGTGACATTCGTTGCAGTGAGCCTGAAAAATCGGCGCCACGTCCTTGGCAAACGTTACCGGCGCTTTGGGCGCCTCTCCCGCGATCGCCGGGGATGAAAACACGAGGAAAGCACCGAGGCCCAGAACGCCCGCTCCAGTTCGCAGCCACATTGCACCATGGAACTTGGCATCGCTCATGACATGCTCCTTCTCTCTGGCTGGTACACTCCCGCCAATTTAGCCCAGTTCACCCCGGAATTACGGTTTTTGGCCCCTCAGTAAGCCCCACTCTACACCCCTCCAAAGGCTCCGGCGCAACATTTTTTCTTTGGCATGCGCCAGGAATACTTCAGGGCTTTGGAACCTGTGTGGTAACCGCTTGGTAGGGCACGATTTTACAGGCTGCGGAAAACTCAGATTTTGTCATTCCGAGGCATGCTTTTCGCCGAGGAATCTCTCTGTTCCGGCGTTTAAACCCAAGAGAGATTCCTCACTTCGTTCGGAATGACAAAATGGATGCTCTTTCCGCCGCCTCTTTAGCGCGGGTGCCCCATCCTTGCGGTTTTTGCAAGGGTGGGGATTTTGCTATCCGTGCTTAGATCTCAGGTCGCTCTCGAATCTAAACCCCCACCCTTTGAAATACACAAAGGGTGGGGCACCCACCTAAGGCTGGAGCGGCGCCGCATTCGCGTGGTCCGGTGAGTCGTAGAAAATCCAGCGAGGCGACTTGGGGAAGACCGTTCGCATGGACGTGGCTTGCACATTGCCTTTCGGCGAGATTTCCATCTGCCACTGCTGCACCTGGGGGTGCGCGCCCTCGGTGGTGACCACGCGATTCAGCGTGACGCGGTAGCGCCCGTCGGGCTCGACTTCGGTTCGGGGTCCGAGTTCGGCCACTCCGTCCGCATCCAAAAAGCCGTGCCACCACCGCGAGTACGCGTCGATGGATCTCCACGCTTCGTCGTACGAAGTGAAGTAGTGCCGGCCGACGGTGTCGCGCAAGCTGTCCTGGTCGAGCACGACCTCTCCCGGGCGGAACGGAACCGTCGTCTCCAGGAAAAACGTGGCGAAATTGTCGAGGTCCAACGGGGACAGCGAGAGCGAAAGCGCCGACGCGAAGCGGTTGAACTCCGCAGCCACCTCGGTGCGCTTCTCGACGCTCTCGAAACTGTAGAGTTCGTAGCCTCCCTGCTTGCGCGCCGCGACCGCGACGATCCACGTCCACGGCCCGTCGTAGCTTGCCTGCGAGGGTATCTCCACCTCGTAAAGATAGAAGCCGCGGCTGCCCCTGGATTCGACAATCGTCGAAAGCAAATCCTCGAGGTCGGGCCTGCGCGTCACTTTGAGTAGCTTGGAGTCTACTCTCAACTGCGAACGCAGGAGGGCCAGCGAGGCGGCATCTTTCACCTGCTCAAGGCTCGGCGTCCACGCGGCCAGGCGCGCCTCAGCAGTTGCCTGCTGAGCGCCGCACGCCGCACCGAATCCGAGCGCAAGAAGACCGACCGCAACTGCGCGGCGCAGTCCGGCATTTCCAAGCACGTCCCCACACCAATACGAAAGTCCAGGGCGCATAACTCGCCCTCCCTTCCCTTTCGTCACTTAGCGGGGACGCGCTCAGATACGAAGAGTGGAGCCCAGATACTAGAGGGCAAGACGGCCCGCCGTCAAGCCGGGCGGTGGAAACATCTTGTAATATTTTGGGCCCAGCCTCTGTAGTTGAACTTTGGGTGCCGTTTGTTCTTATCGATGGAGGTACTGGAGTAGTATTGAACCGTGGCGTTCGAACGATTTTCTGAAGAGCGAAGGATGGGCCGTCCGCCAACGTACACTAAAGGGAGAACAGGATGAGCGGATTGGCCCTGAATGCTTCGCGCAGAACAATTGGTTTCGCCTCTTTGAGTGCAATGATTGTATGCTGTTCGTTTTCTATTCTCAATGGACAGCAAGCCCCGCCAAAAACTGATGTGGCGCTCGATGACATCCACCAAATTGCGATGAAGATTTTGGATGCGGTACTGAAGAAGGACGTCAATGCCCTTCTTCGCTTCGAAACAGCTGACTGGCATACACAACATGAGACTGCGCTAAAGGACAAGAATAGCGATTTCTATTGTTTCTTAATTGAGAGCCATCCCGGTTGCGCCGCATTCGACGGCGGGTCCTCAATATTTGAGACTATCTCAAGCGCACGTCGCCCCGCTTTCGCAGTGAACGATTGGGGCATCCAAAAAGACGGCCACCGTTACGCGCTCTTGCTGTTTTATGATCGCTCTAGAGCCTCGCCTCGAACTGTTCGATCGAGAGATTATTACTGTGACGTGAAGAACTTCAAGAAGATCGCGTTTTGGACGTTCATGCTGGTCGACGGCAAGTGGCAGCCGGTCAGTTATCTGTTCAACTATGCTAGTGATTCACCCTGCTAGCCTGACCATGCAGTACTGACGATTCTTGAGCTGCCGTAACACGGCGAGCGAGCGCCCCGTGCTCGTTTTTTGAGAGTCGGGGCCTTTGCGAACGTGGTTTTGATCTGGATCCCTTGATCTCGTCTGATGCACAGGCATTGGAGACAAGAGTGACACCCGTCCGTAAGTGGCTTCTCATTGGTTTGCTGCTCGCCTGTCTCGCAGCAGCAGCGCGTATCGGAATCTCCTCCTATGAGAGTCGGAAGTCTCAAACTGCAGCCGCCGACATGGCCGAGAAAACGCGCAGGCTCCGAGCTGCCGCTGCTGCAGCCGCAGAAAAGCGTTTTCAATCCAGCGAGACCGTGCGCCAATTGCTCGAACGGACGGACGCCACCGCGCCACGGCTCGACGGAGAGTATCCCTGTGTCTTCGCGTCCCTTGAGGACTCCAAACCCCGCCCTCAGCTCGGGAAATGTGCGTTGCCTGCCGACCATTCTAGTCCGGTAGACCGTTTCGAAGCGGATCTGAGGTACGGAAACCTTGTCGTGCGGCAATCGGACCTATACCTGAGTGACGGCTTCGATGTTCCCCTCACGCGGACTTACAATTCGGGCGACTATCTGCACCCGAATCCCGTTCACGCGTTCGGGAAGCTTACGAACCACCCGTTCGACTGGTCACTCGCCGGTACCCGCAACCCTTACACGTACATGTTTTCCGTGCTGGAAGATGGCGATTTTCTATATTTCCCGCGCGTCTCCGAAGGCGTGGGCTACGCCGATGCCATCTACCAACACACCGAGACCTCGACCAGCTTCTACAAAGCCGTCATCGCCTGGAACGGAGACGGCTGGACGCTGTCCCGCACCGACGGCTCAGCGATTCTCTTCCCGGACGCTTACAACTCAACCAACACGGCGCAGGGCGCGCCTTATGCGATGCGAGACGCCAAAGGCAATACCTTAAAACTGATTCGCGACGCGCAGAGAAATCTGCTTGAGATCCGGACACAGCGCAACCAATCGATCAAATTCAAGTACGACGACCAATCGCGCATCGTGCACGCCGAGGACGACCAGGGCCACTCGGCCGAGTACCGCTACGACGCGAACGGGATGCTCATGGACACCACCTTTTCTTCAGGTCACGCGCGGCACTACTCCTACGATGGCGATTTGATGACTGCGATCGCCGACGAAAATCAAAACGTCCTGGTGCACAATTCCTACGACCATCGCTGGCTCGTGCGGCAGGATTTTGGAAACCGCATAATCTATTCATACAGCTACACGAACTCCGATGGCCCCTATGCCGCCACCGCAACGGTTACCTTGGCCGATGGAACCAGAACAACCGTAGATGTCGCCAGCTCCGTTCCCGAGGCCCGCAAACACCTTCCGCGATGAGCGCATTCCTTGGCAGAGCTTCAGATTGGACGGGTGGCCGGCCCTTCAAAACACGCGGAGGGCCGGGTCCCCGCAAAAGCCAAACTGTTCACTCCACGTTGATCTACCGGAGCGACATCATCCAGTCGCGACGAGGCGTCGCGCGACGCGAAAGAATGAGCCACCTGTTCCGGCCCGCATCGTCTATTGAAATGTCACCACGACGCTGTTTCCGGTATATTCCACCGTGCCTCCCTCCTCGACCGTGACGGTCTTAAACTCTCCGCTGAGCGAGCCGAACGTCATGGCGGTGTAGGTCGAGCCCTTCTTCGGGGGCCTCTTGGGGTTGATGCCCACCACCAGCGAGCCTGACAGTGCGGCGTTCGAATTGACGGCGAGACCCGTCGTGCCCCACTGCACGCTCAGCTCACCGTTCGCCGTCTGCGTGTAGTTCGTCACCGTCAGAGTCTCCGCGTTCGTCGGATGAAGGTAGCCGCTGTTTATCAGCGAGCCCTCGATGGTTCCGCCTCCTACCAAAGATCCCGATTCCATATTGACTGAGGGGGCGGTCAGCGTGGTCCCAAACAGAGTGAGGTATCCCTGGCTGGTCAGCGAGGTCGCAATTGACACCGTCCCCGCTCCAAAGGCCAGCCCGACACCGGGGCCTACCTGAATCGAATCGACAGAGATCGACGGCGTTGTGGTTGCGTCCACGGAGCCAGTGCTTGGCGCCTTCAGGATGCAGACGTTGCTCGTCGGGCCTGGCACGTGGTCCGTGCTCCAGTTCCGCGCCGTGCCCCACACGTCGGTACCCGCATTCCCAGTCCACTCGACGTTGCAGCCCTGTGCGTGCGCCAACTTGCCCCCGGTGACGGCAACTGTCAGCACCGCGACTACACGCAAGAACATCGTTGCCTTGTGCCTTTTCATAAGATCTCCTTGTGTGAATTTTCCCGGATCTGTTAGGCAGGTGCGCGCGCCGCATCCCGCCATAGCTCGCGCATTGTAATTGTCAAGGCCGCAGCGTTTGCGTGCGAAAAGCAAAGACCGTGTAAACACTTTGTAAAATCCGCGTCACGGGTGGCCCAACTTTTGATCGTATCTATCATTCTTTTTGTACTACTCTCATACGTTCCAGGGAGTGTAAATTTGTGGATTTTCGCCCGTCAAATCTCAACGCTGTAAGTAGCGGGTGCCCTGCCCTTCGGGTTTTGAAGGGCGGGGCTTTTGACTTGCCTCCTCACAATCGATCAACTGATCGGATCGATGCGAACCAGCCGAATTCCTTTTTTCAGATTGGGACACTACCTGTACCTTAGGCCGCTAGTCCGCCGGGCATATGCACGGTAAACTATGAAAGTGCCGGTCCGACTCATTGCTCTTGATATTGACGGGACGCTGCTCGACGAGCGCTCCCACCTCCCTGCGATCAACGTGGACGCGGTGGCTGGGGCCGCGGCGCGCGGCATCGAGGTGGCCCTCGTTACCGGGCGGCGCTACGATTTTGCGCTGCCGATTGCGCGGCAATTCCCTTGCCCGCTGACGATGATCGTCAATAACGGAGCGGTGGTGAAATCGAGCGCCGGGGAAACGTATTTCGTCAATCTGCTGCCGCGCAGCGTCGCCGAGCGCGTGCTGGACGAAGCCGGAGATTTTCTCGAAATGGCTTCGGTGTGTTTCAACCGCCCGCGCGAAAACCAGGTGATTTACGAGCGCATCGACTGGCACGACCCCCTGCGGCAGGGATACTTCGAGCGCAACCGCGAATACATTTCGGAAATGTCTCCCCTGCGGAATTGCCTGACGGAGGATCCCATCCAGGTGATGTTCACGGGCTACGTCGACCGGGTGCGCCAGGTGGAAAAATTCGTGACGGCGCTGCCCTTCGCCTCCGAGTATTCCATCGCCATGACGCTGTACGACAAGCGCGACTTCGGCCTCCTGGACGTTGTGGCCGCGGGCTGCTCGAAGGGCGCGACGCTCGCCGAATGGGTGCGCCGGCGCGGCTGGCGGCGCGACGACGTGATGGCCATCGGCGACAACCTGAACGATCTCGAAATGCTCCAGTTCGCCGGACTGCCCGTCGTGATGGGCAATAGCGTCCCGGAGTTGAAAATGCTCGGCTGGCGTGAGACCCTATCGAACGATCAGGGCGGCGTGGCGGCCGCGATCGAACTCTATGCATTCGGAGACGCGTGAAGTGAAGCGATTCCACCTACCCAGCGGATGGCTCCTCGGCGCGGCCGGTGCTTTCGCCGCGGTCGCAGCCCTCGCTCCCTGCGCCCGCGCCGATTATGTGGTGCTGCAGACCGGGCAACGCATTCACGTTACGAGCTACGAGCGCATGGGCGACACGATGCGGCTGACCGTCGCCGGCGGCATGCTCGAAATTCCCGCGAGCGCCCTCGCGCGCATCGATCCCGAAGACACGTTTCTCCCCGTCAAGGAAACGAAACCGCTCGACGTGCCCTACTCGAATTTCATCGCGGATTCGGCGCAGGCCCAGGGCGTGGCGCCGGAGCTTGTCGCCAGCGTAATCGCGGTCGAGTCCAATTTCAATCCCAACGCGGTGTCGTGGCGGTCGGCCCGCGGGTTGATGCAGCTCATGCCGCAAACTGCGGCAAGATTCGGCGTGACGAACATCTTCGATCCGCGGCAGAACATCGACGCGGGCACGAAATACTTGAAGGAATTGCTACTGCGCTACAACGGCGACCTGGCACTCGCGCTCGCGGCGTACAACGCCGGCCCCGACCGCGTGGAGCAGTATCGCTCCGTGCCTCCCTACCGCGAGACGCGCGACTACGTTCGGCGCGTAACGGAAAAATTCCGCAAGACCTATCAGGCCTCCGCACTTACCGTTTCCCTGCAATAGCATCCGCGTTTCGCGTGCCGGCGCTACGCGCTCGCTCGGGCGCTCACCTAAATCTTGTTGTTTAACGGAAAAGTTGGGTTTACTTCGTGCCGGAGCGGCGGAAAGGCGACAGGCTATAAGCCTGTCCTACCCCGCGCTATTGCGTTGGAGAGCCGACCACGGATCGCAAGAGGCGCCAAACAAGCAACGACATTCACTCGAGGGCAAAGCCCGGGTTTTTTCGCGCCAACGGTGCGAAGAATGCCAGCCCGGGGCAACGCCCCGGGTATCTTTGCCACGCTCTATTGTTTGATTCCCTACAGACATGAATTGACTTGAGAAGATAAAGTGCCTGTCGGCGCTATCTTTCAGGGGCCCTCTTGCCGCAACGGGTGGCACGAAGGCCATTTTTGTCCGGCGTCTCCAACATTTCAGCCCTATAGAGCGGAGGATTATTTTGGCACGAAGAGACGTGCACCCGGTGCAGTCTGGTGAACGAACCAATACGGATGGCAAGCCTGTAGGCAACAAGATTCTCTTGGCCCTTCCCGATAACGAATATCTGTCCGTGCGCCCACACTTGGAATTTGTCGAGTTGCCACATCACCTCGTCCTTCACGAGCCGAACGACAGCCTGCGTTTCGTTTACTTTCCAAACCAGGGCTTACTCTCTCTTGTCGTCGTGATGGAGAGTGGACAGACGGTTGAGGTGGGCATTGTGGGGAAAGAAGGAATTGCGGGAATACCATCGGCGGTCGATTTGAGGAGGAACCCGTTTCGCGAGGTTGTACAAGTCGCAGGCGACGGGTTCAGGATCAAGGTTGATGTGTTGCAAGACATTCTGCGGTCAAGTCCTCAGCTTCAAATGATGCTAAGCCGATACATCGTCCTTCACGCCTTGCAAGTTTCACAATCGGCTGCCTGTAACCGGCTGCACACTGCGGAACAGCGTCTCGCACGATGGCTATTGATGACTCAGGATCGAGTGGATTTTGGGGTGTTGTCGATCACCCATGACTTCCTTGCAACGATGCTCGGGACAGACCGGCCGACAATCAGCCTGGCAGCTGGCATTTTGCAAAGAAAAAAGCTAATCGAATATCCTCGAGGTTCAGTGAAGATCCTGAACCGCAAGAAGCTCGAACGCTCCGCATGCGAGTGCTACGGAATCATCCAGCAGCTGAACGGAGAGCTCGGATTGAAATAGCATTCGGGTCACTGTTCGATGGCCTGCAGACAGAAACATTCACAGACAGTTATATTGCCGCCGTAAAGGCTCCGTGAACTATCCTAGTAAGAAGGCGCAGGCGAATCGAGCGGACCAATGGCATGGGATTCTGGCACTAGTCTCCAGGAGAGGCGTGAAGCGAAAATGCCAGACGAAGAGTGGGTCAAGACACTTGGAGATGGCAGAAAAGTGAAATTCATCTACCAAGAACTGCCTGAAGACGGGGCATTTATTACCGCGCAGCTCGCAGGCAATGAAGTCGTCTATTCGATTCTACTGACCCAAGCAAAAAACCCGCTCAGTCGCGACGATGTTGAAAGTCGTTTCCATGGCGAGCTTTCAAAGAAGTAGAGCGTCTCAGCTGAATGCACGATCCTCGCGAACGCCACTTCAAACTGCACAGCGAACCTGGCCGCAGGGTCGTTTAGGCGGCTTATAGACAATACGAAATACGAAAAGCGGCATGAAATATGGACCCGATTCGAAAATCAAGCAAAGCCACAGCAAAAAAAGCGCCCAAGAACAAACCTGACTTCGATGCGCAGGCTTTTCTCGACTCATCCGGTGCGGCGAGACGCATCGTAGAGTACGGACGATTAGAGAAGGTCTATGCGCAAGGCGACCATGCCACCACGGTCTTTTACATTCAGCGAGGCACGGTGAAATTGACGACCGTTAATGAGGTTGGCAAAGAGGCGGTCGTGGCCATGCTTGGACCCGGCGACTTTTTCGGTGAGGGGAGCATGGCAGGTCAGCTCGTTCGTATGGGGGCAGCAACCACGATAACCCCTACCACTTTACTTGCTATTGAAAAGAAGGAAATGATTCGCGTGCTCCACGCCGAGCATGCGTTCTCAGACCGCTTCGTGGCTTATATGCTTGCGCGGAATATCCGAATCGAGCAGGACTTGGTCGATCAACTCTTTAACTCTAGCGAGAAACGGCTCGCCCGTACTCTCCTGCTGCTCGCTCAGTATGGCAAGCAAGACAAACCTCAAACAAAGCTACCCAAAATATCGCAAGAGACTTTGGCGGAAATGATTGGGACAACGCGCTCCCGGGTCAATTTTTTCATGAACAAATTCAGGAAACTGGGCTTCATTCGGTACAATGGCGGTCTTCACATCGACTCTTCTCTCCTCAGTGTTGTCCTGCACGAGTAAGCAAATACCGCAAATGTGCCGTTTGTTTTCAGGATGATAGCTCGTAAATCGGCCCCGCTTTCAGCGCCGCAAGATTCCGAATCATTTGACTGGGCTTGGGAAGGAAAATGGAATCCTGGTCTACTCGGTCCATGGCCTATTGTGTGGGAGGGCTGCTCACGGTCCGTTCACTGTCGGCGCGGGTGGTTGCTGGCCATTGAGATTTGCGCCGCCGGGAGGCGCGGCGGGGCCGTTCACATTCGCGGGCGGCTGGCCCGGAGCCGCCGTTCGCAGTGGATTCCAGATGAATTCCCAATTTTTGTAGTTGTCCTCGCCTACGTATACCCGCAAGGAACTCTTATCGATCTTGCTTCCCACGCCGATGATGTTGCCGCCCACCACCGATCCGCCCAAAGGTTGCGGCTGGGAGTCAGAACCCGAAGATGACGATGAGGAGCCGGCCGACGAATTGTTGTTCGAACCCTGCGCCACGGGCATACCCGGCGCGCCCGTTCCCTGCGGATTCTGGGAGCCGTTCGCCAGCTGCCCCAACATTCCGGTGAGCGGCGCCGTTCCCATTCCGGGCATTCCGGCGCCGTTGAGCGCTCCCTGCAACAAGCTCTGCTGGCGATTGCTCCCGATCAGGATGCCGTTCGGACCGACGTAGATGAAACGCCAGGAGCCGTCTGCTTTGTTCATGGGATCGGGATACGCCTGGCGCAGAAAGCGCACGCCATTTGTTTGGTTGGTCAGGTCCTCGACCTTGGTCGGAAATTTTCCAAATTTACGGTAGTACAATCCGATCGCGCGGGCGTATTGGTTGCCGCGCCAGATCATTACTTCTTCTTTTTGGCGCCGGCCTTCGGTGATAATGTTCGGCGTGGCAATGGCGGCGGCAATGAGCATCGTCGCGACCATGAACACGACCAGGAGCAGAGTGTATCCTGCTTCGGTGCGGCGGCGGGTTTTCGGGTTGGCGCTGCTCATCGGCATCACCCGGCGGGACTCGGCTCCTCAAGCGTCAGCGTCGCGCGCCGGCCGGACGCAACTTCCTCGACGTCCGCCGTTGTGCTGGTCAGCCGGATGACGCGGAACCGGCCGAGCAGCGTATCCCCTTCGCCCGCGATGATGACGTCTTCGTTGTTGCTCGTGGCGAAAAACGCGCGCTTGTGATTCCCGCTGAAATCGCTGACAAATCCAAAATATTTCGCATCCACCGTCAACGGGGGCGGACCCGCGGGAACGACCGGAGACGGCACGTTCACCGGCTGCACCGATGATGCGGCAGGCGCGGGAGGCGGAGGCAGCGTCGCGCTGAAGATGCTTCGGTGGACACCCTTGTACTGAAGCTCCAGGAAGCGCTTCAAAATATCCAGGCGCAACGCGGGATTGTCGACGCTGAGCGGCGTGAACTTTTCGTCCACGTTCGGCGCCGGCAACGCCGCCTCCGCGGGTGAGTAGACCCGGTAAACAGAAAACCCGGCCACCGCCAGCACCAAGAGGAGCACGCCCAGAACGACGTATTGTGTTTGTGGCTTCATTTACGTCGTCCGGAAATACGTCCTCAGTTGCACGTTCAGCCGAATCTTCCCCACCGTCCCGGAAGCGAGCGCGAGGCTGTCCAAAACGTAAAAATTATCCGAGCGCTCCAGCTTGTCGAGGAATTGAACGAGACTGTCGTAGTCTCCCTCGACCGCCGTGGCGATATCAACCTGCATCAAGCCGCGCGCATCGGGCGTGTGCTGGTGGAACGAAATCGTGTCCGATCGCAGGCCCGCGGACCGGGACAATGCACCGAGGTCCTCGCTGATCGCGGAATAGCCCGCGCCCGCGGGGTGAAAATGCGAAGTGAAGAACTCGTCCCACTGCTTCTCGTCGGCCGGCAATTCCACCTTGAACCGTTCCAGGCGGGTATTGTCGGCGCGGTATTGCTTTTCGAGCGACGCCAGGCGGTTCAGGTCGCTCGTGCGAACGTGAGGTGAGCCGTTCAGCTTCCATTGAACGCCGAGCAGCACGGCATCGGCCAGCAGGATCACGACGAGAAAGCCGCGAATGATGTTGTTGCGATGTTTGATGAGCTGCTTCATCTCAAATCACCGAATACTCCGCCTGGAGCGAAAGCACGACGCGGTCGGGCTGATCCGTGCGAGTCGCGTGCGCTTCGCTCAGCAGCGCGATGTGCGAAAATTCCGGAGCTTGTTCGAGCGATTTCAGGAATTTCAGCTTGCTCTCGTCGGTCATTGCGCCCACGAGAAACGTCAACTCCACGGTGTCGCCCACCAGCTTCGGCTCGATGCTGACGACCCGCACTCCCTCCGGAAGAATCCGCTCGAGATCCATGAAAATCTTGATCCACGGAAACGCCCGCTGCTGAATCAGCGAGTTCAGATACGCCGCGCGCTGCCGCCGCTGCACGGTCTCTGGATTTTCGAAAAATGTGGAGAGCTGCTGGCGTTGCAATTGAAGCTTGGCGATCCGCGAGTCAAGATCGTCCTGGCGCGCGCGCAACGCCTTATCGCTGCGCCAGACCGAGAACGTTTGATAGGAAAGGATGAGCAGCGCCAGCACGCCGATCGTGCCGGCGATCGTGGCGCCCACCGCGAAGCGGCGATTGCTCTCGAGGGGACTCGTCGATAGGTTGAGCCGAACCTTCATTTTACTTGCGCGCTTCCTTTTCTCTTCCGGTTTCTGTTTCCGGGACTCGAACGGCTAGGTTCTCACGAACCGCGATTCAGCGTCCAGCCGATCAGAGCTTCGAGCCCCCGGTCCACCAACTCTTTTTCCCCTGTGCGAATTTGCCCTTCGCTTTCGGCGCCCGCGAGCAGCGAATGCACTGGGCACTTCAGCTCCCGCTCGAAGGTTTCGCGAAACTCCGCCATTCGCTCGGCGAGGCCGGCCAACCGGACTTCGGCGATGCCTTCGCTCCAGGAATCCTGATAGTAGGCGGAGAGAGGATAAATCTCGTCGAGTAGCGCCTGCGGCGAAACGTGGCGAGCGTCGCTGGGCAGCGTGATGCAGCGGTAGCCGCAGAGCATGCCTTCGCGCACGATCGCGGTTGTGAGCGACGTGCCGGCGACCCGGGCCAGGAGCGCGGGCTTGGAATCGGGCAGCAGAGGCAGCGCCGCCAGCGTAGAACTCATGACAACTCCGGGCGAGAGACCCACGGACTCGATCAAGGTTTCATACTCTCGCACGATGCGCAGCCGGGCCAGCGCGGTGACGATGTCCACGCCCTCATCCTTGGGCGGCTGCCGCATATAGGAAATCAGCGTCTCCTCGGCTTCAAACGGCACGCTTTTTTTGAGCCGCCAGCGAAGGATCGGAATGGCTTCGTCGGCTTTGCGAGGAAACGTGTCAAAGTGCAGCACGAAAACGCGCACCACTGGATCGGGTAAAAGCAACGCGACGTCTTCATCCCGGGTGCGAAGACGGGAAAAGACGCGGCCCACCGCGGCTCGCACCTCGTCGACATCGACGATATTGGCTTCGACCGGAGTCGCCACGATGGCCCCGTCGGGCAAGGGTTCCACGGCAAAGGAATCCAATCCCCCCGAACCGCCGCGCGTCCACCGCGCCGCCGCCACGTAGTCCGCGGCAATCTCACAGGCGATCGAGGGATGAGGGGTCGCGTCCAGCCACCGCACCACCCGCCGCACGAGTCCGCTGTGATAAATCCCCTGCCGGACGCTGTCCGCGCTACTCAATGAAGGTCACCTTGTTGATTTCTTTCAGCGTTGTGATCCCTTCGCGCACCTTGGCCAGCGCGGAGTCGCGCAAGAACGTCATGCCTTCTTCTCCCGCGGCGCGCTTGATTTCGGACGTGGGGCGGCGAGAGATGATCATTTCGCGGATATGATCGGAGAGGTCGAGCAATTCGGAAATGGCGCTGCGGCCGCGGAACCCCGTGCCGGAACATTCCAGGCACCCCGCGCCCTCCACAAATTGCACGCTGGCCCATTGATCGGGATCGAGGCCGGAGGCGCGCAAAACTTCGGGCGCGTAACGCACGGGCCGTTTGCAGTGCTGGCAAATCACGCGCACCAGGCGCTGCGCCAGAATGCAGTTCAGCGCCGAAACGAAATTGTACGGCTCGACGCCCATGTTGATGAAGCGGCCGATCACGTCGGTCACGTTGTTCGCGTGCACGGTGGTGAAAACGAGGTGCCCGGTGAGCGCCGATTGGATCGCGATTTGCGCCGTTTCGTTGTCGCGGATTTCGCCGACCATGATCTTGTCCGGGTCGTGGCGCAGGATGGAGCGCAAGCCACGGGCAAAGGTCAGGCCTTTTTTTTCGTTGACTGGAATCTGCGTGATGCCGCGCACCTGATACTCGACCGGATCCTCGATGGTGATGATCTTGTCTTCGTCGGTCTTAATTTCGTTGATGGCGGCGTAGAGCGTCGTCGTCTTGCCCGAACCGGTCGGCCCGGTCACGAGCACCATGCCATAGGGCTCGCGGATGTACCGGCGGAACTTGTGCATTTCCGCGGTTGAGAATCCGACCACTTCCAGGCTGAGGTTTTGAAACTTTTCGGAGAGGGTTTCCTTGTCGAGCACGCGGAGCACGGCGTCCTCACCGTGGATCGAGGGCATGATGGAGACGCGGAAATCGACGAAGCGGCCCTTGTAGCGGACACGGAAGCGGCCGTCCTGCGGCACGCGGCGCTCGGCGATATCGAGCTCGCTCATGACCTTGATGCGCGAGATGATCGTCGAGAGCCAATCCTTCGAGATCGGCGCCATCGCGTGGACCAGCACGCCGTCGATGCGGTACTTCACGGCGACTTCAATGTCGCGAGCTTCGATGTGAATGTCGGAGGCGCGGCGCTCGAGCGCGGTAAAGATGACGGTGTCCACTAGCCGGACGACCGGGCTGACGGCGGAATCCTGCCCCGTCAGACTGTCGGCGGAAATATTCGAATCGGTGTCCTCGTCATCCTCGACGACGGTCAGCGTGAACGCTTCGGTGGCCTGGTCGAGGACGCGCTGGGATTGTTCCGTGCGCTTCAGGAGGTCGCTGATCTGGGTGGGCGTGGCGACCTTGAGGATCAGTTTCTTGCCGAGGAGGAGCGGCAGCTCGTCGCTGAGCAGGACCTGGCTAGGATCGGCCACTGCGATCACCAGGGCGCCGTTGGCGGCCTCCATCGGCACGAAGTTGAACCGGAACATCAACTCCGCCGGAATGCTCCTAAAAAGCTCCGGATCGATTCTCTGTTCGAACAAATCGACGAATCCGCAGCGGTACCGCTCGGCCAGGCGGCGCGATTTCTCGCGCTCGCCCTGCGGATCGGATGATGTGGCGATGGATTGATCGGTGGTGCTCATAAGTCACGATTCCTAACTCTGGCCGACGGACAGCGAGAACATCGGCAGGTACAGCGCGACCAGAATAAAAGCAATCAGGATGGCCATGAAAACCAGGATGGCCGGTTCGATGAGGGCCACCAGATTGGCGAGCTGAGTGTTGACGTCATCTTCGTAGAATTCGGCGACGCTGGCAAGCATGGCCGAAAGCGAGCCGCTGGCTTCGCCCACTTCGATCATCTCCAGCGCCAGGTCCGGCACCAACCCAGTGGACGTCAAGCTGCTGTGGAGGGATTGCCCTTCGCGCACGTGGTGGGCGCCCTCCATGATGGCGCCGGAAATGAGGCGGCTGTGAATCGCCGCGCCGGCCGTTTCCATGGCGTTCACGAGCGGCGTACCGCCCGCGAGCAGTGTCGACAGCGTCCGGCAGAATTGGGCGAACTGAAATTTCGTGATGGTTTCGCCGATCAGCGGCAGGCGCATGCGGACGCGCTCGAGTACCAACCCGCCCTGCTCGGATCGGGACCATGCAAAAACAGCAACCGCCAGGAGCATGAGCGTTACGATGGCGGCCAGCAGGTAGGGCCGGTAGGTCACCGTAATCGCGATCAGGATGCGCGTCGCTTCGGGCAGGGTAATGTTCAAGTCCGAATATAGCCCCGCAAATTTCGGGATCACCGTGCTCACCAGGTAGGTGACGATGAAGGTGGCGGCGCACACGAGGATGATGGGATAGATCAGCGTCGAAATCAGCTTTTTCCGAAACCCGGTGGTGACCTTTTGGTAGGCGATGTAATAGTCGAGCACGCCCGGCAAGTTGCCGCTCTTTTCTCCCGCGAGGACGGACACCGTATAGACCTTGGGGAACACGCCCTGCTGTTCCAGGGCTTCGGACAGCGTAGTGCCCTCGCGCACAAGCCGCCGAACCTCGATCAGCACGGGGCGCAGCCGCTCCGCCGCGGCGCGCTCGGACAGAAGGTCCAGCGCCTTCAGGATGGGGATGCCGGCCTTGATCAGTGTGTTGAATTGCTGGTTGAAAACGAGGAAGTCGCCGCCTTGAACCGATTTCTGGCGCCGCTGGCCGAAGGTCTGGCCCAGCATCCCGCCCCTGGGCCGTACGTTATAGACAAACAAGCCGCGGTCGGACAATTTCTGTCGCGCCTCCGCCACGGACTCCGCCGGCTCGACCTGCAGATAGACCTTGCCAGTGCTGTCAGCCACCTTACAAAGAAACTCAGCCATGCAGCGAGTTTACCTCAATCTCTCTAGATGCGAAAAGCCGGCCCCGCGTCTGCGTGCGCTGGGCATCAACTCTTCTTTCCTGTCTTCTTTCCTGCGGACGGGGCTTAGCCCTAATTTTAACCGTCGCCGGTACCCGAGGTTGTTTCTTTTCTGTGAGCGGGATGTAAATTCCCAAACAATGGGATCAGCCGTTCCGTGGAACCCCGCGCTTGCTTTTGGCTAACGTTGTGAATACAATACGCCCCCTGTCCTCCGGGTTCCAGGTCCCGCACAAAAAATTCGGTTGAAGAGGTGATTTCCGGCCGCTGGTCGGTCGTGGGTCGTAGTGCCTTTGGGATGACTCCCGCCAACGGTCTGGGGTTGTCCGGAGCGCGACCTCGCCAACCAAACCGCGGTAAGCTTCTGAGAGTGATCCCGTACGCACGAGCGGGAGACAAAACTCTCCAGCTCGATTTCGCGGCGTCTCAGGCTGAACTCAACCCAGCGAGCCGGTCGGGACGCCGTATCATTATTTCAGGCGCGATTCCTACGACATGTATGTAGAGACGGAACTCGTCACCCAAGCCGGCCTTCACCGCGTCAGGACTGCCCTGACTTGCCCGCCGAAGACGGCACCGAGGGCAGCGCTGCGCAGCGGCGCTTCTGCAATTCCGTGAGGCCTTCGCTCGGATTGAGCGCCAGCGCGGCGTCAAATTGCAGGGTCGCATCGGCGCAATCGCCGTTGAGCGCCAGAACCATGCCATAGCCTGTGTGGTACGGCGCCGAGTAGGGATTCAAGGTCACGGCTTGCCGAAGGTTGTCTTGCGCTTCCTTGGGGCGATTTTGCTTCAGGCGGATCTGCCCCAGGAGAACGTAAGAATCCGCCAGAGTCGGATCGAGCCTCACCGCATTCAGGGTGAATGCCTCCGCTTGCCGAATGTCGTCTTCGCGGTAATGCAGGCGTCCCAGGTTCATCGAAATCTGAGCGTCCGACGGATGAGCCTGGAATGCCTGCTCGAGAATCTCCTGAGCGGGTCCCAGTTGCCGCCGGCTCATCATTTCCGCGGCCAAATTGTTGCTCACCGTTGAATTCAAAGGCGCGATTTGATGGGCGCGGCTGAACAAGGAGTAATCGTCCCACCACGAGGCAATGGTCCGAGTGGAAAGGAACGACAGGATCACTACGATCGCCAGCGCGGCGGAGACCACGTGCAGCGGCTGGCCGAACAAAACCGGGCCCGTCGCGATCGCCTTCTCAATGGCCAAAGCGACCAGGAGCGCCGCGCCGATGCTCGGAAGATAGAAGTAGCGATCGTGCACCAGCACGTCCGAATGGAAGACGAACGTATCGAGCGCCGGCAAAAGCGGAATCACCATCCAGGCGAGTGCATAGCCGACGTTCTTTGAGCCCAGCCGGCGCCGCACGGCCCAGACGACCGCGAGAAACGCGACGAGGATGAGCGCGGGAAGCACGACGTGCCCGAAGGTCAGCCGCTGTTGATAGTACAGATCGTAGAACGCGGACAGACGCCGGGGAAAAAACCAGTTGCGAACGTAAAAGAGCAGGATCGAAGGCAGCGTCAGGAGCCAGTCCGTGACCGAGGCGGAAGAAAAGGCGTGCCCCAGACCGGCGAGAACGCGGTTTCGGACGATGAGATACACGAACACAAAGGGAAGATAGATCCAGGACGCCGCAAACGCCGCTTTCAACCGCTCCGCGAAATCCGGACGGGACCGGCCATCGGAATCAAAACGGATCCATTCCGTCGCGAAAACCAGCGCGGGGAAAATGATCGCGGTCTCCTTGGCGAGAAGAGCCAAGACAAAACATGCGCAGGCGACCGCCGTCCAGAGGGGCTTTGAATCTTCCCGCGATCGCAGGTAGGCCAGGAATGCGCCCAGAAACGTGACCGCGAGCAGCGTTTCGGTGGTGCCGGAAACCCAGGCGACCGTTTCGTGATGGACGGGATGAACGCCGAAAATCGCCGCCGCGAGCCACGCCGGGGTGAACCGGCCGGTCAGCTTCTTCACGATCAGATAGACCTGCCAGGTGACGACCAGATGCAACGCCAGCGTGACCAAATGCCAGCCGAACGGGCGATCTCCGAAAACCGAATAGTTGATCCGCAGAAAAAGAAGAAACAGCGGGCGATAGTAATTCCCCGGGGCGAAGGGAGACATCTGCTTCCAGACCGAACTTACAAAGTATTGCGGCACATAGTTCCAGGCCTTGATGAACGGATTGAAAACGATCTGGGGATAATCGTCGTAGGTAAAATCAAATCGAAGAGCGCCCGAATACGTGACGGCCGTCACGAGCAAAATCATCCAGACGAAGCGCTTTTCTTGGACCGGATCGAGGGGCGCGCCGCCCTCATTGGTCAGGGTGTTCGTGGTCATTTCCGGCAGCTTTCTCCTACGAAAATCTTAGCATTGGGGTCCGGCGGATGGGGCCGGAATGCGAGGCAGGAACGTCAAACAGTTAGTACCCGATACTGTGCGGATGCAAATATACAACTTACTTGACGGCGTCGAAAGGCGCAGCGCCGTCCACAATGGCAACTCCCTTGGGAACCTCGAACCGGAAAAGGCTGCTGTCCAACGGCATGTCGGTCTGCCACTCGCCAAAGCGATATTCGAGTTCGATACCGCCGGGCTGGCGAATCTGGATGCGGGCGAGTTCTCCGGAGGAGGCGTCCACCTCCAGCCGCACCTCGGTGTAGTCTTTCTGATCGGTCTGAGCTTGCGCTTGCTTCGGAATGCACCGAAGGACGGCGTGTCCCTGCGGAATTCCCGGCTCGTCCACCAGGTCGATTCGGTCGCAGAGACGCGCCAGATCGGCCTTTCCCGTGAGAAGCGCGAGGGGAGTGCGCCAGTCGGCGCTCTCCTTCACCGGTGCCTTCGTGACTGTGTGGTCGTAGGGAACGTAAAACCAGGAAATTTTGCCGTCGACGACGAAGAGTTTCTTCTCGGGCGATTCGTATTCCCAGCGCATCTGCCCGGGCCGCCGAAAATAGACGGTCCCGGATTCGGTACGCGCCTCTTTTTGTCCTTCGCTGTAGCGCTCCAGGAATACCGCGCGGAGGGTTCGCGGCTGCCGATAATGCTCGCCGAGAAGATGCGTTAGGGCTTTCGCGGAGGGGGGCGCTTGCGCCGCGCCGCGCGCGACCGCTTGGAATGCGACTGCGCAAACCAAAAAGAAGAAACCGGCGGCAAGCCGCCGGGGAAGTTTGAAATTCACGGGATCAGTGTAGCAGGTGAGGTGGAGCGCTAACCAGCTACTGGATGGGGTTGTCGGCCGGACCGGCTGCCACGGTATCGTTCTCGCGAATCACTGCGCTCTGATCCGTGTAGAAATGCCGAGCGCCCGTGTAGCCCGGAACGACCGGATCCGCGTTGACCGAATAGCTTGTTACGTTACCGAGACCGTCGGTGGCCAGCGTGGTGTAGCTGAAAATGTAGCCGCTCTTTTGGCCGCCGGCGAGCACCGAATCGATCAGCTCGGCATTCGTTGGGCCTACGGTCGTGCCGGTGCCTCCAAGACTCGTCAGGCTCGCAAAACCAATCGAATAGGTCGCATTGTAAAGAACCTCTGCCGTGGTAATCGTTCGCAGGTTCTGTGCGGCCGATGATTCATTCGCGCGTTCCTTGGACTGGATGAAATTCGGGATCGCGATGGCCGCAATGATCAAGATGACCGCGACCACGACTAGTAACTCGACTAGTGAGAAGCCCTGCGTTGGCGACTGTCTTCGAGTTGAGCTTCTTCCCCGCGGCGCTTGCATGTCCTCACCTCGTCGTTGCTTTTTGATCTGTTCCAAATTCCCGTGGCGCGAAACAAACAACAAGGGGAGGAAGCCCGTGGTTTCCTCCCCCTTTGGAGAACAGTGACGCCGTCGGCCCTTAGCTGATCGGGTTGTCGGTCGACGCGGCAGTCTGAGTCAAGTTCACTCGGATCACGCCGGACTGGTCGGTGTAGAAATACCGCTGACCGGTAACTCCAGGCGTGATCGGACTCGCCGTGATCGAATACTGCTGGTAAGGACTCGGCGAGGTGTAGGTAAATTGGTAACCGCTCTTCAGGCCTGTGACCAGCGCGGAGTCAATCAAGTCCGCCGTGGTCGAAGTCGGGGAACTTGACGGCCCTAGAGAAGCAAGAGCCTGCGGATAGTTTCCGTAGCTCGTATTGTAAGACACCGAACCGGTGTTAATGGTGCGCAACGAGCCGACCGCCGAAGCTTCGTTGGCCGCGATCTTCGAACGCAGCAGGTTCGGGATCGCAATCGCCGCGATGATCAAGATGATCGCGACGACGATCAGCAACTCGATAAGTGAAAAACCCTTTTGTCTGCTCCGCATGATAAGCAAGACTCCTTGGATGTAAGTAATACGCCCCGTACCGGGGACCGGGATAGAAGGGAGCACGACTGGTGCCAATCGAGGGCCACGAATGCAAGGCGTCCACAACTGGTCTACTTGATTGGATCCGTGGGACTTATGCCACGATAAGTTTTCGTTATTTACCCGAATTTGCTTCTCAATGCTTCTGAGAAGCCCTCAGGATGACAAAATGTGTCCAGGTTCAGAGCCAGAACTTGGCGTCTGGGCACTGTCCCGTATTGGCTTATTCCCGCCAAATCACGCAGATACGGCCCAACGAAAAAACCTTCCGGCAGGATCCAGACCCGAATACCATACCCCTTGCGGACCAGTTATTCGCTAACTAGAACGACAATTCGAACGGCGCACAACGAATCGCGCATTGCTTGTGACGCAGGCAATCCCTAGACTGGAGAACGGATGGAGCAAACCGTTCGGTCGTCCACTCGTTCCGGGCAAACATGAAAGCTCAAATGAGAAAGATCGCCGGCCACCCGGCTTTCATCGTGCTGTTCGCCTACGTCGCGCGCATGGCCATCCTGTACCATACGTGGGAAACAGCACCCGCGCCCGTCAGAGAATTCGTCCCTTACGGATACGAGCTTGGCCAAGTCGCCAGTTCGATCGCGGCCGGCAAGGGATTTTCATCGCCGCTGCGCTTCTTTGATACGGGGCCCACGGCGTGGTTCACGCCGATCTATCCCTATTTCGTGGCCGGGATCTTTAAGATCTTGGGGATATTCACGTTCAAGGCCCGGTTGATCATCGAGACGACGAACTGCGCGTTTGCCGCGCTGACCATTTTCCCGATCTATGGCATTGCACGGCGAAGCTTCGGGACAGCCGTCGCGGTCGGCGCATCGTGGGGATGGGTCCTTCTCCCGACCTCCCTGCTTTTTCCCATCACATGGGTCTGGGACACGTCCCTCGCGGCGCTCTTCATGGCGCTCATCTTTTGGGCGACTCTGGCGGTGCCCGAAGCCGGGACAATTTCGGCGTGGGCGGGGTACGGGGCGCTTTGGGCGCTCGGGGTTCTGATTAACCCGTCGATCCTGTCGGTTTTTCCGTTTCTAGCGGCATGGGCGATTTGGCGGGCGCGGCGGGGCCGTCTTTCCTGGATTCGGATCGCGGGCGTGACCGCGCTGGTATTTGCGACCGCCATGGTTCCGTGGACCATCCGCAACTACCGCGTCTTCGGAAAATTCATCGTGCTGCGATCTAATTTCGGACTGGAGTTATGGCTTGGAAATAATCCGGGCGTGCCGGATACCTGGTCTCCGTGGCTGCACCCGAACGACAGCCGCGAGGAGGCCGAAAAATATCGGCGGATGGGCGAGATCGCGTACATGGCCGAAAAGAAGGGCGAGGCGATCGAATTCATGCGCAGCCATCCCGCGGATACGCTGCGCTTCATCTATCACCGCTTCATCCTCACCTGGCTTGCGACCTCGGACAGCCCGGCGGATGAGTGGACCGCCGGCCCGTGGTACGTGCGTGGACTATTGATTCTGAACGTGCTGTTCTCGGTCCTATCCTGGATGGGTGCGCTCCTCTCGAACCGAACCAAATCCGAAGAGGCGCTGCCGTACCTGTCGATGCTGGCGATTTTTCCGCTGGTCTACTATCTGACTCACTCTTCGCTTCGCTACCGATTCCCGATGGATCCGATCATGATGGTTCTGGCCGCCTACGGCGTAGTCTATCCGATTTCAATCTGGGCCGGGCGCATGGCGGCGCAACCGCACGCGGCCACCCCCGCGCCGCCCGCGGTCGCCGATTAACTCACCTTGCGAGCCTCGCGCGCGTTGTATTTCTTGGAGTAGTGCCGGAAGGACCGGTAGGTCATCTTGAGGAGTTCCGCGGCTCGGGTGCCCACGCCGTCGCTCGCTTCCAGCGCCGCGAGAATGTAGGCCCGCTCCATTTCCTGAACCGATTTTTCGAGGTCGATGCCTTCGCCGGGGATGCGCACGCCGCCGGCAATAGGCGCCGGAAGCGACGATTCGCGCGGGACGGGTTGGCGAATCTTTTCCGGCAGGACGTTCACCGAAATCATGCTCCCGGTTTCGAGCGCCACGGAGCGCTCCATGGTGTTTTCGAGTTCGCGCACATTCCCGGGCCAATCGTAAGCCTCAAGCTGGGCCATTGCCTCGGGCAAGATTCCCTCGACGGGCTTCTCCATCGTTTTGCGGAATCGCTCCAGGAAGGACCGGGCCATCAGCGGAATGTCTTCGCGGCGCTCGCGAAGCGGCGGCAGATGAATAGGGATGACGCTCAGCCGGTAGTAGAGGTCCTCGCGGAATTCTCCGTCCGCGATTGCCTTATCGAGATTCTTGTTGGTCGCGGCGATCACGCGGACATCGATTTCATATTCCTCGTTCGATCCGACCGGCCGGACCTTGCCCTCCTGCAAGACTCGAAACAGCTTCACCTGCATCGGCGGGCTCATGTTGCCGATCTCATCGAGGAAAAGTGTGCCGCCGTGCGCCCCGCGAAACAGGCCCTGGCGGTTATCGTTCGCGCCGGTGAATGCGCCCTTGACGTAGCCGAACAGCTCCGATTCCAGAAGAGTTTCCGGAAATGCGCCGCAGTTGATCGTAATGAACGGCTCCTTGCTGCGCGCGCTGTTTTCGTGAATCGCGCGGGCGACGAGCTCCTTGCCGGTTCCGGTTTCGCCGGTAATCAGGACGCGGCTGGTCTGCGGCGCTACCGTCATGATCATGTCAAAAATCGCGCGCATCTTGGCGTTGTGGCCGATGATGTTGTCCTGACCGGTGAGGCGCCGTAATTCACGGCGCAGGTAGCCGGCTTCGGTCTTCAGGCGCAGCGTTTCGTCGACCTGCCGGACCGCGCGGCGCAGCTGGTCGACCAACTCGTGGTCCTTGATCACGTAGCGGTCGGCGCCGGAGTTAATGGCGGCAATCGCGGTTTCCACGGTCGGGACGCCCGTAATCAGCAGGAAATAGCTCGAGGGGGAAAGTTCCTTGCAGAATTTCAGGAGTTCCACGCCGGTCGTGTCCGGCATGCGGATGTCCGAAATGACGATGTCGAAGATGCTGGATTCGAGCTTGCGGCGTGCCGTCTCGCCGTTCTGGGCCACTTCGACGCGATGTCCTTCCTTGCGAAAAGTGATCTCCAGCAATTCGCAGATAGAGCGCTCGTCGTCCACCACTAAGATGTGCGCCATCGTCCTACCGATCCTTCCGGCTTGCCCGAAGATCAAGCCACGCGAGGCAGATCCACGGTAAATTCCGCGCCCTTGTCTTTTTCAGAGAAAACGCTCACGCGCCCGCTGTGCGCCTGCACGATTTGATACACAATGGCGAGGCCGAGGCCGGTGCCGCCCGCGAAATTCGATTGCAGGGGTTCAAAGATTTTCGTTTTCTGCCTGGAATCGAATCCCATTCCCGTGTCGCGGAAGCGGATGCGCACCCAGAGCGGAACGGACTCGAGCGATACGGTCAGGATTCCGCCGTCCGGCATCGCGCGGAGTGCGTTGTCGGACAAATTCCAAAACACCTGCTTGATTCGGTTGCGATCGACGCGCGCGCGCGTCTCCGTGGCCTGAAAGGCCCGTTCAATTCGGTACTTCCCGTTCACCTGGGGGTTGCGCTCGAGCAGCGTGAGCGTTTCGTCCAGCAAGCTCGACACGTCGACTTCCGAAAATTCGTACGTTTTTTCCCGCGAGTAATTCAAAAACTCCGTGATGATCTTGTTGAGGCGCTCTGACTCGCGGCTGACGATGCCCACGAGGCGCTGCTCGTCTTCCTCCAGCGGCACCAGGCGCCCCAATTCTTTCACCGCGCCGGCCATGGCCGTCAGCGGCTGGCGAATTTCGTGCGCAATGGCCGCCGAGAGGCGTCCGAGCGCCGCCATGCGTTCTTTCGTGGCGACTTCCTGCTCCAGGCGTTTCAAATCCGTCAAGTCCTGGAAATTGAAGACGTATCCGGTGGTTCGACGATCGCCGGTGCGCAGCGGAGAAACGGAAATGCCGATGAAGCGCCGCTGGCCGTCGGGCGTGACGAGATCGACCTCGCGCCGCTGCGGAAGCTTGCCGTCTTCCGTGATATCTCCGGGAAGCCAAAACGACGGCCAGAGTTCCTGCAGAGTCCGCGCCTTCACGTCACGGAAGGGACTGCCCGTAATTTCCTCGCCGGTCCGGTTCAGCAGAAGAATTCGGCCATCGATATCCGTCGTGAGCAGACCGCCCCGCATCGAGTGGATGATGTCTTCATTGAAGGCCTGCAGGTCCTGCAGTTCTCCGCGCTTGACCTCGAGTTCGGCGGTGTGCCGCCGCAGGGATTGCGCGAGCAAACTCGACAGATAGGCCACGGCGACGAAATAAAATAGGTTGCTGAAAATCCAGGTCTGCAGCTGCCGACTGCTGGGAACGGCGATCTGCAGCCGCGGCAAAATGTTGTAGTAGACAAGCTCGGCGGTGCCGCCCAGCAAGATGAAACTGAACCCAGCCACGATGAAGGTGGCTTCGCGCGAAAACAGAATGCTGGCCACGATAATCGCCAGTGGATACAGCCAGATAAAATAGCTGTCCTGCGTGCCGGTCAGGTAGACGAGGCCGGTGACGAGCAGCAGATCGAAGACCAGCTGAACGCCGGCGTGCCAGGACGCGACCGGCATCCAACGCATCAGAATGGTGTAAATGATCGCCAGCGTGTACCACAGGATCATCAGGGGAATGAAGTAGCGCGTGGCGACGACGAGCTGGCTGGTATGGGCCAGCACCAGGACGAGCGCGAAGACAAGCGTAATCAGAAAGAAGCGGACGCGGGAGAGCCAGCTGAGCCACGAAGCGACATTTTGTGTCAATTCCATTCGAGACGTGCTTGTCAGCCAGCATCCTTTCCGCGTTTGAGAATTTCCGTCAGACCAATCCGGTGAGAGTTTGAGGGCGGACGTACCGCGGCCGCCCTGTCAATCCTTTGAGAATGCCGAGCCGCCCTCCTTCGCAGCGCGTGCGCTTAGTGCGCGCCGCTGAGTTGCCCGATGAGGGAGAACAGCGGCAAGTACATCGAGATCACGATGCCGCCGACAACCACGCCCAGGAACACGATCATCATAGGCTCCATCGCCGCCAGGAGGTCCTTCACGGCGGCGTCGACTTCGTCCTCATAGAAATCGGCGATTTTCTGCAGCATGGCATCCATGGCGCCCGTTTGCTCGCCGACGCCGATCATTTGGGTGACCATGCCCGGAAAAACGTTGGTCTCCCGCAGCGGATCGGAAAGGTTGCGCCCGGCTTCGAGGCCCTTGCGGACTTCCATCAGCGACTTTTCGATCACGGCGTTGCCCGCTGTTTTGGCCGTGATTTCCAGACCTTCGAGAATGGGGACGCCGCTGGAGATCAGCGTTCCCAGCGTTCGTGTGAAGCGCGCCACCGCGATCTTGCGCAGAAGGACTCCGACCAGCGGCAGTTTCAGGAGAACCCGGTCAATGCCCATGCGGCCGGCCGGGGTCTGATACCAGACTTTCAAACCGACAATCGTCGCGATCAAGGCGATCAAGATCAAGAGCCCGAAAATGCTGCCGACGAAATTGCTGAGCGCGATGACGATCTTGGTGGGAAGCGGCAGAGTCACGCCCAAGCCGAGGAACAACGTCGCAAAAATCGGCACGACCTTCCAAAGCAGCAGCGTGATGACGGCCGCGGCAACGCCCAAAACCGCCACCGGGTAGACCAGGGCGGACTTCACGGCGCGCTTCAACTTCACGTTCTTTTCGATGTACGACGAGAGCCGCTGCAGAATGGTGTCGAGAATACCGCCCGTTTCGCCCGCCTCCACCAGGTTTACATACAGAGCGTCAAAAACCTTGTCGTGCGCGCGCATTGCCGCGGACAAAGTGGTGCCGCCTTCCACGGAACCGCGGGTCGAGGTCAGGACCTTTTGAAAAACCTTGTTTTCCTGCTGGCCCGCGAGAATCTCAAGGCACTGCACCAGAGGCAAGCCCGCGTCGATCATCACGGAGAACTGGCGGGTAAAGATGGCCAGTTCCTTGGAATCAACGCCGCCGCCGAACGTGGGCAAGTTGAATTCCTTGCCCTTCTCGGACATCTTGGTGACGTTGATCTGCTGGCGCTTGAGGTTGTTGATCAGCTCCGTCTTACTCGCGGCAGCCAGTTCTCCGCTGACGCTGGCTCCGGCGCGGTTGGTGCCTCGATATGTAAAGACCGGCATGGTCCTCTCCTCCTCAAAACCCTTCTGCTCGCATCTCTCCTGGTACGTCGAGAACGGCAGCTACAGTTGTCGTGCGGGCTTCCAACCACGCGCCCGCTAGATCGGTTGTCTATTTGTCCTTGACTCGCATAACCCGCGCGGTATTAGCGCCGAACCGGGGCCGGGCCCCGCGAAGCAGCCGTCGATGTGACACCCCGATTAATCATATCTTGCAGTTCCTCGGGATTGGACGATCGTGATAGGGCGATTTCCAAAGTGATTAACTTCGCGAAATACGCGTTGGCCAGGCCCTGGTTAAAGGTCTGCATGCCGGTCGTGCCGGTTCCGGTCTGCATAGCCGAATAAATCTGGTGGATCTTGTCTTCGCGAACTAGGTTGCGGATCGCGGGATTGGGGATCAGGATCTCCATCACCATGACGCGCCCGCGCCCGTCCACGCGCGGCAGAAGCGTCTGGCAAAGCACGCCCTCAAGCACCATCGAGAGCTGCGCGCGAATTTGCGGTTGCTGGTAGGACGGGAAGACGTCCACGATACGGTTGATGGTGGAAATCGCGGAATTCGTGTGCAACGTGGCGAAGGTCAAGTGTCCGGTTTCCGCAATGCGCAGGGCGGATTCGATTGTTTCGAGGTCGCGCATTTCGCCGATCAGCACGACGTCCGGGTCTTCGCGCAGCGCGGCGCGGAGCGAACTGGCAAAGGAGTGCGTGTCCGAATGGACTTCGCGCTGGTTCACCAGGCAGCGCTTGTGGTTGTGGAGGAACTCGATCGGGTCCTCGATCGTGATCATGTGCTCTTCGCGCTCGGTGTTGATTTTGTCGAGCATCGCCGCGAGCGTGGTCGATTTTCCGGAGCCGGTCGGGCCGGTGACGAGCACCAGTCCGCGCGGCTTTTCGCACAATCCCTTCACCACCGCCGGCAATCCCAGCGCGTCGAAATTCTTGATCTCCCACGGGATGGTCCGGAACACGGCGCCCACGGCGCCGCGCTGTTGAAACAGGTTGCCTCGAAAACGAGCCAGATTTTTCAGCCCGAACGAAAAGTCCAGTTCCAAGTTTTCTTCGAAGCGGTGCTTCTGCGCGTCGGTCAACACGCTGTACGCGAGGGCTTTGGTGTCCGCGGCGGTCAGGGGCGCCATATCCATGGGCTTCAGCTTGCCGTGCACCCGAACGCGCGGCGGGCTGTTGGTGGTGATGTGCAGATCGCTGCCCCCGAGCTCGATCATTTTCTTCAGCAACTCACTCAGCGTGATTCCTGACATTGCTTCCCCTTTTCTACAGAACCGTTTCCCGAACCACTTCCTCGATGGTGGTCATTCCCAGCGCCACCTTCGTCAGGCCGCTGCGGCGCAGTGAGATCATCCCGTTGTCGATGGCCTTCTTTTTCAATTCGAGGGCGGACGCGCCGACCAGAATCAGCTCGCGCAACTCATCGTTGATCTCCATGACCTCGTACAGGCCGACGCGGCCTTTGTAACCGGTCTTGTTGCAGGTGCCGCAGCCCTTGCCGATCGAAATATGCGTGGTCGCGAGCTCGTCGTGCGTGTAGCCGGCATCCAGCATGGCCTGCTCGGGGACCTTCAGTTCTTCCTTGCAGTTTGCGCAGATTCGGCGCACCAACCGCTGGGCGCAAATCAGGTTCACCGAAGTGGCCACCAGAAACGGTTCAATACCCATGTTCATCAAGCGACTGATGGTCGAGGGAGCGTCGTTGGTATGGAGAGTGGAAAGCACCAAGTGGCCGGTGAGCGCGGCTTTTACCGCGATTTCGGCCGTTTCGAAGTCGCGGATTTCGCCGACGAGGATGATGTTGGGGTCCTGCCGCAAGAAGGCACGCAGCGCGGCGGCGAAATTCAGCCCGATCTGATCTTTCATCTGGACCTGGTTGATCCCGGCCAGTTGAAATTCGACCGGGTCTTCCGCCGTCATGATGTTGGTTTCGGGTGTGTTCAGGCGGGCGATGGAAGAATACAGAGTATTCGTCTTACCGGAACCGGTCGGCCCGGTCACCAGAACCATTCCATAGGGGCGGAGGATGGCGCGCTCGAATTTAGTGAGAGACTCCTGCTCGAACCCGAGCTTGGTCATGTCAAGGCGCAGGTTCTCTTTGTCCAGCAACCGCATGACGATTTTTTCGCCGTAGAGCGTCGGAACCGTGGAGACGCGGAAGTCGAGGTCCTTGATCTTGTTGTCCTTGCGGTACTTGATCATGATGCGGCCGTCTTGCGGCAGCCGCTTTTCACTGATGTCCAGCTTGGCCATGATTTTGACGCGGCTGATGATCGCGTCGCGCAGCTTCATCGGCGGATTCATGACCGACTGCAGAATTCCGTCGATGCGGAACCGCACCCGAATTTCTTTTTCGTATGGCTCGACGTGGATGTCGCTCGCGCCGCGCTTGACGGCATCCGTCAGGATCAGGTTCACGAGCTTGATGATGGGCGCTTCCTCGGCCGCCTTTTCCAGCTCGGCGAGGTTCATTTCCTGTTCTTCGGAGGCAAGCTCGAGATCGGCGGCGTCGCCCTCGGTCAGGTCCTTCATGACCTTGTCGAGCTCTTCCCCGGTCTGCGTCTCGCCGTAGAACTTTGAAATAGCCTCGGCGATCGCCGTTTCCGAGGCGACGACCGGTTCCACGTTGAACCCGGTCATGAACTTGATATCGTCCATCGCGAAGACGTTCGTCGGATCGGTCATCGCAATGGTGAGTGTTGATCCCACGCGGGACAGAGGGACGATCTGGTACCGGACGGCGGTATCCTGGGGGATCAACTTAATGACGTTGGCATCCACTTCGTAATACTTCAGATTGATCGAGGGAACGCCGTACTGGCGGGAAAGCACACCCGTAATTTCATCGTCGGTGATGAAGCCGAGCTTCATCAGGCACGTGCCGAGCCTGGCCCCGGTTGACTTTTGTTGGTCCAAAGCCTGCCGGAGCTGGTCGGCACTGATCAGGTTTTCCTTGACCAGTAACTCGCCTAGCCGGGACGACATCGAATGAGGACTCCCCGGGGCATGTACACCCCCAGCAAGATTAAATTAGCAGATACACAGGAACGCCCTTGCCGCCATTTTCGGCGGTCGTACTGAATCGAACACTACGGCGCACCTGTTCTTTCGTACAGGCTCATGAGTCACATCGGCAAGGCATTGCCTTGACTACAGCTAGGGCCACAGCTATCTTCCGAAACGTGGGCGAAGCGATTCCCAAAGAGGCTAAAACTCGCGGGGCGGGCCGGGTTAGAAGTGTTCACCAACGTGTTCCGCGCGGTCGGCGGCGACCGGCTGCGGCAATTCCCCCTTCTCCGGAGCTCTTGCGATACTATGAAGCCATGTCCGGCGCTCTAGGACCGATGCACTGGTGGCCCGCGCGGACGCCGTTTGAAGTGATCGTGGGGGCCATCCTGACCCAAAGTACGGCCTGGGTTAACGTCGAGCGGGCGATCGCCAATCTTCGCGGGGCGCGTTTGCTGAGCCCCGGCGCAATGGGGCGCGTGTCGGCGGCGCGGCTGGCGGGTCTGGTGCGGCCGTCGGGGTACTTCCGTCAAAAAGCGAAAAAATTGAAAGCCTTTGTGCGATTTCTCCAGAGGAATTACAGCGGGTCGCTGACGCGAATGTTTGAAACGCCGACTGCGCAGCTGCGCGAACAGCTGCTCGAGGTGCACGGCATCGGGCCGGAAACCGCCGATTCGATTTTGCTATACGCCGGGGAGCATCCGGTTTTCGTCGTGGACGCATATACGCACCGGATTTTCGAGCGCCACGCGCTGGTGGAGGGCAAACCGGACTACGAGCGAGTGCGGGCCTTTGTCGAGAGTTCCCTTCCGAGGGATTCAGCGCTGTTCAATGAATTTCACGCGCTGATTGTGAATACGGGCAAGAACTGGTGTCGCAAGGGGGCTCCGCGGTGTGACGGGTGCCCACTGCGCGACTTCTTGCCTGTCAACTCTCCGTATTTCGCGCTTACGGCGTCTTCGGCTATGCCTTTATCCGGAGGCCCGGCGTGAGCACGAGCCGCCGATCGCGTTTGTGGCTGGGCGTGGGCGTGGTGGGAATCGTGCTGCTTCTTGCGGCCGTCTTCACGCTGGGATCGCTCACGCTCCCCGTTCAATCGCGCGACTGGCAGCAAGTTCTCATTCTTCTCTTTCCCCTGAGCCTTTTCATCTTCACGGCGCTGGTGGTTTTCGGATCGATTCTGGGCCGCAGCCTGATCCGGCTCTGGTTTGAGCGGCGCGCGCAGAAAGCCGGCTCCCGGTTCAAAACGAAAATGGTGATGGGAGCGATCGCGGTTTCATACCTGCCGCTGGTCTTCCTGTTTTTCGTCAGCTACGCCCTCTTGAATCGCAGCCTGGTGCTTTGGTTCCCGCGGCCGCTCGAAATGGCCACGGAATCCAGCCGCGAGATGGTCGACGAAATGAGCCGCGCCGACGCGGCACGCATGTCGGAAATCGCAACAGAGGTTGCCGCGGCAACGACGAACGATTCCGCGCGCAACACGATTCATGCGTTCGATCAGGCTTTCGCGCGCGGAGCCGATCTGGCCTGGGAACTGAACGAGTCCGGCCAGGGCGTCGCCGTGGCGGTGAACTCGAATTTCAAACTTCGCTCGTCGCAGCCGGGCGCCGCGCAGACGAATCCACCGGAGTTGCCCGGACTGGTCCGGCAAGTACCGGGCGGCGCGGAGCTTTGGCAATACGGCGGCAAACTCTTCCTGGCGGGACGCGCAAAATCCGGGAGCGGCTATTTGCTGGCGGGGCGCAATGTCCCGGACGACTTCGCAACTCGCCTCAGCGATATTGACGTGCAGACGGCCTCCTACGGAGAGCAGCGCCAGAAATTGCGCACGTATAAACAGCAAGTGCTCCTAACGCTGCTGCTCTTCACGATCGTCTTGATGTTTGCCGCGACGTGGTTCGCGCTTTTCCTGTCCAAGCAGGTCACGGTGCCTATCCAGGCTCTCGCGCAGGCCACGCAGGAAATCACGCAGGGCAACTACGAAACGCGCGTCAACGTGCAGGCGCAGGACGAGCTCGAAACTCTCGTTCGCTCGTTCAATCGCATGACCGAGCAGCTGGGCGACAACCGGCGCCAGATCGACATCTTCACGCAGAACCTGCAGCAAGCCGTGCAGGAGCTGGAGCGGCGGCGCACGTTGATGGAAACGATTCTCGAAAATATTCCCACGGGCGTGATTTCGGTGGATGAGACCGAGGCCATTCGCCGCGTCAATCCGGCGGCCGTACGAATGTTCGGAGAAGGCTCGCGGCAGGCTCTGAACTTCATGGAACTCCTCGGAGAAGAGGCGGCCCGCGCGGTACATATTCTGATGCGGCGCTCGCTGCGCCTCGGCACCGCAACGCAGGAGCTGGAATTTTCCGCGGCCGGGCGACTCTTGCGCGCGGCGGTGACGGTCAGCTCGCTCGGTCCGCGACGGTCGAATCGCGGCTACGTGGTCGTGGTCGACGACCTGACCGATTTGTTGCGCGCGCAGAAGGCGGCGGCATGGCAGGAAGTCGCGCAGCGCATCGCCCACGAGATCAAAAATCCGCTGACACCCATCCAGCTTTCCTCGCAGCGGCTGTCGCGTTATCTCGAGCGGCATCGCCAGGAACCCGCGAAGAATGAACCGCCCGAGCTTGTGCGGCTCGTCGGCGAGTGCTCGAGCCTGATCGAGCGCGAAGTCCGCGTTCTGGAATCCCTGGTGGGCGAATTCTCGCAGTTCGCGCGATTCCCTACCGCGAAGCTCTCACCCGCTTCACCGAATGAGATCGTGACGGAAGCGCTTTCGGTATTCGACGGCCGGCTCGAAGGGATTCGCGTGCAAAAGGATCTCGCGCCGGATTTGCCGGCGGTTCGAGCGGACGGTGAACAGTTGCGCCGCGTCCTCGTCAACCTGATCGACAACGCCGCGGAGTCGATGGAAGGCGCCGCCGTGAAGGAAATGACCCTCTGCACCCGATTCAACGGCGATCGTGAAATCGTGGAGATCATGGTTACCGATAGCGGCCACGGAATTTCACCGGAAGACAAGGACCGCCTGTTCCTGCCTCACTTTTCCACCAAGGACCGCGGCACCGGCCTGGGCCTGGCCATCGCCAGCCGCATCATGGCGGAGCATCACGGCTCGATCCGCGTCGAGGACAACCAGCCTTCGGGAGCGAGATTCATCCTGCAACTTCCAATGGCGGAGATTGCTTTGGCCCCATCGGCGTCCTCGCGAATCAACTAGTCCCTACTTTCATGGCCAATCTCATTCTCATCGTGGACGACGAGCAGGGGATACGCGAAGCGCTTTCGTCGATCCTCACCGACGAAGGCCATGAGACCGTCGCCGTCGCTTCCGGCGAGGAATGCCTCGCGGTGCTCGATGAGCGCGGCATCGATCTGGTCCTGCTCGACGTGTGGCTGGACGGAATCGACGGCCTCGAGACACTAGAGCGCATCAAGAAAAAAGGCGCGGACGCGATGGTGGTCATGATCTCAGGCCACGCCAGCATTGAAACCGCGGTGCGCGCGACGAAACTGGGCGCGTTTGATTTTGTCGAGAAGCCGCTTTCGCTTGAGAAGGTGATTCTCGTCGTCAAGAACGCACTGGAAGTTCACCGCCTGGCCCAGGAGAACCAGCAGCTTCGAGAGGAAATCGGCGGGCGCACGCAACTGCAGGGAGACACCGTTCCGATGCGCGCGCTGCGCCAGCAGATCGCGCTCACCGCGCCGACGAACGGGCGCGTGCTGATTTACGGCGAGAGCGGGACGGGCAAGGAGCTGGTCGCCAGGGCGTTGCACGTGGCGAGCCTGCGCGCGGACCGCGGTTTCGTCGAGGTCAATTGCGCCGCCATTCCGGAAGAGCTGATCGAATCCGAGTTGTTCGGACACGTGAAGGGCAGCTTCACCGGCGCAACCGAAAACAAAGTCGGAAAATTCGAAAAGGCGGATGGCGGAACGCTCTTCCTCGACGAAGTCGGCGACATGAGCCTGCGCACGCAGGCCAAGGTGCTGCGCGTGCTCGAGGAACAGCGGCTCGAGCCGGTGGGCTCGAATCAAACGGTCAGCGTCGATGTGCGCGTGATCGCCGCGACGAACAAGACCCTCGAAGATGAAATTTCGCACGGGCGTTTTCGCGAGGATCTTTTTTATCGCCTCAACGTAATCCCTTTCACGCTGCCTCCGTTGCGGGAACGCATCGAGGACGTTCCGATCCTGGCTCGCTATTTCATGCTGGAGTTCGCGGTCGCGTACGGGCGCAAACCCAAAGAGTTGAGCGAGGCGGCGCTGGGCGTCATGGCGCGGTATCACTGGCCGGGAAATGTGCGCGAGCTGCGGAACTTAATCGAGCGGCTGATGATCGTCGTGCCGCAGGACAAAATCGAGCCGCAGCATCTTCCGCCGGAGTTGTTTCGCTCCGGTTCGCGCGCGGCCCAGCAGCCGAACGCGACACTGCACGAAGCGCGCAGCGCGTACGAGCGAGATTTCATCCTGCGCAAGCTGGAAGAAAACCAGTGGCACATGACGCGCACCGCGGAAGCGCTCGGCCTCGAGCGGAGCCATCTGTACCGCCGCATGCGCGCGCTGGGGATCACGACGGACGAGTAGCGCGCTGCCATTCGATTTCTCCCTCTCGTAAGCCATCTCGTTCTCGCCTATATTTATGGGAATTCCGGATTGAGGAGACAGGAAATGAAAAGGCTTTTCGTGTTTCTCGCGGCTTTGCTTGGACTGTTCGTCCCGAGGGCGCAGGGCCAGTATTCGACCGGCCAGCAGCTTCCCATGACGCACATGTTGGGCCTCTTGAATCTGGCCGAGACGATTCCGCTGCCGGGGGACGGCTACATGGATCATTTGACGGTGGACGTCAACGGGCAGCGCCTGTTCATCTCCGGCGAGGCCGCGAAATCCGTGATCGCAGTGGACCTGCGCGCCGGCAAGGTGATCCACCTCACCGAAGGGCTTCCGGCCATGCCCAAGAAGCCGTTCTATCTTGCCGACAGTAACGAAGTCTGGCTCACGCTGACCGATAGCAGTGTGGTTGCCGTCAGCGCGAGCACTTACGAAGTGACCAAGGTCGTGCACCTATCGGCTTTTGGCGATCCGAATCGGGGATCGGACAACGCGGCCTACGATCCGGCCACCCATCTGCTTTATGCCGGCGTGGAAGTTTTTGAGGACTTTGGCGGCAGCGGCACGCACGGAGCGTCGAACGCTTCGATCGACATCGTCGATACGAAGACCGCCAAACTGGCGGGCAGCATTAAGTTGCCGGGTGGCGATCCCGCCGGCATCACCATCGAGCCCTCGGGAAAAAGATTGTACGTCGCGATGGGAGATATTGTGGATGGCGAAAGCCATGTGGCCGTCATTGACCTGGACAAACGCGCCGTGGTCGCTCAATGGCCGATCACCGGAGGACCGGTGCCCCACACCTCTGCCTTGGACGCGGCCCACCATCGCCTGTTTGTCGGCAGCCGGATAATTGCGCACACAGGAAACATTGGAGGCGGACACCAGCACGAACCCGGAAAGCTGGTGGTCATGGACACGGAGACGGGGAAAGTAGTCCAGGTGCTGGACAGCGTGGGCGGCGCGGACGATCTTCAGTATGACGCCCCGACGGGACGCATTTATTTCGCCGGGACGACGGGCACGGTTGCCGTCTTTAAGGAGATCGACCCGGACCACTTCGCACTTCTCGGAAAAGTTCCGACTGGGGCCATATCCAAGACAGGTCTTTGGGTGCCCGAATGGAAGCGCTTCTACTCGGCTGTGCCCAGGCATTACGTGATTACCGCGCGCCATGGTACGCAGGACCTTCAGGCCGACTTGCTCAAAGAATTGAACATCGCGCAAGGCGTTACGACGCGCGAAAAGGGCGCCGGTTGGCAAACCTCGATGCTCTCTGATCTGGTCATCGAAGAAGCTCATCTCATGGTTTTCGACTACCTGCCGTAAGCGAGACGGCCGCCCGCGCCCAACCGCCTGCCCACACCTTGCCGGAGCTCCCGGCGGGCTTCGCCGCGCTGATTCGAACCTGACTCTCGGAGTGCGGCCTTGGAAACGCCGCCCAGGCACAATCGGCCGCGCCGACGCGTTGCGCTAGTCTATGAACAGGTTGGCGGAGCGCTGCGGTGTTCGAGGGAGAACCCACACATGGAAGAAGCCCTGTTTGATACGGCATCGCCCTTTATCCGGGTGATGGCCCTGTTCGGAATTCCCGCGGCCGGTGGCGTTGCTCTGGTTCTATCGCTGCAAATCCCGCGGTTTATTTACGGCCAAGCCGCTCCGCTCTTGCTCGCCGCGGAAGCCGCAAGCCTGATCACGATGTTTGTACTATTCTTCGCGCTGCGCGCTTCCCTGGCACTCCCCTCGGCGCCGTCCGGTTTCTACAGGAACGTGTTGGATTTCCTCGCGATGGCGCGCTGGCATCCCGCAGTGAAAGCCGCGCTCGCTGGGATGATCGTGCTGCCGCTCGCATGGTTTCTCCGCGCGGATCACAACTGGCTCGTTTCGATGCTGCTGATCATGAGATCGAAGGCGCTCCAGTCTGGGGATTTCCAGAGCGAGTTGGATCGCATTGCTGTCATCTACCAACTGGCGCTGACGGGCGGAGTGCCGCTGCTGTTTGTCCTGCACATGTTCTCCCGATGGAAACCGGCCGGCCGCGTGCTGCCCTGGTTGCTCGTACCTTTGGTCTTTGCGGGGGCTGCCATCGGCGTGGTGGTGATCGTGACGCTGATGCACTTTTCGAATTGAGACGGTTGCGAGTTGTCTATGAGTGCAGACAATATCAACAGGGAAGCTTGATCTGAAATCGTCTTCCTGATCATTGCAGGCGCCTCCGGCTTGCGCGAGAATGAGGCGGCGCGTTGCGCGGCACAGGGGGAAATCGCGTGCAATCTGTGGGCGTTATTCACCAGCTTACGCGGTACCCGGTTAAGTCCATGCAAGGGGAGGCGCTGCCTTTGGCCGCGCTGACTTTGCAGGGTTTCGCGGAAGACCGACGCTACGCGTTCGTTCAGGCGGCCTCTCGAAGTTCGTTTCCATGGCTCACGGCGCGCGAATTGCCGGAGTTGCTTCACTACCGCACCTCGGTCGAAAAAGCGGGCACGCCAGAAGTGGCCGTCACGGTGGTGACGGCCCACGGAGAGAATTGGCCCGTCGATAGCGACGGCCTGCGCAAAGCGCTTGAGGCGAGATCGGGGAGGCCGCTCTTTTTGCTGCGCGACTACCGCGGGTTGTACGACGTCGCGCCTGTTTCGCTCATCAGCGGGCAAACGGTTGCGCGCATCGCGGAAGAAAGCGGAACGAAGGAAAATTGGTGGCGCTTCCGTCCCAATCTGCTGGTCGATCTGAACAACGCCGGGCCTTTCGACGAGCTGCGGTGGGTGGGCAAAACTCTTCGAATCGGGAGCGCCGCGCGAATTGCCGTCACGGAAGTGGATCGGCGCTGCGTGATGATCACTCTCGACCCGGCAACGGGCGAGTCGAGCCCGGAAATTCTGAAGTTCGTCGCTCAGAAGCACGGGCAGAGCGCGGGGATCTATGCGACGGTCCTCACGCCCGGAGACGTCCGGGCCGGCGACCCCATCTTGCTGGAAACATAGCGCGTCGATGTTTGCCTATCGGATGTGCTGACACCCGGCGGTCGTCGCCGTGATCGTGTTAATCGGAGAATCGTCAGTATCGGGAGTGACGGCGTTCGACCCTGAAGTGCGTCCAGGACCGTTTGGTTTCAGTCGTAGTCATGTCAAACTCCTTAGGTGGATTGCATCACCCTACTTTCGCCTCGAGAAGACGGAGGAGATGTCGCCAGGGACAGCAAAGCGTTCTTTCTTCTTTCCTCATTTGGTCGCAGACACTCAGGCCGCTCTTGCCGACGCGGTGAATGTAGCCGCATTCATCCTGACAACCTCCTGCACGCTCAGCGGCCCGTGCCCTGTCAGCGTGAGCACGTCGTCCGACATCCGGTCGAAGCGCCCCGCACGGTGTAGATCGGCCATCGCCGTGAGGTGGTTCACGACGTGAACCGGCAAGCCGCGCTCGAGCAGTGTGTCCCGCCACGGTTCGACCGGAATGTCCTGAAAGGTGATCGTACGGCCAAGCGCCTTCGAATACTCCCGTGCAAAGAAATCCATGTTCTCGGACTGCGGACCAGTCAGGTGATAGATCTTACCGATGTGCGACTGCGAGTTTTCCAGCAGCGTGGCAACCACACGTGCAACGTCTTCCGCTGCGACCGGCGAAGTCTTGCCCTCGCCGAACGGTAATCTGATCTGATTTGATTCCCTGACCGAATCCGGAGTGAGAGTCAGGAAAAAGCCTTCGAGAAACACTGTCGGCCGCACGTGCACGACCGGCAGACCAGACCAGTTCAGCGCCTGCTCTGAAAGCCACTGCAGCTTGTGCTGCGGGCTCGGAGTCGTTTCGGTAATGCTCATCTGCGAGACCGTCATCTGCGACATATTGATGAACGCCTTCACGCCGTGATGCCTCGCCACCGCCGCCGCATTGACCGTCGCGGCCAGGTAGGCATCCGAAATCGACATGCCGAAGTACATCGTCTCGCAGCCGGCAATCGCCCTATGCATCGAATCGAGGTCGAGCAGATTGCCGACCACGACCTCCGCACCCATGTCGCGCAACGCTTGCGCGCGTTCGTCTTCATTTCGCACCATCGCACGCACCGCTTTGCCTCGCTTCAACAGCAGTTCGGTGACCGTCCGCCCTACCGCTCCGACGCGGCCCGCCGCGCCGGTAACTAGAATGGGACTTGCCATGTTCTTTCCTCCTAAATTGACAGTCGCGTGACGAACCGCAGCCAAACGACTTTCTAGGGTATTTGAATAGCGCACGATGATGTCAACTTTCCCGCACGTTTCTCCGAACGGTGCCTCCTCTTGCCCGGTTCTGGGTACCAGGCATGTTCCCCGGCCCACGTCTTCTGCTCCGCTTACTAGCTCGATCGCGTGCCACCGGCGCCCTCACCATCCAGAACGTGTGGCCGGACTTCGGGTCAACAGCACCCCGCTCACGACCATGCCCCACATCAGTCCAATGGCGGGCGAGACGAAGCGCGAATAGACGCCGTCGGGTGCCCAGACTCCACCGCTCAGCCACGTGGTGCCGCCCAACAAGGCTAAGACGACGGCTGCAACGCCCACCGCGAAGAGCGCGTTCGAGATCAACCCGGCCCGCCAAAGCCCGAACGCCGCGGACATAATCAACATCGCTCTCGGGAACGAACTCAAGACGACGCAGGCCCACGCGAGGTCGTTCAGGCCCGACGTGAACGGGCTATTTCCGGAGCCGGCGATCGAATACGCGAGGGCTGCGCCCACTGTGATAAGCAGGAGGAACAGCACTCCGACCGCCGCGCTGGAAGCGGTCGCCGCCGCGCCCCAACCGTCTTGCCCCGCGTCCGCCAAGGTGGTCCTGAGCGCCGCAGCGAACCACATGAGGTTCAGGATAGAGAGGCCGAAGAACACCGCAGCGATCAGGATGCGCGCGCGATCGCCGTCGTAGAAGGCGGTCAGTACGTCGGCCGACGCGCCGACGTGGGGCTGATAGCCGTAGATGACGTACCCGATGATGAAGAGCCCGACGGACTGGATGCCGGCCGAGCGCCACAAGCGTTCCCAGAACGCGGGGGTGGTGTACACGCTGGTGGGTGAGGTCGTGGCTGTGTTGGATGCGTTGATTGCGTTGGTGCTCATGGCTGCCTTGGGTTGTGCCATCTCTTTGTCTCCTTTCGGATCGAGCAGAGTTGCCGCTGATTTCATGCCTAACCAAAAGTGAAGTCAAGGGCCTGAACGCCGGGATCGAGGAATTCGATTTCGAAGGTTCGGTCTACGATTGGACTTTTTTGTTAGATGGAGACTGTATTTGTATACTCTAGAGAACTGCTTTTATCGCATCTGCATCTAGTAAGCCAGCAGAAAAACCCCTAGAAAGAGCGCGGATTAGAAAGAGTGGTAGGGTAACTAAATCAGCTCAAAGGATCTCAAACCGCTCCGAGAAGTTCGAGCGAACCGAGGGGATTCAAATTCTACCTCACAGCGAAGACGATGCGTGATGCGCTGCTGTCTTTGTTCCACGTAGCCTCGACGTCGGCCAAGGGCACGACTTTGGTTTCGATCTTCAGCTTGCCGGGTACTACGGCTTGCAGCACGCCGCGAATCGCTCCGACCAAACCGTCGAGAGGGATGCTTCCGATGCCGCTGCCCATCAAGACCAGCGCGGACGAGCGCAATGCGGCGCTTGGCAATGCAATTGTGCCGCCGCTGAGCGCGCCGATCTGAACGAAACGGATCGGCACTCCATCCTTCCCTGCTTTTGCTGCCGCCACGATCAGGGCTTCGGCGCTTTGTCCCCAGAGGTAGTCGAGGACGACGTCGATGCCTTCGCCGGCGAACTGCTCCATGAACGCCGTCGCCAACTCCTTCGGGGATTGCGTCAGTGGGATGGTGGCGTCCGCGCCGATTCCCTTCAGTTGTTCGAGAGCCTCAGCGTTGCGGCCTGTCGCGACGACTCTCTTCGCTCCCATGTACTTGGCGATTTGCACTGCGAGGCGCCCTGATGTTCCCGTGGCGCCGTTGACCAGCACGTTCTCCCCGGCAGCGAGATGCGCCCGTTCCTTGAGAGCCGCCCAGGAAGACATCCCCGGAATTGCGATGGCGGCAGCGGTGACGTCATCCACATCCGCCGGAAGCGGAACGCATTGATCCGTGCCGACCGCGGCCTTTTCGGCCATGCCGCCGAACGGTTCTTCAGGCAAAACGAAATACACGCGCCGGCCATCCCGAGTCCGGCCGACACCGTCAATGCCAACAACCGCGGGAAGACTGCCAGGAGAAGTGTAGTGCGAACCTGAGGCGCGGCTCTTCGTGACGTGGCTTAGCGCGGACGCGGCGACGGCAATGAGTTCTTCGCCGGCTTGCGGCACAGGATCGTTAAAGTCCGCGAACACTGGCGTCGCTCCCGGTTTCGTGATGACGGCGGCCTTCATTCGATTTCCTTTTTCTTTCTCGATGCGCCTTGCTCGACGAACATCGGCTCATCGTGTGAGGACCCGCTAGTCTAATACGTTCGCAGCTCACGATTAATTTCATCCGATCGTCCGGGCATCGAAATGTGGTAGGGCTTTGCGTATCTTCAAAGACACGCAATCTTGAGAGGACCCAGAAAAGTTGATACGTTGTTCTTATGCCCCTTGCACCCCCCGATGAAATAGCCGCTCGGAATCGTCGGCGCAGCAAACGCGTCCAGCACAAGACTCCCGTCATCGCGCGATTCCGGGATGCCAACAAGCAATCCATCTCGGAAAAAACCCACACCATGATTGTGAGCGACCACGGGGCTTTGATACTTCTCGCGGCCGCAGTCGAGGCGCAGCAGGTGATCCGGCTTGAGAACCCGAGCCTTGGAGAGGAACTGCTCTGTCGAGTCGTCAGCTTGGGCCCGACCCTGATGGGCAAGACCCAGGTCGCGGTCGAATTCATCGTCCCCAAGCCGGGATTTTGGAGCACTGCGCCAAGTCCCAAAACTCCGGAATCCGACCGCACCCGCAAAAAGTGACACGTCGAAGCGGGGAATCCCGTCCGTACAGTTCGCAGGTCTGATAGATAGAATCCTGTCCTAAAGCAGGAGACCGCCCACAGTTCCATTGACAACAGGCACCCGTCGACCTAACCTTTTCACGGAACGCCCACCCACCCCGCGCTCTCGATTTACTTTCAGAAACGAACTCCAATTTGAGGATACCGCGATGCAACGCTTGCACAGAGCTTGTTCCAATCGTCGCATCACCGTGGTCGGGATCGCGGCTGCGTTCAGCGTATTAGGACTGTCGGCGGTCTTGCTAAGTTGCGGCGTCACCGGCTATGGCATGTCCAGTGGCGGCACTGGTTCGATCAACGTCAGCCTGACCGATCCACCGAGCTGTGCGTTCCCCAACGGCAACTTTACGCACGTCTATATTACCGTGCGATCGGTTCAGGCACATATGAGTGCGACGGCCGACGACAATTCTCCTGGCTGGCAGGAACTTGCCCCACAACTCGTCAATCAACCGATGCAGATCGATTTGTTCGCGGCCGGCTCGAATACGTGTCTGCTCACAACTTTGGGTTCGAACACTGCGCTCCCGGCCGGAAACTATCAACAGATTCGGCTGCTTCTCGTGGCAAATTCCGGGGGCAATGGACCGACTCCCGGAACGAACAACTGCAACGGGCAAGGCTTCAACTGCGTGGTGCTGCACGATGGCAGCATTCACGAGCTTGATCTTTCAAGCCAGGCAAATACCGGGCTGAAAATTCCGCCGGGACAGATCGTTGGAGGGCCGATTTCGGTCGGGGCAGGCCAGGATGTCGATCTCAATATCGATTTCAACGCCTGCGCATCCATCATTCAGGAGGGCAACGGGCAGTACCGCTTGAAGCCAGTGCTCACGGCAGGACAAGTCAGCACAAATACTGCGGGAATTAGCGGGCAGGTCGTGGACTCGATAACGAGGTTGCCCATCGTCGGCGGAACTGTGATCGTCGCGCTCGAAAGACAGGACGGCACTGGAACCGATTCGATTTTCATGCAAACTGCAACAGATCCCTTGGGTAACTTCAATTTCTGCCCGTTGCCCACAGGCGCCATGTTCGACGTAGTCGCCGTAGCAATTGACGGCGCCGGAGTGGCCTACAACACCACCGTCGAAACATCCGTACCCAGCGGAACCAATGTCGGCATGATCCCATTGATCGCTGAAACGGGCGCGACTCCCGGCCCCGCGACTTTCCAGGGTCTTGTCACTGCGACCACCGGAACGGCTCCCGCCGCCGTTGATGCGCTTCTATCTGCAATCCAGACCGTTCCCGCCAGCGGGGGCGGGACACTGCAAGTTACAATTCCGGCCGAGACCGCTTCCGCAGCAAACGTTGCGGTGGCTTCGGTGACGAGTTGCCCGGTAGGCGCCCCGGCCAACGCCAATTGCGCGACATACGCATTAATCGAGCCTGCGAGCAATCCCAGCGTCGGAGCCTTTGCGACGGGTACAGTATCCTTCTCGATTCCTGCGGCGGGTGACGTGCTCTATTCGATCCGCGCCAATGCATTTGTGCCTATGAGCGGCGGCACGTCCGATTGCACGCCTTCATCCATCAGCACGAGTCTGGGCGCCGGTGGAAATCCGCTAAAAGCGGTCCCGGGCCCGGCTGTTACACCAAAGGAAATCGATTTTTCGGGCTGCTCTTGAACTCGTATTTGGTAATCGGCGAGTTCTATTTTGGCTGGGAGGGTCAGTCCGCGGGAATCACCGCCTACTCCTTCAGCGATCTTGGGTCGGAGTGATTTTTAGGCGACCGCTTATTCAATAGTGCGATTAATTCTCGACCTGACGGCGGAACGCCGACCTTGTGCTGGCGAACAATCTCCTTGGCGCTCAACTCCCGACCGTACAGTTTCTTGTTCGCGCTTCCGTCCGAGCGAAGCGTGGAGCCTTCGAGCGAGATCCCGGCAAACAAGCCCCTCGACCGGGAGTAACTAAGGACCTCTGCCTTCATCACAATGTCCGTGTCCGCCGCCGCAGTGCGGCCCTTTGGCCCCGCTGCAGCCGAGGCATCGCCGCCAAGCTTGACCTTACTGCCCAGGATGGAGTTCGCTCCCTTTGGGTTCATCACCAACAGGACAAAATCCGTGGCTTCGCCGCCCAGTTGAAACCCAATGTTTCCGCCTTCAAGTGCGAACAAAGCCGGAGCGCTCCACGGCCCCGTAAAGTGTTCGCCAGTGCGACACGTGATCGCGCCTCGGCCAAAATCGCCGCCAATTCCGACCGCGACTTTCAGCACCTGCGGAAATACGATGACGCACTCTGCCTTGTCGAGCAGGTCCTTCGGGATATCATCCGGGATGTCCAGGATCTCCTTGAGAACTTGGCCACACGTTTCCAGACGCTTCTGTTCCCTTGTTTGATCCGCGGCGAACGCCGGAAGACACAGCCAAAACATGGTAGCGAGAGCAGTCGTTCTTCTCATGATCTCTCCTCCTGCCTCGACACTACCACCAATCCTCGGATTTTCATCTGAGATCCGACGCTAGCTCCCCATTATGAACGTGACTGTTATCGTCGTATCGACTTCGACCGCATCGCCGTTGAGCAACGTCGGTTTGTACAGCCATTGCTTCACCGCGTCCAAGGCTGCCTGGACCAGCAGCGGGTGACCGGACATGACTTCGAGTTGAGCGACTCTGCCGTCCCTGCCGATAATCGCGTGAAGGACGACGCTTCCCTGGATGCGAGCCTGGCGAGCGAGCGCGGGATAGACCGGCCTCGTTTGCGAAAGAATGGAAGCCGCCGTCACCACACCGCCCTGCTTGATGCGGGTGGGAGCCGTTGGTCTCGGCGGAGGGGGCAACGAGGGCGCGCTGTTGACAATGATCCCTTGCCCCGGGATATCAGAGAAGGCGCCGTTCATGGGCGCGTCGATCACCTCCGGAGGAGTATCCGGGGCTGTGAGTACATCCGCGATGGTCGGAATAATGCTCGGTTGGTGCCATGCTTCGGAACGAATCACGCGAACACGCCGTGCGCCAGTTGGGCTCGCCGGGTGGGGAGGAGGTGGCGGCGGGGGCGGAGGAGCGACGAGCGGGATCGCAAGCATTTTTTGGGGAAGCGCCTCGGTATGGATCAAGGGAATCAGAACCAGGACTCCGAAAATCACCGTTTGAACGAGCGTGGAAAGAACCACCGTCCAGCGTTTGTTCGTATTCTTCTTCACCAAAGTTGATTCCAGCAATTCGTTGAACATCGCGTTTTCCTCCCTTCGATCGGCACACGAATACTCCTCAGTTTTCCGGAGCCGTTTCCAGGCTGCGGTTTCGTACGCGATTGCGAATTCAGTTGAGGCTTGGCCCGGCCAATCCGGATCGGCGCGTCAATGAAACAAGCTCACTCGGAATCTGTTAGTGTTTGACACCGAGGATTTGCGATTTGTTTCCGCGGGCGCTTTTGCAGGTGGAGTGGCTCAGACGATTTACTTCAACTAAAAATAGACACAAGTTGCCGGAAGGACGAAACATGAAGCCATTGATATGGGCGGGAATCGCGTTGATCATTCTGGGCGCACTGGCACTGGCGTTTCAAGGCATCACTTACACCCGCCAGAAAGATGTCGTCGATCTGGGATCGGTACATCTGACGGCGGAGAGTCGGGAACGAATTCCCATTCCTCCCGTACTCGGCGGACTGGCTGTGGGTGGCGGGATCGTCTTGGTGATCATGGGGGCTAGGAGGAAGTCTTAGCGTTGTGCGCGCGGAGAGGAATTCCGTGTCTCGTCTCGATGCGTTTTCTTGGCGCGAGACTTGCGCGTCTAATTCAAAGCGGATTGCGTCGCCTTCACGGCGCACCCACCGCTGGTGGCTGTGTTGCACTTAACATTGGTGCTCGAGGCGGTCAAATACGTGTAATACAGACTCGACTCCTGGGCGCCTGTCCCGACGTTATCAACCACAATCCCACTCGAGCCGCCGCTGGCGGGAATTCCGGCAGTAGTTGTTGCAGGGGGCCACGCGCCCCCCAGCGCAATCGACATCACACAGCCATTGGGGGTGAGGATTGAGAGGCATCCGGTAGCATTTCCTCCTAAGTTAAATAGGCCCACGATGAGCGGGGGAAATGCGGAATTGGTCACACTAAAGAAAATCCGATCGGTGCCGCCGTTCAGGAGTTCGGTGACCGGAGAGCATGCAACACCGTTAGCGTTAACCAGATTTACTAGCGCGCCGTTAGAAGCGTTCAGCACCCCGGAGCTAGTGAAGGTAAGCTGGTAAATTGCAGGCCTGTCGGTATTCGCAGAATCTTTCCCACACGTATAGAGATGGCCGGAAGCGGGCCCTACAGAAAAATAGGCATCATCAAACGCTCCCGAGTAAAGATTAGAGCCCGCACCACTCCCACCAATGTTGACAGTGACCTTGGATCCGGCCGTCAATCCAGTGTCGAACTGGTATGCCGATCCATTGTTGGTATCGGTGCCATCGACAACGAGCACCCTGCCGGTAGACGAATCAACAATGGGAGAGTCAACGAGGGAACCGCCCAGCGGCGCGTTGACCGACCCCAGGCAGGGCGGGCTGCCAGAAGCGCATGCGCCAACCGTACTGCCCAATTCCCTTACGAAGCTGAGCTGTCCGCTCGAATCGCCGACGAAGATGTTTCGGGACGTTGTCTCGAAAACAGGACCGGTGAGTACAGACGCGGCATGGACTGTCAATGGCCAACCGCCCGTGACGACTTCGGCGGGGGCTCCGAGGAAGACCCCCGTGATCTTGTGCAAGACGCCATTGTTGTCACCGACATAGATCACGTCGGATGAGTAGTCGACGAAGGGCGCTGAATTGGTATCTGGCTGAGCCCCGCTTAAAATGATATTTGAAATGCAGGAGTTGCCGGCAGGGCAATTCGTCGTCCAGTTTTGGCCCGCCGCCAGAATCGTCTGGGGAGCCACGGGGGCGGCAATCGTCCCCTCCCCTCCGGGTTTCCAGTTCAAAATGTGGAGGATCGCGCCGCCATTGGCATTGGTCCTTGATTCGACGAACGCGACCTTCGTCCCGTCTAAAGAGACGGCGGCAGACGTCAGCGTTGTACCCGTAGTGTCGCCCGTAGGATTCGTGTTATAAGACCATTCTACTGAGGGTCCACTCGCGCCGCAGAGACCGCCCGCACCGCCCTGGGTCGAATAGAGTTCATCAAAAGCGACTATGCTTGGTGCACTGGACGAACCGACCAGGCTCGTTGTGAACGCCACATAATCGGCTGTGCAGCTGGCAGTGCTTACGTCAAACCCGAATTTCGCAGGCGCCTGGCCTGCGCCAACCGTTCCGAGGTTGCCTAACGACACCCCCCAATCCCTGCGCAACGAATCCTTTGGCCCACGAGTTCCGCGGCCATGGTCCCGATCGTGGTCATCGTCCCGATCATTACCCCGGTCGCGGCCCCGATCATCGTCTCGATGATCGTCATCGCTCAGGAGATGCAGATTTGCTGACCGCAGGGCCCATTCGTTCTGCCGGGACCACTGGTGCCAATACCGAGGTTCCCTTTGTAGTCGCCATGCGTGCCAGATCGATTGAGGAGCAGAAAAGACCAGATGCTGATGGCTCCAGTCGGAAACCATGGGAATCCTTGAGCCTGGGCCTTGGGCGGTAGTTCCCCGAATCGTGAAGAACACCAGAAGCGCAATTCCCGGAACCGCAACTGCTACCCTGCACACCCACGATGGTGTTAAGTTCATGGCCTCCCCAGTGACCCCTGACTCGACTTCGGACGCAAACCGGCGCGAACTAGCAGCGGATTCTAAATAGGTGTTCTTCTTCTGTCGTCACGGAATCTGCCTGAATCCAGAAACGTTCACCCAGATGATTCCGAAGCTCTATATATACCTTGTCACGGCTGTCTGTAAACATTATTGCGTCTGATTAGACCAAATGTTTCTATCGTCGAGTTGCCGCTATGACGTCCGCGTTACGCAACAGCAAGGACGAACTTCTTCGCGAAAGTAGGCGGCTGAGAATGGAAGCGCGTAGTTCCGCCTGGGATTATTGCTTTGAACTGAGCCGGAACGGGTCTCGCCTCTATAAGCCCGGTCGTCTGCCGGCCAAGGTCCGACATGCCGGAGAAGCGGCTCAATACTTCACATTATGCACAGACGCTGATTTGACCCAGGATATCCAACGGCGTTAGCATCTGGGCGTCAAAAATCTTTAGGCCGCTGTCGACAACCGCACCAACCCCCCACAGGAGCAGTCCAAGCGAAAAATGTGAAACCACTCAAAAGGAGATCACCATGACGCAAGGCAGTGCTACACAGCGAAGCAACGAACAGTCCATCCGTCCGTTTCCCGTTGCCAGTGTTCCGGAATCAGAGCTTACCGATTTGCGCAAGCGTATCAACGTGACCAGGTGGCCTGAACGGGAAACAGTGCCCGATGCAACCCAAGGAGTACAGCTCGCGACAACGCAGGCGCTGGCGCGGTATTGGGGGACCGATTACGACTGGCGCAAGTGCGAGGCAAAACTGCAGTCCCTGCCGAATTTCGTCACCGAGATCGACGGGCTGGACATCCATTTCATCCACGTCCGCTCCAAACACGAAAATGCGTTGCCGCTCATCGTCACGCACGGATGGCCCGGCTCGATCACCGAACAGTTGAAGATCATCGATCCGCTGACCAATCCCACCGCACACGGCGGAACTGCAGCGGACGCGTTCGACGTCGTAATTCCGTCCATGCCCGGCTACGGATTTTCCGGCAAGCCGGCCACGACCGGGTGGGACCCCGCGCACATTGCTCGTGCCTGGACCGTGTTGATGAAGCGCCTCGGCTACAACAAATTCGTGGCGCAAGGCGGAGATTGGGGCGCAGTCATCACCGAACTGATGGGCGTGCAGGCCCCTCCGGAGTTGCTCGCTATTCACACCAACATGCCCGGCATCTTCCCGGCCGAGATCGACAAGGCTGCTTTTTCAGGAGCGCCGGCACCATCGAGCCTCTCCGCCGACGAAAAGGTCGCTTACGAGAGGGTACAGTTCGTCTATCAAAAAGGAATCGCCTACGGGTTCCAGATGGGGCTGCGCCCTCAGACGCTTTACGGAATCGCGGATTCACCCGTCGGCCTGGCCGCCTATTTTCTCGATCACGACGCGCGCAGTTACGAGATGATCGCGCGCGTTTTTGCCGGAGGCAGCGAAGGCCTCACACGAGACGACGTTTTGGACAACATCACGCTCACTTGGTTAACGAATACGGCGATCTCGGGAGCCCGTCTCTATTGGGAAAACAAAGGTTATTCATTCTTCGGCGTCAGAGGCGTCCTGGTTCCAACCGCCGTAAGCGTTTTTCCCGACGAACTCTATCCTGCTCCACGAAGCTGGGCGGAGCGCGCATTTCCCAAACTGATCCATTACAACAAACTCCCCAAAGGCGGGCACTTTGCGGCCTGGGAACAGCCGAAGCTCTTTTCTGAAGAGGTTCGCGCGGGCTTCCGATCGCTCCGGTAAGATTTCTCACAAAAAGTGGAGAAGAGGATGATCGAATCCAGCGCTACACAACGAGGAAGCGAGCAGGCAGGTGCGCAGTTCCACACCGACCGCACCTGCCCGGGCCGGTGGACGATTACGTTCAGCAACCCGCCGATCAACATGTTTCTTCCCACAACGATCGTGGAATTGGGAACGCTCATGACCGACCTCGAGGCGGACCCGTCCGTGAAGGTCGTCGTGTTCCAGTCGGCGAATCCCGATTTCTTCATCGCCCATCTCGACGTAGCCAGGGCAGCCGAACGGCCTGAGATGCTGGGCCTTTGGCGCGACTTTGTGCTGCGCCTCTCGTCCGCGCCAGTCGTGAGCATCGCCAAGATTCGCGGCCGGACGCGCGGCATCGGTAACGAGTTCGTGCTGGCCTGCGACATGCGCTTCGCCAGCCGGCAAACCGCCCTATTCGGCAACCCCGAGGTCGGCGTCGGACTGGTCCCGGGCGGCGGAGCGCTGGAATGGCTCCCGCGCTTGGTCGGCCGCTCGCGCGCACTTGAGATCGTGCTCAGCGGCGCCGATTTCGATGCTGATATCGCCGAGCGCTATGGCTGGGTGAACCGCACGCTGGACGATGACGACCTCGATTCGTTTGTCGATGCGCTCGCCCGGCGTCTGGCCTCGTTCGACCGTGAAACGCTAGCCGCGGCGAAGGCCCAGATCAATCGGTTCGGGACGCCGACAGCTGCCGAGCTTCGGTCGAGCGCCGACCTGTTCTTCCCACTGCTGGCTTTGCCCAGTGCACAGGCGCGCCGTGCCAAGATCCGCAATATCGGTTACGGCGTTCCGAGCGACTTCGAATTGAACTTCGGCCGGTACGTCCCCACGTTCGGGCCGGTCGACGACGATGACACGGGACAGGAGAGGTAGACATGAAACCCTGGAAAGTAGCTTCGCTGATTCTGTTTGCTCTTGCAGTTGCCACCGCGGGATACGCGACGACTCTCGTGCGACGAGGCTTCAGCGCACTTGCGACACCATCAGCGATTGAGGAGTTCGCGGCCTCAACGGCACGCAAATTGGCTGTTCCATCCGCGTATCGCCAACTTCGCAATCCCATCATGCCTTCAACGGAGAACATTCGGGGAGGCATGGAGCATTTCTCCTATCATTGCGCCACGTGCCATGGGAATGACGGAGGGCACGACACGGTATTCGGCAAGGGCTTCTATCCGAAACCGCCCGACTTGCGCGCAGCCGGGACGCAGAACAAGAGCGATGGCGAGCTCTACTACACAATTGAAAATGGAGTTCGTTTGAGCGGCATGCCAGCCTTCCACGGAACGCACACTGTCCCGCAAACTTGGCGCCTGGTTTTGTTCATCCGGCACTTGCCTCAGATCACGGCCGAGGAACTCAATGAGATGAACAGGCTGGACCCGAAGAGTGAGGCGGATCCAGCGCATTTCTGAAGGGCGGGGAACCGCCCCAGAATCCCTTAAAAGGCGTCTCCATCCCTGTCTCCGAACTGTCCCCTAGACCAGTAGATTTGTCCTAAGCGATTGCTTAGATTGGGGCGAACCCCAGGGCCTGCTCGTCGTCTTCGCTTTTGACCCTCCGGAGAAAGGACAGAAGACGGAAAATGGCAGAAGATCCAGCGCTCGCCGAATTCAAGCAAGGTATCAAGCTCTTGCAAAAAGGCCAATCGGTCGAGGCGCTGGAGTACCTGCAGCACGCCGCCGAATTGGAGCAACAAAACCCTTACTACCTTTCGTTTCTGGGAGTGGCCGTCGGCCGTGCGCAGCGGAAGTGGTCCGCGGCAGCGAAATTTTGCGAGACGGCCCTAAGCTCGAAGCGCAATGAAGCGCAGCTCTACTTGAATCTGGCGGAGGTCTACGTTGCCGCCGGACAACGCGACGAGGCAGTTGCGGTGCTGGACAAGGGCTTGATTTACCTCAGCAACGATTCTCGAATCCGACGGGCGCGCGCCAATCTAGGAAAACGCTGCCCTCCCGTCATACCGTTTCTCGATCGCGGAAATTTTTTGAACCGAAGCCTTGGGAAGTTGCGGCACAGCGTGCTGGGACGACGCCTAGGGAAGGCGCCCAACTAGAACAGATTCTCCGGGCCAGCGCCGAGCTCTGAGGCAGATCTTATCCGAGCCCAAATGGGAGAAGGGCCAGATTCCCGTGATCCGAACAAAACATCCCTCGCCACCGGCCAAACAGCGCGCTGTTCGGCGCTGCCCGCTTGTCGCTTCCGCAGAGGTGACCGAGCTGGATTCTCAAACGCGACTCCCAGGGCGCATCTCGGAAATCGGCCTGGGGGGCTGCTATGTTGACGCGCTCAATTCATTTGGTGCGGACGCGATGGTCACGTTGCGGATTCTTAGGGATCAGGGCGTTTTCGAGACCCAGGCCAGAGTGGTGTACTCCGATCCAGGATTTGGGATGGGCCTTGCCTTCACGGAGATGGCGCCCAACCAGCGGGCCATGCTAGAGGCCTGGCTGGCCGAAATCGTCAGCCAACTCCGGCTGGTTTCGTAGGGCTACTTTCGTTTCAAGCGGAAATTTCCTGCACGTCATTCATCAACATCTTGTATAGCGATCACTTTGAATCTGCGCTGCCCCGAAACGCCTCTTTCGCCAGCCCCATCGCGGACATTGCCGTGGGCCACCCGGAATAGAAAGCAAGGTGCGTAATCAGTTCGACCAGCTCGTCCTTGGTGACGCCGTTCTCCAGCGCGCGACTCAAGTGAAAAGGCAATTGTTCCGTGCGGTTCATCGCGACGAGCGCACTGACCGTGATGACGCTTCGGTCGCGCTTGGACAGGCCCGGGCGCTCCCAGATATCCCCGAACAAAACCTTTTCGGTCAGATCGGCCAGCTTGGGCGCAACATCGCCTATTCTTTCCCTTGTTGTCAGAACCGCTTTGTCATTCGTCATGGATTCTCCGGACGTCCGTTATTTTCAATCGTCAGAGTAGTTGAACACCCTCAAACTGTAACACCCTAAAGTATCAGGCGCGCGCACGTTGCGATGGGCTTATGGCTGGTCGGCCGGAAGACCCAATCGACCTTTCCCCGACCGACTACGCCTAGCTTCAAAACCGCATCATAGTTTCTGAGTTGGAACACCTCAAGGGCAACCCAGCCGCCGAGATTGGTGTGACCGGAGGGAGTTGATGACGATCAAGGCGCACGCGTTAAGAGCCGCCGAAATGGCGGGAAGTCTGATTTTGTTGGGGTGCCTATTTGCAGCAATCGCGCCCAGTATCGCGCACGCGCAAGGAGGGTATCCGCCCGACGGTTACCCGCCAACCGAAAGCTACCCAACGCAAGGCTACCCGCCACCGAGATATCCACACACCGCAGGGTTCAACCGCTTCGAGCCGAAATACACGTTTTCGCTGTTCCTGGGCTCTCGTTTCGGCGGCAATATCGCCATCAATACGCCGAACGTCGACTACCTGCCGATCAGCAACTCGTTCAATTGGGGATTCAACGCCGGTGCGCGCCTCGTGCCGCACCTTTTTGCCGAATTCATGTGGAACCGGCAAACCACCACGCTGAGCGCTCACGACATTCCCACGAACGCGATCGTGCCACTCACCGACAACGCGCACCTGGATCTGTATCAGGGAAGCTTGCTGTACGAAATCTGGGCGAGTTCGCGCGTTCGCCCCTATGTTGTCGGCGGAATCGGCTTCACTCATTTCAATTCGCAAGGAATCTTGTCGTTCAGCGATCGCTTCTCCTACAACCTCGGGGGCGGCGTGAAGTATCTGTTCGCTCCGCACATGGCTCTGCGCGCCGAAATGCGCTGGTCGCCCTCGCGGACGACGAGTTCACAGACAAGGTTCTGCGATCCGTTCCTGGGCTGCTTCGAGACGTCCATCAACAACCATGCCGAGCAGGGGCAGGCCAATATCGGCTTGGAGTTTCGTTTCTAGAGCTTCCGGTCTTCGAGCGATGCTGCATGGCGAATTTCTAAATCCATTTTGAGTGACGTTGGCTCGCCATTCAGCCCTTCACATAGGCGCGCTTGACCGCGACTTTTCCGTCGCTTACGGTAAAATATCAGCGCCGCGCAGGTGCCAGGGCTGGCCGTTGCGCATCTTGTGATAGACGGCTTCCACGGGAATCGATACTCGAAGCAACATTCTCATGCGGTTTTCTCCTTCGCCAAAGATTTGGATCTTTGGCTGGGGCATCGTACGCTTCTCTGGCCCTGCACACAACGAATTTGCCCCCTTGACCGAAATCCTTCGATGCGGGGCTTCGAGCACCGCGCGCCAGAACTGCGCTGCAACCTGAAAAGATTACATAGCGATTGCTCTGTGCAGGCACTGCCAAAGATTCCCTATGTGATTGAATCCAATTCGTTTCGCGGCGACCAGCTGCTTTGGAGGGACTATTGCTCTAAGGCGGGCGAGATGCGATGGCGCGCACAAACGCTCGCAAGCATCTCGAATCATCAGGGCACGTCCCACCCCGTGGCCTTCAAGTTCCAGGCACACAGCTTCGAGCAAGGCAATTCTTGCAGTGGAGGAAACCGGCGGGCGGCATAGTGTTTAGGTGGACTGTCTGGATGTGATCCAGGCCGTCCTAAATTAAACCACGTGCCGAGAATGGGAGACTCAATGTTCTGGTTTGTATTAACAGGTTTGGGTTCGCTGATGGTCGCGGTAATCTGGTTTCAGATCAAGGAGCTGTAACGGAAATTTCAACCTTGCTGCGCTATCGTTTTCAAAGCTCTATTCACGGGACAGATCTTCATCCACCTGTCAGTGTCGGAACCAATCCAGTCGTTTGGCCTACTTGTCGGTCCGTTGCGCGGCAGCCGCCCTGGTGAGTAGCCTCTGGGCCTGAAGAGACTTGATCAGGGTCGTGGAAAAAGATTCGCAGCAGAGGTAGGCCGCGAGTCGATCATTTCTCAGCGGCCTTCGAAGGTAAGCGACGGGCAAGCTAGACAAGGCGGGCGACTGCAGAGCGGGCTCTTTCCGTGTCTGAACTCAGCACCCGCACCTCATACTCAAACGTAGATTTCTTTGGCGTGAAAGATATCCCGAAAAACGTGATTTGAGGCGCGGTGTTCACGACCTCCTCGAAATGAGTGGGGATTCCTTGGGCGTCAAGAGCCGCCAGAACTTTGTCGAGTACGTGCTGCCGATCACCCTTCCAGAGGCTCACTGAAGCTGATCGCGCTTCGTCTGCTGAACACACGAGGTTAACGTGACAATCGCCGCATTGGGTGATCCCGTCGCGATATTCGGCTTGGCAAAGAGGACAGAACATGCTGGCGGGAGTGTACTACAGAGTCTTCCACGGGCAGTTGCGAGAGATCAGGCGCAGCGATCAGCGCGCTGAAATTGATTTTCTGGCGCCGCAGGCAAACGCGGCATCCCGCCAGGCATCGGCTTGGCGGTTGGCCAGGTCGCGATCCTGGAACGATAGGGATACGCTGGTGGATGACGCCGTGTCGCTGGTGGAACCGTCAGGAGCGATGAAGGTGGTGGTGTTTTTGGCCGTGCCGGCAAGAGGCAGCAGAACGACGAAGTAGGGCGTCACCTGCGCGCTTCCGTAACCCGTCTCGCGCGTCGAACGAATCATGTCCGGCTGCAGATAGCTTAGATTGAAGGAGACCGTCGTCTGAATGTCGCTTTTTTCGGTCTTGAGATCTTCATCGATTGTGACGTTGCAGCCGTCAAATTCCATCTTGGCGGAGGCGAATTCCGCGTACGTGGCGCGGGGCGTTGTGACCGTGTAGGACACCGTTTGCAGATGGTCGGAAATCCAACTCAAGAAGTCCGCCGCGCGCATGCTCGCGCGAGCCATCAAGCCGCTCCCAAGAACCAAGACCGAAAGCAACACCGCTTTTCTCATCGCCCTTATACCCCACTGCAGCCATGATCGCAGACTGGACGGTACCGGTGCGATAGCCCGGAGGTTGCAACCCGCGGGTACGAAGGACCTAGTACTTCTGTACGAGGGAACGAGTTCGCACTGAAGAGAGTTGCATTGGCAGGCGCGTCTGGGATTCGTGTCTATTTGCGGCGACACGGGGGCGGGCACTAAGATCCGAGCCGCTCAGCGCCGGAGTCGCGCCGGATAAAGGAGTTGAAGCCTGCTTTCTTGAGTTTATCGAGCACGGTCCGCGCGGACGCCTCGTCCGCATACGGGCCAAGCAGCACGCGGTAGAGAGAATCCACCGGAAGCGTGCCTACAAACGCCTCGAAATTCTCGCGCCTCAGCGTGTTGGTCAACTCGCGGGCGTCAGCCTCGGCCTTCACTGCCGCTACTTGTACGACGAGTCGCCCGGCGGGGGCTTTCGGTTTGGGAACCCGGGCGGCGATCTCGCGAGGCTGCGGGACGTCGGCTCCTGCGGAAACTTTCGGAGCGATCGTCGCGGGGACTGCGCTCACCGGCGGCAGAACTGCCTGCGCCATTGGAGCGCCTAGCTTTGATCCGCCGGTAGAGCCAAGGTCGACGCTGGGGCTGGGCGAACTCGGTGTTGACGCGGCGGTCACGGTGGTGACTTCGCCGGAGAGCTTCGTTCCCAGGCGGATGAGCAATTCACCGGCCTGGCGATGGCGGGCGTAGACCAAGGTCGATATCACGATCCCCAGAAGCAGGGCATACGCCGACCTATAGAACCAACGGTCATGTTTCGGAGAATATGACGACGAAGCAAGTGCGCGCATCTTCGCAAAAGTGGGCCGCGCTACCGAAAGCCAACTGTTTCGTACTCTTGATTGGAACGACTCCGGCACGAGCTCGTCGAACACGGTGACAATCTCCGCGCCGAATGCGGCCAGTGTGCGTCTTAGATTTGCAAACGCCGATCGCGGCCCTTCCCGCGCGGGGATGTGCAACGTCAGGTCTTTGCTGATGTCCGGCCGCAGATTGGAATTTTCAGGCCACTTTCGGATCTGCTCGAGGGCTTCGTAAGGCAGTTGCGTAAATCGCAGGCCGCCCGTTTTTTTCGTCTCGTCGAACCAGACCAGTTCGCCAGTGCCGGCGATCAGGTTGGAGTTGGACTTGAACGAAAAAGGAATTGGCCCGGACTTTTCCAGCGGCGCAATGGCGCGAAAGCGGAGACCTTGCTCGGAAATATCGAGCACGAGGCCTCCGTTGCCGGAGGGGAGGTTGATGTAAGGAAGCGGGTTCAGCGTTTTCCGTGTATATTGCCGGCGCGATTGCTCAATCATGGACGTCGTAACACTCCAGGATTCTGCCGTAAGCTTCGGTTGCTCCCCGCGCAATCCTGCACGCTGCGCGAGCCCACACGCGCGATAGCCGGGACAACTGTAGAACTGAGCCGTACAGGAAGAAAAGGCTGTAGAGATGAAAGGTTGCTGTTTTCAACAACAAGGCGCCCGCGCGGGAATGCAGCAGCTTCGAGGGAATCTCGACGAACTGCGTAAACGCCAACCGCTCCACCTGATCGATTGGTCAGGATGCCGGATACGAGTAGTACCTCCCCTTTAAGTTCCCGGCATTGGGAAGAGCCGTGGCCTACTGAATGCTGAAATATTTCCCAGCATTCGGAGGATCAAACATGAGAAAGCACTGTACCGTATTCGCGGCGGTTGCAATCATCGTCTTGCTGAATGTTCTTGGCGCGGCGGCGCAAGACCCCGGCCCCCAGGGCGCAGGCTCGGATAATGCAGCTGCGCATAGCTCCGCCGCTCCGCACTCCCACAATCCACTCAACTGGATCAAGAAAAATCCGGACACGAAAACCGAGAAAACCGAGAAAACGAAGAAAACGAAGAATAAGAAATCTTCAGAAAAGCCCGCGGCCCAAAACAATCCACAGCCGTAAGCACTACTCTTCTTTTACCATTCGTTCGATTTGCTGATGCCAGTCGAGCTGCCGCACGATCTGCGGATTTTCGCGCCAGTCCTTCCGGACCTTGACGTAGAGCTCGAGGAAGATTTTCGTGCCCAGGATCGTCTCGAGCTCTTTGCGCGCCGTGGTGCCGATTTTTTTGAGCGAAGCGCCGCCGCGGCCGATCAGGATTCCCTTTTGGCCTTCGCGCTCGACGTAGATCGTGGCTCGGATGCGAATCAGTTTCCCGCCTTCCTCGAATGAGTCCACCAGCACGGCCAGCGCGTGCGGAACCTCTTGTGTGGTGGACTCCATCGCTTTTTCGCGCACGATTTCACCCGCCAGGAACCGCTCCGGCTGGTCGGTGTATTGGTCCACGGGAAACTGCGGCGCACCGGATGGAAGGCAGTCAATTAATTTTTGGAGGAGAACGTCAACGCCTTCACCTTCGAGCGCGGAAATCGGAATGATCTCGTCAAATTCTCCGAGCTTGGCCGCCTTTTCGATGAGCGGAAGCAAATTGGATTTCGGGATGCGATCCACTTTGTTGAGGAGCAGGAATCGCTTGCCGCCGCAGCGCTGCACGCGCTCGACGGCGCGGCGATCGCCGGTGCCAAAATCCTCGGCGGCGTCGAGGATCAGGGCAACGACGTCCACGCCGTCGATCGCGGCCTCCACTTCGTTCATCATTTGGCGGCCGAGCGCGGAGTCGGGACGGTGCAGGCCCGGCGTGTCAATCAAGACGATCTGCGCGCTTGGCTCGTTGACGATGCCCTGAATGCGGTTGCGCGTGGTCTGCGGACGCGAGGTGACGATCGCGACTTTTTCGCCGACGAGACGATTCACCAGGGTCGACTTCCCGGCGTTGGGCCGGCCCACGACCGCGACGCATCCGAACTTGAATTCTTCCGCCATGTTGGAATGATACCCCGCCGAGCGTGTTACACTTTCGCGTTAATTCTGGGAGTTATTTGAATGCCCGCTACGCCGCACACGGAACACCACTTCACGGCGTCGGAATCGGTCCGCGACGTCGTTATTGGCATGTCGGACGGGCTGACTGTGCCCTTTGCCCTGGCGGCGGGAATCTCCGGAGCGATCGCCTCAAATCCCCACGCTTCGACGCTGGTGGTTACGGCGGGCCTGGCCGAAATTGCGGCAGGCTCGATTGCCATGGGCCTCGGGGGTTATCTGGCGGCAAAGACGGACCAGGAACATTACGCTTCGGAACGCGACCGGGAAGTGCGGGAAATTGTCGAGCTCCGCGACGTGGAAATCGAAGAGGTCGCCAAAGTTTTCCGCGACTACGGGCTGAGCGAAGCGGAAATGGCTCCCGCAGTGAAGGCGATCACCGGAAACGACAAGGCGTGGGTCGATTTCATGATGCGTTTCGAGTTAGGCCTCGAGGAGCCTCAGCCGAAACGGGCACGCACAAGCGCGCTGACGATCGCCGTGTCCTACATTGTCGGCGGGCTTATTCCGCTCGCGCCTTACATGATTCTTCCCAGTGTAAGCACGGGGCTGTGGTATTCGGTGGGATTCACGCTCTCTGCGCTGGCCGTCTTCGGATGGGTGAAGGGGCGATTTACTGGAATTCATCCGCTCAAGGGTGGGTTGCAAACCGTCGTCACCGGCGGACTCGCCGCGGGCGCCGCGTTTTTGATCGCCAAGCTCATCAGTTAAGCCGGCAACCGAGGTGGGGCCGGATCGACTCTCAACTAGCGACGACTGCTGCGGGAAGACGGCGGGCTCTCAGGCGCAACACCTTGCGCTGATTCGCTTCCAGAATTTCAAAGCGCAAACCGCCGTATTGCAACTGCTCGCCCGCGGCAGGGACGCGTCCCGCGACTTGGTTGAGCAGGCCCGCGATGGTCGTGGCGGATTCTTCCTCTTTGACGTCCCATTCCACACCGAACAACTCCTGGACTTTTCCGACCGAGACGCTGCCGCGCAGAATCAGGCTCCCGTCCGGCTCGCGCACGGCGTCGGGGGAGGGAGTGCGATCCTCTTCTCCAATTTCTCCGATAATTTCCTCGACCAGATCCTCGACGGTAACGATGCCGGCTACCGAGCCATGCTCATCCACCACAATCGCCATTTGCTGGTTGCGGCGCTGCATTTCCTTCAGCAAGTCCGAACCGTGCTTGGTTTCGGGAACGAAGAACGCCGGGCGAGCCAGCTCGCGCACGGTGCGGTTCATAGCTTCGCTTTCGGGAACTTGCAATAAATCGCGCGCAAAGGCAATTCCGGTAATGTCATCGAGCGATTCTTCGTACACCGGAATTCGCGAAAACTTGGTATCGATCAGCAGCGTGCGAAGCTGCGCTACGGTGGCGCTCGCGGGAATCGCGACGACTTCCGGGCGCGGCGTCATGAACTCGAGGGCGCGCTTGTCGCTGAATTCGACGACCTGCTCGATCATCTGCGCTTCGCCGGGTTCAAGAATTCCCTCCTGCTCCGCGGCGTCCACGAGCGCCTCAATCGCCTCTCCGTCCGTGGCGCGGCTGTCCGACGGGTGGTCGTCCGAAATTCGGGCCACCGATGCCGCAAGCTCCTGAAGCACGCGAAACGGCCAGACGATCCACAGAAACCCGCGAATCACGAGCGCGAGGCGAAGGAGCCACCGCCCGCGGCTCCGCGCCAGCAAAAAGTCCGGAATGAACTGCGAGAGCAGGAGAACTTCGACCAAGACGTAAACGAGGGCCTGCAGCAAAGCGTCCCACGTGCCCGGGACAAACACGATCACGCCGCGCGCGGTCTCCGCGGTCACGAGCACGAGCCAGAGATTTGCGAGCAGGCGGAATCCCGTCGTGCCCCGCGCGCGATCCAGCCGGAAGTGCGGCTCGATTTCCTTCTCGAAATATTCGAGGTGCTCGCGGACGCGGCCCTTGTTCACTCGGCCGAGCTCGCGATAAATCCGGTCGAGGTACGAAAACACCACGAGACCGACGCCGAGCGCCAGGACAGCCAGAACATAAAGAAAGGACATCATTGCCCAGCAACTCCCAGCCGTTTTCTCAGGCGGCGCTCGAGGCGATCCATCTCGCCACGATCGGTCTCATGGTCGAAGCCCGCGAGGTGAATCATGCCGTGGAGAATCAGGATGCGCATTTCCTCGGGCAAGGAACGGGAAAACCGGCGGGCATTGCGGCGCGCGGTTTCCGGCGAGATGGCGATGTCACCGACATATTCGTGGGCGTGCGGCGCGCGCGCACTGTTTTTCTCACCCACGCCATTCGCGGGAAAAGAGAGCACATCGGTCGGGCCGCGCTTTTTTCGGTAGGTCTCGTTGAGCCGGGCCATGGCGCGGTCGCTGATCAGCTCGATGGTCACAGCTTCGGGAGCGAAGCCGAGCTCTTGCCGCGCGCGTTCGTAGAATTTCCGCAAAGGGGGGATGGCCACGAGCACGCGGCGCTGGCGATTGACGATCATCGAAATCGGGAAAGTCGCGCGGCGGTCTCCGGCCTTAGCGCGCGCGGACTATTTGGGTGATTCCGGCTTGCGATTGTTGGGCGAGGCATTTCGCCGCGCATCCCCGCCTCCAAATTCCTCGTAGGCCTTGATGATCTGCTGCACCAGGTTGTGGCGGACGACGTCGCGCTCATCGAACCGGATGAACGCAATCCCTTCGATTTTTCCAGTGACTTCGAGCGCTTCGACGAGGCCCGACTTCCGGCCCGCGGGCAAGTCGATTTGCGTGACGTCGCCGGTAACCACCGCCTTCGAGTTGAAACCCAGGCGCGTCAGGAACATTTTCATCTGTTCGCTAGTCGTGTTTTGCGCTTCGTCCAGAATGACAAACGAATCGTTCAGCGTTCGTCCGCGCATGAACGCCAGGGGCGCAACCTCGACAATTCCCTTCTCCAGGAATCGCTCGAGCTTATCGGCGTCCAGCATGTCATACAGCGCGTCGTAGAGGGGGCGCATGTAGGGGTCGATCTTTTGCTGCAGTGTGCCTGGAAGAAATCCCAGGCGCTCGCCGGCTTCGACGGCGGGGCGCGCCAGAATAATGCGGTCCACCTGCTTGGTCAGGAGCGCCGAAACGGCCATGGCCACGGCCAGGTACGTCTTGCCCGTGCCGCCGGGGCCAACGGCAAAGACCATGTCGTGCTTCTCGATCGCCTCCATGTACTGCCGCTGGTTGGAGCTTTTCGGGGTGACGTGTTTCTTGCCGAAAACGCGGGCTCGCGCCGGGGCGCCGGGATCGAGGACCTGGCGCAGCGTGGTTTTGGGATCCTGCGTGGCCACGCGGATCATCGCCTTGACGTCGCCGTGATTCATGCGGCGCCCTTCGCGCACCAGCTGATTGTATTCGTCGACGATGCGGATGGCCCGGTCCACCTGGGGGGCGTCGCCTTCGATGGCAAGGTGCTGGTCATCCTGCAAATGTGTGGAGACGCGCAACGCGGATTCCAGCAATTTGACGTTCTCGTCTAAAGTGCCAAAAAGGGATTCAACTTGGCCTGCTATTTGTACGGTGCGTCGCATGGAGAATTCGGCTGGTCGGGCTTGATGGAGCTGTCAGCCGATACGGTATGCACCTCCGCCTTCTGAAGAAGCAACCAAAAGCGTACTTGAAAGGCAAGGCACGGTCAAGGATGCGGCCAAATCTCGTTTTGCCAATGAGATAGCGGACGGACTGCCCCTGCCTCAATGGCATTTCGGAAGGTATCCCCGATTTGCGTCAGTGGCTGATATCCGGGATCACCAATTGATCCACCTCGCTGGTGGAGACATCAACTCCCGTGCCGGACGATTGCACATCGCCGCCTACGAGGATCAGCCGGTTGCCAATGGCGCCGGCCGCGAGCCCGTGCCTGCTGACGGGCATAGGCGGCATGATCGACCAGGTATTGCTGGCGGGATCGTACGCCTCCACCGAACGGAATGTGGCCATCATGTGCGGGTCCTGGAACTCGCCGCCGGCCACGTAGATTCGCCCGTTGATGGTGGCGTAGCCGAGCGCGCTGCGCGCGGTGGGCATGCGGGCGCGCGGGGCGCTCCATTTGTCGGCGGCGGGATCGTATTCCTCCACGACGGATTCGTCCGACGCCAGGCCGATGAAGGCCGCGCCGACCCGGCCTCCGATCACGTATATCTTTCCGTTCACGGCGCCGATGGACGCATGATTGCGCGGTGTCGGCATCGGGCTCCGCTCGCGCCACGTGTTCACCGCAGGGTCGTATTCCTCGACGGTTCCGACCACAAGCTGAGGCGTGTTGAAACTCAAGGCGGTGTCCGACGAGCCGGGAAGGAGTGTGACGCCGCCGATCACGTAAATCTTGTCACCAACCGCGACGGCCACGGGTGAGCCGCGCTTTGAGGGCATGGGCGCCAGCGCCTTCCACGAATCGGCGGCCGGGTCATATTCCCAGGCGTTGTTGATGGGCACCCACGCCGCGGGGCCGGAGGCCGGATACACGAATCCGCCGAAGGCGTAGATTTTTCCATGATATTCCGTGAATGCGATATGGTGCGACGGAAGAGCCATCGGTTTTTTCTTGGTCCAATGATCCGTGGCCGGATCGTATTCGTACACCAGCCCTTTTGGCTTCCAAAAAGGAATGAATCCGGCGAAGACGTACATTTTGCCGCCCGCCGCCGCGCCCAGGATTTCCTCGGCCGGCTCGGGAAACGGCGCGAGCTTATCCCACTTGAGTTGCTGGGCGTAAAGAGCCGGGGCGTCGCCACCGACTGAGAGCGCGACCAGAACGAGTTGCAAACCTGCGACTGCAATCTTTTGAAACAAATCGTTTCGCAAGGCCATGTTCCACTCCGTCGTGCGATGGATTGGCCGGTACTATACAACGGAGTTAGGCGCGCCGCACGCCTTCGTAGGACAACGCCGATGGATGAGGGCTCGGGGCCCCGAACGCCAAAAGCCAGTTTCCGATACGCCGACCTCACGCGAGTTGACTGGCCGAATGGCAAATTCCGGTGTCTAATACCGTGTGACCAGGCCAAATCGCTGGTTTGCGATAACTTCGCTATTTCTACTTTCATCTTCAGTTGCCGCTATTGCCATGGGCGGGCAGGCTCCGGAGACGCCGGATACAGTTTGTATTGCATTGTGCTTTTCGGCTCGTCCTGAAACACAACTCTTCAAACAAGGTGAGCCGGTAATTGTTGTGCTTTCGATTTACACGAGAGCGGCAAAACCAATCTTTGTGAGTCGTCTTACGGACGGCGAATTTGTGAAGTTAAGTGTAATTGGACCCGATGGCAAGGAACTGCCACGGCAAGATCGAATCTCATCCAGAGCACACTCTCCCTCTGATTTTGCGATGCTTGAGACATATCGCGAGATTTCTGCAACGACGGTTATTTCGCTCAAAGACGGAGCAGGATTTGTTTTCGACAAGCCTGGCGAATACTTTCTTACGGCCGAATACTCCCTCGGCCCCCCGGAATCCTTTGCGTCCTTTGCGGGCGAAACGAAGATTCCTACCGGTGCTTTCCGCTCGACTAAAGCAGGGTTCTGTATAGAGGCGTGTATACGTGAACCTCTCCAGGTGCGCAGCAATTCCTCGCGGTTAGCTCTTGACGCTGTGCGGGTGTTCTACACCTACATTACGAGATACCATCAGCTCGGGATTCCTTATGGACGCGCAAAGAAGGGGCTCTGGCCGCTTCTAAGCAAACGACTTGCTCAGGAACTCGACGACCTTCAGGCGTGCAACGACGATTACTACCGACGTTATGGCGATGTTCTTAAAGCAAACCAGTTCAAACCCGCGACTCCGTGGTTGGAGGAAGGCCTGTTCACGGGACCGAACGATGCCGCAACGCCAATGAGGTTTTCGATTCTCGGTAGCAGAGCCATTGGTGAAAACCGGGTCGACGTTCACCTGAGGCTCACTAACAAACAGACCTACTGTTGCGGTAAGGCTGCTTCCTATGAGCGTTATGACGGTGTTGTAACCGCAATTTTGGAAAACAAACGATGGGTCATTGATGATTTTGTAGCGATGTACGAGAACGACGAACTGCTTCGTCTGTCCGATGGATACCCGGAGTGCAAACGTGGTCGGTGGGTGGGAGAAATACCCTACTGAAAAGACGATTCTGCATATCTGGCCCACTTACTATGTGGGCTATCGGCAAGTCCTGAGAAACGGGATTCTCACAAACTGGGGATTTAGCCGATCTGGCCACGGCTCAGGGCCGGTTCGCGCACGTGGCGAGAGGGGCAAAAGCGCGTGCGTCGGTGCAACGGGGGACGGCCAGTCCTTCGTCGTGTCCTGATCGCGTTGACAACGATGGATGCGTCCGCTAGTGTACTTGGATTGGAATTTAGCCAGATAGGAGAATGGAATGGCGCAGGGCGCACCCACAAAAGTAAAGAAGCGGAAGAAGTCGGTATTGAAGCGGGCCAAGCAGTCGCACGTGCGCGCGGAAATCAATCGCGCGAACACAACTCGCGTGCGGACCATTATGAAGAAGCTGCGCGGCGCGATTGCCGCGAAGGATGCAGCGTCCGCGGGAAATTTGCTGCGGCCCACGCTTTCGGCGATTGACCGGGCGATCAGCAAGGGCGTGCTCGAAGAGAACACGGGGAATCGTTACAAGTCGCGGCTGAGCGTGGCGGTGAATGGACTGAGCGTGGCGGCAAAAGCGTAACTCGGGAATTTTGGAGTTCAAACGGAACGCCCGGAGTTGATCCGGGCGTTTTTCTTTGTTTCGAGAGAAATTCTTTTTAACACAGAGAACACAGAGGGCCATAGAGAAAACCCGGGGAGTTGGTTTTCTCCGCCTTTCTCCGTGGCCCTCTGTGCTCTCTGCGTTAAAAGCTTTTCCGCTTCCTGCCCATACTGACTGCGCCCTCAGCAACCTAGGCGGCTCCGGTCGACGCGAGCTGCGCGACGAGAAATTCCATTACCGCGCGCTGATTGGTTCCTCCGGATTTGAGGCGGTTATCGGCTTCGTACAGCGCGGCGAGGCCGCTGGTCAATTGTTGCTTCGGAAATTTTCTCGATTGCCGCACGGCGAGCTCGGCCTTCTCGGAACGCATCTTCAGGCGGCTCGCGGCCTGCCATCCCTGCAGGCTCATCGGCAATTCCTGCGCCTCGAGGAGTTTTCTGTACATCCAGGCGAGCGCGCCGAGCAACGCTACCGCCTGCTCCCCTTCCCGCAGCAGGCGATCGAGGAACTCGAGGGCGCGCGCCGGCTGGCGCGCGGCCAGCATGTCCGCCACGTCCCACACCTCATACTTTCGCGAGGAGATGACCAGCAGATCGACGTCGGCTCGCGTGATCTTTTTCGTGGCGCCGGCATAGGCGGCCAACTTCTCAAGCTCGGTGCGGATCGCGGTCAAATCGCCGTTGAGAAGATCGCAAACCGCTTCCGCTGCGTCCGGGTCGATCGTCGCTCCCAGTTCCGCGGCCATCTCGAGCGAAAGAGGCACGGCGAGGCGAGCGCGTTCGGCAGGATCTTCGGAAAGCTCGACGGAAACCGTGAGCGCCTTCTCCGCGAGGACTTTCGCGAGGCGCATGCGCTGGTCGAGCGCCGCAGCCTCGAAAACGAGGACGGTATAGGGCGCGGGATTGCCCAGATATTCGGAAATCTCCTTCACGACCGATTCGCGCGAATCGTCTCCCAACTTGTCCCACGCCTCCGCATCGCCGGCGAAAATCACTTGCAGCGGCGCGAGCATCGGCATGGTCCGCGCCTGGCCGAGAATCGCGGCGATGTCGTCTTCCTTCGCCGAAAATTTGCGGACGCCCCAATCGAGTGTTCCCTCCGCGACATACGTCTCGATGAGTTTCTTACGGCACAAATCGCGCAGGTATCTGTCCGAGCCGGCGAGAAGCAGGCAGGGGACGGGCTTCCCTTTCGCGAGGCGAGCGAGAAGCTGCTGCGGCGAAACCGAGGGCATCAGAAATTCTCCAGGACGTCGGAAACCAGGCGAGCCGCGAAATCGCGCGACATACGCTCGAGCGCCGGCCCTTGCTCGTCGAATAATTTGGACGGATCGGTGGAAATTTCGTACGGCTGGCGGAACAAATAGTTGTCATTCCTATAGAGCGTCTTGTTTGTCCCAGTCTCTTCCAGCAGCACCTTCATGTGAACGGAAACGAGCATGGTGGTGGCGCGCGCGCTGGTCGTGTTCGTGGTCTGCGAGTTGGGCGCCGCCGTGGTATCGAATACCACGGGGATTGCTTCGAGACTGGTGATTTCGCCGCGCAGCACGGCATCCGCGGAATCGGGCGAGGAAACGATGCGGTACTTCGTGCGCGCGATGAATTCGTGCACCACGGCCTCGGTCATGCGCTGCTCGACGCGGTAGCTGGCGGTGTCATTCTTCAGCGCGGGCACGGCGATCACCTTCAGGCCCGGAGGCAGGAGCGCGCCGGTCCCGCCAACGTGATAACCGCAGCCGGGGAGGGGCGCGATGGTTGTGAGGAGCACGCCCATAATCGCGGTTCGCAACCTCGCATTTGCAATTTGAAATTCCAGATTTGAAATCTCCGATTTGAGATTTGAAATTGCTTGGCCTGGGCGACGGATGCTCGCCTGAAGGCGAGCGCTACAACGCCTGCGCCACAACGCAGCGCCTCTTACGACGCTAGCAGCTTTTCCGCGATGGCCACTGCGCTCGCGGCTGGGACGCGCAAATTGTCGGCCGCGCCCCAGAGCCAGACACCGGTTTCGATGCTGGCGTCGCGCTGCGGTTGCTTCAGAACGGGGCGCGCTTCGCCCACTACGTTCACGTTCGTGGGCGGCTCTTCCTTGGCGCCCACGATCTTCAGGCCGGCGGCTTGCAATCGCGCGGCAACGTCATCGAGCGCCGGAGGCGATTTGAATTCCGCGTACGCCGTGAACGTATGCGAGTAAAAGACGGGCGCCTGAACCAGCGTCATCGCAGGCAGAGGCATTCGGCCCTCGAGATATTTGCGCAACTCTTTCACGATTCTGTCGCGCGCGTCGGCCAGCTTCAGCCCGCTTTCGGGCCCGTAACTCCAGAGCATATTAAACCCAACTTGCGTGTCGAAAATGGCTTGAGGTATGGGCTGGAAGGAGAGGAGTTTGACGACCTGGCTTTCCAGCTCCTCGATCGCATCGGAGCCGTGTTCGGAGACCGATTGATGAGCCGTGACGACGAGCCGATTGAGCCCCAGCGGCGCGAGTGCCGCGGACACCGAGATCGCAAAGTCAGCTGGAGCCGAGGGAACGACGAACAAGCTTTGCGGCTCGCCTGCCGTAGCGTTTGTCGCGGGCGGCGCAAATGTTGGATCCAGCGCGGGGATCCAAGGCCGCGCGTTTGCGTCCCCGAGCAAGCCGCCGCTGAGATCGATGACCACCGCACCGGCGCGGCTCGCTGTCGGGGCGTGACGCTTCGAGAATTCCGGCGAGCCGGTAAAAAACGCAAACCGGACCCGGTCGAAACTGTCCTCGGTAACGGTCTCAATGATCGCGGGCTCACCGGCCGATTCGGTCAGCGTTCCGGCGACAATCTCTTCGTCGACCAGGCGAATATCGACTGCCGGAAAATGCGATTCCTCGAGCCACTGATTCAATTCCTTGCCGAGAAGAGAAGATGCTCCCGCGACGACTACTCGAACTGCTTCTTTGGGGGAACTCATGGTTTGGCGGTGTGCGAGACCAGGTAGTGGCGCGCCATGCGGACAAAATGAAGGGTGATGCCGGACGCCACAAACACCGTCGCGATCACCATGAGGGTGACTTGCGAGTACGCGACGATCGCCCAGATCAGAAGCGCCATTACGATGACCAGGATCGATCTTTGGCGGGCCAACATGGAAATATCCTTGAAGCTGCGGTATCGCACCGTACTGGACATCAGGGCTGCATCGCCGATCACGACCAGCATCCAGACGACCGACCAGCGCCAGTCCTCGATCGGGGTATTGAATGCATGTACCGTCGCGGCAATCAAGCCCGCCGCCGCGGGGCACGGCAATCCCACGAAATATTTGGAGCCGCTTCCGGGCGCCATGCCTTGAATGTTAAATCGCGCCAGGCGCCAGGCGCAGCAAATCACAAACGAGAGCGCCACCCACCAGCCGATTTGGTGAAGCTTGCGAATGTCGAGAAAGTCCGTCTCGGCGATGCCCCGAACTCCCCAGGTGAATGCCAGCACAGCGGGGGCAATTCCGAAGCTGACCATGTCCGCCAACGAATCAAACTGCTTGCCGAACTCGCTGCTCGTGCCGGTCGCGCGCGCGACAAAGCCGTCGAACGAGTCGAAGAAGATCGCAACCCCGATGGCCTTCGCGGCGTTGTCGATATCGGTTCCGCCGCCCTTGAGCGTGGCCATCACGGCGTAGAAGCCGCACAGCATATTGGCCACGGTCAGCGAGCTGGGCAGAAGATAAACGCCACGGCGGAGCCTGAGATTCGCGCGCCGGGCGCCGGGAAACCCGAGTTCGTGCTGTTCGTATTCGCTCATTTCCACCGCGCGAGTGGGCTGGAACCCGCCGCCACGTGCTGGCCCGGCCGCACCAGAATCTCAACGCCTTCCGGAAGCCAGATATCCATGCGCGAACCGAAGCGTATCATACCCACGCGCTCGCCCCGCACCACGGAATCACCCACCGATTTCCAACAAACAATACGCCGGGCGATCCATCCGGCGATCTGCTTGAAGACCACCTCGCCGCGGTCGGTGATGACGTGAAACGCGTTCTGCTCGTTTTCCGCCGACGCTCGACCGCGCATCGCCGCGTAGAACTTGCCGGTGCGATACTCGATCGCCGTGATTCGCCCAGCCACGGGCGAGCGGTTCACGTGCACGTCGAAGATTGACAGGAACACGCTGATGCGCCGGCCCGGCTTCGACCCGAATGCCTCCTCCACGATTTCCATCACATTGCCGTCGGCGGGAGAGACGATTGTGTTCGGGTCGGACGGCGGCGTCCTTCGCGGGTCGCGAAAAAAGAACGCCACAAAGACGCCAAGGACAACCAGCAAGCTTCCGACAAAAACCCATTGGAAAAGCAGCGCGAGAATGCCCAGAGCGAGAGGCGGGGCGGCAAACTTGTAGCCGTCTTTAACCATGCACGTCCTTGTCAGGAGGAAACGCGGAGACACTCCTGTGTCGACACGAATATTCTATCTCAATTGGCGGCGAACCGGCGGGCTAGCGCGAAGCGGTCGGATGCAGGCGCTGCTGGATATGGCGCTGCATCGCGTCTTTGACTCTTAGTTTTAATTTTTTGAGGGTAGCTTCTTGCTGAAGGTCTTCCAGATTCAGGTAGGGCGACTGCGAGAGCTGCTTGAGCTGGGCTTCATACTCCGAATGCAACTGCGAGAGCTTTTGAAACTCCTGATCATATGTCAGAAGTTGCTCCCGAATCTCCTGGGTCAAGGTCGGCATGACTTGCCTCCTGAGCGACCGGATTGTGAATGTAATGTTACATAACGATTCGAAGCTAGCACAATGCGTTGCGCCCGCCAAGTCCAAATCAATGCAAATTGCAGCTACTGTTTCGGATTGTGGAAAACAAGAAGCACGGCGTCTTCGACGGGTTCGCGGTAGTAGTTTGTCCGGCGGCCGCAGATGCGGAATCCCATTTTTTCGTAGAGCGCGATTGCACCTGCGTTCGATGCGCGCACTTCCAAGTGAACCTGCGTGGCGCCGGCGCTCTGGGCACGAGCAACGGCGTCGGCCACGAGTCGCGAGGCTGCTCTTCTCCGCCGCCAGGCCTTGCCAACCGCGAGATTCAGGATCTCGAATTCGTCCGCCGCAGCCCGACCAACGAGTATTCCCGCGATGCTGCCATCCAGCTCCACCACGAGCGCGATCCCCCGCGAGGCCGACTCCAACAAGCTCTCACGAGACCACATCGACGCTTCCGGGCTTTCCTTGAGGATGGAATGCGCGGCGGATATGTCAGACGCGCGCATGACCCGCACGGACACACGGGCAGTAGCGTTGATTTTCCCTACCGTCGGGTCCATATTGCCCAACTACCTTTCAAATTCGTTAAAGCGACCCAACTGCTGTAGCCCGCCTCTTTAGAGGCGGGGGATTTCATTTACGAATGAGTGCAGGATGCCGCATCCTCGTGCGACCAAAGCTCGCGCGCAGCGAACCCCGCCTCTGAAGAGGCGGGCTACAATTACCCGTCCTTCCATGCTGCTTCGGCGTCCGAGCGCCGCACGTAGTTTGCGTCGAGGCGGATCGCGTCGAGGACATCGCCTCGCTTGGCTCGTTCAAATCCCAGGCGGCCAATTGCGGGCGCCAGCGCCGCCGAAACAGGAATCACGCGCGCGCCAGGGAAGGCTTCGGTGATGCGAACGGCGGCGATCACTTCGGGTGTCGGCGATACAAAATCCACCGAACTGCCGGCCACTCTTCCCTTCACCATTTCCAAGAACTCATCCGGCGAGAGAATGGACTCATCGGTCTCGAGGGAAAGATTCCGTTCGGCTTGGAACGCATTGCGGTAGACCGCACCGAAAATCTGTCCACGGCGAGCATCCAGGAACGGCGCCAGATACCGAGGATTTGTGGTGCTCGTGGTAGTGCTAGGAGTTCCGTCGGTCAGGGCGGTTTGGGACTCGGCGGCGATGGCCTCGAGCCCACTGATGGCAGCCACCGGTTTTTGGTGCACTTCGGCCCAGGCTTTCACCGCCGTCAAGCCCACACGCAGTCCCGTGAAAGAGCCGGGGCCCGCAGCTACCGCGAAGAGATCGACCTCATGCAGGTGAAAATTCACCCGATTTTGCAGCTCTTCCACATCCCGGAAAAGCCGGGTCGAATATGGGGTTTCTTCATACCCGGAGATTTCTGCCAAAACGGCGGTATCCCGCAGGAGGGCGGCGCTACCCATCCGCGTGCTCGTATCTACGGCCAGAATCAGCATTTAGCCATTCTAGCGCACGCGTCCGCCGTTCCGCAGGAGATCGACGAAAAACCTGGAATCCTGCGCGCGAGTTCGTTTAGCGGCGTGTAAAAATCCAGTAAAAACACATGTGCAATTTGATGACCAATTCAGAATCAAAATATCGCTTAACTCGCTGATTCTAGAAGAAATATCTTGACTTCAGTCGGTCTCTGATTCAGAATTTGTTAAGCTTCACCTCTAGGGGGCTTCCAATCATGGATTATAAGATCGGGGACAAAGTCGTCTATCCGAATCACGGGGTTGGTATGATCGAACAGATCAACTTCGGAATCTTGAATGGACGAACGGAAAAGTATTTCATGGTCAAGATTTTGGCGAGCGGCCTGAAAGTGATGGTTCCGGCGACAAACGCCGACTCGGTTGGGTTGAGACCGGTCGTTCGAAACGGTGACACGTTAAAAGTTCTGACATTCCTTGAGAAGGGCAAACCGAATTCCCACCACGACTGGAAGCACCGCTTTAAGGAAAATTCCGAGCGGATGCGAACGGGGCACCTGATCGAAGTAGCGGCCGTACTGAAGAGTCTAGTATCGCTAAGCCGTACAAAGCCTCTTTCCTTCCGCGAAAAGAAAATGCTGGAACGGGCCAAATTCCTCCTCGTCAGTGAACTCGCCACCGCCAGAAACACCTCCGCTGAAACCATGGAAGACGCTCTGATCCGATCCCTGGCGAAAGCGCGCCTGCAAATGCCCTCGCCGCTGGAGAAGGTGGAAGGCGTCGAGTTCTAGTTTAAATTTCCTCTTTTGGAATACAGGAAAACCCCGAGGCTTCGCCTCGGGGTTTTCCTTTTCGGCCATTCGAAGGATGACTTGAGATTTGTTATTAGGGATACTTGAGATTTTGCGGGTACCTGCTTCACATGTCGGCATTTTCGGCGTCCGCTTCATCGTACTGCTCGCTTTGCTCATTTTACCGTCAGTGTCACAGTAGCGTTGTGGCTCAACGAGCCGGAGGTTCCTGCAAGAGTGAGAGTGTATGTGCCCGGCACGTCGGCTGGATTTGGCGAGGAGTTGTTGCCGATTCCAGAAGACGCGCAACCAGCACAAACTAGCAGCACTAAGCTGACGACGGTAGACACCTGCAACCCACGACTTCGCATTGAGGCGGCGACAGTCAGGATTCCGCAAGCGATGATTGCCAACAGCCACTCCAGCGTTTCCCGAGGGCCGCTCGCGGGATGATGGAAGGGCGCGACGGGCGACACGTGCGACGACGCCGTCATCGCCACCGTCACATTGAACGGTGCGTACAAGCCTCCTGTCGGACTCACCGACGCCGGGGTGGTGCAAGTAACCGACATTGGAGCTCCACTGCAGTGAAACGAAATGGGTTGGCTGAACCCGCCATCTGGGGTGATCGTAATCGTGTACGTGGAGGTCGATCCGGCAGTGATGGTTGTTTTATTCGGGGACGCCGAAAGGGAGAAGTCCGCCACCGTCTGCGCCAGAACCGGCGAAGTGCTGCCGGCGAAGTTCGCATCGCCGCCATAAACTGCGCTGATCGAATGTACCCCTCCTCCCAGCGCGGAAGTTGTGATCGTCGCCCTTCCACCGCTCAGCGTTGCGGTGCCAAGTGCGGAGGTGCCATCCTGAAACGTGAGTGCTCCAGTTGGCGCGCCTGCGGCTGACGTTACGATTGCAGTGAAAGTCACGCCACTTCCGGAGATTGATGGATTATTCGACGAGGCAATGGAAGTGGAACTCACCATTTTGTTCACGGTCTGCATCAGGACCTGCGAAGTACTGCCAGCGAAGTTCGCGTCGCCGCCATAGACCGCAGTGATCGAATGTGCTCCTGCTGCCAGGCCCGAGGTGGTGATTGCCGCCGTTCCATTGTTCAGCGTCACCGTGCCGATTGCAGAACCGCCATCTTGAAATGCGACTGTCCCGGTGGGTGTACCCGCCGTTGAGGTCACCGAGGCAGTAAGAGTCAGACCCGTTCCGACATTGGATGGATTATTCGACGAGGCGACTGAAGTGGCGCTAGCGGCCTTGCTCACCGTCTCTAACAGGATCAGCGATGTGCTACCCGTGTAGTTCGCATCACTTGCATAGACTGCGGTGATCGAATGCGCTCCTGTGCCTAGGCCGGAAGTGGTGAATGTCGCCATCCCGCCACTCAAGGCGCTCATGCCAAGAACCGCAGCACCGTCCTGAAACGTCACTGAACCCGTGGCCTTGGGCGCCGCCGACGTCGTCACCGTGGCGGTGAACATAACAGCTGCTCCGCGGCTCGACGGATTGTTCGACGAGGTAACAGCGATCGAGCTAGTCCCCTTGCTTACGGTCTGCGTCAGGACCGGCGAAGTGCTGCCCGTGAAATTCGCATCACCGCCGTAGACTGCGGTGATCGAATGCACTCCTCCTCCCAACCCAGAAGTCGTAACTGCCGCTATCCCGCCGCTCAACGTGCCTACACCCAGCACTGCAGCGCTATCCTCAAATGTCACGGTGCCACTGGGAGCGCCGGAACCGACGGCTGGCTTCACAGTAGCCGTAAACGTCACTGACTGGCCCAAGGCAGACGGGCTCAACGAGGACACCAACGACACTAGTGTCTTCGGCGCGGTATTCAAGTTCGCGGCGTCAATCGCGAAGTCCGCGCAGATCCCTGTGCAGCTTGCGAGACTAAATACCACCGACGTGATGTTTGAAGCGGATTGATCCAGGACTCCAATATAAACAGCATCGCCGTTCGCATCACTGGCCACGGTGAATGAGCCCAGGGAAGCGGCTCCGTTGAAGGCCTGAATTTGCGCAGTGAATTGCCCTGGTCCGTCTGCTTGAATCGAGGCGCCTGCTCCCGATACACCGCTGGCAAAGTTCAGCGTAAGCGGCCCGTTTCCGCCGTTCCCGGAATCCGAGGTCCAAATCAAGCTGTCGCCGGCTGTGAAGCCCGCTCCAGTCCAACTGCACGGCGACGCAGTACACGCAACTGAAACCACGCTATTGGGGCCGGCCAGGGTTACTGTGACTGCGCTCCCTCCCGTTGATGTCGCCACCGCACTCGATCCGAGAATTGTCCCGTCGCTACCGAGCTGCGACCATTGCGCAGAGTCATTCGCACCCTGCGCGGTCTGGCTCGTAACTAGAACAAGGGAATCCGCTCGCGTAGCAATCGTCGACAGTGCAGCCAAGACGACTAGGCCGCACAGCCGTGGGATGCAAACACGGCTACACATCGAAGTCTCGGCAAAACCGTGAAACCCCCGTGCCGGCGTTGAAGAAGGTCACGTTGCGTCCTTTTTTTCCTCTGCAGCATCCGTTAATCCTGGGCCACCGGGGACCTTGGCGTCTCATAGTCCCCATTTCCTTGAGAGCCTACATGCAGACTGGACCCGCTCCAGTAGTGAACGTGCCATTGTCGGAATACCAGCCCTTCACGCCGATCGAAGGTGACTGGCGATAGAACCATGAGAAAAACGCCAACTCTTGCGGTGTATAGGTGACGCCATTGGACATCACCAACGATGGGAAAAAGGTTCCGCTCAACGGATCGCCCACTTCAAGGTTATTCTGACAGGCAGTCGCTTGTCCGATGTTTCCCCATGCTGGGGTCAGGTTCGTCCCGAGGGGGTCGTCCATCCATTCGGCGACCTCATGACTCAGGGCGGAAATCGCCGAACTCGCCGGACCAAACAGCGTTGTCGCGTCAAAGTCAGCAACGGAATAAGTTTGGACAGGCGTTCCAAATGCGCTGTGGTAGCCAAGGATGCAGCAGCTGCTTCCGGTAAGACTGGTGGTGCCCTGAGCCATAACCACATTGTAAAAAACAAAGACCGGCATGATCGTGGGGTTGACCGTTCTCAGCGAGGGGATGATATTGCTCTCCACGTAGGTTTGCCACCAATTGATGTCCATAACCCCAATCTGCCCGCAGCCTCCGGAGGCATAGGTCATGCCGTTGGCTGCCGTTACGTTTACAGTTATCTTTCCAATAGTGGTCACCGGACTGAGCATCGTATGGTAGCGATCTCCGGTAGCGGATACGTTTGTCCAAAAGTTGCTACGCTGGAAGGCATCGGAATACTGGGTTGTGCCGACAATGGTGCCGCCCAAAGTGTAGGTGGCCGGTTGCAATACGGGCGATTGTTGCACCAGAGCAAGTGCGGTAGTTCCTGAGGGTGAAGGCAAGCAGGTAGGGTCAGGCACCGTTGGATCGAACACACCTCCATCAGGCATGACGATCTCAACGGGAACAATAACGGTAGGAACGTTAGTTGTTCTGGCCCCGTGGAAAAACGGACTGCGGCCCACCATCGTGCCTGAATATTGAACGCCATCGAGAGGCGACGTGACGCTGTAGTCCCACATGGGGATTGTGGTCGCAGCCGCGGCCGATATTCGAGCCTCGTTGAGGGTGGTACCGTGCAGTGGCACGACAGCGTAGCGTCCCTGAGGACCCTTCATTTGTGGGGCGGCCTGCCCGAACGCAGCTATTGCTGCAACGAACATCACAACCGGGAGAGACAGTAATGACGGTGTCCGCCTCATCTTAGCGCGCACTCCTGTCTGAGGGGCTGCGATGCTGACATAAGAACGCTTCGGGCCTGCCCTGGCTACTGACCCGTGGTGCCGGTTTTGTACTGACCTTTGGACTGGGTCGGCGATCCGGAATCATGTACGTCGCTCATTTGACAATCTTCGCGGACGGCCCAGCTTTTGAGGCAATTCTGACCTTCCCGGACGACTTTGGATTTCCCCAGCCTCCGCCGCCGGGCGTTTCAATTCGGATGATCGTACCGGCTGGAGCGCGAAACGTGCACTTGGACGGCAAGCGCTGCGCCTGGCCTCTGATCACGATTTCATTTTTCCCCAGGCGGCCGGGAGAGCCACGCGCCAGTCCGTACGGAGGCCGCTTCCTGCGATCGGAAAGAATCGCGGCTTGAACCTCGGTGAGGATTTCGATTTCGCGGACGATGCCTTCTCCGCCGGGATATTTTCCGCGGCCGCCCGAACCACGGCGCAATGCGTAGCGGTGGACAAGAACTGGGTAGACGTGTTCGAGGACTTCGATGGGCGTGTTGAGGGTGTTGGTCATGTGGCTTTGCGCGCCGTGGTTTCCGGGATGGCCGGGGCCGCCGCCGGTTCCGCCGGCGATGGTTTCGTAGTAGGCGAAGGGCTCGTTGTTGCGCCTCGGGTCGCGCCCGCCGAAGGTCAGGTTGTTCATGGTGCCCTGGCTTGCCGCGGGGATGCGCAACGGGATGGCTCGGGCGAGGGCGAGGAGCAGCGTGTCCACGATGCGTTGCGAGGTCTCGACGTTTCCGCCCGCCACGGCGGCTGGGGGAAGCGCGTTCACGATGGTGCCCGGCGGCGCGAGGACGCGAATCGTGCGCATCAGACCTGATGTGGCGGGCACTTGTTCGTCGAGCAGGCAACGGAAGACGTAGAACACCGCGGACTCGGCTATGGCAGCGACCGCGTTGATGCTGCCGGCGCATTGCGGCGAGCTGCCGGCGAAGTCGACCTCGGCGTTTTTACCGCGAATGCGAATCGTGACGGCGATGCGCTGCGGCTCGTCGGTTACGCCGTCATCGTCGAGAAAATCTTCGGCGCGGTAGACTCCGTCAGGAATCGCGGCGATCGTTGACGCCATCATGCGCGCCGAGTAGTCGAGCAGATGGCGCCCGTAGGCGATCGCTTCCCTCTCGCCATATTTTGCGACGAGGGCCATCAGGCGGCGCTCGCCGATGCGGCACGACGCGATCTGTGCGGTGAGGTCGCCTTCACGTTCGCGAGGCGTGCGGACGTTGGCGAGCAGAATCGCCATCGCGTCGCGTGCGACGCGGCCCTTGTCCATGATTCGGATGGGAGGAATCCGCAGCCCTTCTTCAAAGATTTCGCGCGAGAGGCCCATCGAGCCGGCCTGCGCGCCGCCTACGTCCGCGTGATGGGCGCGATTGGCGACGTAGAAAAGCGGCCGGGTTGCATTTCGCGCATTCTCGACAAAGACAGGCATGACCATCGTCAGATCCGGCAGGTGGGTGCCACCGGCGTAGGGATCATTCAGCAGGGCCACATCTCCTGGCCCGAGATCGAGGGCAGCGAGGGCGGCTTGAACCGACCTGGGCATCGACCCGAGATGCACAGGCATGTGGTCGCCCATGGCGAGGACTTCGCCGGCGGCGTTAAAGACCGCGCAGGAATAGTCGCGCCGCTCCTTGATGTTCGGGGAAAACGCGGAGCGCCGCAGCGCCGCGCCCATTTCTTCGGCGACGGAATGAAAAAGATTCTTGAATATTTCCAGGCGAATGGGATCGACGCTCATCGGCGCGGCTCCAGGATGATATTTCCAATCGCATCGACTCGGCCCGACCATTCGGGAGCGATGAGCGTCGTGGCGCTGTATTCGGTTACGATCGCGGGGCCGCGCAGCCGGTTTCCCGCGAGCAATCGGGAGCGGTCGTAAATGGGCGATAGCATTTTTTGCCCTTGGAATCGCACGGGAGATTTGCCAACGCGCGCCGCAGCCGGGTCCGGGCTGCCGCGCCGCAACTTCGGCAAGGAAAATTTCGGCGTGCGCCCCTCGAACCTTGCCCGGATGTTCACGATTTCGCAGGCGCGCCGGCGATCGAAGTAGCCGTAGCGCTGGTCGTGAGCCCGGTGAAACGCAGCGACGTAGTCTCCGTCGAACGGGACATTCAGTTCATACGATTGGCCGGAATAGCGCACGTCGAGATACCGGCGGATTTGAAGAGAGCCGCCTGGAAAGCCCTCCGCTGCCATTTGTGTGCGGCCTTCGCGCTCAAGGGCGGCGAATTCGCGGGCCAGTGTTGGTCGCGCGCCTTCAGAACTCTTGGCGAGCAACCGTACCGTGCGCGACAAATCCTTGGTGACGTCGGCGCGCAAGATTCCGAGCGCCGAGAGCGCCCCCGGAAAGCACGGCACGAGGACGCGTGGAATTTCGAGCGCCGCCGCGAGTTCGCAGGCGTGCAGCGCGCCCGCGCCTCCAAACGCCACTAGCGTGTAGTCGCGCGGATCGTGCCCCCGTTCGACGGAGATGACGCGGATGGCTTTTTCCATCACGGCGTTGGCGACATCGACGATGCCCTGCGCAAACGCTTCGGCGAAAGGCATCGGCCCGCGCTGCCGATTCATGTAGTCCCGCGCGCGCGCCAGATCGAGTTTGAACGACCCGCCGAGCAGCCCGAATTCGGGGATGCGACCGAGAACCAGATTTGCATCCGTCACGGTGGGCTTTTCGCCGCGCCCGTAGCAGAGTGGTCCGGGCTCGGCTCCCGCGCTTTCAGGGCCGACACGCAACGCGCCCGCGCGGTCAAATCGCGCGATGGACCCGCCGCCAGCGCCCACGGTGTGAATATCAAGCATCGGCACCGCGACGGGCACTCCGGAGACGACGCTCTCCGTTGTCGTCGCGATGGAGTCCCCGCCGGCGCCATCCAAGAGAGCTACGTCGGTGGAAGTGCCGCCCATATCAAACGTGATGATGCGGTCGACGCCGGCCGCTGCCGCGACGAACTGCGCGCCGAGAACGCCGCCTGCGGGTCCGGAGAGTATCGTGCGAACCGGTTCGCTCGCGGCGGCCTGCGCGGAAAGAACGCCGCCGTTCGACTGCATGATTCGAACCTGCGAGGCTTTACCGGTTTGTCTGGAGCGCCGCGAATCGCCGACGCCGCCGCGCGAATGCTTCTCCGCGATGCTCTCGATCTCAGACAAGTAGCCGCTCATCACCGGAACCAAATACGCATTCACCACCGTCGTCGACGTTCGTTCGAATTCGCGGTATTCCGGAAGGACCAGGTGAGAGACGGAGATCGGGAGCTTGGTGCGTGCGAGGGCCCGCGCCAGCAATTTTTCATGCGCGGGATTCACGAAGGAAAAAAGCAGGCACACGGCAACGGAATCCGCCCCGCTGCGAGCGACGCCGCGGGCAATCCGCTTGAGTTCGGCGGCGGAGGGGGCAACAAGGACTTGGCCCACACTATCCAGCCTCTCCCGCAACCCAAGCCGCCGCGCTCGCGGAACGAGCGGCTCCGGCTTTTCGAACAGCAAATTGTAGAGCTGGGGTCGTGCCTGCCGCCCGATTTCGAGAACGTCCTCGAACCCAGTGGTCGTGATGAGCGTGACGCGCCCTCCTTTTCGCTGCAGAAGTGCATTGGTGCCGACCGTGGCGCCGCAGATCAGCTCGAGCCCGCCCAGATCGACACCAGATTCGAGAATTCGGGCAAGGGAACGATCGATCGCTTCGGATGGTTTTCGGGGAGTGGAGGGCACCTTCAGGATTTCGAGGCGTCCGCCGCGAACGTAGACGCAATCGGTGAAAGTCCCGCCCGTATCGAAAGCAATGCGCATGAGAGGCGGGATTGTATCGCAAGTTTGGAGCGCGAAGTCGAACGCTGCCACTATGCCCGTGGCGATGGCATAGCTTTCCCATATAGTTTGTCGCCGATTTTCCGATAGAGATAGGGATGAGTGAATCTCCGCTTTCGGGGTAGTATGAAGATCCTGCGCTGAAGCCCCGTCGCTTGCGGCACTCGCGAGGAGGTATGACCCAAACCGTACAAGGTATCGGCATCGCCAACGGAGGCGGAGACTGCCCCGGCCTGAATGCCGTTATTCGCGGGGCCGTGCGCGGAGCCATCCTCGGGCACGGCTGGCGCGTGGTCGGAATCCTCGACGGCTTCGACGGATTGATCTGGCCGGAGCGGACGATTCCGCTAACGGTCGAGTCGATCGCGGGGATATTGCCCCGCGGCGGCACGATTCTGGGGTCGAGGAGCAAGGGAGACCCGTTTCACCATCCCACCGTTGAGGGCAGCAAAGTAACGAACGAGGATTTCGTGACCTGCCGCGGAACCATGGGCAAGCTGGGAATCGACGCATTGATCGTGATCGGCGGCGAGGGTACTCAAGCCATCGCACGGGATCTTGCACGGAGGGGCATGCCCATCGTGGGAGTTCCCAAGACCATCGACAACGACCTATCGGCCACAGAAGTTACCTTCGGCTTTGACACAGCGCTGCATGTGGCCACCGACGCCATCGACCGCCTGCACACCACGGCGGAATCGCATGGCAGGGTGATGGTGATCGAAGTCATGGGACGCGATGCGGGGTGGATCGCGCTGCACTCCGGAATCGCCGGCGGGGCCGACGTCATCCTGCTCCCGGAAATACCGTTCACGATTGAAACGATTTGTGAGCGATTGCGGGAACGGGCGGCTACGGGCAAAAAATTCTCGATCGTTGTGGTGGCTGAAGGAGTGAAGCTGCCTCCCAATGATCCATTCGGCAAGCCCTTTCCCAAGCCGCGTCCCGGCCAGGTGGGCATTCTCGTCGGCGAAGCGATCCACGAATCTCTGGGACAGGATGTGCGCACCACGGTGCTGGGCCACATTCAGCGAGGGGGATCGCCGAGTCCATTCGACCGCATTTTGTCCACGCGATTCGGGGTGGAAGCCGTGGAGCTGGTGGCGCGCGGAGAGTTCGGGCGCATGGTATGCCTGCGCGCCGGCGAGATTGAATCGGTGCCGCTCGACGATGCCGTGGGAGAAGTGCGATTGGTCGATCCCAACGGAAGCATGGTGCGCACCGCGCGAGCCGTGGGGATTACGTTCGGAGACTAGCTTCTCTCCCCTCGGAAATTTGCCCTCCACTAAGAGACGACTTCAAAAGTAGTTAGGCGAGGCGCAGGTTTGGTTCCGCGTTCAAGTCGGCTGCAGCCAAGTCTCCCGCGAGCAAATGGGGATATGCGGCTGCGGCGATCATGGCGGCGTTGTCGGTGGAGAGGGCGCGGCTGGGAAAAAATACAGTGACGCCCATGGCGGCGGCTTTGGAGGTGAAGCGGTCGCGCAATTCGGAATTGGCGGCCACGCCTCCGGAGACGAGAACCGTCCGGGAACTTGTTTGCGCCGCGGCTTCGAGAGTCCGCGTGACTAGATCCTTCACGACCGCTGCTTGAAAGTTTCGGATCAACGAGAGCGTGCGCGGGGTGCAGAGCGGCATGAGGTCGGCGGCTTTGCGGCGACCCCCTTGCAACGCTTTTTTGCGGGCTTCGATTTCTTTGCTGAATTCGGGATGGGCGCGGACGTAATACAGGGCGGCGGTTTTGATGCCGCTGAAACTGAAATCGTAGGGATTGCCCTTGATCTTTATCGGGTTGAAATGCAACGCGTCTTCGAGGTCGGCAAAATTCTCGCCTGAGGCGGCTACTTTCCCCGCGATCTGATCGATGATTGGGCCGCCCGGGTAGCCGAGCGCGAGAAGCCTGGCGACTTTGTCGTAGGCTTCGCCGGCGGCGTCGTCACGCGTGCCGCCAAGGCGGCGATACTCGAATCTGCGCTTTGCGGTATCGCCGTTCCCCTCCGCCTTCGAGGCTGCAAACTGCACGTGGTAGAGCAGCGTGTGTCCCCCCGAGACAATCAGGCAAATCGCGGGAAGTCCGGGGACTTTGCCGCCAAGGTGGGCTTCGAGAAAAACGGCGTGAACGTGGCCTTCGAGATGATTCACGGGCACGAGCGGTTTCTTTAATTCCGTCGCGAGGACTTTTCCGTAGGTGACACCCACGAGGAGTGAACCGACGAGGCCGGGTCCTTGCGTGACGCCCACTGCGTCAATGTCTCGCAATTCCAGGCCGGCCTGAAGCAATGCTTCACGCACGACGGGAACGATTTGGCGCAAGTGTTCGCGCGAGGCGAGTTCCGGGACGATGCCGCCGTATTTGCGATGAATGTCGAGCTGCGAGGAAACGACGCTGGAGAGAATCTCGCGCCCGTCCACGACGACCGCCGCCGCCGTCTCGTCGCACGAAGACTCGATTCCAAGAATGCGCGTTGGCATGTTCTGTTTCCCGTCTCGCTTTAACAATTATGTTATCACGGCATCGATGAGAGCCGTTTAGCAACAGGCGCTCCGGAATTCGTCATGGTTTGTGCTTGTGCGATGATACACTCCGTCCGATCGCTTCAACCCTTCCGCCGTGCCCGTAAGGGCGTCGGTCCTTGAACCTTCAGCACGAAACGCAAGACGAACGCCGCGATCGTCGGAACTCGGCCCAATCGTCAGAAACGAATGAAAAATGAAAATTTTGCTCTATAGCCCGGATAACGGCGTCACACGCAATTTTATGCCGCATTTGTGGATGTTTCTTCTCCAATCTCTCACGCCGCCCGGGCATGAGGTTGTGCTGATCGACGGCAACGCGCAGCCGATGGACGAAGCGGGCATCGCGCAATACGTCCGCGAAAATAATATCGGACTCGTGGGCATCGGCGCGATGACGCGCATGATCGCGAAGGCGTACCGGATGGCCGATGCCGTGCGCGCCGCGGGCGTGCCGGTTGTGATGGGCGGGCCGCACGTCACGGAAATGCCGGACGAAGCGCTCGGCCGGAAAACCGGGAAGCGGCACGCCGATGCGGTCGCCCTGGGCGAAGCCGATGAGGCCTGGCCGAAGATCGTCGCGGATGCCGCGCGCGGTCAGCTCAAGGAAATTTACGCGCCCGTGGATGAATTCGGCCAGGAGCGGAAGCCGACCCTGCAGGCGTATCCGCCAATTCCGTGGGATACGCTGGACCTGAAGCAGTTCAACGTCGTTCCAAAGGCTGTCGGGCCGATGCTCAAGCATTTTCGCGACGGTTGGGGAACCTTCCGCATTATTCCCGTGGAGTCCGGGCGCGGATGCCCTTACGGATGCGAATTCTGCACCGTCACCGGCTTCTTTGGCGATTCGATCCGGTTTCGCACCAACAAGAGCGTGGTGGACGAATTGCTGCGGCTCAAGGCCCGGGCGCAGAACGAGCGCGGCCAGATCGCCGTATTTTTCATCGACGATAACTTCGCCATCAATCCCAAGCGCACAAAATCGCTGTTGCGCGACATCATTGCCGCGAACGCTCAGGTTCATTGGATCGCTCAGATCAGCGCCAACCTTTTGCGTGACGAGGAACTCGTGGACCTCATCGCCCAGGCCGGGGGTAAGTGGATTTTTATCGGCATGGAGTCCATCGACGCCGCGAACCTCGCCGACGTGAATAAGGGCTTCAACAAGCCGGGCGAGTATGCCGCCGTGCTGCAAAGGCTGGCCGATCGCAACGTCTTCGCCATCACGTCTTTCATGTTCGGGATGGACAATGACACGGTCGGGGTGGCGGAGCGGACGCTGCAGCAGATCCGCACGTGGCCGGCAGGATTGCCGGTCTTCGGATTGATCACGCCGCTTCCGTCGACGCCGCTCTATAAGAGACTCGAGGCCGCGGGCCGCTTGACCCGGCCCAAGCACTGGGAGGAATTCATTCCCTTTGCCATGGCGCATACGCCTTTGAAAATGACCGTGGAAGAGGCTCACGCCGAGGTCAAGTACGGATGGGCACAGACTTATAGTCCAGAGGCAATCGCGCTGGCCGTGCGTTCCTACATTCACAAGCCGCTGGCTTACCGCATCAATATTCTCGTCGCGCGTCTCTGTTTCCGAGGGATCTATTTTCCGCAGATGGGCTTCCTGGCCTGGCTTAAGGTGATCGCTGAAAATGGGCAAACCATTGGCGACATCGTGAAAGAATGCTTCAGCGAGTGGCTCAGCGGGATGGGGAAACAGCCCGCGCGCTCTGTAGCGGCGGGATCTTCGGGAGACTAATTACGTCGGCCGGGCCGGACCGACACTCTGATACCCTCAGATTTCAACGCCAACTCCCTGCCAACGATTGAATTTTTAGGAGACCTCAGGAGAAGCGCGGATTGACACCGCGCGCGTGCGCCACGTAAGGTGCTACTGGATAAAACCACACGATGGCCGAGAAACCAAAGCGCGTTCGCAAAGCGGTCCTCCCCGCAGCCGGTTTGGGCACACGGTTTCTGCCAGCGACCAAAGCGCAGCCCAAGGAAATGCTGCCGGTGGTCGACAAGCCCCTCATCCAATACGTTGTCGAAGAGTGCGTCGCCTCGGGAATCGACAACATCATCATCGTCACGGGCCGCGGCAAGAACGCGATCGAAGATCATTTCGATTCCTCCCCCGAACTCGAAAGTTTTCTCGAAGCAAAAGGTAAATCCGAGCTGGCGAAGCTCGTCCACGATATTGGCAGCACGGTGCACTTCAGCTATACGCGGCAGAAAGAGCCGCTGGGGTTGGGGCACGCGGTGCTTGTGGCCAAGGAGTTAGTCGGCAATGAGCCGTTTGCCGTGCTGCTTGGCGACGTGATTATTCCGGGGCTGAATCCGGCGACCAAGCAGCTGGTTGACATCTACCAGGCAACGGGCAAGGGCGTGATCGCCGTCGAGGAAGTGCCGCGGGAGAAAACGGGGTTGTACGGGATTGTCGACGTGGTGCCAAAAAACGGCGCCGGCAAAGACAATCGCACCATGAAAATCCGCGACTTGGTCGAAAAGCCCAGCCCGGCCGAAGCACCTTCGACGCTGGCCGTCACGGGTCGATATTTGCTGCCGCCTGAAATTTTTGATTGCCTCGAACGGACGAAGCCCGGGCGCGGCGGTGAGATTCAGTTGACGGATGCGTTGCGGCTGCTGGCGAAAGAGAGCGGACTGCTGGCGTACGTCTATGAAGGAAAATCGTACGATGCGGGAGACAAGCTGGGATTTCTGAAGGCTACGGTGGAAATCGGCCTTGAGAATCAGGATTTCGGCAAGGATTTTCGGGAGTATCTGCGGACGCTAAAATTGTAAGCCACCCGTCCGTGGCACCGGCGTCTCGCCGGCGGTTTGATACGCGGCGGACCGCAGAGAAAACGCCGGCGGGACGCCGGCGCCACGCAAACCTCGCGGCGAACGTGTTGGAAACTATTTTTCTTTCGATGTGCTTGCGGTTTTCTTTTCCTTGGAGGGCGCGGGTTTCGAGTCTGACTTGTCGGATTTTTCGGACTTCTCCGCCTTTTCCGCTTTCTCCTGCTTCTCACCCTTTTCGGATTTGCCGGAATCGCCGCCCGACGTCGTCTTGCCGTAATCGGTGACGTACCAGCCCGAGCCCTTGAACTGGATCGCGGGAGCCGTGATCACAGATTCCACTTTGCCGCCACAATGCGGGCATTTTTTCAGGTGCGGCCCGTTCAGATTTTCTATTTTCTCGGTGTGGCGCTTGCATTTCAGGCAGCGATATTCGTAGAGCGGCAATTCTGATCTCCTTCAGGTGCAATTGGAATCCGGTATCTTAGCACGGCCACAAAGAGCGTGAAGGATGCGCCACCCGAAATTCAAACCCGCCTCAAAGGCTGGCCGACCCGCCGAGTTTTCTCAGCGAGATCAGGGCCTCTTTCCGAACCTCTTCGGACTCACTCTTTTGCAGTTTTTGAAGCCGATCAATCGCAACCCCACGTAGTGATTCATCAGCAGTTGTTTTCGCAAGCGCCTCAAGACCATGGGGGACAGCAGCCCTCGCGGGAAGACGCGCACTCTCCCCGAGATCGATAAGCGCTTTGAGTGCGTTTTCATCGGCGTACCGTTCACCCAGTAGCTCAGACGTGACGAAAGCCCCCATCCAGTTGTGATACTTGTCGAAACCCTCGTTGAGGACACTTCGGAGTTCCTCACGCTGCTGGGACGTGACCTGACCCCAGTTATTGTTCAGGAAGTAGAGTATCGTCCAAGAATTATCCAGGCTGCGGAAATCCTTGTCTCGCTGAAGCTCCAGAACCCCCTGAAAAAAACTGCCGGGTAATTCGGCCTCATCAAGTGCAGCAGAATCCAGCTCCGTGAAGAGAGCTGGTAATTTTCCGTCGTCGCCAGGAGCCCTGCACAGGCGGATTTCCTCAAGAATAGTTTCAAGATTTCGCACGGTGTCCAATCATAGCCCCGCGGGAGACAAAACAACTACCACAACTGCTATCCGGACTCCTTCCACAATGGTGACCGCGGTGCTCGTCGCAAGCTGCCGCTGTTGTTGTGGGGTTAGCACTGTCGGGCGGCAGACGTTTCGCGATTTTCGAAAGGTCTCAGTTTTGACGTTCCTTCAGCTGAACGGCCAACAAGCTCATTAGCATCTACCGGCGCGGGCATCTTGATTTCGTGCTTAGCGGGGCGGGCGCGCCGGACCGAGGAGACACTCGCAGGCGGGACGCCGGCGCCACCAACTGGTGATAAACTCGCCGGAACGAGGAGCGCGGGATGACGGACGGTCAGGACAATTCGCGGACGGGCTGCTTGTACCTGGTGGCGACGCCGATCGGCAACCTCGAGGACATCACGGTGCGCGCGATTCGCGTGCTGAAGGAAGCGGACCTGGTCGCCTGCGAGGATACGCGGCAGACGCAAAAGCTGCTGCAGCATTACGGGATTCATAAGGAGCTCGTCAGCTATCACGCGCACAACGAACTGACGCGCGCGCCGGAACTGGTGATCCAGCTCGAGGAGGGCGCGCAGGTGGCTCTCGTCAGCGATGCCGGCACGCCCGTCGTGTCCGATCCGGGCCACAGGCTGGTGGTACTTTCGCTCCGGCATCACATTCCGGTTGTGCCGATTCCCGGGCCGTCGGCGTTCGTGGCGGCGCTTGCCGCTTCGGGCATGCCGACCGAGGAATTTTTGTTTGTGGGATTTCTTCCCTCACGCGCGGGCGCACGCAGGAAAAAACTGGATGAATTGAAGTCCGAGCCCAGGGCGCTCGTGCTCTACGAAGCGCCGCACCGCCTGGCTGACACGCTGGCCGACGCCGCCGAGATTCTGGGATCGCGGCATGCGGTCGTTGCACGGGAAATTACGAAGATTCATGAGGAATTTTTGCGCGGGTCGCTCGGCGAGCTGCGCGATGCGGCGCGGCAGCGAGAGCCGCGCGGGGAAATTACGCTGCTGATCGGTCCGGCGGTCGAGGGAGAGCTGCAGGCTGTGCAGGCCGTGTCGCTCAGGAAGCGCGTGGAACAGCTCGAGGCGGAGATGGGATTGGACCGCAAGGCGGCGCTGAAACAGGCGGCGAGAGAGCGCGGTTTGGGGAAACGCGAGGCGTACAAGCAGTTGTTGCTGGAACGGTGAGCAATACCACGATTGCAGGCCCAATCGAAAACTTCAGCGGCTAAAGCCGGTCTTCCTGGGTGTAATGTCACGGCTGAAGCCGCGACCTACAAAGCGGGTCGCATCGCGCTACGTCATTTCTGAGACGAACATGCGGTGGAAGCGGGGGCCGATGAATTCGACGCCCACGATAATTTCCTGGTTGTCTCTGCCGGGTTTGACGTGGACGATGCGGCCTTGCGTGGAGAACTCCTTCTCTCCCCTCGTCGCGTTGGCGCCCACCGGAATGTGGATTTCGAGTTGAATACCGAGTGCGAGCGGATGGCGCGTGGCGAAGGCGGCGCCGCCGCGGCAGACGTTTTCGCAGGAAGTGTGTTCCTCGAACGGAAATCCCGCCCGGTCCTTGCCGCGAACCACGATCGGAAGATGAACCGGAACCCGTCGTTCCCGTCGGCGCTCGAGGGATGGGGTCGCAGCGCTGGCAGAGGTCATCGAGTGCCTCCTCGAGTATTGCTCAGCATCATGTCACAGTTTGCACGAAAAACGAGTCCACTCGATCGAGAATTTCCTCCGTTGTACGTGACTGATGCACGTTCCGGCGCAACTCGCTGCCGTTTCGTACGCCAAACGTAAAATAGGTAACAAACTGCTTCATCTTGCCGACGGCGTCGGGCCAGTCGGTGTCCGCGAGATTCCGGAAATACGCGGAAAGCAGGCGATAGCGGTCCGTCTCGGTCGGCTCGTCATAGCGTCCCGTTGCGTCGAATTGGGCGATCTGGTGGAAAATCCAGGGATTGTTGGAAGCGGCTCGGCCGATCATCACGGCGTCGCATCCGGTTTCGCGCAGCATGCGCACGGCGTCCTCGGGCGAGTTGATGTCGCCGTTGCCGATCACGGGCATGCGCACGGCTTGCTTCACGTCGCGGATCACGCTCCAATCGGCGCGTCCCGAATATCCCTGCGCGCGGGTGCGGGGATGGACGGCGATGCCCTCCACGCCGATCTGCTCGGCGAGGCGCGCGACTTCCGCGGCCACGATGCTATTTTCGTCCCAGCCGGCGCGGATCTTGATAGTCATCGGAATTTTCACGGCGTCGCGGACCGCGCGCAGGACCTGCTCGAGGTTTTTCAGATCGCGCAGAAGGCCCGAGCCGCCGCACTTCACCACTTTTTTCGCGGGGCAGCCGAGGTTCACATCCACAATGTCAAAACCCAATTCCTCAACCATGCCCGCGGCGCGAGCCATCACTTTGGGATCGGCGCCGAAAAGCTGGCCGGTGATGGGATGCTCGTCCGGCTCGAAATAGAGGTACCGCGCGGTGCGCGCCGAATTGCGCGTGATGCATTCGGCGCTGGTGAATTCGGTCATGATCAGGCCGCAGCCGCCGAGGCCGCGAATCATGCGCCGAAAGACGGTGTCCGTCACTCCAGCCATTGGCGCGAGGACCGTGGCCGGGGAGATCACAATGTCGCGGATGGAGTAAGAGGCAGGGAGCATTTGAGTCGGGGCGTCCGAATTCAGAGTAATGTCTCGTCGAGATTTTGCGCTTGTGATTCTGGAACGGCCATGCCGGGAGCGTCAACCTCGGCGGCTGCGGGAGGAACATATTCCCTCGCTACGGGGGCTTTCGCCGAGAGATGCTCGGCGAGCGCCTCCCGCGATCCCTGGAAAAATCCGTCCACGATTTTTTCTACTGCTTTTAGCCGCGCCTCCTCGGCGCTCAGCAGCGGTTGATAGCAGAAGGCGCGGCCTACTTTGCGCCGGGCGACGATTCCCTTTTGCTCGAGGCGATCCATGATGGTCATGACGGTCGTGTACGCGCGCGGGCGGGACGCCGCGAGGGCGTGATGAATGTCGCGCACGGTGCCTTCGCCCATAGGCCAGAGGACGATCAGGCACTCGAGCTCGAGCGGGGCGAGATCGAGGATCGAATGCCGCGGGCTTGGCGGCCGCGGGGTGCTGCTCTGTTCTGCGTTGCTATTCGTTTCCATGCGAATCGTTCCCGCTACCGGCTGCGACTTGCGCCGCGGAATCCTTCTCTTTCGGCGCGCGCGACCCCGCAAGAAAACGGTCGGCGCGCAGGATGCGGCGCTCGAGGGCGCCGCTGAAAGCCGTCCAGTTCCCTTCTCCCTGTTCGGAGTCGAGCGCGGCGCGAAGCGCCCCCATCTTGGAGTCGAGATCGTCCAGGTAATGCAGCAGCAGGGCTTCGCGAAACATCGGCAGCTTCGGCGAGCCGAATTCGTACTGCCCGTGATGCGAAATCAGCATGTGCTGGACGAGAATCTTCAGCTCGGGCGGGAATCCCTCGATGGCATCCATTTTCTTCGAGACGAGTTCGTACTCGATGAGAATGTGGCCGAGAAGCTGGCCTTCGTCCGTGTAGCCGAGCGAGCGCTCGTAGCTCAGCTCCTTCAGCTTTCCGACATCGTGAAGGACCGCGCCCGAAAGCAGCAGATCGGCGTTGGCCTCCGGGTAGTGTCCGGCAACGGCGCGGCACAGATTACACAGGCTCAGGACGTGTTCGAGGAGGCCGCCGCCATAAGCGTGATGCATGACTTTCGCCGCCGGCGCCCGCTTCAGCCGCGGGACGATCTCTGGATCCCGCACCACGCTCTCGAGAAGCTGGCGCAACCAGGGATTCGAAACCGAGGCGACGATTTGCAGGAGCCTCTCGTACAGTTCGTCGACATTTTCCCTGGTGTGCGCGAAAAAATCCGCCGGATCGATTTCGTTTTCGTCCGCGCGGCGAATCTTCTCGATCACGAGCTGATGCTTGTTGCGATAGGTCTCAACGCGCGCCTGAACCTTCACGAAGTCGTCGCGCTCGAACGATGCAGCCATGCGATCGAAACCGTCCCACACGCGCGCCTCGATGCGCCCGGTCGCATCGCCCAGTTCGACACGCAGATAAGTTTTTCCCTCGCGGGTGGCGCGAACTTCCTTTTCACAGACGAGAAAGTAAGTGGTGACGGTTTGGCTGTCCTGAAGGCTCGAAACGAAGCTTTGTTTCATGTGCCAGATTTCTTTTTCGGAAAAAGTCCCAGTCTCTTGCTGCTGCTTTTGGATTTGGAATCGTCCTTCTCGGGAGCGGCGGCCACTTCCTCGATCGGCTCGGCTTTCACGGCGGCGGTGTCCGTGTAGCCGGGCTTGATCTGGACGTAGCTGTCTTCCCGCAGCGTCTTCAGATAGTCGCGCATGGCGGGTTCCATGGACGCCTCGTACAGTTTGTTGCTGATCTCCGGCTCGACCTTGTCGAGCGGCTGCTCGCCGGCCTCGTAGCGTTCCTGAACCTGGAGAATCTCGAAACCGGTTTTGGTTTCGAAAACCTCGGTCATCTGATTGCGGTTCAGGCCAAACACTTTGTCGGCGATTTTTGGATCGAGCTGCGAGCGCTCGAACGTGCCGAGTTCGCCCGACTGCTGCGCGGTCGAGCTATCCGAGTAATGCTTGGCCATCTCGCCAAAATCGTCGCCGTTGTTCATCACCCGGTCGCGCAGGCCTTCCGCTTTTTTCTTCAGCGCGGGGATATCGGACTCCGGCTTTCCCTCGGTGGAGACGAAGATTTCGCGAAGGACGACCGTCGCCGGCCGGACAAACTCCCCCTTGTGTTCGTTGTAGTACTTCACCACGTCTTCGTGGCTGATGATGATCTTCGATCCCACTTCCTTGCGGATCAGGTCCTGCGTCAAAAGCTGGTCGCGAAGCTGCGCCTTGAAATCCTCATAGTCCTGGCCGCTCTTCGTGACTTCGGCTTCGAGCGCTTCCATCGATGGCAGTTTGTATTGCTGGCGGATGGCATCGAGCCGCTTGACCAGTTCGGTATCGACGTTGATCCCGGCATCCTTGGCGCGCTGCGCGAGCAGGGACTGATCGATCAGGTCGCGGAGCACGTCCTTTTCCTTCGCCGCGATCTCCGAGCGAATCTTGTCTTCCGAACAGTTCGTGCATCCTTCGCGCACTTCGCCTTCGAGGGCGTTGCGGGCGTGCTCCAAATCTTCCCGCGTGATGATTTCGTTGTTCACGCGGGCGACAATTTCCTCGAGCACGGTGCCCTTGGTCTGCGCGCCCGCAGGAACGCACAGTCCCGCAAAAATCAGGGGAAAAATCAGCCATCCGAACAGTTTCATAAGGGATCTTCCGTCCGTCAGTTTATCGCTTCGTTTCAAGCGGAAGCAACACGTTTCTGACGCTTTCCGCCACGCTGGCGCGGCGCTCGAGGCGCATCCACAGCGTTCCGCTGGGATCGAGGCGCAGGCCTTCCTGGTGCGACCGGATGAACTTCACGAGCTTTTCGGGCGAGAGAGGCGTTTCAGGGTGAAACTTGATGGCCACTTCGTTCGCGCGCCTCTCAATCGAAGAGATCAGCAGGCCCTCGGCCAGCCCTTTCAACAGCGCATAGTCCAACAAATTCCGGACCGCGGGCGGCGGTGCGCCGAATCTGTCCGTAAGCTCGCTCGTGACTTCGTCTCGTTCTGCTTCCCCTGCGATTCCCGCGATTCGTTTGTACGTCCTTAGGCGAAGATTTTCGTTCGGGATGTACTCTTCTGGGATGCGGATGTCGAGCCCAAGGTTGATCGTGACGCGCATTTCGGGCTTGACCTCTTCGCCCTTGAGCGTGGAGACGGCGCGCTCGAGCATCTGCACGTACAAATCGAAGCCGATCGCGTTGATGTGGCCGTGCTGCTGGCCGCCTAGCAGGTTTCCGGCGCCGCGGAGTTCGAGGTCGAGCGCGGCCACGCGGAAGCCCGCGCCGAGGGCGCTGAATTCCTTGAGCGCGGCCAGGCGCCGAGTGGCAAGGGGCGTGAGCGAGACGTCTTCGGGTACGAGCAAATAGGCATAGGCGCGCTGGTTCGAGCGGCCCACGCGCCCGCGAAGCTGGTACAGCTCGGAGAGGCCGAAACGGTCGGCGCGATTGATCAGAATCGTGTTCGCGCGCGGGATGTCCAGGCCGTTTTCAACGATGGTGGTGCAAATCAGGACGTCAGCCTCGCCGCGGACAAATTTGAACATCACCGATTCGAGTTCCTTCTCGTTCATCTGGCCGTGGCCGACCACCACGCGCGCTTTGGGCACCAGCTTGTTCACCAGGTCCGCGATCGTGTAGATCGATTCGACGCGATTGTGGACGAAGAAAACTTGCCCGTGGCGTGACAGCTCTTCCTCAATCGAGCGGCGAATGAGCGACTCGGAAAACGGGGACACGACGGTTTGGATTGCCAGGCGATCCTTCGGCGGCGTTTCGATCACGCTCATGTCACGCAAGCCGACGAGGGACATGTTTAGCGTCCGCGGAATGGGCGTCGCGGAGAGCGTCAAGACGTCGACGTTCAGTTTGAGTTCTTTGAGGCGCTCTTTGTGCGCTACGCCGAAGCGCTGCTCTTCGTCCACGATCAAGAGGCCGAGATCGTGAAACTTCACGTCCTTGGAAAGCAGGCGATGGGTGCCGATGACGATGTCGACCTCACCCGTTTCCACTTGGGTCAGGACGCTCTTCTGTTCGCGCGGGCTGCGAAAGCGGCTGAGCAGATCGACCTTCACCGGAAAAGCGGCGAATCTGCGACGGAATGTATCGTGGTGCTGGAAGGCAAGCACGGTGGTCGGCGCGAGGATGGCGACTTGCTTGGAGTCGGTGACGGCTTTGAAGGCGGCGCGCATGGCCACTTCCGTTTTTCCGTAGCCGACGTCGCCGCAGAGCAGGCGATCCATGGGCTGCTGCTTCTCCATGTCGCGCTTGGTGTCGGCGATGGCGATGGCCTGGTCGGGGGTTTCGTCGAACTCAAAGGCGTCTTCAAATTCGTGCTGGAATTCGCCGTCCGGAGAAAACGCGAAGCCCTCGCCCGCTTTGCGCCCGGCATAGAGCTTCAATAGTTTGTCGGCCATGTCCTCGACCGACTTTTTCACGCGGGCTTTGCGCGCCGTCCAGGTGCTGCCGCCCAGTTTGTCGAGAACGGGCTTCGCGCCTTCTACAGCGCGATAGCTCTGGACGAGGTCGAGGCGCTCGAGCGGAACGTAGAGGCGCGCGTCGTCCGCGTAGCGCAGGCGCATGAATTCGCCGCGCGCGCCGCCGTTTTCAATCTGTTGCAGGCCTTCAAACTGGCCGATGCCGTGATCGACGTGAACGACGTAGTCACCGGCCTTCAGCTCGGAGAAATCGCTGAAGAAGCTGGCAGTCTTGGGACGGCGCTTGGCCGAACCCGTCCGCATGGACTCGAAAACATCGCCGGTTCCAAACAGCGCGACGCGCGCGTCCAGGAAAACGACGCCGTCCGTGAACGGCCCTCGGCACAGGACGATGGCGGGGACGCTGCCGGCCGAGGAGTCTTCCGCGAGGCGCGCGCTCGTGGCGTTTTCTTCCAGATCGCCGAGGCGGAACGGCACTTCGTACTCGTGGCACAGATCGGCGTAGCGTTCGAGTTCGCCCAGACTTTCGGCGGCCAGGAGTACGCGCTCGCCCGAGGCTACGCGTTCGCGCGCTTCGGCCATGAACCCGGGCACGTTGCCGTGAAAATTGGTCGTCGGTTGCGTTTGAATGTTGCGCGTTTCCGAGTTCTCGCGCACGAGGCCGAGGTGTTCGAGTTCCAGAATCGGGTGCCCGGCAAGCTGGTCCGCCCAGTCGTCGGTAAAATAGTACGAAGAGAGGACCTCTAGCGAGTCGCTACCGCTCGCCTCCAGACTCTCCGTCGCGCTCTCCAGGAAGGCTCGCGAGGCTTCTTCCATCGCCCCCGGCTCGTCGAAAAGGATGACGGTGTCCTCGTGCAGATCGAACAACGAATGCGTGCGGGATGCGCGATTCGCGCCCGCTGAACTTCCGTTTCCGGCGTGAAGGCCGTTGCCGGTCTGCTCGACGAGCGGCGGGAGCGTGACGTGCTCGATGGGGCGAACCGAGCGCTGCGTATTCGGATCGAACTCGCGGAGCGATTCGACCGCGTCTCCAAACAGCTCGAGGCGCACGGGCCGGTCGGCCTCGGCAGGAAAGATATCGACGATTCCCCCGCGCACGGTGAATTGACCGGGCATTTCGACCATTTCGTGGGATTCGTAGCCCACGTTGCGCAGGTGCGTGACGAGTTCTTCGAGAGAAACGGCCTCGTCGCGCTTGAGCGTGCGTGCCTGGGAGGCGTAGTGCGCGGCATCATCCAGCCGCATGCGAGCCGAGGCGATCGGCGCAACGACGACGCGCGATTGGCCCGTGGCGTAGCGCCATAACGTCACCGCGCGATTTTCCAGGATTTCCGCGTGCGGGACAGCGTCCTGCCAGGGGAAAACGTCCATCGCCGGCAGCACGCCGATTTCGGTGGCTTCCTGGCCCGCGAGCGCGGCGTAGAAGAACTGCATCGACGCGGCAAAGGTCTCGGCTCGTGCTTCGGATTCCACCACCACGACAACGGGCCGGCGCAATTCCGCTGCCACGATCGCCGCGACCAAAGCCTTGGCCGTGTCCGTGAGTCCGGCTAGGCGTTCGCGCGAACCTCCGCGGCGGAGCGCCGCGAGCGCGGCCTCCAGCGCCGGATGCTGGCTCACCGGCGCCAACGTTTCCGAAACCGACGGCAGGATCATGATTTCTTGACGGGTTCGCCGGACGCGCCAACGCCCGCGGCGCCGACGCCGAGATTGCGGATGCGTTGAACCAAGTTTGTAGTGGAGTATCCGGGAGCAAGAGGAATGGACACGACACGCCCGCCGGCCGCTTCCACTTCCTCGCGTCCCGCGACTTGATCGAGAGCCCAATCCGCGCCTTTGACGAGAATGCTGGGAAGCACGCGGGAGATTAGTTCGCGTGGGGTCGGCTCGTCGAAAATTGTTACATAGTCAACCGAGGCAAGGGCGGCGAGGACCTCGGCTCGATCGCGTTCGGGGACGAGGGGCCGCTCCGGCCCTTTGTTGCCGCGTACGCTGCGATCGCTATTGACCGCCACGATGAGCACGTCGCCCAGAGCGCGCGCATCCGTAAGGCAGCGCACGTGGCCCGGATGGATCAGGTCAAAGCAGCCGTTGGTGAAGACTACGCGCCGCCCGGTGCTCTTTTCACGCGCCGTCAGTTGGATCAATTCGTCTTGAGAGATAATTTTTCCCATGGGAGACGATATAAGTACGAGTTCCGATGCGGGCGCCCGCAGAGACTCATAGTAGCATGCGCGGCGCGGACTTCAGTCTGTGGGGTTTCCGGCAATCCGCCCGGGCGTCGCATCTTGCCAAGATCAGTTGGAACCAGACAGACTTAAGTCTGTCCTACACCGCCGATTTCGCTTGCATTTGTGATCCGGCTCACAGATGCTCGGGGCAATTCAGGGTATGGTTAGGGCCTTCGGGCGGGTTGAGCGAATTCCCGTTTGTGATGTTTTCCGGGTCTCGAAGGCGTGGCACGTGAACTGTCGCCGCACGCCCGCGCGAGGTGGCGCAGGCTGCGGGACGATTGATCAGGAGGCAGAACACGATGTGGGAGGCTTTGGAGCAGTCCGCATGGATCAAAACGCTCGGTGAAACGGGATGGATGTACGCAAGCATCTCCGTACTTCACTACCTGACGATGTTCTGGTTCATCGGTTCGATGGCCGTGGTGGATTTGCGAGTCATGGGCTTCGCCGCGCGCAAGAGAAGCCTTGCCGACCTGGCCGAACAGCTCTATCCGTGGGCTTGGACCGGCATGGCGCTGGCGATTATTTCGGGATTCTTCATGTTCGCGACGGATGCGGGCGATTGGGCGCCCGACCCGGTGTTTCACTGGAAGCTGGCGATGATTGCGGTCTCGATTGTGCTGGCGGTGCTGGTTCAGATGTGGGCGCCGAAGTGGTCGGCCGCTCCTGAAATTCCCACCTGGGCGAAGGTTCTCGCTGCGGTCGCGCTGCTCTTCTGGATCGGCACGATCTTGAGCGCGTCGGAGATTCCTGCGATGGAAGGATTGGGATAGAGCGTGAAAAGGAGCTACGGACAAACGCAGCTTCAGGGGCAAAAGAGTCCGTGTGAGAACTCAGCTCTAAGAGACGAGAAGGTAGTGCGGGTGCCCCACCCTTTGTGCATTTCAAAGGGTGGGGGTTTAGATTCGAGGGTGACCGGAGACTTGGACACGGATAGTCCACAAAATCCCCACCCTTGCAAAAACCACAAGGATGGGGCACCCACGCGTAGCTTCAGTGGCTAAAGCCGGCTGATGCGTAGGCGTTACGGCTGGGCTGAAGCCCGGCCCTCCGAATGCCGAGAGGAGAGGACACTCGATATGTACGGAACGCTGCAAACGTTCGCGAAATGGCTGGAGGGAACGCCGTGGGGGATCGGCGTTCGCACGTCGCTTTGGGCGTATCCGTTTACGCAGCTGGTCCATTTCACCGGCCTGTCGATTTGGCTGGGCACGAATCTGGCGCTGGACCTGCGGCTGCTTGGATTGGGCAAGAAGCGCGAAACGGCGGCGCAACTGCGCGACGATTTGTTTGCGTGGAACTGGATCGGCTTCTGCATCGTTGTAACTGGAGGATTGCTTCTGTTCTCCTCGACGGCGACAACGTTCCTCGTTAACCCCGCGTTTCGCTGGAAGCTGGGAATCTTCGTTCCGGCGGCGCTGCTCTGGCACATCTTCGTGCAGGCCAAGGCGCGCAATTGGGGAGCGACACAGGATGTTCCTGTAATCGGAAGGTTGTCCGGCCTCGCGGAAATTTTGTTGTGGGTGTGCGTGATCACCGCCGCCGTTGAGATTCCGAACCACTAGTGAAGATAAAGCGCTGCCATTCCGAGCGAAGCGAGGAATCTGCTTTTCGCTCGACCGAAACAACAGCGGATTCCTCGTTTCGCTCGGGACGATACGGTGGCGCTCAGGGGCTGCTTTGCTCGGGACATCATCCACCGCGTTCATGCCGCTTACGCGCCTCATCTCTGGACGCGCGTAATTTTCTGTTATACTCACGCGAAGGTTTCAGTTGCGGCACGATTTGCCTCCCACAGCTGGACCTTTTCCCAGCGCCGAGTCCGATGCCAGGCTCTGCCCTTCTTTTTGAGGCGGTATCATGCGGGATATTGCAATTGTGGGCGGAGGACCGGCCGGCGCGATGTGTGGAGAGCGCCTCGCGCGCTCCGGGTATGACGTCACGATTTACGATGAGCACCTGGCGTGGGAGAAGCCCTGCGGCGGAGGGCTCACGCACAAGGCCATTCGCGCCTACCCTTTTCTCCTGAACGGCCCGCACCCCAAAAAACTGATTCACACGGTTCAACTCATCTCCAGCAAAGGCCATCGCGCCGTTCTCCCTCTTGACCAGCCGATTGTCATTTACTCGCGGGCGGTGCTGAACGGGCTCCTTCTGGAACGCGCTGCGGCCGCGGGCTGCCGCGTCGTCCAGTCCCGCGTGAACCAGCTCGATACTACCAGCGAACGCGCGACATTGATGGTCGGTGAATCCCGCGCGGAAGCCGATTTCGTGGTCGTAGCCGCCGGCGCGCGCAATTCCCTCTTTCCAGGCACACGGCCGCTCACGCGCAACGACCTCGAGATGACCGTCGGCTACTTCGTGCCGGCCCAAGCCGAGGGAATTTCCGTCAAGTTCCTGCATCATTTTGAGGGCTACCTCTGGTCTTTCCCTCGGTGCGATCATTTATCCGTGGGGATCTGCGGCAGCATGGCGCGGCATACCAGCCAGGAACTGCGCCGACACCTGCACGCTTTCATGGAAAGCGAAAAGATCTCGCGAGAGGGCGCCCGCTTCTACAGCCACGTCCTGCCGTCGCCCCAAAAGCAGACTCTTTCCTCGCGGCGCGTGGTGGGCAAGAATTGGGCGCTGGTGGGAGACGCCGCCGCCTGGGTCGACCCCATCACCGGCGAAGGCCTGTATTACGCGCTGCGCTCGGGAGAGCTGCTCGCCGAATCGCTCATCGCGCACAAGCCAGAGGGGTATCCGTCTCGCGTTCGCCGCGCGTTTTCCACCGATCTTGAATTTGCCACGCGGATCGCGCGGCGATTCTATCGCGGGCGTTTTCTCGGCGGGACCGTCGCGACCCGGATGATTCAGTTCATCGAGCGCAGCCCGACGTTCCGAGTGCTCATGGCGGACGTTTTCGCCGGCTCGCAGGACTATTGCAGCCTGAAGCGCCGGTTATGGGCACAGTGCGGCACGACGCTTACGGAAGTGGTGGGAAGCCTGCTGAAGGGCCAGCCCGCTCTCGCGAAGAATCCATCCGCCGCCGGGTCGGAGAACGTGCAATGACCCGGAGCCATCCGGCTCCCCTGGAACCCGGACTCGAAGGCTTCTGCGAACGGATCGTCTCTCACGAGCTGACCCTCGCCAACGTGAATAAGGATTGGCCCGCAGTTTTTTCGACGCCCGCCATGGTCGGCATGATGGAGCTCGCCTCCTCGCATGCGGTCCGCGATGCGCTCCCGCCCGGATCGATCACGGTCGGAGTTCGCGTGGAAGTGGATCATCTAAAGGCCGTGCCGGCCGGCGCGACCGTGATTGCGTTTTCAAAACTGGTAGAGGCCAACGGCCGCCGGCTCACCTTCGAAGCCGAAGCGCGGAGCGGAGAGGAATTGATCGGGCGCGGGCGAATTTTTCACATCATCGTCGAGCACGCGCGATTCGTCTCCAGCGCAAGCGGCAAGCTCGCCTCGCGCTGAACGCGCGCATCGAACAGTAACGAACGTCGTCGGGTGTAAACCCTGGGCTACTCCGCGTAATCCCCATAAAAGCACCACCCACCACCACCCTGTCATCCCGAGCGCAGCGAGGGATCTGCTTTCCTTTTGAGCGTAGAGAACAGCAGATCCCTCGCTGCGCTCGGGATGACACACGGAGGTGTAACCACGAAGGTTCTTTGACGGCTCCAAATTGGTCTGGTTCAAATTGCTTTGGCTTAAATTGTGCCGGGAATACTCTAGTACGCGGTGCGGCGCTGAACGACCTTGCGCGGTGGCGGAGGGATCACAGTGGCCATTTTGCGGATCATGGCCAGGACGAGCCGCTTGTCGCCGTCGGAAAGCGTGGTGCTGTACTTCTTGATTTCCGAAAGGAAGCGAATTTCGTCCTCGGAGAGTTCGCCCAGCATTTTCTGCGTGTCGCGGTCGCGAGGGGTTTCCGCGCCGGGGAAAAAGTCCGCGAGCGCGATTTCCATCGCCTCGGCAATCTTGGCGAGAGTTTCGAGGGACGGCACGGTGTGGCCGTTCTCGACGCGGGAAAGATAGCAGCGCAAGAGGCCCGTGCGCCGCTCGATGTCTCCCTGCGAGAGGCCACGCTGCCCGCGGTAGCTGCGGATCACTTCACCGATATTTACTTTTGGTTTCTCTTTTGGCACAGGGTCCACACCTCTCAACCCGGCGGTAATCTTACGCAGTGCGCGAACGGCGCGCAAGGAGATTCTTTGTCTCAATTGCATACGCAAAGCACATACGTCGAGTTTTTCGGCATGCAAGCCGGCAGCGCTGGCAGACGCGGGTATGCATCCCGGTCTCAGAGCGAAGAAAGCCAAGCGCGCAGGACCGGACTCCAACGTGGCATCGGCGATTCGGCAACCGCGCTCCGAGAGATCGTTTGATTCCAAGGCAATTCTTGATAGAGTACACAAAACTTTAAGGCGCCCCAAGCGCGGGAGGCACCATGGCAACGCTCGACCTCCGGCCACTCAGTCTCGGCGAGTTGCTCGACCGCACATTTTCTCTGTACCGGCGGCACTTCCTGCTCTTCATCGGGATCGCGGCGATTCCTTATTCCATTTTTTTCGTGATCAATCTCGGAGCCGCGCTTTTTCCGGTGATTGAGCGGACCGCAGCCGCGGGGAAATTGGGGGCGCCAGGCGTCGCCACGCTAGCGGCGGGCGGCATTTTGGCGCTGATCGCGGTGTTCATCGCTTCGATTGCTTTCCTCTTTTCGGTGGGCGGGACGGTTTTCGCGGTCTCCGATCTTTACCTCGGGCGACAGACGACGATTCGCGAATCTCTCGGCCACGTACGCGGATACGCGGGCACAATTTTTGGCGTGTCCCTCTTGAGCGGACTGCTCGTTGGAGTCGGATTCATCGCGCTGGTCATTCCCGGGATTTATTTGATGTGCCGCGTCTGCGTGGCCACGGCGGCCGCGCTTTTGGAGGACAAGGGCCCGTCCGACTCAATCCGGCGAAGCTTCGAGCTGACGCGAGACTTTGCGGGCCGCGGATTCATGATTTACCTGCTTTACTTCGCGCTGCTGGGCGTTGCCGCGATCTTTCAAGCTCCCTTCGGGGTGATGGCCGGGCTCAGCGCCAAACAACCGCAGATGCTGGCGCTGTGGACGATTCTCGCGCAGGTGGGCAATTTCATCGGCAGCGTTCTAATCGCCCCGGTCAGCACGATCAGCTTCGCCCTGTTCTATTATGATCTGCGTGTGCGTAAGGAGGCTTTCGATCTGCAAATGATGATGCAAGCGGTCGGCGGCGATCCCGCGCCGCCTGCGATTACGGGCGGCGTGCCGTCCATGTTTGGAAGAGATGCGTCCTGATCGAGCCGCTCGGCCTCAATTCGTTGCTGTCAGAAGGTTCCGTCGCCCTGGTGCGAGTCTCCTGGCGCTTCTGTTTTCCTTGGGGGCGTTCGCCTCGCACACGAACGCTGCTCCGCAATCGCCCTCGAATTCCAACTATAATTCGGCGTCCTTCGTTCAAGAATTGAACCGGCTCAAAACCGGCCTGGACGGCGCTGGCAAATCTGACGATGCGTTGCGGGCCTATCGTGAGGCCCTGCCAAAGACGTGGCCTGTCGATGCCGGCGGCCGCCATTTCGACGTCCCGACGAACGCGCTCACCTCACGGCTCGGTGACGCCGAGAAGCACCCCGACCTTCGCCAGCAGAGATTGAAGGAGGCGCGGGAGTACCTGGACTCCCTGGCCTCGGAAACCTCTTCGCTTTCCGGGGAGTCCGCGCCGGTGCGGGATTCCGCTCGGCCCAAACTGGATGCGATCCTGGCGCGGCCGGAATATGCGCATGTGCGGCAACAGGGCTGGTACGAGAAACTTCGGCAGCGCATCAACGATCTGCTTTTCAGAGCCCTGCTACGTCTCTTGCGCGGCGCGGGCGGGCAAGCGACGCTGGGTTACGTCCTGCTCTGGATCGCCCTGGCCGCCGCGGTCGTGCTGATTGCATACTGGGTGTTTCGCAACTGGTTCCGCACTGCGCGCGTCGCTGAAATGGCGTTGACCGGCGCAGCCGTACCGGCGCGATCGTGGCAGGAATGGGTTTTCGCGGCTCGCGAAGCTGCCGCGGGTGGCGACTACCGCCTGGCGATTCATTGCGCCTACTGGGCCGGCATCGCGCGCTTACAGGACCTCGGTGTGCTGTCCCCGGATCGCACCAAAACGCCGCGAGAATATCTCCGAGCCCTTGCGGAATCGAAACTCGTTTTTGTCGAAAATCCGGCGATGCGGCGCGAGGCTCTCGAACGCATGACGTCGCGCCTTGAAAAAACGTGGTACGGCTACCACGCTACCTCGGAAGCGGATTTTCGCGACTCCCTTGCCCAACTGGAGATTCTGGGATGCCGCTTGCCATAGACCCGGGCGATCGCAAGCTCCTGACGATTGCGGGAGCGGTTCTGCTCGTGTTGGTTGGCGCGACGATTCTTCTGTCCCCGTCCCCGGACGAGCAGGAAGGCCAGGGCTTACCGACGACGTATTCGACGACCAACAACGGAACGCAGGCCGCTTACCTTCTGCTGCAGCAACTCGGTTACAAATCGCAGCGCTGGGAAAACCCTCCGACGGAATTGCCGCACGAGCCCGTGGGAACAATTCTGATTCTCACCGGCGGGTTCAATCTCGCCGCCGGAGGTGAGCAGAATTTTCCGGAAAAGGGCGACCAGGACGCGCTGCTGCGATTCGTGCGCAAGGGCGGCTGGGTCATTTACTCCGGCAACTTTCCGTTCCTTTTCGTGGGAACCGGGAACGTGGACCCCCATTTTGAGAAGTCTTACAGTTCAAGCTTTGGAACGCATCGCGCGCTAGCTCCTAGCTCACTGACGCGAGACGCCCCGGCAATTTCGATGTACCGCGCCGGGACCTGGCAAGCATCTGACGGAACGCAAGTGCCTCTCTACGGGGACGCCGACGGCCCCGTGGTCGTGACTTGGAAGCTGGAGAAAGGCCGCGTGATCTGGTGGGCCGCGCCGACTCCCATCACCAACGCCGGAATCACCCGGGAGGGGAACCTGGCGTTTTTTCTGGACTGCATTCAGGCTGCACGGCCCGGCGCGAGTCCCGGGGACACCACCATCTTGTGGGACGAGTATTTTCATGGCTATCGCGGATCGCTCTGGGATTATTTTAGGAAGACGCCGGTTCCGTGGGCGCTGTATCAGCTGGCGCTCGTGGCCGTTTTTATTATCCTCGCGTTCAGCCGGAGGAGCGGGCCGCTCGTGGCTCCTGCGAAGGAATCCCGGCTTTCTCCTCTGGAATTTGTCGACACCCTGGGTGATCTGTATCGCCGGGCGCGGGCAGGTTCGGCTGCGGTGCGAGTGGAGTATCAGCGATTCCGAACTTTGCTGGTCCGGCGACTGGCGCTGTCGTCGTCAATTTCCAACGCGCAGCTTGACGCCGCTGTGCGCGAGCGGCTGGGCTGGAAACAGCCGGGATTCATGACTACCCTGCAGAGCGCCGACGCCGTTGTGCGCCAGACGGACATTCCCAGTTCGGAAGCCTTGAAAATCGTGCAGGCGCTCGAGCACTACGAAGTGCTGTTCGGACTCAAGACCCGACCCAACGAGGAGAAACGCTAAGTGGAAAACCTCTCACGCCTCACCGCGCACATTCGCGCGGAGCTTGCGAAAGTGATCATCGGGCAGCAGCGAACTATCGATCAGCTGTTGATCGTGCTGGCCTGCGGCGGCCACGCGCTGCTCGAAGGCGTGCCCGGCCTGGCCAAGACGCTGACGATCAAGACGCTCGCGCGCATTTGCGGGATTGGCTTTCAGCGGATCCAATGCACTGCCGACCTCATGCCCGCCGACGTGATCGGAACGAACGTCTTCAATCTGGCCACCAGTTCGTTCTCGCTGCATCGCGGGCCGATCTTCACCGATTTGCTCCTGGTCGACGAAATCAATCGCACCACGGCGCGCACGCAGGCCGCGCTGCTCGAAGCAATGGAAGAGCGCCAGGCGACTATCGATGGGGTGCGCTACCCGCTCGGGCCGAACTTCACCGTTTTCGCCACGCAAAATCCGGTCGAGTTCGAGGGCACCTATCCGCTCCCCGAAGCGCAACTCGACCGGTTCCTGCTGAAAATCAAAATCGACTATCCGAGCGCCGAGGAAGAAGCCGCAATTTTGAAACGGTTCGAGCCGCTGACCGATGCGCACCTGATCGAGCAGGCGCCGCTCGAGCCGCTCGATCCCGCGCTCCTTACCGCCGCGCGAGCGGAGATTGCCCAGGTGCGCGTCGAGCCGGCCTTGTACCAATACCTTGTGTCCATCGTTCGCCGGACACGCGATTGGCCCGCTCTCTCTCTCGGCGCCAGCCCTCGAGCGGCCATCGGATTGTTTTTTGTCGCGCGCGCTATGGCGGGAATGGAAGGCCGTGATTTTTTGATTCCCGACGATATTAAAAGCGCCGCGCCCGCGGTCCTCCGCCATCGCCTGCTGCTCAGGCCTGAGGCCGACCTCGAAGGCCTCAGCGCCGATTCCGTGATCGCGGAGATTCTTTCCGCGGTCGAGGTTCCCAAGTGAATCCAGCTCCCTCGTTCATTCCCCCGGCGACGAGCGCTCGAGCGCGTTCGACGGGCCGCTTCCGAATCGGCTTCGGCGTGCGGTTTTTTGTGGCATTGCTGATTGGGCTGGTGTGGGTGGTCCCGGCGGCGTGGTCGCCGCAATTGATTGGGGGGATGTTCATTTGGGATGCGCTGTGTCTGCTGCTTTGGGCGCTGGATTTGCAGCGGCTGCCCAAGCCCGGGGAGCTAGAGCTGCAGCGGGCTTGGCACACTCCACCTTCTCTTGCGGTTCGTTCCAAGGTATCCGTGGAATTGCGTAACTTCGGCCGACGGGCCGTGTTTGCTCGCGTTACGGACGAAACTTCGCGCGCGCTGTGCCGGGAAATTCCTGTGCTGGAACTTGCGGCGCCCGCGGGCGGCTCGGCCACGGCAGAGTATGAAATCCTTCCGGCGCAGCGCGGCGACCTTGCCGTGGGCCGGCTGTTTGTGCGGTACCAGAGCGCGTTGCGGCTGGCGGAGCGCTGGGCTGTTGCGGACACGGCCACGAGCGTGCGCGTTCTCCCCAATCTGGAACAAGCCAAGCAGCAGACGCTCTATCTGATCCGCACCCGGCAAGTGGCCATGGAGCGGCGCCGGCGGCGATTGCGCGGCCTGGGGCGCGAATTCGAGAGCCTGCGCGAGTATCGGACCGGCGACGAATTCCGCAACATCAGTTGGACCGCCACGGCTCGCCGCTCGAAGCTCATCACGCGCGTATTTCAGGTGGAGCGCAGCCAGACCGTTTGGATTGTCCTCGATGCGGGACGGCTGCTGCGCCAGCAGATCGTGCGCGATGGGGCGTCGCTGCGGCTCTCGAAACTCGACTACGCCGTGGATGCCGCGCTGTCTCTCGCGCAGGTCGCCATGCATTCGGGTGATCGCGTGGGCCTACTGGCCTACGGGCGCGAAATTCAGCAAAACCTGAACGCCGGCCGGGGCGCCTCCCAGCTGCACTCGATTGTCGAGTCGCTGGCCGTCGTCCGCGCCGAGCCCTACGAAGCCGATCACGCCCGCGCTGCTCGCGCGCTGCTCTCCGAGCAACAACGCCGCAGCCTGATCGTCTGGATTACGGACCTCGCCGAGACCGCGGGCACGCCCGACGTTATGGAATACGCGCTGCAAATGACCCGGCGCCACCTCGTCCTATTCGCCGCAGTCGGCCAGCCGGATTTGAGCGAACGCGTCGCGCGCCGCCCCGAGTCCGAGGAGGAAATGTTTCGCTACATCGCGGCGATTGAAATCGTCCAACGGCGCGAACTTCTGCTGCGCCGTCTGCGCCAGCGCGGAGTGCTGGCCATGGAAATCATGCCGGGAGCCCTGGCCGCCGCGCTGGTGAACCATTATCTCGACATCAAGGATCGCAGCCTGATTTGAGGACCGTGGCCCGTGATTCGTGATTCGTGGTCCGTGCCCCGTGAACTGCGGCTCGTGTCCCGTGGCTCGCGTCCCGTGAATTCCAAGACGTGACAACATCAAAGTAAGTCTCACCGCAGGCTTTTTCCTTGCGCTCAGCGCTGGAGGCGCGGCAGAACGTAGCCCAGCACGGCAGTGCTGGGAAACCAGCCACCCTACGGACCAAGCCCAGGAGGTGCGAAACGACCGCCGCACGTTCGGCCAACTGTGTCGCCCCTCCGGGGCTGTTTCGCTGCGCGACGAAATTCCCAGCACTGCCGTGCTGGGCTACGGGCTGCCGCCCCTTCCGGGGCTGGGCAGGGGTGAGAGATTTGGGCTAGTTCTGGCTCGCGGCGGCGGTCTTTCGACTTCCACTGGACAAATACAAGACGAGCGCCGTGAAGAGCACCCCCGAGCGGAGGAACTTTAGCGCCGTCGGAAGTTTCACGGGCGAGACGAAGGCTTCGATTACGCCGGCGACGACCAGCATCGGAATCGTTCCCAGCAATAATTTTGCGCCGCGGTTCCCGGCCTGGCGCAGGGATTCCTTGCGCGGGAGGATTCCAGGAAATAAGAAGCCGCGCGCGATCTCAAGCCCCGCGCCCGCAGCGATGAAGATCGCCGGCAGCTCGAGCGCCCCGTGAGCCGCGACAAAGTCCCAGAGCTGCAAGGCCATGCCCGCCCGCGCGGTGGTCACTTCCAGCACTCCCATCAGCAGGCCGTTGGTGATGAGCATCCACAGCGTGCCGAGGCCCGCCGTAATTCCCGCGGCGAACATCAGAAATCCGACGGTGATGTTGTTGGTCATGATTCCTGAGGCGGCCATCGGCTTCACGGCCAGAATCGAGTGCGTCCACATCTCGCGCTTCTCGATCGTTTCGATCATCTCCGGCGCCAGAATGCGGTGCGCGAATCCCGCGTCGCGCAGCGTCGCGACCGCGCCGGCGAGGCCGCCGCCCACGAAGACCAGAGCAGACAAAAGCACCAGAGGAAACGCCTCACGAAAGACGCGCGGGTAGGTGCGGGTGTAGAAGGTAAGGATGCCGCCCCAGTTCGCGCGACGGCCCATGTAAATCAGATTGTGCGCCCGCGCCAGGAGCTGGTTCAGGTAGGACGTGAACGGACGGCTCGTGATATCCTCGCGGACCGTCGCGAGGTCCGAGGCCGTTTGGCGGTACAATAGGCCCAGTTCCTGCAATTCATCGTGATTGAGGGCCACAACGCCCCGCCGGCCCGAGCGGTCCACGAGCTGTTCGAGCCGCTGCCAGTGCGGCCTGCGCTTTTCGAGCCATCGAGTGGAAATCATGATGCCCCCAAGCCCAACCGATCCCGCCGCTCCCGATGCCGCCGCCGGTGAAAAGCTTATCATCGAAACGCCCGAGCAAACGTCGATTGAGTTTCCGCTTGCCGGAATCGGCAGCCGGTTCCTGGCGGTGCTCATCGATTCGCTATTTCAGTTTGGGGCGCTCATCGCCTTGGGGCTGATTGTCCTGGTAATTTCCGCCACGGGGGGCCGGGCTACGCTCGGCGGCTTGCCTGCGGGGATCGCCTGGCTCTGGGCCATCTTCATTTTGGTCTATTTCATCCTGATGTACGGATACTTCATTTTGTTTGAAGCGATCTGGAATGGGCAGACGCCGGGCAAGCGGATCACGCATCTTCGAGTGATCAAGGATTCGGGTCAGCCGATCACCGCGATCGACTCGGTCGCGCGGAATCTGATGCGCATCATCGACCAGCTGCCGTTCGCCTACGGCATCGGTGTGCTTTGCGCATCGATCAGCTCGCAGAGCAAGCGCCTGGGCGATTACGTTGCAGGCACGGTCGTGGTTCACGAAAAGCCGCTCGAGGCCGTGGCGCCGCAATGGGACACGGGTGCGCAGCCGGTTCTGCATCGGTATGGCGCCAGCCGGCTGACACCGGAGGAGTTTGCGCTGGTGGAAACTTTTCTCAGCCGCCGCGCCGCGTTGGATGCGGGCGTGCGCTATGAGACCGCTGCCGGGATTTTGCGCCGCATTGAAGCGAAGCTTATGCTGCCGCTGGAAAAGCCTTCCGCGGAAAAGATTCTGGAAGAACTCTCGCACGAGAGGCGCTCGACCGGTGGCTACCTCTGAGAAATAGATGGGACGTGGGACCTTCTGCCGCCTACCGCAGCACAGCCAACTAGGTCGTCAACGAAGGCTCTAGTTCCGGCTTCGGCAGTCGAATGCCATTTGCGCTCGGAGCGCCGGCGGCCGTACGAACCGCCGCCGGACGGACAGGCCGTCGCCGCGGAGAAGGAATGACGGCGCCCTGCCCTTCCCGATGAAATGAAATCTCCTGCGCTCGCTCGTCCCAGTCGACCACCAGCATGTCGCCGAACTGAATTTGTTCCGTCGCCAGCAGGTTCGCCAGCGGATACACCACGTACTTCTCAATCGCCCTCTTCAGATGCCGCGCACCGTACTTGATGTCCGTCCCTTCCTGCAACAGGAATCCTCGCGCCGCAGGCGTCACCCGGAACAGAAACTGCCCTCGCCCCGTATCCAGCACCCGCTGCTGCACCATCCCCAGCTCGATCTCCAGGATCTGCTCCAACTGCTCCTGCCGCAGCGGATGGAACACCACCACCTTGTCCAGCCGGTTCATAAACTCCGGCGAAAACTTCTTCTTCGCCGCTTCCTGCGCCGTCCGCTCCACCTTGTGATCCAGCTGGTCCTCCGCCTTATCCTTCGGCTGCACAAACCCCATCCCGCCCGTCATCAGCTCCGTGATCTCTCCCCCGCCCAAATTCGACGTCAGAAAGATCATCGTCTGCGACAGGTCCACGCGGCGGTTATCTCCCAAGGTCAGCGTCGCCTTGTCCAAAATCCCCAGCAGCAACTGCCACAGCGCGTCTGACGCTTTCTCAATTTCATCGAACAGCAGGAAGCTCAGCTTCAGGTCTTCCTTGTGATACTGCGCCAAGGCTTCCTGCGTGATCAGCGGATGCGTCTCCCGGTGTCCGAGATAGCCTGGAGGCGAGCCGATCAGCTTGGCGATTTCATGCGAGTGCTGGAATTCCGCGCAGTCCACCTTGATCACCGCGCGCGGATCTCCGAACAGAATCTCCGCCGCGGCTTCCACGATGCGCGTCTTGCCCGAGCCGGTCGGCCCGAGGAACAGCAGGTTCCCCACTGGGCGGCCCGTCGAGCTCATCCCTGCGCAGAAGACCTGGTACAGGTCTACCAGCGCGCGCACTCCCTCTTCCTGGCCGATGATTCGTCGGCGCAGCGCCGATTCGAATTCCTGCGACTCGTAGCTTTGGCGATTCGGATTCAGTTTCGCTTTCTCAGGCCTCATGGCTCCCCCTACAAATGCACGCACCGCCCACAGGCGCACGGACATATGGGCAACCGTAAAGCCAAAATCGCTTGGAAGTTGGAAATTACTAAAGCAATTGGATTCAGATAACTACGGCTAACTGCGCGGGCACGATAACGTCGCGTCGCGATTGAGCTGTTCGGGCCTGAAACACACCGGTCCGGATTGAAACCTCAACACAGAGTTCACAGAGGGCCGCAGAGCAATTCACGCGCGAAGAAAAAGAAAGGGCGGCCTCTTGCGGCCGCCCTTGTACATCCAAGTTTTGCCTATGACGTTTACTGCGGGTCGACTTTCTTGCGGCCCGAAGCTACCGGCGGCGGCGCCCCGGTCGGCAGTGCGGCGGGAGCTTTCGCTTCGCGCACGATCACCTGCGTGGGCGCCTCGATGACTTTGCCGCCTGTCGCTTTGGCCATCTGCGCTGCTGCGCCACGAGCCGCTCTGGCCGGCGCCGGAACCACTGCGCCCTCGCCTTCCTTCTGGAAGGAGAGGTGAGTGGAACTGCCGTCCCAGTCGACCACCAGCATGTCGCCGAACTGAATCTGTTCCGTCGCCAGCAGGTTCGCCAGCGGATACACCACGTACTTCTCAATCGCCCTCTTCAAATGTCGCGCTCCGTACTTGATGTCCGTCCCTTCCTGCAACAGGAATCCTCGCGCCGCAGGCGTCACCCGGAACAGAAACTGCCCTCGCCCCGTATCCAGCACCCGCTGCTGCACCATCCCCAGCTCGATCTCCAG